>Ga0163155_10001493_pt1 | contig 28266 bp, 28 predicted proteins | sample OliLakLV19SP4G1_FD_148611 | JGI IMG/M metagenome (GOLD analysis project Ga0163155, IMG submission 148611) | Freshwater microbial mat bacterial communities from Lake Vanda, McMurdo Dry Valleys, Antarctica - Oligotrophic Lake LV.19.SP4.G1 | ecosystem: Environmental > Aquatic > Freshwater > Lake >... | reverse complement strand
GTTGGGCATCAATCCTGCGTTTGTCGAGCATCCAGAGTGGGTACTGGGGTCGTTGGGTGTAGACCGGATGTATGGCGGGGTGCGGCTGGGTGTGCAGCCAGAGGGGGGCCTTTACGAACAGCTTGACCGATGCATCGCACAGATGCCAGAAGGTGTCTATGAACCCAAGCTAGAGACTGTTACAACCCGAGTAGGGGACTTGCCTGACGTAGTACCCATCCCGCCAGACCTCCAGCACCTCAAGCCGTACAGCTATTTGTGGTATGCCGAAGAGCCGTGGCAGTGTCGGGAAGGACGCTTACACCGAGTCGCTGCAAAGGGCAAGCCGCGTCTGAGGTTGCGCTACCTCATCCTGATTCGGGATGCCTTGAACGCAGTGCTACAGGTGCAGTGGGAAACCGATGACGATCACCAGTTACACCAAGCACAGCAACGGCTCGATCAGGTCTATCGGCAGTACGTGGTCAATCATGGCTGGTTGCACGAAGCGGGCAACAGCGTCTTCAGTGCTGATCCTGACTATCCCCTACTCTTGGCGTTGGAGATCTGGAACCCTGATGACCCGAGTCAGACGAAACAGGCAGACATCTTCACGCAACGGACGATTCACTATATCCCGCCACGCACAGAAGCCGAGACGGCTGTAGAAGCGTTGGTGTATACACTGGCAGAGCGTGGACAGGTTGACCTGGACTACTTGCAGTTACTCTATCCGCACCCTCTAAGTGACATCATCGCAGAACTCCAGCCAGAGGGCGGTCCGCTCATCTTCCATGACCCGACGCTGCAACAGTGGGTACAAGCCGAAGCATATCTGAGCGGCGATGTCCGGCAGAAGCTGCGGGAGGCTGATGCTGCCGCCGTTGTCTCTCCCTCTTTTCTGGTCAACGTCACAGCCTTGAGGGCAGTACAGCCAGTGGACTTAGAACCGAAGCAGATCTTTGCGCGGCTGGGCTCTCCCTGGTTGCCCACTGATGTTGTCGAAGCGTTCATTGCCTACCTGTTACAGATCACTGTCAACGATAAGGCGTTTGAGACGAAGCGGGTGAAGACCATCAACGTCAGTCACAGCGTTCGCACTGCCTCCTGGTCGGTCAGCCTCAACGGTCAGGGCGATAACGTCCTCAATACGTCTGAGTACGGTACGAGTCGGGTGTCAGCTGTGCGACTCATTGAGCTAGCACAGAACCAGCAAATCCCCGAAGTCTACGACCATTTAAGAAACGATACCCGTGTCAAAAACCGCGTCGAAACCCGCAAAGCACTGGTCAAGCAGGAGAAGGTAAAGGAAGCCTTTCGACGCTGGGTGTGGTCAGACTGGCGACGAGCCGAGCGGCTGTGCGACCTCTACAACCAGGACTTTAACTGCTTCCGCCGTCGTCGTTTTAACGGGCAACACCTGAAAGGCTACCTCAAAGGCGTTTCGACTCAATGGCGGGAGCGGCTGGAAAACCCCAAACGGGCGTATCAACTCAACCAGATCTGGCGTGGCATTACCAATGGGAATATGCTCTCCAAGGTGCCGACGGGCGGCGGGAAGACAGCGATCGCCATCTGCATCCTGCAAGAGCTGAAGCGTCATCGGCAGTGCTCCAAGCCCGCTCTGGTGGTGCTGGATCAACTGGTGTTGCAGCAGGCAGCAGAGGCGGCACAGATCTATCCTGGTCTGCAAATCCTGACCATTTCCAGCCGTAACCTGAACTCCGCCCAAAAGCGCCGTGAGATGGTCGCGCGTGCGGCAACCGGGAACTGGGATCTGGTGGTCATCAGCCACACGGCACTGAAGATGATGCCCCTTAAAGCGCAGACGATCGCGCAGATTACAGATGGTGAACTTGAGTTGATCCGTGACGAGTACGCGGACAAGGGTCTCAACGGCATCCGGGGCATGAAGGACCTGGAGAAGAAGACCGACCGAGCCCAAGGCAAGCTGGACGCTGCTTTCGATAGCATTGGTCGCGACACGGTGTACCTGGAAGACACGGGCATTGATTACATTGCCTATGACGAGTCGCAGGAAACGCTGCTGGGTCTGGAGACCGAGACAGAGATGCGGGGCGTGTTAGGCATCTCGAACTCGAACTCTGATGTCGCACGGGACTTCTATTACAAGACGCGCTATCTGGCTAGCCTGCACGGCGAAGGGAAGGGCATCATTCTGCTGACTGCAACGCCGGTGCGCAATACGCTGGGGCAGGCGTGGGTCAACCTGGTATACCTGTGCCCCAAGACGCTGGAGCGCCGAGGACTCAGACCCTTCGATGGGTTTATCAGTAATTTCAGTGAGCCGCGTGTCGGTGTGGAAATCACGGCGGCAGGCACGATGGAAGTCAAGACCAGGCTTTCCAGTTGGTCGAACTTTGCCGAGTTTAAGCAGCTCTGGTGGAGCGTGGTGGATGTGGTACTTGAGTCGGAACTGGACATTAATAAGCCTAAAGCAACGTACCACATGGCTGAAGTCCCGGCATCACCGTCACAACTCGCCTTCTTTGAACACGTAGTGGGTCGAGCCACCCTGGTACGCAACCAACTGGTCGAACCCACAGCGGACAATTATCCCAAGATCACCAATGACGTGAAGCGAGGGGTCATTCATCCCCTGTTGCTGCGGCACAGTGAACTAACGCAGTTCCTGGATGATGAAGACATACAGCGTCTAAAGACAGATCACACGAAGGTCAGCAAAGCGACTGAGGACACCTACGCCGAATGGCTGAAGTACAAGGACGAGCGTTTGACGCAACTGCTGTTCCTGGATAACGGCACTCCCAATACCGACGGTCGCTTTACTGCCTACAGCCTGATCAAGGAGGGTTTAATCGCACGTGGTGTACCAGCTGACGAGATTGCCTATGCGCACGATGCCCACACCGACGAGCAAAAGGCTGACTTATTTCGACGGTTCCGGCAAGGGTTGGTACGAATCTTAATCGGTTCCACCAAGCGTCTAGGAGTGGGCAGTCACTTCCCCGATCGGTTACGGATTGTGCGGTGCATTGATGTGCCGATGCGCCCTTCGGACATCATCCAGCGCATCGGGCGCATGGTGCGACCGGGGAATCAGAACCCAGAGGTTGAGATCTGGAACTACATCACCGTAGGAAGACCGTACACCACTGCCGACGGGACAGTAGCGGGGTTATCCCCGGATGCCTACTTCTATAACGTTGTCCAGACCAAAGCTGGCTTTATCGACGCGATGGACGAGGAGAAAGATGAGCGTGTAGTGCAGGACATTGACGAGGTCGGCACCCTGAACTTTGGGCTGTTGATTGCTACCGCATCGGGAGACCCGCGCTTCAAGCAGAAGGTGGAACTGGATGCTCAGGTGGAGCGACTCTTGTCGGAGGAGCAAGACTGGCAAACTCAGCGTATCCTCCTGGAGCGGCGTATCCACAACCTACAACGTCAGATCGAGGAGAGTCGGGCCAACCTGGCAAAGGCTCAAGCAGCAGCCGGCTTAGTAGTAGACACCCAAGGGAAGCGGTTTCAGATTGATCTGACAACCAAGGGACGCACTCAGATCTTCAGCAAACGGGAAACAGCAGGCACCTTACTGATGGCAATCGCTGACCAATGCCGCCAACAGAACAACTCAGAGATTCATTGGGTTGGCACCTTCAGTGGCTTTGAAGTGGGGGTATCAGCCGAACCAGACAGTGAACACTTCAGCCTCTATTTGGCGAGTGAGTTGCGAACCTACACGGTGTTTGCTGCCACGGCTCTCGGTGCCTGCCGCAGCCTGGAAGACAAGCTGAAGACCATCAGAACCGAACCAGAAACGTATCGGGACGAGCTAGGGCAGTGCCAGGAGGAACTGAAGCGGTCACTGGACTTACAGCAGACACCGTTTGCCCTAGCAGACGACCTCAAGGCGGTCATGGAAGCGCAAGAAGCACTGAACCGTGACCTCGGCATCAGTGGCGAAGAAGGACTCGATGCCGTTGCATCTGCCTAAATACCCACCACCCATCCCCTAGGGTGGGTGACACAACACTACCCACGCATGCAAGCCCATAGCCTTCCCTTAGCCAACTATCTCAGGGTGATACCAACCCGCCACTACAGCCCCATCCCCGGCATTGAAGCGACCATTGACTGGCTGCTGGAACAGGGCTATCCTCCCCTCCCCATCGTGCCGCAACAGTGCGTCTATGCTTATCCCAAAGTTGTGATGGGTAAGGAGACGCAGGGCAGCTATTGTCCCGTCAATCAACGCTTAGAGCCGCTTGGTTTGTTCAGCGGCAAGAACCCTTCCTACTTCCAGGGGCAGCGACCCCGTCTGTTGCGACATCGTTTGTTTACCGAGCGGTTACCCACCACAGAGGAGCTTAAGCGCTGGTTCGAGCATCCCCAGTTGGGCATTGCTACGCTTGGTGGTTGGCGGCAGACGGTATGGGTAGACCTGGATGCGAAATGTTTTGGTAGTCAGTCAGAGTGTGAACGGATCGGGCTGGAGTGGCTCGACTTTATCCCAGCCCTTAAGACCGGCTTTGTTGAGCGCACACAGTCGGGCGGTTGGCGGCTGGCAGTCCGCTGTGAACAGATGCCCACTTTCAGTAAGATTGCTTTCAGTTTGGGTGGGACCGGTCTAGGCGAAGCCTTAGGCTACGGTGCGCCGGCTGTCTTAGCGCCCACAGTTGGAGCTAAGGGGGGCTATCGGTCAATGCATCGGGGTGCGCCCCTCTTACTAGAGTCCCTAGCGAGTATCAGCCTCTATCCGGCTGGCAAGAGACGACAGTCAGTCAGACAGCCCGCCTACAGCCCCTACCAGATGATGAAAGCTAGTGGAGACACAGTACCACTCCAAGCGGTGCTTAGTCGAAGGGTGCAACAGCTTCTCCAGACCGCCAACAGTGTAGTAATCGGGCAGCGGAGCGATGTGTTTGTCACAGTGGCGCGTGAAGTGTTTGGGTGGGAACGATGGCTTGCCGAGCATGGCTACCGCTCTGATGCAGATGCTACAAGCCTCTGTGAACGTGCTGCATCCTTCCTTGACCTGGACCCTGAACGTGCCCAGCGCATACTCTCCAGTCATTCGGCGGGACGACCACTCCAAGACTCCTACCCTGCATGCCACTATCAGGGTGGAGATGAGGCTTGTGAGCACCGTATCAAACTGGCGCTCAAATTTCAGCAGCGCCACTGAAGCACAGCAGTATAGGAGGCTGTTGGAGCTTGTCGTCAGCCTGTTGGATGCTTGTTGGAAGACTGTTGGAGACTGTTGGAACCCTGTTGGAGACTGTCATGGCTAGACTGGCAGAGTTTTACCCAGGTATGTGCTGCGGTACGTCTTGTCCGACCACCAGCGGTAGTAATAATAAGGCCCGCACCCTTTGATGAGCTTAGCCTCGATGCGGGCTGCACGACCCCTTCTACGACAGCGTTTGAGTGGTGCTGTCTCGGCATCAGGCAGGGACTCAAGGACAGTCTCGATACTGCTGAACTGCAATAGAGCCGTTACCAACTCCTCACGTTGGGTGCTGGAAAGCTTTAGAGCGCTTGCTAACACGTCATCGACTGACAAAGGTGGGGGGACTACGTTCGGTTTTGCAGACTTGGGGGGCTGGCGATGGGTCACGACGCTCCCTTTGTGAAGGAAACGCCCGCTACACAACTAAAACCTTCCACTGCGGGCGTAGTGCTAATGTACCAGACTACTTATATAAGATCAAGTCGATTTGTCTGAAACTATTTAGGGGATGTGTTTACAGGTAAGCTCTAGCTTAGAGGTGGCACCCCGATGCCAACCTGTAAACGCGTCAAGAAACCGGATACCCACTCGAAAGGAACCCAGTCCACAGGGTTGAGGCTTTAAAGCTCAGCCTTGTCGCTAGGAAGATACTTTAGCTTTACGCCACGTAGCTTGCTGACGGTTCTGACCACGTTGTCTGATGACAAGACCCGTTTGCGGTTCCTGCCCTGCGATCGTGCCGAAAGTGCTTAGCAAAAGCTGGTACTGATGCAGGCTGATAACAGCATCGTTGCGGTTATTTTCCCAGCTTGAAATGGTCTGTTTACTCACTTGTAGCAAGTTAGACACAGCCTCTTGGGACAGCCCCTTGAGTTTACGTTGGACAGCTAACCACTGACCGAACGTACTCATTGACACAACTACCGAGACTGTCTGCTGCATAACGGCTGCGTTGCTCCTACTGCTGGTGTTTTAGCACAAAGCGGTGCTGCTAGTACAGCATGAATCCATGCAGGCGGACAGTACAACCAACAGGCGACCCCCAACCATCCCCATTGGGAGGGCAGACCTTCACAACAAAACCACCATGCCAAGAGCCAAGAAAACGGCAGCTCAAGCCACAGAGGCAACAGAACAGTTGCCCGTGTTAAGCCCGACCGAAACTAAGGGAGCAGCAAAGACAGCGGCAGTCTCTGTAGAAACAGAAGCGCCCACAGCCCTAGAAGTAAAGACCTTACCGGCATTGGTGCCGGATGTCGTAGAGGAAACAGCCGCCCTCCTCCAGTCAGACACCAAAAGACAGGCAGCGATCACCTTGAAGTGTAGCGTCAACCGGGATGCTCTTCATGCAGCCCTCGTCCTGGTGCGCGGTTCTCTGCCCGTCCGCAAGTCCTTGCCGAACCCGGCGATTGGGCTCTACAGGCTCACAGCCAATCGTGCGGCAAAGACGCTGGCAATCACCACTTATAACGAAGTGGTCGGCACAACCGTCACCATTCCGGCCAATGTAGTGTCAGAAGGGGAGCTGTTGGCCTCGAAAGACCTGGGTGACCTGGTGGCGATGCTGCCTGATGCCGGCATTACCTTGTCAGCTGAAACGCCAAACAGGCTCCAAGTCGTGATGGACAGCCGCACCTTCAGCCCGAAGAGCATGAGTGCGGCGGGCTATCCTGAACTGCTGTCGCTAGTTGGTAGAGGCGACGCGCCAAACGGAAACGACGAGACAGACGGCTTTACCCGCTATAAGGTTGCTACCGAACCCTTCCGTAGAGCGTTGGAGTTTGTGTGCCCCGGTGCTAGCGATGCCGAAACGAGCATCTTCAACAGTATCCGCCTGGACTTGTGGCACGGCAAAAAGGGCGATGTCTTTGCGGTGGCGGCCAGTGATGAATCCTGCTTAATGGTCGATGAGTCCACAGTTGACGATGCCACGCTTGATCTGAAAGCGCCTTCACTCACGGTTTGTGTCCCGGTAAAGAGTTTCCAGATTCTGATTCGTCTACTGGAAGAGGTCGAGGAAGAGGCTCTAAACATCTGCTTCCAAGCGGCTAGTGGAGGGACTCATGTAACTCTCTGCCTGTTCCAATGCGGCAGTAAGCAACTCCTGACCCATTTAGTCACTAGTGAATGGGCAAACTACCGTCAGCACGTGCCAACTCAGGGGATCTTTACCGCTCAGGTCGTCGCTGACCGTGAGTTGCTACTGAGTTTGGTCAACTGCAACCTAGTGTTCGCCATTGCTAAGACCTTCCGCACCATGCTCCTCGATGTGTCTACCCAAGCGGGCGTGCTTAGCACCTGGGTCAAAACCCAGACCAAAGGTGAATCAGTACAGCAGATGGTCGCCAGCATCAGTGCGCTCAATGGGGGCGACCTGTCTGTACTCAAGACGTTGGGACTCAACGCCGCCAAGGTGAAGTTAGCCCTGGATCTTTTTAGCGATACCGAAATCCGGTGGCAGTTTATCCAGGCACAGGCTCCTACGCTCATGAGTGGTGGCACCAAGGGTCGTTGGATTGTCTTGATGCCGATTAGCGTCAACGACGATAGCGAGACAGATGAACTCCCAGAGACGGTGGAGCCGACAACGAAGAAGTCTGGCAAGAAGCCCCAAGCGTAGCCAACAACTGGAGTTGCACGGGGAAAGGGATTCATCTCTGGTACCCTGCAGCACCCATCCCTGAGTCCCCATACTGATCATTCAGCCCTCATACCCATGCCAGCACCCCTCAGCCCCGTCTCTCCAGATCAACGCCGCATTGTCGCTGCCGGACTTTTCAAGAGCGGTTCTTGTGTACTGGGATTGCCCACAGGTGCTGGCAAAACCCGTCTTGCTGTCGAGTATATCCGTTCGCGCCACGGCACTAGCCTTTATCTCGCTCCCACGAAAGCGTTGGCTCAGAGTGTGTGGCGCGAGTGGCAAAAACAGTTCCCCGATCGCACTGTCCGAATCTTTGATGGTGACCATCCTGGTACGCTACAGGAATTAGAGAGCGCTGACATCCTGGTCATGACACCCGAACGGTTAGACCTCTGCCTCAGACGACCAATAATGCACCGTCGCTGGCTCAGTCGTTTGGGGCTGTGTGTGGTGGACGAGATCCACAACCTGGGCAGCAGTCGCAGCGATGATGATGGTCGTCGTGCGGCGTGCCTGGAAGGCGTCTTACTGTGCCTGCAAAGCGTTAACCCGCTTATCAGTATCCTCGGACTCTCAGCGACCCTGTCCAACCAGTTCGACATCGCCCAGTGGCTCGAAGGGACTTACTACCGCAGCCTGCAGCGACCCGTCAAGCTCCACTGGGAAACGTTAGTCTACCGCGACCCCCGGTCAGAGAAGCTTCGGTTACTCATCAACCGGGTGCGCAACATTGTGGCGGACGGGTATCAGGTGCTGGTCTTCTGTCAGTCCCGCACCCGTTGCCAAGACCTGGCGACCGCTCTACAAGGGGCAGGCATCAAGGCAGACTACCATCACGCTGGACGTGTCGATTCAGAGCGGTTAGCCGTAGAACTGCTGTATAAAGCGCAGGACATCATGGTGCTCTGCACGACCAGCACCCTCTCACAAGGGATTGGTGGGCCGCATAACGTCATCCTCTACGACCTGACACGGGGTCGTGAGCGGTCAGCGCTTGGGCTCGATGAAGTCCAGCAAATGGCGGGTCGGTGTGGACGCATCGGCGATACAGGAGGAGTGGTCACACTGATGACGCACCACAACGAGCAGTCCCTGGCACAGCGCTATATGACGACTGAGCCGCAGCCAGTGATCTCGCGCTTAGCCCAACCGGGACAGCTAGCAGAACGGGTGCTGGTCGCGGTCGATGGTGGGTATGCCACAACGCTGGAGCAGGCAGAGCGCTTCTTTAACCGTTCGTTGGCAGCCTATCAAGGACTGTCGCTGGACCTGACAGGGGTGATCACAAAGCTCATCCGTGATGAGGTGCTAGAGCAGGATCGTGACGGCACCTTGAGCAGTACACCGCTGGGCAGTATCGCCGCGCAAACAATGGTCTCAGCGATTGCGGTCAAACAGTTGGTAGCGTGCCAGCAGCCTGGGTACACCTACTTTGACTACCTCCTGGTGTTGTGCTTGTTGGCTGACTTCCAGCCGTTGCGGGTCAGTCGGGACTTGACCACACTCAATCATTTGCTAACTCAAGAGTCATCACTGCTGCTGCTGCAACTCACCCAGTCCAGTCAATCGGTGCTACAGCGCTGCCCCACGCTCAAACGCGCCGAGATCAGCGACCGTGTTTCTACCGCTCTCACCGTCCGGTTGTGGACACGGTGGGGTAACTATGAGACGGTCGCACAGCAGCTCGGGTATGGCTACCCACAGGAGGTGCAGAAGGTAGTAGAGGAATGTCAACGGTTGCTGCTCGTCCTGGAAACCGTCAGCACTGAGTTCCCCCTCGCAGACGAGGCAGAGCTTTCCCAGAGTACGCAGATCACAGCACTGGGGTACATGCTGACGCTGGGAGTCGATGAAACGTTGCTGGGTCTGATGCAGTTGGAAGGGGTGGGTCCGAAGAAGGCGCGGTTACTCCAGCAAGCAGGCATCAATGACCTGGAAGCATTAGTGGCACTGGATGAGTTGCCCATCATACCGGGCATCGCCGCATCCTTTCTTGTCCAGACCGTGCAACAAGCCCGCTCACTGGCAGCACCCATGGACTACCGGGAGCCTGTCGTCGCAGCACATGGTTACCGTCTCCAACGGTCAGACCGCTGAACAGTGCTGGGAGGTTTGGGGAAGGGCAAGCCCCCGATCGACCCGCAACCAGGACACCCACCACCCCATAACCAGGGGCAAGGAAACGTTCACAACCAGACCATGCCCTCAACTATCCATACCAAACAGGGCGCACTGCCCCTACCGCTCTTCGTGCCGCAGCTCACCCTGCCTCTGGGTGAGCGCGCTGTGCCGTACCTGCATCAGCTCTCCTACTGCGTTGCCATCGACCCGTTCACTGGCGGTCAGTTGACCCCTGAGACCTTACCCGCCCTGCCCCGTTGGGTGGTGCCGTATCAGCTTCAGCACGTTAAGTGGACACCGGCTGATGGTCTCTCTGTGCGCATCGAAGGGCAACGACTTGACCGTGAGGGACTACTGAAGTTTCAAGTTGGGTGTGCAGACATTGGGCTGACACTCGGTATCCCGCCAGGAGTCGAGCATCCCGATATTCGCCTTAAGCGTTCATGTGACAATGCGCTCTGGGCAGTCAAGCAAGCTTCAGGGATACCGCTACTGGCAACTCTACCCTTCACCACAATCGAGGGAACCTACCATGCCGTCCAAAAGCTTTGGGCACGTGGTGGGTTCAGCGGCATTGCACTGCTGTTAGATGACCCACTGCTGTCAGACCTACTTCCCCTGGTACAGCAGATTCGGCAAAGGTTTGACGGTACGCTCCATCTCTGTGGGCTGGATGAGCCTACAGTCTGGCAACCGCTGTTTGAGGCGGGCGTTTCGTCTGTGTCTAGTAGCCAATGGCTGGACTGGGCACAGCAAGGGCGTAAGTTCGGCGTGGAGGGCGCGATTCCTAGCCCCAGCCGGGATGAGAAGCTCCATCTGGCGTTGCTTAATCTGTCGCTAGCCACTCAACTGTCCCTGCCGCTAGCCATGGTCGCCAATGACTTCTCAACCTGGTTGCTCCGTGACGAGCACTTCACAAGCCCCACCCCCATTGTCCAGGACAACATACTGACCCCCGAAGCACCATGACCAAACCCGACGCTCAGACCATCACCACAGACGTTGGTGCTGCCGCTGACGCACTCGCAACTGTAGGAACCACACCCGAAGCTTCAGCCTCAGGCAGCCAATCTCTGTCAGAGTCAGAAGGCACTGACACCAGCACTGAGGCTAAACCGACACCCAACGAGCTGGTCACTGACCCCTTCGATTACAGCCGGACGGTGGTGACGATCACTTATACTTACCTGCCCGAAGATGGACATCCAGAAGGGCGTGCGGTGCTAATCGGTCTCAGCACGATGGGGCAAGAGCCGCTCTTCACCGAGGCGTTGCGGGAACACAGCCCTGCGTTGGCTCTAGCAGTGACAGCCTTACAGGAGCAGTACAAGCTTTACCTGCCCGACCGTAAAGTGCAGGTCGAGATAGCAACAGCCGAAGCCAAGCAAGCAGCGGTGCTCAAGCCGGCTGGCAAGACCACACTCAAGCAAGCGGTGCCTGACAAACACGCTCAGCCTCTCGAGGGTGTCAGCGAAGAAGTGGCGGTTTCGGAACGTCCGCTCAAGCTGTTCGGTTAGGCAGCGTTGTCGTTGTTTGACGACAGTCTCCAACAGGGTTCCAACAGTGTTCCAACAGTCTCCAACAGTGCTCCAACAGTGCTCCAACAGTGTTCCAACAGTCTCCAACAGTGTTCCAACAGTGTTCCAACAGGGTTCCAACAGTGTGACGTTAATAACCTCACCCCATTAGACCTTCCACCCCAAAACAGTGGCGTATCATCTCAACCCCATCAACCCCACAACCATGACAGACACCCTTACGCCCGGTGCAGAAACCGTCAAGGTCACGTACGACGGCAAGGACTACAATATCCCGCAGACATTCACGAGCACAGATGACTTGCTCCGGCAGGTCATGTCATCCAGTGGACTGGCAGGAGCAGCGAATGCCCTAGTCGAACGTCAACCCGATGGTTCTATCAAACTGGTGAAGCGAGGCGGACCGAATGGCAGTATGGCTACAGAGCCAGTAACCGCTCTAGCAGACGAGGAGGGAAGAGCACCGAAAACTTTATCTGCTGGCCGTATCGTGGCTGATCTTGTGACCAGGCTCTCTCAGTTAAATCCACACATTAACCCGGCAATACAGTGTGATTGGGAGTTGCGGTTGCAGGAATGGCGAGGGGAGTTGAACCTCACCGCAATCCTAATGCAGCAAGGGGCGATCGCCAAAGCCATCGCCGATGGAAAGGCAGAGAAAGACTGGGTAGGTGACATTCAGTCTCGGTTAGCAGACTGCGGCAGCATCCCTGACCAGACTGCTCCAGGGTTGATGTAGAGGGCGCTATGGCCACAGCAGTGCAGCAGGACAGTACCTCCAAGCTCCGGTTAGGCAGCCCGCTGGCGAATCGGTTCAGTCTCAACTTTGCGACCAGCCAGCACGTGGAGGAGTATGTCATTGACCTCAAAACGAGTGTCCAGCGTCTCAACTATTTGCTAGAGCGTGCCGAGATGATGACGCTCTATGCCCACTACTTCCCAGAGGCGTATGCCGCATCTCTAGCAAACGATCGCTATGAGTTTGACCGGCATTCCTCCAAAGAGTGGGAGTTCATCGGACTGCTGCCCACTCTTTTCCCTTTCCCAGAGGACTTTGGGGAAGATGAGTTACTCTACGGCGTTCCTGTAATGGCGTTGGGCTATGACCACTGGAACCTGCAACCAGAGGACTACTCAGCGGCTGGTCTGGCGATCGCCACGCTGTTAGGGCAGCAGGATGATGACACATGGGACACAACGAGTGCCTTGCACACCAAAGACCTATCACTGGAACGGCTGGATCGGTTGTGTGCCGAGTATGAGGCTGACCACCCCTTGCGGGGCTTGGGCACGCTGGTGCGCTCACTCGACTTCCAAAGTGAGAACCCGTTTCTAGACTCGGTGCCAGAAAACTACAACGAGGAGCTGGAGTGGACGCAGGACAACCTTGACTACCTCATTGAGGCAGGCAAAGAGATTGTCGTTATGCAGCAGCTTGACCGGTCTCTTTCTGAGTGGTTGGAGGCTGACCCGCAGCATTGGGTCGGGTTGGTAACGTTGTGGAATCGGGCTGACCGGGCTTCGGAGCCAATGCTACTGGAGGCGCACACACCGCACGCAAACATAACCACCATTACAGCTGCTGGGTAGGTTAAAGGCTACTCACCGCGACGCCGACTATAGTTCCGTTGAAGCAACCCCGCCAAGCCATCCCCCAAGACTGACTGAACCCTATCCCTCACCCCACCTGCAAAGGCTTGGGGGCAAAGTCTAATGAACATGCATGCTGACCTGCCTTTGGAGCTAAGCCGACTGCTGAACCCTACCAATTCTGAGCTGTATCACTGTACCTTGTCCTTGCGGTTCCTCGAAGGGCAGATCTTGATGCAGAGACGAGACCCCAAAACGGGCGCGCAGGTGGATTGTTTCATCAGCCCCCAAGATGCAGCTGACTGTTTCCTGCGTGCGCCAAGCGACAGTGGTTGGTTACGTTCTAGCGTCATCCGACATGGGCGGCATTCGGGTTGCTCATGGGTAGTGGTCTATGAAAAGCCCCAGAAGCGGCAACTCCAACTGGCTTGTGATGACCGCTTTAGTCCGGTGCTGGGTGAGCCGTTTGTGGAGGTGCATATTCCCTTTCCGGGACTCTGTTGCTTCTTGTCAGGGGCGAGTGCATGGGGGTGGGCACTCAAAGGCAAGTCGTTCCAAAGTCGCTCTGTGGCTTACACCTTACCGTTGCCCAATAGCAGTACAGAAGGGTTGATGTGCTTTGGGGCGCAAGAGCACCCGCTTGTGGGCGTACACAACGCTAAGCAGGTGCTCGATATCTGGCTATCGGGCACGTTCAACGGGCATCAGATCAGCCACAAGTGTCATACCCAAGAACCAGACATTCGTCATCTGCTCTGGGACATCCACCAACGCCAGCCCAAACAATTCCCGTCCGATGAATTAGTCTCAAACCAGTCGATCGAACAGATGATTCGTTACCGCTTAAACCACCTCTAGGGAGAACCGTGCCAATGTTTACACACTACCGACCACTCACAGAGGACTCAATCGGCATACCGACTGGACTCATCCAGGATGTCCTCATTACCCAGAACGGTCTCTTCTTGTATCGCCAACGGGCTGAGTTTACTGCCGTCGTCCCACTAGTGTGGATACCAGCACCGGGTCTACCGGGTGTCAGGGCGTTAGGTACTCAAGAGCAGGTCTTTCAGCTGCACGTAGACAAAGTGCCCACTTCGTTGGTGCAACAGATGGTGGCGATCGCTAGGCAGCCCCACCCGTTTGTGGAAACACTCTTTCATCTGGTGTGGGATTACGCAAGTAGTCAGTGGCAGCTCCACCAACCGGAACAGCAGCAAGAAACCGGACACGTAAAGCCGATCGGAGTAGAGCACTCTCAAAGTCCCTATCAACGAGCGGCGATTGAAGTGCATACCCACCCTGATGGCTATGACCAGTTCTCATCCCTGGACACCCAAAGCGCCACCGGGTTTCGGGTGTTTGCTCTGATCACCAACCTCTCGACTGACCCTCAGTGGGTGGTCAGAGTCGGCAACGAGGGTCATTTCTTGCCTCTAGAGCCCACCACAGTCTTTGCAGGAGTCTAAGGATGCAACTCAATCTTGATGCAGTCAATGCCGTCCCAGTGTTACTCACTGAGTTCAATCAGCTTGAATTGGTGTTGGTAGGGTGTGGTGGAAATGGCAGCTGGATGGCAGAGTCCATTGCCCGACTGGCGTATATCTTGAAGGGTCGTGGGGTGGATGCCCACATCACCTTTTACGATGGCGATACCATTGAAGCGCCAAACATCCCCCGGCAGCGCTTCTATCCGGCTGAGCTGGGGTTGAACAAAGCGGCAGCACTGGCCGCCCGTTATAACTTGCGTTACGGCTTGCGGATCACTGCCGTGCCCAGTCACTTTAAGGCGCTGGGTAAGGATGAGTGGGGGCGTTACGGCAAATTGTCGATCATGGTCGGTTGTGTCGATAGCCATGAGGGGCGTTTGGCGCTCCACGAATCGCTGAATGAAGTGCCACGAGTGTGGTGGCTTGACCTAGGCAATCACCGCGAGTCGGGGCAGGTGTTGGTAGGCAGCCAAAAGACGGTCGGTGAGTTGGGCTCAGCTTTTGACTTGAGCACGTTGTGTACCCGCCTACCGTCCCCAGCTCTGGTACACCCAGAGCTCTTAAAGCCCATGCAACGCTCCCAGTCAGAGCAGCAACCAGAAGGCTGCGCTCAGTTGGATGTGCAGGGATTGACTGTGAATCAGCAGGTGAGTGCGATCGCGACTGATTATTTGCATCGACTGATCTCAGGTAGGTTGACGCGCTATGTGACTTACTTCGACCAGTCCGCTGGGGTCATCAGTTCGCAGTACATCACGCCCAGCAACATTGCGGCTGCGGTGGGCGAGCCTGGTCTGTTTAGACAGCATGGTAGAGAGGGGGACACCGTTTAGGGTAAGTGAGAAGGGGAGTTGGAAGGGTTTCGGCTCTTGGGTTTACCCTAAATAGCAAAGTTAGGGTAAACCCCGCTGGTGTGAAAGGCGTTTAGCGTTACCCTCTGTACCCTAAAGCGCTCGGTTAGGGTAAACCTGTGACCGCCCCGTCAGCATCTCAGTCCCTCTCTGTACCCTAACTGTAAGCAGAGACGCTCAGTCGCCCCAACTGCCTTAAAACCACAGGGGGGTTAGAAGCAAACGAGTCGCTGCAATAGCACCGTTCCACAACAAAGACAGGTGAACGCACCGCTTTGCAGTCTAGAAAAGACACCAAACCCCACACCTTTACCATCCCATTTTACAGAGGGCAAACCATTACCCAATCAGCATGACCACCACCGATCCGCAAGTAAGTTTATTCAAGGTTATAGCAGCTCAGCGGCACACGTGCCCGGAGTGGCTCAAGCAGGGTGCTCAGGTACGTCACTCCGCTTACGGTGTGGGCAGTGTGCTGCTTGTCCTGGGCACCTTTTTGCAGGTACGTTTTGAGACGCGCGGGATCGTCGATCTCGATTGGGTGCAAAGCCTTCAGGCAGAGTCGCTGCGACCCGTAGCGCATCAGCCATTGGGTGAAGTGACGCTTTCACTCTTGCCGCCAGAGCATCAAGCACTCCTACAGGGTTTACAACACAGTCTTGCGTATGTGCATTGGTCAGCGCCCACAACAGGGACGTTTGCGCCCATACCAGCACCACTGCCAGCAGCAGTGCAGGATGCCTTGCAGCAAAACGGGCTGGAGCGGGTTTACAGCCACCAGGCAGAGGCGATGCAGCAACTGCTTAGAGGCTTCGATGTCTGTCAAGCGACGCCAACGGGGTCTGGAAAGACTCTGACCATCATGATGATGGCGTTCCACAATGCGCTTAAGTTTCAGGCGACAACGGTTATTCTCAGTCCCACAAAGGCGTTAGTGGATGGACTCCTGGTTGACTTAGAGCGGTACAACAAACTCTTGCCTCAACCGCTCAAGATCGTCAAGCTGACGGGTGATGTGCCGTTGGTGGAGCGTCAAGGACTGTTAGCACCCGCGCCCTCAATTCTGGTCACGAATCCCGAATCGCTCAACTTCCTGCTCTATCGCACGCGCTTCCGCACTCAGTCGGCAGGCTTTCGTACCTTCCTCGGTCGCTTGCAGCTCGTGGTGATCGATGAGGCCCAAGAGTTCGTTGGGAGTCTGGGCAGCCATACGGTCAATCTGCTGAGACGTACCCGCATTGCCATGCGCCGAGCAGGAGGGAACCTAGATCGGTTGCAGTACCTCGTCAATTCAGCCACGGTACGTAACCCGCAGAGCCTCACGACGTTGCTCACCCAACGGGATGTGAGTCGTCTAGCGATCATCACTGAGAGCGGGGCACCGTCACCGGGTCGTTCCTTCGCCTCCTTTCGAGCCGGTGTGGATGGCAAGAAAGTCGTCTGCACACTCGGTCAACTGGTCTTAAGCCACGACCGCAAAGGGCTAGTGTTTTTCAACAGTCGAAACCGGAGTAAGCTTATGCTCCATGCCCTGCATACGGAGTTGAGGCGGCGCAGAATCGGGCACCTCACGACCCAAACGGCGCTGTATAACCGCACGGTGCCTGTCATACAAAAACGGAGCATCGTTGAGCGGATCAACGGCACCGGGGCACCGCTCAACTTGCTCTACAGCACCTCCAGTCTTGAGGTCGGAGTGAACTTGCCTGGTTTAGATACAGTCATTGTTTATGGGTATCCAGGCACCGGCTCGTTTCGGCAACGGGCTGGACGGTGTGGACGGGAAGAGAAGCCGGGTCTAGTGTTGTTTATACCCACTGTAGGGATGGTCGATAGCTGGTTTGCTAAGCATCCCGAACAGCTGTACAGCGGTTTGACTGAAGTAGCCTTGCTGAACCCTGACTATCCGACGCGCTTACAGAATCATATACTCGCAGCAGCAGCAGAAAGTGGCATCCACACACGAGAACTGGCGCTGTTCGGACCCAATGCAGAGGCGATCGCCGGCGCTTTATTGTCTACGGGGCATTTAACGGTCAGCGACGCTGGTCTTTTGACCGCCGATCCAGGTGGGAACTACCACAAGGCGATTGCCTTTAGAGGCAAACTAGAGCGGCAGGTCAAGTTGGTGGATGCCTCAAACGGCTCTGAGCTGGAGGAGATTGACTTTAGCACCGCGATTCGAGAGGTCTACCCCGGTGCCATCTATCGCTTTCAGGCTGATGAGGGCAGTATTATCCGCTACCGGGTGCGGGAACTTGACCTCGACAGCGACACAGCCACTCTCGATCCGTTACTTGTCAGCAGCACGCTCACCACTGAAGCCAATAGCGACCTCGATATCCAGGTACTGGAGACCTTCCAAGAGCGGGTTGTGACCTACGAACAGGGTGCACTGAGGCTGACGCTTCAAGGTGGGATCGTGAAACAAGTGGTCTCTGGATATCGGGAGTACGTGAATGAACCTGAGTTGAGGTGCCTTAACATCAACTGCACAAACCACAGCCGGAAAATTGTCGGGACTCAATCTAATTGTCTGGTCTGCCATCAGCCACTCGATCTCGATAAACTCAGTAAGCGCGAGATCAGCAATGTGGACTTTGATGAGACTCTTGAAGAAGTCTATGAAACTATGTTGTTGGTCGTACAGGTAGACAACGATCTGGCTGCCTACCTGACCGCACAAGTTGGCGCTATCCAAGCGCGTTATAACGAAATGGTAAGCGTCCCAGCAGCATTGGAACCCCTGTTCAACTTCTCAGCGGCAGAACTAACTTTGCACAGTTTCAGCCACGCCCTTGTCAAAGGACTGCTCGTTGCCTCCAGTTTCAGCGAGGCTGATGTGAATGAGGTCACGCAGTCAAAACCTGGCAGTAGCCCTGAAGCGCTCTTCTTCGATACCGAATGGGGTGGGACGGGAGCCTGCGAGTACTTGTTCCACAACCTTGAGCACGTCGCCCAACGCGCTCAACAGGTCATCAGCCAGTGTGACTGCGACCACGGCTGCCCGTATTGCTTCAACAGCCGACATTGTGTGCAAGGCAACGAGGGTCTGTATCGCGATTCGGCTACCTGGCTAACGCAACTCGTCTTGGGGGCTGCGACCGCCATCACTGTGGAAGATGTTGATACGACAACGGTTTCTGAGAGGTTCGACGCCACAGAGACCGTCTGAGACCAGCGGTTAGCGCTGCTTGCACTTGAGGCAGGGCGTTATCGTGGTCAGCGACCTTCAAGGTGCCATACAAGCGACGCACCACGTCATCGGTTGACAGTGCCTGGTCAGGCAGGCCTGCCAGCAGTTGAGCGATCGCGTCTGGTAAATGCGTGTCTTGAGGTATCTCAGAGATCGCTTGATAGTGACCCGAACTAAATGACCTGGAAGCAACGTTGGTGGGCACTGTTTTGGTCGCTGTGGCCGCTCTTGATCTAGTCCTTAGGGAGGTTGTTGTCACAGTAGGACTCGCAGGTAGTTCCAGGGTCGCAGCCACTTCAGGGATGCTGTTTGGCTTCTGAGTCGGTTTCGTAGCAGCCTGAGACGCTCTGCCCGCAGGTTGGGTCGCCGGTTTCTTAGTAGTCACCTTCACCGCAGGTTTAGCAGCGGGTCTAGACTTCATGGCGGTTGAAGTTGTCGGCGTTACAGCAGCAGAGGCTGACCCATTACTGTCGCTCAGGTCATCAGTAGAAGGGACTGTCACTGGTTCGACGGCAGTTGTCAACTTCGAGAGGGCAGCGCGCGTGTTGCTCAGCTCATCCCGGTGGGACTGAGCCGCTTGAATCGTAGCTTCTTCCGACTGGATAGCATCATCCAGCTTTTTCAGAATTGTCTTCAGGCTATCTGTTGGCGCCACGGTGAGAGTGACAGGTTTCATGGAAGGGGTCTCGTTTAGTTGTTTACCGATTGTAAGCCAGAGAGTTGGGGGATACCAAGCTACAGCACCAGCCAAACTAACCACCCAAGTTCTCAAGGAAGGATACCCACACCAATCCCCACATAACACCATGCTGCATATACTGATTGGCGACGATGTAGCCGCTATCAAGCGTCGCGTGCGAACGTTAATACCGCTTGCAACGTCCGATCGACACTTCCTGGAACACCAAACCTTAGCTGATTTGGAACGGTTACTGAGACTAGCTGAGAGCCGTTCATTACTGGGACATAGATCCATCTGGTGCCGTACTCCTCTGCTACAGAAGACCGCTCCTATAGCAGTGATCGAGTCCCTACAAGCTGCCGCTCAAAGCCTTGACACCACCTTGATCCTCAGCAGCGAAGGCATCGACAAACGACTGACCAGTACCAAAGCCTTGCTCCCGTTTGCCACGGTAGAGACGTACACGCTGATCGCCGAGTGGAACATCAAAGCTTTACAGCAACAAGCAGCAGCCTACGCCAGTGACGTTGACCTAGAGCTAAATGACCGCTCACTGGCTGTACTGGTCAGTCGTGTCGGCAATCAGACCGAGTTACTGATAAACGAGCTTGAAAAGCTATGGCTCTGGCGCTACCACACCCAACAGCCCGTGACACCTACCGTCATCGAACGCCTGGTGGGAGTCTCTGTCGCGTCTAGCCTTGACCTCTCCAGGAAGGTCTTAGCGTCAGACCTTCCTGAAGCGTTGACCTGCCTCCAGGCGCTACGGGCACGCAAAGAGCCAGAGCCGAAGATTATCCGTACCCTGGACAGCCAGTACCGCACCTGGACACGAGCCAAAGCGCTCTTAGAGTCAGGGGCTAGCAACGACGCGATCGCCACAGCGCTCAAGCTGGGTAATCCCAACCGTGTCTACTTCTTACGGAGAGAGTTACAGAGCGTGACCTTAGAGCGGTTGCAAAGGTCACAGGCAACCATTCTCGACACCGAACTGGCGCTTAAGCAGGGGCAGCAAGGGTGTTTGAGAGCCTTGGTACTAAAGCTTACAGCCTAAGCCCGCCCCATCCCCCTCCTAACGGAGACGCGGCAGTCAACTCCCATACGCCTAACATTCATGCAACTCTTGCCCGACCACCCGGAACAGCTCAAGACAGTCTCCCAAACCCTGGTGCTGGAGGGCTTTTGTCCCTACCACTCACGCTCCATCAGTCTCGGTGATCTCGGTGAAGGCTTGCGACTTCTAACCCGACCACAAACACTCTTTGCTGGTGCTGTGAACGGACCCGTCTTCACATACCAACGGTTGGTTGAGAGTAGTACCGGTAGAGTACTGGTACTGGGAGAGTGGGGGAACCCTAATGTCGCTCAGCAGTTTCACCAGTTTCAGGCAGCTTGCTGCACGACTGCTCCTGACCAGGAGTGCATCCCTGACGACATCCTACCTGAGCTCGATTAGACCACTCGCACGTTCACACCTTCTTGTCAACCCTCTGCAATCGCAATCGCGGTTGCCTTTTTAACATGCAGTCCTTACCGCTTCTCTCTGTGAATCGCCTCGATGGTCAACTTGCGCCTGATTGGTCAGTCCACAGCCACATCGAACGCAATCAATGAACGGTGGTCACCGCGCCTCGACCGCTACCAGGTGACGCTCATTGGGTCGGTGGTGTCGAGGGCTTTCCAACTGGTAGCTATGCTGCTGGTGCCTGGTCTACCGCCGCCGAGCAGTGGCGTGCCTTAGATGCCAGACAGGTAGTGTTGACCAACAACCGTACTATCGTCCGCAAGCTGGAGGAGGCGCATTGTAAACCGATCGACGTGTTGTTAGCTGAGTGCGATGAAGGTTACGGCATCACCCAACTCGCCGCTGACCTCGAACCGCCCCTGCCCTGGTTAGACCCACCGCCGTTTGACAGTGGAGAGCTCCTCGACTTCCTCTTTGCCTGTCGCCCCGACTCCGTCAACCTGGCAGTCTATAGCGCCCATAAGCAGCCGCGCACGGCCTATGACTTCACGCCCTATGCCATCACCGTAAACCAGAGAGTCGCCACGGCTGTGCAAACACTGGTCAGGCAGGGCTATGCCGTCACCGATGGGGAAACCGTGGAGCTGTCAGACACTGCGATCGCTGACCTCGTTACCCCACCACCCACCTGACCAGCAGGGTAAACCTTCACCATACCTATACCATGACCCAGGAAAAGCCCTTTATTCCGCGTGTTGCTGTGATTGGCTCCCGTCAAAAGCCGTATCAGCTCGCCAGCCTCGCAGCTTATGACGTAGCGTACTCGACCCCTGCCTTTGTCCAGGTGCGTCAAGGTGACAGCGTCCGAGGCTACAGCGTTAGCTCAGTGATCTGCCTGCCCACTGAGCAGCACTGGCAACAGCTCTTAAGGCGGCATCAAGCCCTGGCAGAGTCGTTGCAAGCACTCGCTGGCTTACTGCGCAGTTGTGGTCGTTATCCCGATGTGCTGGAAGCAGGGGGAGCCTTTGACAACCAGCCGCGCCGTCTCGGTCAGACTGTCATTGCCGCGCCGTTCCCCGAAGAAACCTGGTTTGAACTGAATCCCAAGCCGCTACTGTGGACGATTCCGACTGTCATCCGAGTGCCCATCGAACGACACACCCGTAAAAAGCTGGCCTACGCAACTGGGGAACGCGTCTTCCAGGTGGGTCATTACTGCTGCTCTGGTGACGCCGAGTGGCAGGCTGTACTCGACCAGTACAACCTCTGCGACCGACTCCGAAATACGCTCAACACCACCCTCACCACATTGGGCACCTATCAACAAGCAAGGGATGACAAACGACGGCAAGACAAACCGCTCAGCCTATTCCGGTAACCTATCCGCTAGAGCATGGTGCAATCAGTCCTGGCAAGGGCTTTACCAGGATGGCGATGCCCTTAAACCCGGCTGGTTATCCCGAAGGGCAGCACACGGGTGGGCCGTTTCTCTCTCCCAATGGTCTCACTATGTGGAAGCCACTGGACTGCTTACCGTACGCCAACTGTGAGTGCCGTGTCCCCACAGCCGAAGCCATAGTCCTGGAGCTAAGGACTTGCTCGTAGCTCAGGGAGAGGACGGTGAGCCGTTTCTCCTTGACCTTTCCAATGCCCATCACAGAGGTACCCCTAACCAGGCGTGGCCTGCTGATGACACATCCAGGGTGTGGGCTTTCATGAAACAGGCGGGTCAGGAACCGTTGGCAGCACTACGTTCGTTGGGTCAGTCGGTCTATCACGCGGCACCCTCTGGTTCACGTTCCCGTCATCCGCATGTCTATCTGGCAGACCAACCACTAAATGATGAGGCGCTACTGGACGTGAGCCGACTGACATCCACCGTACGGCACCTGCCCCTCACGGACGGACTCGATGACCTGGAGCCGGAAGTCAGCACCATGACTTTCCTCCAGACCCACGCGCTACTGCCAGACGCGGTTCAGGCAGCGTTTGGGCTGGAGTGGGCGTACTCACCGCTCTGTTACCAACCCAAGCCCACACCAATCACCACCCCACTCATGGGCGAGTGACACCATGCAAGAGACCCAAACCATGCTGCGACACTACGTACTCACACTTGACCCTAATGCTAAGTACGACTGGGATCGCCGCACCCTGCGGCATCCTCTAACTGCCGATTGCCCCTCTCTGACAGGGCTAGTCATTGCCCAAGTGGGGCAGCAAACCGGACAATTCCTGGTCGCCGTGACCGTCACCGTGACCGTGCTGGAAACAGTTGATCTCGATCGTCCTGGTCAACCATTGCTACCAGACGGAGTGTCGTCTGAGCCTGGACTTCTAGAGACCGAACCCTATGCAACTGAACTTGTTCCAGCACTACAACACTCCTAAGCCTCGGTATGGTGGGCACGAGAACCAGCCGCTGCAACGGTTCTGGTTGCAGAAAGCAGTGAAGACAGTCAGCCGTAACCCTCGCTGCTGGCAGTCTGAGCCGACGTGTTTGTCTTTGGGGCTGTCAGCCTCCCGCTGGCGATCGCTCCTGTTCTGGTCACTGGCATTCAAGGTCATCCTGCCGCAAGGGTCGCCGGGTTGCTATGTCGTCTCCGCGTGGGGCGATCGCCTGTTGGGGGTGGAGGGCACTGACCCGTGTCTCGAAGACCTGTCTTCGCTCTGGCTCCTGCACTGGCAATTACTAAGTCCGCCCTGCTATGCCAACGTGTGGGGCTGGTTCTTTGGACACACACAGCACCGGGTCACAGAGGTCAATCTCGTGGCTGACCTGAAGGAGTGGAGTGGTGGTACGGTCGCCGAGGGTCGGCTGAGGGCTGATATCAGGTGCCTGCTCAAGATGTATTGCCCACAGCCTCAGAAACTAGAAGACGCACTGCTTAACCTCTTTGGGGATGTGCCTCTCTTGCGGCAGGATGGGGATCAGTATGAACGGGTGACAGGCTACCGGGCAGGGCTATCGTCAGCGGTGTTGTTGTACTGCTGCTTGGATTATGCCCACACCCATACCGTTCTAGACATCAAGGTCTCCCGATGCGCTTATGGCAAAGGCAGCCCTGGCGTCGTGTTTGGGCTCTCGTCTGCTCAACTGCTCGAAGCGTTAGCTCATGCGGCAGAGCAGCAACCGGGCGTGACGCTGAGTCACAGCCTCGATGGTGGCTATCAGTTGAGTTGGTCACTGCCCGCTCAACAACTACTGCAAGCGGTCTGGCAAAGGCTCAGTGACGGGGAGCCGTGGACTCAGAAAGCATGGTTCTAGGGACAATCCCAAACCACCACAAACCCCATCCAGAGGTAACGGGTACAAACATCCACCACCCTCAACAGGGAAGGAAGCAGTATGTCTCAACCGAACGCATCGTCAGCAACCGTCGTGTCAGTCCCAGTCGAAGCAGGCTCTGCCGCACAGCCACTTGTGGCAGACATTGAACTGGAAACCACAGACACTCAGTCAACGGATGAATCTGGTAGCGAGGAGAAAGATGAAGATGAAGATGAAGGGGAAGGGGAAGAGTCTGACGAGGATGGTGAGGAAGGTGAAGGCGGCGAGGACTAAAAGACCGTAAGGAGTTAGCTGCCTTCCTGGTAGCCGAAGTTACGAACGTTGTATAAGCACCCGCGCCCTGCCGATTACGGTGGGGTGCTTTTTTAATTGTTTTATAGGAGTGGGAGTTGTCAAAAGGGGCAAAGTTTAGGGCATCGCTACAGGCGGAACACCTCTGTAGAGCGGCGTTTCGCTACCCTAACCAGCATCGACAGCATTAGGGTACGGGGAGAAGCCTGAAGGCACAGTCAGTCAGAGAAACCCACACCCACCTCACAACCATCCCAGCGGACTCGCAGGGGCGACCCCACTTGCACTCAAACACCATCCCGCCAGCATGGACGACACTCAACCAGCCCTCAAACGGGTACAGCAGCTTGGTTGGGCAGCGTTGGAGCACTATTACCAGACGCAGTATTGCGATCGCGTGTGGCACCTGGTAGAAGAACTGATCCGCATGGGGCAGCATGCAGCAGCAGTCAGTCTTGACCGCCAGCAAAAGCGAGTGGCACGTGCGGTCGTAGTGGGATGGGTTATCGAGTTCACTGGTTTACCTGTTGACTTGAGCCTGACCCAAAGTTTAGTCAGCATTGACCCCGATCAGTTGCCCTTGACGCATCGGGAGATAGACGACTGCCGACAGCAGCTCTACCAACAGTTCCCAGACGCAATGCTACGTTTGCGAGAGCGTGACTTCTAACTCTTCTATCGAGGAACAGACCAATGGGCAGACCAAGGCATGGATCACTGACAGCAATTGCCGTCAACCTTTACCAAGCACAGCAGCAAGGGGAGTCCTATGAAAGTGCTAAGCGCAGACTGGCACTGGAACTCAGTACCGCAGACTGGGCAGAACTAGATAACCTTTACAACGCCCTCGATGGGGAGGGATGGGGGGTCATCAACCCGGTCGCCGTCAGACTCACCGCACCCGATCGTTCGTTGCTCCTGGCAGGGTTGCGGTGCTTGCAGGAGCAGATGGGCAAAAGTGGTCAACGCACGTTCTGGCGACAGGATACCGGACTAGCCACTGTTGCCACCAATGAAGGTGCCTTTAGCCTGCCCACTAACAGCAGTATCAACGAGTTGTGTGGTCGTATCAGCGGCAGGGCAGCTCAACTTGACTCCACAGTAGACATGCACCCAGAGGCGACCCCATGAGGCACTCTACTGAGCAGCCGACCTTAGCCACTAGCTTCCCTGAATGGCAGCCTAGTCGAGACAATGCCTTGTGTCACCGTGCCCTGAGTCTCATACCGATGCCCGTCCTGTACCACTTGTTCCAGTTGAGCAAGACACAGTTTGGGACTGGCGGGATCCTGATTGAGGACTGGGCAGATGACCACAACCCCAGCATCAGTTACCAGACCGTGGAAACATTGGCTGAGCTACTGATTTTAACTCATATCTTTCGCTATGAGCAACGGGAAGAGGAGTTGCTGCAGCTCCTGCTAGAGCACGATCCTCAAACACCGTTAGTCATCATCGTCTACAGGCGTTCGGGTGGAGCAACTGTCCATGTGCAACTACGCACTGACCTGCTACCGCCACAGGTGGTGGTCATTGACCCGACCCGACCCATCGACCACCACCTGTGACAGTCAAGGCAAGGCAAGGCTCCATACAAGCCTAACCCCCACCCCCAACTAGCAGAGCGACCAACCTAACAACAAACGCCCCTATGCAAGCTCCCGTCGTCGCTATGTGGGGTCTCGGTGCGGATGGACTGCACGGGTTACGCCGCCTGCTCCAGCAGACAAAGGCTGAGCGTGGCTATGCCCTTTCAGACCTGATTATCCTGGTCAGCATGACCGTCGCGGAGTGGAGCTACACCGGTTACCAGGCGGAGATGTATGCCCTCCCCCTGTTCGCCAAGCACAAGCTCCGCGTCGTGCAGATTGTTAAAGGAGGACCGCACGTCAAGGATGGGTACGTCGTCCTCAGTGATAGTCGTGACCCACGAAAGCTCTGGCTATACGGCTGGGCAACACCACCCCTTTCACCAATGAGTGAAGGCATCCCTTATCACGCAGAGCCGCTCTACAGCCCCCTGCATCCCCTTTGGAGTCCCGAAGCGGTGTGGGATTTGGCGTATCATCCTGAGCACTTTGGACCGCCTGACCCCTATGCCTGTCTGGACAAGTTGCCCGGTGCCCTCTCAGGCAGACTCATCTACCATGTCAGACGGACTCACCGACACTATGTCAGCCGCTTACCGGGCTTTGACCCCTCCTTTGCACTGAAGGCAGAATCAGACGTGTGCAGCCAGCAGATACAGCCATTGGGTCAACGGCTAGAGCATGCAGGTATGGGCAGCTACTACGCGGCTGTGGGCTCCATGCCCCAGTTCAGTGAAGCCAGTCGTGAATGCTCGCCTAAGTTCAAGGGCACGCTGCTCGATGATTGTGCCGCTGAACTTGCCACCACCGCTGAGCAAGGGCACTTTGATCTGGGTGCTAACCTGCTGCGGCTCGGTCAAGTACCGCAGTTTGCAGCGGCTGGGCGACTGTACAGCAACCAGTACAAAGACCCAGACACAGTAGAGGGCACGTATGGACTGGGTGAGAGCATCATCCAGAGCGGGTGTGTACCGCAGGTCAGCCAGGGCAAGGGACGGGGAAAGTGCAGCGATAAGCATAAAGCCGTGACCTGTAACCAGTGGCTTGGACAGGTGAAGCCGCAACAAGGGCTGAACACGACGCCCAACACGCACTGGAAAGCCGTTGAGTCAGACCGGCGGGCACTCAAGTACCTCTTCCATAAGGAGGGCGATCACGTCGCTGTGCCGCTACCGCCCTTCGTGACCGTCATCATCTTCTTCAACGGGGATGAACAACGCCGCCAAGACCGGGCTGAATTCGCTATCAGCAAGAAGCAGGCACGCAAGCAGCCCGTCCGACCAACCATCTACCGTATTGACCGGTTCCCGCTCCTGAAGGCAGCGATCGGTAGGGCCGAGATTGAGCTAGAGAACCAGCGAGACTTAGGGGAGGCACAGGATCGGAGTGCCTGTAGCTGTTGCCCGTTCTTCGGCATCTGTGGACCCAGTGATGAAGTGTTAGGCAAGCATCGCGCGATGCCCAATGAGTCAGGCTTCTCGCTCTTCCTAGAGAATGGCATCACGCGCCGTCTCAACGAACGGCAGACGCTCTACCCCGATGGCAGGGCACAGCTAGACCTCGTGCAGGACGATGGCAACTGGGAAGCGCTCATGAACTATGAGGCACGTTTAGCAGCAGTGCCGTGGGCGTTGTATCGGGTGCAGCGACTGACTGGCGGTACGCCCTATCGGCGGACGCAGGTGCTACAGACCGGGACACAGGCGGCAATGGACGTGGCACTGGAGACGCTCTGCAAGCAGCTCGGTGGCTCACTCATTGAGGGTGAGCGGGATGGTGTCAGGCGTGGGTGGATCGAGTTCCGGGAGTACAGGCGGGATGTCGTCAACAAGAAAGGTAAACCCGTTTCGACGCGCTTCACAGTCCAAGACCTGCTAGTGGTGTGCCCACATGTGGTAGAAGCAAAGCATCGTCCCGGTTGGGAGAGGGTGTGGGAAGAGGCGCATAGCCAGCGGCAAAGCGTGTTCGACTGGCAACCACCAGCAGCACCCACCACCATGATGCCTGTTTAAGTTGACTTAGTGAGGCATAGACGTGACATACTCTTGTCCCAAGCGATACCCCAGCGCATAATCGGGATCTTGCGGAAACAAGTTAACAGCATCAGCGCTGCCGTCCTCAAAGCCCCAAGCTACCGTCCAACCCGACATATACGCCTCAACCGCCAACTTTGTTGGGTCAGGGCGATCGGCTTGCCAGAAGTTCAGGAAACCTGGTATAACCTCTAGTCGCAGTTTGCCCTGCACGAAGGTCTCTAGTTGTTGTTGGCTCTGTTGGTTCATTGGGCACCTTAATCTAGCCGCTAGTCTAGTGCAACCTGAAGTCA
>Ga0163155_10001484_pt1 | contig 28401 bp, 28 predicted proteins | sample OliLakLV19SP4G1_FD_148611 | JGI IMG/M metagenome (GOLD analysis project Ga0163155, IMG submission 148611) | Freshwater microbial mat bacterial communities from Lake Vanda, McMurdo Dry Valleys, Antarctica - Oligotrophic Lake LV.19.SP4.G1 | ecosystem: Environmental > Aquatic > Freshwater > Lake >... | reverse complement strand
CCTCGAGATGGTGCGCGCGTATGTGACCCATCACCAGCTCGAGATTGGCCACGAGGAATTGACGCGTGATGCGCTCGAATGGGCGATGACGCGCGGGTCGCGTTCGGGCCGCGTCGCCAGTCAATACATCCAGGACCTTGCCGGGCGGCTCGGCGTGATGCTGACGTGACCGCGACAGCCGTCGCTCACCCGATCACGGCGCGCCAAAATCGGGCCATCTCATAGACGATCGGGATACCGGCGATCAGCATGAACGGGAATGTAATCCCGAGCGAACTCGTCAAGTAGATGCCCGGGTTGGCGTCGGGGAACGTGGCGCGGACGGCGGCCGGCGCGTCGATGTAGGAGGCCGACGCCGCGACCGCGCCGATGACAAACGCCGACCCGAGCGGCAGCCCGGCCAGTGTCGCGAGCAACGTTCCTATGAGGCCATTGAGCATCGGCACCACGATTGCGAACGCCAGCATCCGCGGTCCTGCCACTGCGAAATCCCGCATCTGGCGGGCGGCTGCCATCCCCATCTCAAGTATGAAAAGCACGAGGACGCCGCGGAACAGCTCCACGAAGAACGGCTCGATGCGCTTGAAATTCGCCTCTCCGATGGCAGCGCCGATGATGAGGCCGCCGCCGAGAAGCACGAGACCGCGCCCGCGTAGCGTCTCGATCAGCAGGCTGCTGAGGCTTCCCTTAACTCCGTTGTCGCGGGCCAGCGCCAGCCGCCCATGGAACAGCGCGACGAGGATGCCCAATTCGAGCAGAGCAACGAGACCGGTGACATAGCCGGCCATCTCTGTACCCATGCCCTTGGCGAAACTCTGCGCGACTGCGAAAGTGACGGAAGAAACCGAGCCGTAGAGCGCGGCCACGCCGGCCGCGTCCTTAATGCCGAGCCCGACCGCATAACGGGCGATCAGAAACGCGATGCCAGGCAGCAGAACGATCAAGGCAAGCGTCACGCCAAGGCCGGCCGCGATGTCGGTGAGCTTGACGCTGGCGAGTTCCTGCCCACCCTGGAGACCGATCGAGAACAGCAGATAGATCGCGAATATCTTAATCACAGGCTCGGGGATCTCAAGGTCCGACTTGATCAGGGTAGCGAAGATACCGAGGAGAAACGCGAGCGTAATCGGCGAAACGAGGTTTTGGATCAAAATGTCGGTTGGCATGTCATTTGTCCCTCCGGTTGGCGCAGGACCGGTAGGAAACCGACGTGCTTTCGGGAAACGCATAACTCTGCGAACACTAATAGGTGCCGCCGATAACTGGACCTTCGCCGATGTATGATCTCGACACTGGCCTGCTGCGCACGTTCCTGGTGCTCTCCGAGACGCTGAGTTTCTCGAAAACCGCCGTTCGAGTCGGCCGGTCGCAGTCGGCGATTTCGGCACAGCTCAAGAAGCTCGAAGACCTGATGGGCGCCACGTTGGTCGAACGCGACACGCGCCGCGTTGCGCTGACAGGCGAAGGGGAACGGCTGCTCGGCCATGCCAAGCAGGTCGTAGCCGCGACCGATGCGATGATCCGGCGCTTTCGCGTCGATGATCTCGAAGGCGAAGTGCGGTTTGCAAGTCCGGAAGATTTCGCCAGCGCCTACCTGCCCGACGTGCTGGCGGCTTTCGCGTCGACCCATGAACGCGTACAATTGCATGTGTCGTGCGATCTGACGCTGCGCTTGATTCAGGCATTCGAGTCAGGTGCACACGACATCGTTGTCATCAAGCAGGACCCGGCGGCGCGCCATCCTGAAGCTCGCCCGCTATGGCGCGAGGAACTCGTGTGGGTCGGTCCGGCCTCTGAGGACGACGCGGTTCCGTTTGACGTCGTGTGCGAGGCATACGCCCGCCGCGGGCGAGCCTTACCGCTCGTCGTGGCGCCTGCGCCCTGCGTCTACCGGAGCCGCGCGACAGAGGCCCTTGATCATCAACACGTGCCGTGGACGGCAATCTATGAAAGCCCGAGCCACGCGGGCTGCTCGGCCGCGGTCAGAGCGGCACTCGGCTACACGGTCATGCCCCTCGCCCTGGTGCCGCCAGGGCTTGCCGTACTAGGGCCCGGCGCGGGTTGGCCCTGCCTAAGAGAGGCTGAGATCTGCGTTCTGCCGGCACAACGGCTTTCGCCGGCCGCGGCCGCATTGTGCCGGTTCATCGAGGAGCGGATACCGCCGCAGCGGATGCACTACCGCGCGCCGGTCCAAGGCTGCGGCTGATCACATGGTCCGTTGAACGGCGGGCCCCCATTCGAGATGGAGGATGCGGCGCGCTTGCGGCTTGCGTGCCCGCTGGGAGCGATGCAGCAAGAGGGGACGCATCGCGAGGATGTCGCCACGGGCGGCGAGGCACAATAGCGGCTCGGCTGATTCCGTGAGCCTCGCAACGTCGGTTCGAGCGATGCGGCCAGCCAGGTGCGTCCCGGGCAAGACCTCGAGCGGGCCATTATCTTCACCGCAGTCGTCGAGATGAAGTCGCAGCGTCACGATCCGGGCCAACACATCTGCCGGCCGCTCGCTATTGTCATCGGCGCGGTCCTGGTGCCACGGTACGAACCAGTTGGCTGATGGGGATTTATCGAGTGCGAGCGCGCGGACGAGGTGGAGCGGTTCACCGCCCAACCGTTCTGCAAGCGCGGCCAACACGCTATGTTCGGCCAGCCAACCAAAATCGTCAGGTGCGACGTCCGCCGCGCGTGCACCGGCCGCACCCGGTGGAACAACTGGAAACGCGCGATCCATTTCCGTGAGGTCTGCCGCCGTCAGCGCGTATTCGATGATCGCAATGCCGGCTTGCGCAAAGCGCGTATCGAGATCGGGCGGGAGGCCGACGCGCATCATCGTTTCGAGTGGCCCGTATTCGACCAGCGGATTTTGAAAGTGCGCATACCGCTCAATCCGACAGACAATTGGCAAGAAACGTAACGCGCTGCGGGCCGGGCAAATGGAACGCAGAGCCGCGGCTATTTTCAAAAAATGGCCGCCAACTGGCGACGTCGGCGGCAACGAAGTCCTGCCGCCTGATGCCTTCTTTCATGGCCCAGCAATCTGCTTCTTTTTCGCTTTCAGATGTTGGTGCGAACAGGTGGCCGAGAGCGTGGTGACCGCATTCGTGGAGCGCGAAAAACGCCTGGAGCCCGTTAGGCAAGCGACGCATGATGTCGGGGTCGACTTTTATCACGGGTCCGCTGCCCACGAATTCGGCGCGGCCGACATCGCCTAATGCTGGTACCTCCAGCACGCGCACCGGGCGTCGGCGAAAATCCCGGCAGCCGATCTCAGGGATTATTGCCTTTGCGGCTTCGCTGCCCTTTGAGCCAGCTGCCGTTGCCGCGCCGCTCCCCATCGGTAGCGGCAGCGCCTGTGGTTCATTTTGCTGAGCGCGCGCAGACCCCGCCGTGGCAACCGCCAAAGCAAGGATTTGCATCATACAGGCGGGCCTGAACAAGCCGAACGGGCGCGTGATCATTACGACAAGTTAGCCAGCTGCTCGATCAACGCACATTAAAACGGAGCAAGGTATTGCGTCACCGCCGGGTCGCGACACCCATCCATACCGCGACGCCAGCAAGCATGAGGGCAAGCACGCGCCGCACGACCACCGAGCGGCCGCCAGCGACGATAACCGGACGGGCGCGGGCCGCCAGCAGCACGATGACAAGGTGGATGGTGGTGGCGATAGCGACGTAAATCGCCGACAGGGTGAATGCCTGCGCGGTGGTTGGCCGCGACGGATCCAGGAACACCGGAAGCACGGCAATATAGAACATGGCAGCCTTCGGGTTCAGCACATTCGTGACGAGGCCATTGGTGAAGGCCCGGCGCATGGCGGCTTGCCCGTCGTCGCTTGCATCCACGTCGGGGGTGACGTCTTCGCCGCGCCACGTCTCGGCAGCCAGCCACAAAAGGTAAGCGACACCGGCAATTCTCAGCGTTTCGTAGAGCATTGGCGATGACTGCACGATTGCACCGACACCGAGTGCGGCGAGCGAGCCGATGATCGCCAGACCGAGTGCCACGCCCGCGACCGCGGCAAGCCCCGCGCGGCGCCCCTCGGCCAAGGTCAACACCGCGAGATAGGTCATGTTTGGCCCGGGCGTCAGCTCGATCACGAAGCTCGTCCAGGCGAAGGCTGCAATGTTCGATGGCACGGTGGTCCTTGCGAGAGATGTGCTGGCGGGGGCTCGCCTAGGGCCTCCGTAAATTGATCATCATCGCACGGAATGGGCACGGCCACTGGGCAATTTGATCTGCGGTCGGGTCGGCACCACAACGCCGCGCCGCGCAACTCGCCGCGCAACCCAATGTCTCACTGTTGCCGTACGTCAACGTGAGATTGCGTGAGCCGACCTCTTGCACCGCAACATGTTGCGCAAACAGAGCAAATTTCAAGCGTCCTGCGACAGTAGTGGCGTTGAAGGCACGCGGTCGCCGTGAGATTATCGTGGCAAACGGGAGAACGAGACTCGGATGAATTATCGCGCGCAATTTCAGTCAGCCCTTGGCGCCATCCATCGCGAAGGCCGCTACCGGGTATTCGCCGACATCCTCCGCACGCGTGGCTCGTTCCCCGCCGGGAAACGAATCATCGGCGAAACCGCCCGGCCAATTGTCGTCTGGTGCTCGAACGATTATCTCGGCATGGGCCAGCACCCAGCGGTCCTAGCTGCAATGCACGAGGCAATCGAGACCGTCGGCGCGGGTTCGGGCGGAACCCGCAACATTTCCGGCACGACGCACTATCACGTCGACCTCGAACACGAGATCGCCGATCTCCATGGCAAGGAAGCCGCGCTACTGTTCACGTCGGCCTATGTCGCGAATGATGCGACATTGTCGACACTGCAGAAACTACTGCCCGGCGTTGTCGTGCTTTCCGATGAAAAGAACCACGCATCGATGATCGCGGGCATCCGCAACGGCGGCGGCCGCAGGGTCATCTTCCGCCACAACGATATCGAAGACCTCGAAGCAAAGCTGGCGACGCTGCCCCGCGATGCACCAAAGATCATCGCCTTTGAAAGCGTCTACTCGATGGACGGCCATATCGCGCCGATCGGGGCAATATGCGATCTGGCGGCCAAGTATAACGCGCTGACGTACCTCGACGAGGTCCATGCCGTAGGCCTCTATGGCGCACGCGGAGGGGGCATCTCCGAGCGCGATGGCGTCATGGACCGCGTCGATATCATCAACGGCACGCTGGCAAAGGGGTTTGGCGTGATGGGCGGCTATATTGCCGCAAGCCGCGACTGCTGCGACGCCATCCGCTCGTTTGCACCGGGCTTTATTTTCACGACGTCGCTTGCGCCGGCCATCGCTGCCGGTGCGGCAGCCAGCATCCGGCATTTGAAAGCGAGCCAGTTGGAACGAGCCCGCCATCAGGAGCGCGCTCGGACGTTGAAAGCGCAGCTGATCTCGGGTGGATTGCCGGTTATGGCAAATCCGAGCCACATTGTGCCAGTGATGGTCGGCGATCCGGTTCGCTGCAAAGCGCTGACCGATACATTACTCGACGAACACGGCATTTACGTCCAGCCGATCAACTATCCGACCGTACCAAAAGGCGGCGAGCGTATCCGTCTGACGCCATCGCCGCAGCATACGGATGCGCAAATGGCGGCACTCGTGTCGGCGCTGCGCGGGTTATGGGCCGAATGCCCCGTCGCCAAGGGCCTGCCGCTCCAACTTGCGGCGGAGTGAGAGGTTTGAAGCGGGCCTGTCAAGGAGCACGACCCGCGCGTGTTTAGCCGGGCCGGATGGGCCCAGCGCTGGCTCCGCTTTCATCGCGCCTACCCGGCCGGGCAGGCGCGGCCGACCCGCCCAGGCGGCGGCGCTTTTGCCACGCGGCATTGATTAGCGCGGGGGGCTTCCCCTTCGGTCCGAACCGGAACTATAGTCGTAGTTCTGGCGATGTTCGTTCCGCGTCAACGGGCAGCATCAGGGGGGCAATTGCACCCCGAGACCAAATTTTTTCTTCGTCAACGACACATCCGGGAAACACCTTCCATGACCAACCTGGCGCACCAGCTCCACGACTCAAACGATTTCTTCCAGGCAAACCTTGCCCAGTCCGACCCGGAAATGGCTTCGGCAATTGCCAAGGAGTTCGGCCGCCAGCAGCACGAGATCGAGTTGATCGCGTCTGAAAACATCGTCTCGAAGGCTGTTCTGGAAGCCGCCGGTAGCGTGCTGACCAACAAGTACGCCGAAGGGTATCCCGGCAAGCGCTATTACGGCGGCTGCCAGTTCGTCGACATCGCGGAAGAGCTTGCGATCGAGCGCGCCAAGAAGCTGTTCAACTGCGGCTTTGCCAACGTCCAGCCAAACTCAGGCAGCCAAGCCAACCAAGGCGTATTCCAGGCGCTGATGAAACCCGGCGACACCATTCTCGGCCTGTCGCTCGCCGCTGGCGGTCACTTGACCCACGGCGCCCCGGTCAACCAGTCTGGCAAGTGGTTCAAGGCCGTTCATTATGGCGTCGATCCGGTCACGCACCGCATCAACATGGACGAAGTTCGCAAGCTCGCCCACGAGCACAAGCCGCAACTGCTGATCGCTGGCGGCTCGGCCTATCCGCGCGTCATCGACTTCGCAGCGTTCCGCGAAATCGCCGATGAGGTTGGCGCCAAGTTCCTGGTCGATATGGCACACTTCGCTGGCCTCGTTGCCGCCGGCCTCTACCCCTCGCCGTTCCCGCACGCCCACGTCGTCACCACGACGACGCACAAGACCCTGCGCGGCCCACGCGGCGGCATGATCCTGACCAACGACGAAGACCTCGCCAAGAAGTTCAACTCGGCGATCTTCCCCGGCATTCAGGGCGGTCCCTTGATGCACGTCATCGCTGGCAAGGCCGTGGCGTTTGGTGAGGCGCTGCGTCCAGAGTTCAAGATCTATATCAAGAACGTGATAGATAACGCCAAGGCGATGGGCGAGGTGATGGTGCAGAACGGGTACGCGCTCGTCTCTGGCGGTACCGATAGCCACCTGATCCTCGTCGACCTGCGTCCCAAGAACCTGACCGGCAACATCTCGGAAAAGTCGCTCGGCCGCGCGCACATCACCTGCAACAAGAACGGTATTCCGTTCGACCCGGCCAAGCCGATGGTCACCTCGGGCATTCGCCTCGGCTCGCCAGCTGGCACCACGCGCGGCTTCGGCGTTGCCGAGTTCCAGCAGATCGGGCACTTGATCTGTGAAACGCTCGATGGCCTCGCCAAGAACGGCGAAGAGGGCAATGCCGCCGTCGAAGCCGCTGTGAAGGCCAAGGCGATCGCGCTGTGTGACCGGTTCCCGATCTACGGCTGATCTGGCCAACTCGGTCACAAACTGGGGCTCGGCGACGCATTCGCCGGGCCTTTTTAGTTGGGTTTCGTTCGGGTCGTCGCTATGTTGGCGATCAACCCTTGTGCGTCTGAGCCGTCCTTTGCCATGAACGCTGAAACAACTACTCCTTCTTCGGCGGCATTCACCGCGATCGTCCGTCAGGACGGCGCTTGGTGGGTCGGTTGGATCGAAGAGGTCCCGGGCGTCAATGCGCAAGAGACCACGCGCGATGCCTTGCTCGCCAGTCTTCGCGATGCTCTGCGCGAAGCACTCGAAATGAACCGCGCTGACGCCCGAGCAAGCGCTGGCACCGACTTCTCCGAGATCCCGATTATTCTATGAAGCGCCGGGACCTGATCCGGCATCTTTTGTCGCACGGCTGTCATCTGGTTCGAGAGGGTGGGCGCCATTCGTAATGGGGAAACGCGACGACTGGAAAGCGAACAGCGGTTCCACGTCACACCGAGATTGCTGAGATGTTGGTCGTGAAAATCTGTAAAGACCTCGACATTCCCGGAGCTTAGAGCAGGCTCAACCGTTAATTTGAGTGCGAGACGATCGCGCCGTAGCGGATGCTGCCTTATTCACGACCCGAGTTGCCAATCACCGTTCGGACAACGGATCCATCACCTTAGGCAACGGCGGGTAGAGACCGATAACACAATGGCGCAAGGCACCTCAGAGCCCCCGAGGACTGTGGCGACCGAACGGAGCGCGGCCTACCGATGGCCGCCGTTGCGGCGTTTGATTGCCATCGAAATGCGGTTCGGGCGGCGCGCTGACCGTCATCCGGCAATGGCGTTCGCGTACGAATTCTTGCGATTTGGGATCAAACAGGCGTGGGCATGCTTGTTCGGCGGGCTGATGATTGCGTTGCTGATCGGGACCTACCTTTTTTATCCCAAGGGGGCCGCTCTGGCGCGCTACGACTTCCTCGTGCTTGCCGCCTTGGGCATTCAGATCGTGATGATCGCGACCAAGCTCGAGACGATGGAAGAAGCAAAGGTGATTTTTGCGTTCCACATCGTCGGAACCGTGATGGAAGTGTTCAAGACGGCGATGGGTTCATGGATCTATCCAGAGCCGTCGGTCCTGAGAATCGGCGGCGTTCCGCTATTTACCGGCTTCATGTATGCGGCGGTCGGGTCGTACATTGCGCGCTGCTGGCGCCTCTTCGACTTCCGCTTCACCCACCATCCGCCATTGTGGATGCTCGGCGTGCTGGCTGTTGCGATCTACATCAACTTCTTCGCCCACCATTATGTCACCGACGTGCGGCCTCTGCTTTTTGCTGCGGCTGTCGTGATGTTCGGGCGGTGCTTTGTTTATTTCAAGGTGTGGCGCGTTCACCGCCGCATGCCGCTGCTGGTGGGGTTGCTTCTCGTCGCGATTTTCATCTGGTTTGCCGAGAACATCGGCACACTGACCGCCGCGTGGGTCTATCCGAGCCAGACCAAGGGGTGGCACATGGTCAGCACGGCCAAGCTCGGTGCGTGGTTCCTGCTGATGATCATCAGTTACGCGATGGTTGCCGCCATCAACGGAGTGTTGCCGTTTCGAGCGAAGGTCGCTGCGGTTCCGACGGCTACGAACTGAACGTCTGACGCTCGATTTTTTCGGATCGTGGATTAGTCCGTGATTGTGGCAGCCGGGTCGGGCATCACATGCGCTGTATCTGGACTATCCAAGTTTATGCCGGGCGCGCGGGCGGTTCTGCTGCGGCCGTTCTTGGCACGGCATCGCACAGAAACGGTTCGCGATAGACGCGCACGGCCACAATGGCGTATCGGGCATGTCCGCCAATGCAAGGACACCCCGCCCATGCGCTGCCCTTACTGCGCAAGCGATAATACGCAGGTCAAAGACAGTCGGCCGACCGAGGAGCATTCGGCGATCCGGCGCCGCCGCGTCTGCCCCGATTGCGACGGCAGATTCACGACGTTCGAGCGCGTGCAGCTGCGCGAGATGACCGTCGTCAAACGCAGCGGCCGAAAAGTGCCGTTCGATCGCGACAAGCTGTCGAAATCGATCGACATTTCGCTGCGCAAGCGGCCGGTTGATGCCGAACGGGTCGAGCGGCTGGTATCGGGCCTCGTCCGCCGTCTCGAATCGAACGGAGAAGCCGAGGTGCAATCCTCGACCATTGGCGAAATGGTTATGGAGGCGCTGCGCCGCCTCGATCCCGTGGCCTATGTCCGGTTTGCGAGTGTCTACCGCGACTTCCGCAACGCTGCTGATTTCGAAGACGTGGTGTCAGAGATTACGCGGGATGTTGCCCTGCCTGGCGACACCGAAGTGGAACCCGTAGCTGGAACTAGCGGGGATGCCGAGGGCTCCGTTGGCGACCGCGATCAGTCCCCACGACCAGCGGATGATATTCCACCGCCATCCAGCAAGCACTGAATGCAGCAAGCACCGAATACAGGAAGCATTGAATACTGGCGTGTCCCGATCTCCAACAGCACTTTGCCGCCCGGCATGTTCGGCCTTCGACCATCACGCCATGGGTATCGCCCTTACGCTGGCCCGTCGCGGGCTGGGACGCACGGCGCCGAATCCGAGCGTCGGGGCCGTTGTTGCGGACCCCGCGACCGGCGAAATCCTCGCGCGCGCCGTCACGGCCCCGGGCGGGCGGCCGCATGCCGAGCCGTTGGTGCTGGCGCAAGCGGGCGAACGGGCGCGCGGGGCGACGCTCTATGTCACGCTGGAGCCATGCTCGCACCATGGGCAGACGGCGCCGTGCGCTGACGCCATCGTCGCGGCCGGGATTGCTCGCGTCGTCGTTGCAATCGAAGACCCCGACCCCCGCGTTGCCGGTCGCGGGCTGGCGCGGCTGAGAGCGGCCGGCATCGACGTCAGCCGCGGACTGCGCGCGGCAGAGGCCTCGATCGTCGCCCGTGGGCACGTGATCCGCATCGGCCAGCGACGGCCGCTCATCCAGCTTAAACTGGCGCTGGATGCCGACGGCGCTGTGCCGCGCGGCGCCGACGGTAAGGCGCTTATCGTGACATCGCCCGAGGCCCGCGCACTTGGCCATCTGATGCGCGCCGAAGCCGACGCCATCCTCGTCGGTTCAGGCACTGTGATCGCCGACAATCCGGAGCTGACTTGCCGCTTGCCCGGGATGGCCAGCCGATCGCCAACGCGCGTCGTCCTGGCGAGGCGCGGTCTCGACGTTCACGGTCTTAACGCGACTGGCACCCGGCTAATTGCGACGCGTTCCATCGCGCCGTTGACCGTGGTCACCGGACCGAGCGCCGGGCGCGACATCGTGGCGGCTATGTCGGATGCCGGAGCGACGGTCGAAGCTGTCGCTGAGGTCGGCGGCGCGCTGTGGCTTCCCGCCGTCGTCGAGCGCCTCGCCGAGCGCGGCATCACCCGGTTGCTGGTCGAAGGCGGCCCGAAGGTCTGGCGAGGGTTCGCCGAGGCGGGCCTCGTCGACGAGATCGTGCTGTTTTATGCAAGCGCTACCCGCTTGCCGGAAGCAGCCGCGCTCAATGCGGCCCGACGTGCGCTCGTTGACCATCTCGGAGCGGCAGCCGTCCAGTTAGCTGGCCATCGCACAGTTGGACTGGACCGCGTATGGTGGTTCCGCACTGGCCATGATCCAACGCACGTCCCGACCGTTTGACGAAGGCTGAGGTATGGCCGCCAACACGCCGACAGGAGCCCCATGTTCACTGGCCTCATTACCGACGTCGGCAACGTCGTTGCCAACGAAGGCGGACGCTTCACCATCAGATCGAATTACCCCGCGCACGGCATCGCGGTTGGCGCTTCGATCTGCTGCGACGGCGTGTGCTTGACCGCCACCCGGATCGAGCCCGACGGCGACGGCTGCCGCTTCGACGTCGACGTCTCGAATGAGACGCTGTCAAAATCGACCCTCGGGCAATGGCAGCCGAGGCAGGCGATCAACCTCGAACGCAGCCTCAAACTCGGCGACGAACTCGGCGGACACATCGTCTCGGGCCATGTCGACGGCATCGCGACCATTTTGAGCATCCGCCCAGATGGGGACAGCCGCCGGTTCTTATTCCAGGCGCCGACGCATCTCGCACCATTCATCGCGCCCAAGGGCTCCGTCGCTCTCGACGGCACGTCGCTGACCGTCAACGAAGTGGCTGGTGATACCTTCGGCGTGAACCTGATCCCCCATAGCTTGACGATGACGACGTGGGGGCGCAAAGACGTCGGCCAAACGATCAATCTCGAAGTTGATGTGTTCGCGCGCTACGTCGCGCGACAATTGGAGTTTCGGTCATGACACCGGCTCCAGCTCACGAGTGCACCAGCCGATGAATGCGAACTCGACGCCAGCGCCGCAGAACACCGTTCGTGGCGCCATCGCCCCGACGGCCGAAATCATCGAGGAATTGCGCAACGGGCGCATGATCATTCTCGTCGATGCCGAGGACCGCGAAAACGAGGGCGACCTGATCGTCCCGGCCCAGATGGCAACGCCAGATGCGGTCAACTTCATGGCACGCTTCGGCCGCGGTCTGATCTGCCTGACGTTGACCGAACAGCGCGCCAGCGACCTCCGTCTCGAAGCGATGGTTCGCACCAACGCATCGCGGACCGGTACTGCATTTACGGTTTCGATCGAGGCGCGCGAGGGTATCACCACCGGCATCTCGGCGGCCGACCGTGCGCGCACGATCGCAGCCGCCATCGACTTGACCAAAGACCACAATGCCATCGTCTCGCCTGGCCACGTTTTTCCACTCGTCGCCCGCAACGGCGGCGTGCTGATCCGCGCAGGCCACACCGAGGCGTCGGTCGATTTGGTGCGCATGGCCGGTTTGTCGCCAGCCGCCGTGATCTGCGAAATCATGAACGACGACGGCACCATGGCCCGCCTGCCGGACCTGTTCTCGTTTGCACAACAGCACGAGCTCAAGATCGGCACGATCGCCGACCTGATCGCCTACCGCTTGCGCAACGACCAGCTGGTCCGCGACATCGCCTCGACCACGATCACAAGTGTCAACGGCGGGGCATTCTCGCTCAAAGTCTATGAAACTGCGACGGTCGATCCGACCGAACATCTCGCGTTGGTCAAGGGCGACCTGTCCGGCCCGGAGCCGGTGCTGGTCCGTGTCCATGCGGTCAATCCGCTGGTCGACCTCCTCGCGGCAGGCAGCGGCGGCGAAATCGCGAGTGCGATGATGGAAATAGCGCGCGAAGGCCGTGGGGTCCTGGTTCTGATCCGCGACCTGCGGCCCAAGGCCGTGTCGGAAGCCGTCCGGCGTTCGGCCGAACCTGATACGGCTCTACCGAGCGGCGACCCAGCGGCGCGGCGGCAGGTCGAAATCGGCGTCGGTGCACAAATTCTGCGGGATCTTGGTATTCGCGATATGGTTCTGCTGACGAACTCGCCTGCGCATGTGTATGTAGGTCTCGAAGGCTTCGGGCTGCGCATTGTCAGCACCCGGGCGATCCCCAAGTCGAAACCCTGACGACGAGTGGCCGAGGCGAACATGGCGCAGCGCAAGAAAGCCACCGAGACCCTCGGCGGCGGCAGTTTCGATTTCGGCGGTAAGATCCTGCTGATCGAGGCCCGCTATTACGAGGACATTGCCGACGAGCTGATCGCTGGCGCCATCGCCGAACTCGACGCGCATGGCGCGTCTTACGACCGCGTCGCGGTGCCAGGTGCGCTTGAAATTCCGCAAGCACTCGCTGCCGCCGCTGCCTTGTTTCCCGATGTCTATACCGGTGCGGTCGCGCTTGGATGCGTGATCCGTGGTGAGACGACCCACTACGATGTCGTGGTGCACAATGCGAATTATTGGCTGATGGATGTCGCGATCAACGCGGGCGTACCCGTCGGCAACGGAATCCTGACCGTCGAGAACCGCGACCAAGCCATGGAACGAGCCCAAGGCGGCCGTTCGGGCAAAGGGGGAGACGCGGCGCGCGCCTGTCTCAGCCTCATCTTGATCGACCAGAAATTCTCGGAGCCGGCGCAATGACCGGCCCCACGCCACGCGCCAAATCGTTCGTTCCGCCCCAACCTGCCGACGTGCCGCGTCCGCGCTCGCTATCGCGCGGTGCCACGGTGCAAGCGCTCTATCAGATGGACCTCGCTGGCACCGACCTCAACGCCGTGATCCGTGAGTTCCAGTTGCACCGGCTCGCACCTCAGACAGCAGCTGCTGAAGGCGCCGACACGACAGGCTCGGCGCTGGTAAAATCCGACCCGGATCTGGAACCTGGCGAATCGTTAGAAGGCGCCGACGTCCAGTTCTTCGCCGACCTGCTGCGCGGCGTTGTCCGTCGGCAACGCGACATCGATCCACTGGTCGACCATTTCCTCGCCGAGGGCTGGCGGCTGGTGCGTATCGATTCGACGTTGCGGGCGATCCTGCGGGCTGGCACCTTCGAGTTGCTCGAGCGTACGGACGTTCCTGTTCGCGTCGTGATCTCCGAATACATCAACATCGCGCACGTGTTCTTCGAGGGCGAGGAGCCGCGCGTCGTCAACGGCGTGCTCGACCGCGTGGCGCGCCGTGTTCGGGCGACCGAGATGTCGGCACCAGCGGGCGGCACGGCGGGGACGTGACCTTGGCCGGGCGTGTCACCAGCGAAGGTGAGCTGATCCAGCGGTATCTGGCGCCACTTGCTTCTACCAACGCAGGCGCATTCGGCCTTCGCGACGATGCGGCCGTGCTCGACATCGCTCAGCCCGTTGTTATGACCATGGATGCGATTGCCGAAGGCGTCCACTTCCTGCCCGGCGACCCGGCCGCCGACATCGGCTGGAAGGCCATTGCGGTCAACGTTTCCGACCTGATTGCCAAAGGCGCCGCGCCGCGGGCCTATCTGATGGCGCTGTCGTTTCCGCAGGCGCCGACCCACGACTGGATGGCTGCGTTCGCTCGCGGTCTGGGTGAAGCCCAAGCCGCGTTCGGCATCACGTTGGTTGGTGGCGATACCGACCGCCGTGCTGGCCCGATCACGATCACGATCACCGCCATCGGCGCGGCAGCCAGCGGCCAAGGTACCGGGCGGCATATGGTTGGGCGTGGCACGGCCAAACCTGGCTTGTCTCTCTACGTTACCGGCACGCTTGGCGACGCCGCGCTCGGTCTCGTTGTGCGGCGGCGAGAGCCGCGAGCGGCGGGCTGGGGCTTGGACGCGGCCCAGCGTGCGCTTCTGGAGGCCAGCTATCTGCGGCCACGGCCGCCGCTCGCTATTGCGCCACTGCTCATTGAATACGCGGTCGCCGCGATGGACCTATCTGACGGTCTTGCCAAGGACTTGGGGCGGATGGCCGCCGCGAGTGGTGTCTCAGCCGTCGTCGACTTTCCCCGACTTCCGCTGTCTGTGCCTGTCACACGCGCACTTGGCGCAGACGCGAGTGTCGCCTCCGCCATCGTCGCTGGCGGAGATGACTATCAGGTTCTGTGCGCGGTTTCACATGAGCACGCGGCGGACTTCGAAGCTGCTGCACAAAGCTCCGGCGTTCGTCTCGCTTGTATTGGCGCGACAGGATCGGGCACCGGCGTGACCATCCGCGACGGCGCGGGACAGGCGGTCGCGTTCGGGGCGACCGGCTACGATCACTTTTGAACCGGCCAAAGGCTACCCAGATTGCAACATGATGCTGCAATGCAACGCGCAGAGCTGCCTCTCGTTCGCGACATTGGTTTTTTGTCGTTGTTTAGCCATATCAATGAGGCGGAACTCTCGTTGTGCGGCCCTGGTCGTGCGTTGGAGCGGTCAGTAAGGCGCCCACCTTATTCGCCGTGGCACGGCGTTAGCTAACTTTGCCGTGGCACTGCGTAAGCCAATGGTCAGCGTTTCGGTCGATGGATACCAACGGTCACCCCCCGAAGATGCGAAGAAGACGGGAAAGAGAATGAGCAAATTGACACCGCCTGCAATCTCGTCTGGCAACCTCCCGCGAGCAGGTGACAAGTCCACCGATGGTGAGCCTAGGGCACCACGCCTTTCGCGCCGCGCCGTCACGACCGGTCTGGTGTCGGGCTTGGCGTCGGGCGTGACGCTCGGGTCACCGGCCGCTTCGGCCGAGCAGAATTTCTGGCAGGCGATCCAGGGCTTCGGCAGCAGCGCCGAGCCAGCTGTTCGCGAACGTCGCCCCGCCCTTGATCCGCTCGAAGACCTGCGGGCCAACCGGACCCCGATGCGCTCGAACGAGATGCTCGATGCACTCGATGGTGCCTACATCACCTATGAACGGATCGTAAAGGCGGGCGGCTGGCCGCAGCTCCCGGGCAACCGCATGATCCGGCCGGGCGACGAGGATCAGCGCGTGCCGCTACTTCGCCGCCGCTTGATCGCAGAAAGCTATTTGAAGCGCGGATCGGGGCTCGATGGTTTTACCTACGACGGCGAGGTCGAGCTTGCGGTCCAGCGGTTTCAGGAGACCCACGGTTTGCGTCCTTCTGGCCGCGTCGACCGTCCGACCCTGGCCGAACTGAACGTCACGGCAGAGGCACGCCTCAAGCAGCTGCGTCTCAACGCCCAGCGCCTTCAGGAACTGTCACCGCACCGCACCGAGGATCGCTACATCCTCGTCAACGTTCCAGGTTTCCAACTCGAGGCCGTCGAGCGCGGGGACGTGCATTTGCGCCACCGCGTCATCGTCGGGCGCGTCGGCCGCGATACGCCGACGATACGGGCCACGATCCGTGCGCTCAATTTCTTCCCTTACTGGCGCGTGCCCGACAGCATCGCGACGCTCGATGTCGCACCCAAGCTCGTCAAAGAGCCCGAGTACCTCGAGCGGGAAAAGATCCGGCTCGTGTCTGCGGCCAACGGCAGCGAAGTCGACAGCCGCAACGTCGATTGGTCGACGTTTGATTCCAAGCGCTGGAAATTCAGGCAGGACCCTGGCCCTCAGAATGCTCTCGGCCTCGTCCGGATAGATATGGTCAACGAGCACGGCGTCTACATGCACGACACGCCCCTCAAGGACTTGTTCAAGCAACGGGCACGCGACTTCAGCGCCGGATGTGTTCGCGTTCAGGACGTGTTTCAACTGGCCGAGTGGATCGCCCGCTATGAAGCCGGTTGGGAGCAGCCCGGTCGCGCCGAGCAGGTGCTCGCCGCCGGGCAGGCGTTCGACGTGACGCTGACGCGCCCGATGCCGGTTTATTTCACCTACATCACGGCTTGGGCGGAGCCCGACGGGCGTATCGAATTCCGCCCCGACATTTATAACCGCGACGGCATACACGGAACCCCCGTTGCGCTGGAAGCCGAGCCAGGTGACGCGCCCCCGCCGCTGACGACAAAGGCACTGTCGCCTTGACATATCGAGCTGCCGGGGTTGCCGGCAGCTCGTTCACGGCACGCAAAGCAGTCTGGTCCAGACGCACTAAAACCGGTCCTGCTCTGGGGCGGGCATTAATGGTTTACTTACGCGACGCTTTCATTGTCGCCAGCGAAGGGTAGGTTTGGGCCGAGGGTCGTGCAATGAACGCGCACGCTCCGGCACCGCTTCCGCTGGGTAACCATTCAATGCCATCATTTTCCGCGCGCATGATGCGCGCTTCCTTTCGGGCAGCTTCGCGGCTGCCGTTATACGTCTTGTGCGCCATAATCACGCACACTGGTGGCTTCTTAGCGCTAGCTGACCGTGCTCAGGCCGACACCCTTCCACCGCATCAGATCATCGCCGAGGAAGCAAGCGACAAGCGTCGCGCAGTCTCAGTCCGCATACCGCAACGACTTGACGAAGCCGACGTCGTGCAGCTGGCCAAAGCCATCCATGCGCGCGCGCAACCCCCGGCGACACGCAGTTATGTCAACTTCTTCCTGCCCGGCGTTCCGCTCGGCCAAGGCGCATGGGCCAGTGTGGTGTTCACGCCCAAGCCCAGGTTCCTTGCCCACGGCCTCAAACGCGACGACGAGCAGATGCTGCTTGCCGAGCACCGCGCGGACGCCCGCCACTTGCTCGGCTCTTGGCTTACGCCGCCGCCAGCGGCCCTCGGCCGCCTGACGATTTACAGCGATGCTGGCCGGATCTTTGCCGAATGGCGCCTCAAGAACGGGCAGAAGACGGTCGACGAACTGAAAGATGCGTCGACCAGCGCCGGTCGCCGGTTCGATATTGCCGGGGGCGGGCAGAGCAGTGGTCATTATGTGCTGCTCCGCTCGGGTGATCTCGAAATCTGGGCGGGCTCGACACTTGTCGCGGTCGCCGAGCGTATCCGCGAAGATGTGGCACCTGTCACGGCGCGTCTTTCGCCGGTCTTGCCGACGGCTCAGCCCTCGAAGCCTGCTGCGACACGAGCTGGTACTGCGACCATCCCGAGTTCCAGTGTTGCATCAGCTTCGCCTGTTACGACGGCTAGCATCGTTCCGCAGGTAGCGTCTCCGTTGCAGAACCCGCGTCAAACCGCGGTCGCGGCTAACTCAGCCATCAATCCCACAGCCCTTGCGACCAGCCCGTTTGGCGCGGCCCCCCGCCCCGAGCGCACCACGAGAACCGGGGCTTCTTCGCAAGCTGCTGCGGTAAGGGCGAAGTCCCGCGTGCGAACAGCAGACATTCAATCTGCCGCATCCGAGCGCTCGAAGCGCAGCAGGACGTTGGCGACCGGCGACCAGATCTCGGCCAAATTTGCTGGCACGCTGTAAGTCTAACCGTATGAGAATCGCGGCGTTAACCCGCGCATTAAGCATAAGCAAACAGACCCAGCGGGTTTTGGGTCGAAGTTACTCAATGTTTAGACGTTCTGGTCGAATGTAGCCTAAATTCTACCGGGTCGGGGACGATGGCAGCCTTGGACGAAGCCGGTTTCGGCGTTTCAAGATATCATGTTGACAATGGCTTTCGGGACCGGCTGGCGCTGGCGCTCGAGGAAGCCGAAATGATATTGCTCAAGACCTTTTCCGAACAGGTCAAAACCTCGGCCATCGCGTGTATCAACTTGTCGAGCTGCCTCAACGCGGTCGGCTTCTCACGCCGGTTCAATTTCCCGCCCGAGATCACCGAATTTACACCGAAGTTCCCGCACTCGTTCGCCGCTGTGAAGTCGAGTATTTTGGCCAGCCACCTTACCCCTTCGGTTCGCTCGGGGCTTGACGGTTTTGTCTACTATCTACGCTCCATGCGCCAAGCTCTCGACGGGCTTCTAGCGCTCGAAACCGAGCGAGGCGGCATCAGCAGCGCCGACATCGCGCTGGCGCGAGACGCAACGTATACGGCCTCGTGCTTCGCCAAGTTGATCCTCAAAGACCTGATTTCGATCGAAGGGCGCCTCGCTGACGCCTATGAGGTCGCCCACATGAGTTACCTCACCCGGTTGCTCGACGATGTCCTCGAAGGCAAAAGCCCGCTCCTCGCCAATGGGCATCTCGAACGCGCAAAGACCGAGTTCCTGGTTCGTGAGCGGCGCGTGCAAATCAACGCGGAGGCCACCGTTTCGGACCCTGTCCGGCACGAACTGGTGATCATCCAGAATATCTCACAGGGCGGCCTCGCCTTCAAAAGCTTCAGCGCCTACACGGCGGGCCAGCGGATCCGCGTTCGCCTGACCACCAGTGGGCGCGAGTTGCTCGGGCGGATCGTATGGCGCATGGGTTCACGCGCCGGCGTCACGTTTTTCTATCCACTGGAATTAGGCGACGAGCTGTTGCTTGCCGTGTGAGGTCTAAGCCGCGATTGCGGCAGCGGACACCAGACCGGCTCAGCCCGCTTCGGCCACAGCCTCATTGGTGATCTGAGCGGTAATCGCCGCCGACCCGCGCAGGGTCTGATAGACTACGCAATAGCGTTCGGTCAGCGTCAACAATTGTGCAAGCTGCTCGGGGGCTGCCGGGCTCTTCACGTCGAACGTCAGCCGGATAGCCGAAAACCCGACGGCTGCCGTCTTGTCGACGCCAAGTGTGCCGCGGAAATCAAGATCGCCTTCGGCGTTGACCGCAGCATGATCGAGCTTGACGCCGATCGCGGTCGAGACCGCCTTCAAGGTCACGCCAGCGCAGGCGACCAGCGCTTCGAGCAGCATGTCGCCGGAGCACAATTCCAGCCCGGTCCCACCGGTTGCTGGATGAAGCCCGGCGACAGCTATCGCGCGTCCGGTCTCGAGCTTGCAGGCGATCGACATCTCATCGACGACGCCTTTGGCTTTCAACGTGATCACGGCGCTGCCGGGATCGGCTTTATATTGCTCTTTGAGTGGGGCTTGGAGCCCGCGCAGCGTGACAGCGTCCATGGTCTGTTTCCTCTCAGTCGTCAGATGCCGTTGCGGCAATTCTTATTGTCGTTTGGCTATTGTACTCAGGCTGCGTCCCGCCGGGCAAACGTCGAGCGCAAGGTCAGCAGGATCTGTCGTTTGGTCTCTTCGAACTCATGCGAAATCCGGTCACGGGGACGTGGCAGGCCGATGTCGAACACCTGCGCGATGCGGCCCGGCTGGGGGCGCATTACGACGATGCGGCTGGCCAGTACGATCGCTTCTTCGATGTCATGGGTGACGAGCACCATGGTCGGTCGCGTTTGCGCCCAAAGGTCCAAAAGCTGGTCCTGAAGCTCGGCGCGCAAGAACGCGTCGAGGGCAGAGAACGGCTCGTCCAGCAGCAAAACATGTGGCCGCTGCACGAGTGCGCGGGCGATGGCGACGCGCTGGCCCTGGCCGCCGGAGAGTTCTTTTGGCCAGCGATTGCCGTATCCGGCGAGCCCGATCTGCTTCAGCGCGTCTTCTACACGCGCCTCGCGTTCGGCTTTGGGCAGGTCCGACAGCCCGAATGCAATGTTGCCAGCCACCGTCAACCAAGGCAGCAGCCGTGGCTCCTGGAACACCAGAAACACGAACGGGTGGGGGGCGTCGATCGTTGCCCCGTCGACCTCGACATGACCTTTGGTCGGCCGATCGAGACCTGACAGCAACCGCAGCAACGTGCTCTTGCCGCAACCCGAACCGCCGACGACGGCAACGATCTCGCCGGCCTCGATGCGCAGCGAGATGTTATCAAGCGCCTGCGTACCGTTGCCATAGGTCTTACTGAGCGCGGTAACCTCGAGCATGGCAGCGCCTCAATTTGCGTTGGTTTGGGTGTCCTGCCAGCGCAGGAACGGAGCCGTTACCCTGGCCAACAGGCTGTCGGACAGTTTGCCGAGCACGGCAAAGACCAGAATTGCAGCCACGATCTGCGCGGGCTTACCGACCTGCTGACCGTCGACGAGGAGGTAGCCGAGGCCTTCGGACGCGCCCATGAACTCGGCCGCGACGACAAACATCCAGCCGAGACCGAGCCCGCCGCGCAGGGCCAACACATAGGCCGGCAGGATCGCTGGCAACAACACCCGCCGCACGAGATCGATTGACGAAAGCCGGAACATGCGTCCGACTTCGACGATCTTGCGATCGACAGCCAGGATCGCGCCGAGCACGCCGAGATAGATGGGGAAGAACACCCCGACCGCGATCAGGGTGACTTTCGAGGCTTCGAAGATGCCCAGCCACAGGATGAACAGCGGCACCCAGGCGATCGAGGGAACAGCGCGCAGACCCTGTAACGAGGGATCAAGCAGTTGGCGGGTGAGCGTCGAATAGCCAGCCAGCGCACCGATCAGCGTCGCAGCCAACGTGCCGAGCAGGAAACCGGCGGCGACCCGCCAGCTCGTTACGGCGATGTGCCGCCACAGCTCACCAGACGCTGCAAGCTCGGACAGAACTTCGAATATCTTCGTTGGTGGTGGCACGAGGCGGCCGTTGGCGTAACCGCCAGCGACCGCCAGTTCCCACAAGATACCGATGGCGACCGGCAGCACGAGGCCGACCCACCAAGCGCTAATCCACGAGCCATTGGTTGACGGGCCACTCATCAACGAGCCACCGATAGCCTGGCCACTTGCGACCTTATGTTCGGACGCAGCCGCAGTTACGCGAGCCAATGGGCGCGGCGCGCTGCCGTGGGATGGGTTCGCCTCGACGGGTCTCGCCGGTTGTTCGATGCTCATCGTATTGACAGTGCTCATGGCCTGCTTTCGATCGCTTGAGAGTGGCTATCCGAACCTACGGCACTGTGGAAGGGTCTTGCCCTTCCCACTGGCGGTCCGCGACACCTACTTGGTTGCGACGAGAAAGCTGCTATCAATGAGGTCACCGACCGTCTTCTTGACGTCGACGTCGGGTTTGATCACGCCAGCTTGTTGAAGCGCTAATCCCGCTGCGAGGATTGAGGCCGACTGGTCGGCACCGATCGCCGAATGCGTCAGCTCCGTGCGCTCGCCGAGCTGCTTAGCAATGACGGCGTCTGGTAGTTTCGTTACCGCGACGAGGTAACCCTTCACCTTGTCCGGGTTGGCCAGCGACCACGTGCGTGCCGCCTCGTAGGCCTTGAGCACACGCTTGACGGTATCTGGGTTCTTGACGGCGAACTCCTCGCGGACGTTGAGCACGCCCCAGGTGTTGGCGTCCTTGTTGCGATAGATCAGCACCGCTTTGTCCTCGACCTCGGCCGAGGCCATGATCGGGTCGAGACCCGCCCAAGCGTCGACGTCGCCGCGCAACAGGGCAGCCTTTCCGTCGGCGTGCTGGAGCAGGACCAGCGTGATATCCTTCTCCGTCAGCCCGACGCCTTGCAGGGCGCGAACAAGGAAAATGTGAGGATCAGTGCCGCGGGTGGCGGCAACGCGCTTACCCTTAAGGTCGGCGACCTTGGTGATTGCGGTGTCTGCCCGGGTGACCAGCGCCGTCCATTCTGGACGCGAGTACACGTAAACCGACTTGATCGGGTTGCCGTTGATCCGGCCAATCAGCGCAGCAGCACCCGCCGTCGAGCCGAATTCGATCGCACCCGCGTTGAGGAACTCGAGCGCCTTGTTGGAGCCAGCCGACTGGACCCAGGTGATCTTGACGCCGTCTGCGGCGAATTCCTTTTCGAGCAGCCCCTGCTCCTTCAGCACCAAGGAGACCGGGTTGTAGGTCGCCCAGTCGATGCGGATGTCCTTGACTTGTGCGGCGGCAGCAGACGCTGCGGCGGCAAGCGCGACGAACGCGAGCGATCCAACTTTGACAAGTGTCGAGACATGCGACGTGAGTGACATTTGAGTTCCGTCCTCTGCTGATCGGCACACCCGCCTACCGGGTCGACCAGCACGAGCAAACGAATTTATCATGCTTTGCATTGCAGAGATCACTGAATACCTGGAGCGGGCCGTCCAGGGACGCGAGTTCCGGGTTGCCTATTTTGGGCGGCCAACTTTTGGGCGGCCGAGCCGACTGCCGCCGTGACTGGGCAGTGGAGAAGTGGCTCCGTGGGTTGGGATCGAACCAACGACCGTCCGATTAACAGTCGGATGCTCTACCGCTGAGCTACCACGGAATACCTGGGGCGCTGGCGCATGCCCCAACTACGGAAGGCGGTCGCTTAAACCAAATCATTGCCGATGGCCAGCCCCTCGGCAGCGCAAAACCCCGATGGGGAACGCCCTGCGACATCGAGCGCGCTGCCAGCCGATCAACGGCCCCTGCTCACGCGTGGGCCATGCTCTTCACGATTTCCTCGGTCATCTTCTTGGCATCGCCCAGAACCATCACGGTGTTATCGCGATAGAACAACGGGTTGTCGATGCCGGCATAGCCCGATGATAGCGAACGCTTATTGAACAGCACCGTGGCCGACTTCCACACCTGCAGCACCGGCATGCCGTAGATTGGCGACGTCTTGTCGTCTTCGGCGGCCGGATTGGTCACGTCGTTGGCCCCGATCACGTAGACCACGTCGGCCTGCGGGAACGCGCTATTGATATCCTCGAGTTCGAACACTTCATCGTAGGGGACGTTGGCTTCAGCCAGCAGCACGTTCATGTGGCCCGGCATGCGGCCCGCGACCGGATGGATCGCGTACTTCACGTCGATACCGTTCTTTTTCAGCGTATCGGCGAGTTCGCGCAGCGCGTGCTGCGCCTGGGCCACCGCCATGCCGTAGCCGGGCACGATGATCACCGACTGGGCGTTCTTCATGACGTAGGCGGCATCTTCGGCCGAGCCGAGCTTGACGGGACGCTGTTCGGCACCGCCAGCGGGTCCGGCCGTTTCGCCGCCAAAGCCGCCCGCGATCACCGAAATGAACGACCGGTTCATGCCCTTACACATGATGTAGGACAGGATCGCACCCGACGAGCCAACGAGGGCACCGGTGATAATCAGCGCGATGTTGCCGAGCGTGAAGCCAATGCCGGCGGCTGCCCAACCCGAATACGAGTTCAGCATCGACACGACGACGGGCATGTCGGCGCCGCCGATCGGAATGATGAGCAACACGCCAAGGGCCAGCGACAGCAGGGTAATCGCCCAGAACAGCAAGTGCGAGCCGCCCGACTGGCAGAATTCGTAGACGAGGTAGACGATCAGCACGGCCAGCGCGAGGTTGATGTAATGGCGCATCGGCAAGGTAATCGGCTTGCCCGACATGCGGCCCGATAATTTGGCGAAGGCGATCACGGAGCCGGTGAACGTCAGCGCGCCGATGGCGACGCCGAGCGACATCTCGAGCAACGCAAGCGGCGCGATCTCGCCCGATTTGCCGATGCCAAACGCTTCTGGCGCGTAGAGCGCGCTCGCCGCGACGAACACGGCCGCAAGACCGACCAGCGAGTGGAACGCCGCGACCAGTTCCGGCATCATGGTCATCGGGATCATGCGCGCCGCATAGGCGCCAATGCCGCCGCCGATCGTGACGCCGCCGACGATCAGCAACCACGTCGAAAGATCATCAGGGGCGGCGAGCTGGGTCAGCGTGGTGACCATCGCGATCGCCATGCCAAGCATGCCGTAGGTGTTACCCTGCCGCGATGTCGACGGGCTCGATAGCCCGCGCAACGACAGGATGAACAGAATGCCCGATACGAGGTAGAGCAGCGCGGCGGTATTGGTCGAGAGTGTCATGGGGATACCGTGGGAGTGGCGAATGGGGAGTGGAAAGTTGAATTTGGCTCGAATGGGCACGACTGTTTCATGGGCAATCCAAACTCCCTATTCCCCACTCCCAATTCCCTCACGTGCTTCACTTTTCTTTCTTCTTATACATCGCGAGCATCCGCGACGTGACGAGAAAGCCGCCGAAGATGTTGATAGAGGCCATAATCAGAGCAAGGAAGCCGAAGAGCTTGGCCAAGGTGCTGCCGTCCTTCAGCCCGGACACCCCGCACGCCAGAAGCGCGCCGACGACGATCACCGAGGAGATCGCGTTGGTCACGGCCATCAGCGGCGTATGAAGCGCGGGCGTCACGCTCCACACCACATAGTAGCCAACGAAGATCGCCATCGCGAACACCATCAGCCGGTAGATTCCCGGGTCGACCGCCGCGCCGATACCTTCGGCGGCGAGGGCTGGCGTTACGACGGCGAGGCAGAGCAGTGAGGCCAGAATGGTGCGCAGCATTGTCGATGTCTCCGGGCGCCGAACTTCAAGATGGGGGGATGCTCACGCCGCTTTGGCGGGAGCATAGATCGCATGAACCAGCGCGCCGTCCTTGGCGAGCAACGTGCCTTTGATGATCTCGTCGTCCCAGTTGATTTTGATCTGCTTTTCTTTCTTGTCGATCAGCAGTTCGAGGAACGCATAAAGGTTCTTGGCGTAAAGGCTCGACGCGTTGACGGGGATCATGCCAGCGACGTTGAGCAATCCATAAACCCGCACGCCGTTGTGGTCGACGATCTCGCCGGGTTTGGTCAGCTCGCAATTGCCGCCACGTTCGGCGGCAAGGTCGATGATCACAGCGCCGGGCTTCATGCTTTCGACCATCGCCCGCGTGACCAACCGGGGGGCCGGACGACCGGGAATCAACGCCGTCGTGATCACGATATCCTGATTCTTTATGTGGGCGGCCGTAAGCTCGTCCTGCTTGGCTTTGTAGGCATCCGACATCGGCTTGGCGTAGCCCGTTGCCGTCTGGGCCTGCTTGAATTCGTCATCCTCGACCGCGATGAATTTCGCACCCAGCGAGGCAACCTGCTCTTTGGCCGCCGGCCGCACGTCATTTGCCGACACTTGTGCGCCGAGACGACGCGCCGTCGCGATGGCCTGCAGACCGGCGACGCCAGCACCCATAATGAAGCACTTTGCCGCCGGCACCGTCCCGGCCGCGGTCATCATCATCGGCATCGCCTGCTCGAACAGCGCGGCGGCGTCGACGACGGCTTTATATCCAGCGAGGTTTGCTTGAGACGACAGCACGTCCATCGACTGGGCACGCGTGATGCGCGGCATCAGCTCCATCGAGAATACCGTGGCGTTGGTGGTGGCCATGGCCTCGAGCGCGGCGCGGTCGCCGTAGGGGTCGACCATGCCAACGACCATCGCTCCGGGCTTCAGCGCTGCGATCTCAGCCGCATCCGGGCGGCGCACCTTGAGCAGGATGTCGGCGCCAGCCAACGCTTCTGCCGCCGTTGGAACGATCTGCGCGCCTTGGGCTGTGAACTGCGCGTCGGAGAATCGCGATCGGCCACCAGCACCAGCTTCGATGCGCACGGTGGCGCCGAGTGCCACGAGCTTCTTGACGGTTTCGGGAGACGCCGCGAAGCGGGGCTCTTCGCTGTGTTCCGCTGTGACCGCGATGGTGACCATGGTGCTGCCTTGTTCGGGGGACGGACGACATTCAGACTGAGCTTTATGGCCCGGGTTTAACGGCACGGGTTCAGCGGCATGTGGCCGAAGTTCCCGGTCGACGGCTTGGGCTCGACGGCTTGTGATGTCATAAACCGCAGGACGGCCTGTCCTGCAAGGTATCGGGCTGCAAGGTGTCGGGCTGCAAGGTGTTGGGCTGCAAGGTTTCGGGCTGCAAGGTGTTGGGCTGCAAGGTATCGGGAGAACCGTTCCCACAACGACCGAGCACGGCACGGCCTTCAGCACGGTTATGCCTTCGGGCTGGTTAAGCCTTCGGAACGAGGAACACGTACATCGCAACCATCAAAAGCACGAGGAACACGACCGCGAACTGCGCCAGCCTCAAGAACCCTTTGTAGGTCGTGACGTGCTCCCGGTAATCCATATCCGGATGACCCTTTGACGTATCGAGATCCATGTCGCGCATTCCCCTGTCTGAACGGCCGCGCTGAAGACATCTGGCGCGCTGGCGTTTTGTTGCCTGAACGGCCGTACATCTGCCACATCCTCGCCACAAGGCAAGATGCCAAAATCAGCGCGTTTCGCCCCATGTCGACGGTCGGCGCTTCAGCGCGGCTGGCCGCGTTGACGGGTCCAGCTTAGCTCCCTACACCGAATTCAAGCGCGATGCCGCCGGTCTGAGGCCGGTTCGCTCGACCCATTGCCGTCTTGGATACCCGCTGATGACCGTGATGCTCGACCCTACGCTTGCGCCGTCTTTGCCCGAGGCTCGTTCCTGGCCATTCGAGGAGGCGCGGCGTCTGATCAAGCGGCTGGAGAGGCTGGCGCGTCCCTCCGGGACGCCCGTTATATTCGAGACCGGATACGGCCCGTCGGGGCTGCCGCACATCGGCACGTTTGGAGAGGTTGCCCGTACGACGATGGTGCGCCAAGCCTTCGAAGCTTTGACCGCAGGTACCGTCCCGACCCGGCTTGTCGCATTCTCCGACGACATGGACGGCCTGCGCAAAGTGCCAACCAACCTGCCAAACCAGGACCTGTTGGCGGGCTTTCTCGACCGTCCCCTTTCGCGCGTGCCCGACCCGTTCGGCACGCACGAAAGCTTTGCCCATCACAACAACGCCCGGCTGCGGGCCTTCCTCGACCGGTTCGGCTTCGAGTACGAGTTCGTATCGGCGACCGAGGCCTATGCCAGTGGCCAGTTCGACGAAACGCTGCTGCGGATGCTCGCCGTGTACGACAAGGTGATGGAGATCATCCTGCCGACGCTTGGCCCCGAGCGTCAGGCGACCTATTCGCCGTTCTTGCCCGTTTGTCCGCGCACCGGCCGCGTACTGCAGGTGCCGATGATCGAGCGTAACGCCAAGGCCGGCACGGTGGTCTACGCCGACCCGGAGACGGGCGAAAAGATCGAGACGACGGTCACCGGCGGGGCGGTCAAGTGCCAGTGGAAGGCAGACTGGGCTATGCGCTGGACGGCGCTCGGCGTCGATTACGAGATGGCGGGCAAGGACCTGATCGACAGCGTCACGCTATCGTCCAAGATCTGCAAGGCGCTCGGCGGCACCCCGCCCGAGGGTTTCAACTACGAACTGTTCCTCGACGAGAGCGGCGCGAAGATTTCCAAGTCGAAGGGCAATGGCCTCGAAGTCGACGAGTGGCTGACTTACGGCACGCCTGAGAGCCTCGCGCTCTACATGTATGAGAAGCCCAAGACCGCCAAGCGGCTGCATTTCGACATGATCCCGCAAAAGGTCGACGAGTATTTCAAGTTCATCGAGGCATTCGGCCGCCAGGGACCCAAGGACCGGCTCGACAACCCCGTTTGGCATATTCACGCTGGCGCGCCGCCGACCGTCTCGCTTCCCGTGACATTCGCGCTGTTGCTGAACCTCGTGTCGGCGTCGAACGCGTCCGACAAGGCCACCATGTGGGGCTTCATCCGCCGCGTCGCCCCCGACGCAAGCCCCGCAACGCACCCCGTCCTCGATCAGTTGGCGGGCTACGCCATCCGCTATTTCAACGACCGCCAGTCGAAGCTGAAAGTGTTCCGCGCGCCCGACGAGGTCGAGGTCGCCGCACTGACCGCGCTGTCGGATGCGCTTACCACGGCCCCGGCGGGTGCCAAGGCCGAGGAGCTGCAATCGATCGTCTACGACATCGGCCGCAGCGTACCGCGCTATCAAGACCTCAACGCCAAGGGCGCGACTCCGGAGCGTCCAGGTGTGTCGAACGCCTGGTTCACCGCGATCTACGAAGTGCTGTTTGGCGAAAGCCGTGGCCCCAGATTCGGCTCGTTCGTCGAGATGTATGGCGTCGAGGGCACCCGCGTGCTGATTGCCCGGGGTGTGAAGGGGGAGTTGGTGGCGCACCCCGAGCATGACCCCGCCGCACCGTGACGCTTACGCAGGGGAATCGCATGAACGAATTTAAGCGGTGCCGGTGATGAGGCTGGCAAGGTAGGCGTCGTCCCAGGCGGCGAGGCGGCGCTTGGCGCGCATCGAGTGTTTGTCGGCCTTGGCGCGCATCAGGTT
>Ga0163155_10001483_pt1 | contig 28416 bp, 39 predicted proteins | sample OliLakLV19SP4G1_FD_148611 | JGI IMG/M metagenome (GOLD analysis project Ga0163155, IMG submission 148611) | Freshwater microbial mat bacterial communities from Lake Vanda, McMurdo Dry Valleys, Antarctica - Oligotrophic Lake LV.19.SP4.G1 | ecosystem: Environmental > Aquatic > Freshwater > Lake >... | reverse complement strand
TACGACGATGAATGGTGTTATCACAAGCTACCAAAAGATTTTTTTAAAGAGGAATTGCCGAAAAGCAAAGAGAGTTACCAAGTCAATGCACACGCGCTAGAATTAATTGCATTAATGGAGAAGCAAGAAAATGAAAGCTAAAACTAAAAGACTTACAATTAAAGACCTCAAGGAATTAATAGATGAGTTGTTTCAAAGAGGGTATCAGAACGAAGAAGCGGCACGCGAAATATTAAAGCAAGAAGCGCGCGGGGCTGAAAAGCACATGACACAATTAAGGGAATGGAGAAACGAAACAATAGAAGCCTTTGATAAAAAGATATTTGATATTAATATGGAGAAAATTTCAACCGTTCGTATGTGTAGGGAAGACCTGGAGGCATCGCTAGATAAATGGAAACATAAATTATTACTACGCTTAGGGGACGAGAAAGAGGATCTTGAGGTGCGGATGCGAAAGAATAGGGAAGATTTTAAAAATGTTTATTATTACGGATTATTGCTAATTGTTTTAATTCAGATTGTGACTAATTTAACATAGGGGATTCATGAAAATAACACTAAAATTTCTTAAAGAAAAAGATGCCTGTGACGAGGGTCTAAATTGGTATAGAAAACAAGAGTCAAAAGAAGTAATGGATTTATTAAAAGCGCTAATAAAACAAAAGCAGCATGTTTGGGCTGAATGGTTAATGAGGAATGCTTTTAATCCAGATCAATTTATACGGTACAGGGATTACGATTCTAAGCTTTTAAGAACTACGATATATTCTCATGCGTATATTCGAGATTTGGTTATGCAATACGGATTAAGTTTAATTAAAGAAGGGATTCATGAAAATAACTTTGGGCTTTCTTAAAGCCTGCAAGGCACGCGATGAGTTTATCAAGTGGTTTAAAAAGCAAAAGTCAAAAGAGTTGGTCGACCTAATGAACACGCTAATAAAAGAAGAGCGGCACTATTGGGCTTACTGGCTAATGAGGGAATCATTTAGCATGGAGCAAACTAGGCGATACCTCGAATATGAATATAAAGTCCGCAAGTCTCTTAAGTACGCCGATTATATTACTCGCGAGGCAGCGATGCCCGGGTACTTGCAATACGGATTAAGTTTAATTAAAAGAAGGGATTCATGAAAATAACAACACATTATCAATTTAATATAGGAAGATTTATGACACGAGTAAAACAGTATCAATTGTTAATTAAGGACGGTTTGAAATCTGAGTTTGGGGCAATGGAGACATGGGGAGATATCAAAGATTGCATAACAACAACCGCGCATAAAGAATTAATTTATGGTGCAGAGCCTTATACGGTGGGAGATCCTACTAGCTATCAGGGGTTAGAGATTTTTATTTACAAAGAGGTATTATGAGCGAAGAAAAACCAGTTAAGACAATAGAAGAAATATTAGAGTTTATAGATAAAGAAATTTCATACATAAAACTAATACCAGGCGATACATTTCACGCTGGCTTACTTCAAGGTTTGCTGTCATCACTGGACGAGGTTAGAGAATTTATTTTAGGAGAAGGCGAATCATGAGCGAAGAGTTTATAAGAGTAGTAATAATGTTGGCGTTGTTTTGGGTTCTTTTAAGAAAAAGAAAAGTCGTAGAAGAAACTAAAACAATAACTATCTTAAGAATAGCCCTTACCTTTAGCTTGTGGGCTACTCTAATAAGAATGCTTGTGTCGTTCTATTAAAAAGAGGAAATATGAAAAAAAAGTTTTACAAGAAATGTTTAATCCGAAACGGTTATGTCTTTAAACCGACGCTTGCTTTTAGACCATTTATTAGAAACTTTATAGGTAAGAAAGATTGTGAAAAAATGGTCAGGCTAAACGGAGAGCAAGAAATAATAGAAAGAATAAAAAAGCTAGAGAATGAATAAATCATCTAAGCAGGAATTAGTAAGATACATGCAGCTCAAACTACTGCAAGCCGCTAAGGTAATCACCGAGCTACGCCACCAAGTAGAATTTAAAGCAATTATCAACAGCATCGAAACCTTTAAATACACAGCTGATTTTAGCTACCTAGAAAATAATAAAAAAATAGTGGAAGAATTTAAGGGCTACATATTTGAGCGCCACGACTCAATACTTAGAGTTAAAATATTGTCTGCCCTTTACCCCGATTTAATATTTAGAATTACAAAACCTAAAGGCGTTTATAGAGTTTATAAAGCCGGTAAGTGTTTAAGAGAAAAAATAAAAAATGGAAAAACTAGAAATTAACGAATTGTTAAAGCTCTACATTGGCACAAAAGACGAGCGCGCGTTTGAAGAAATCTATAAAAGAAGCTATTCCAACGTTTTCGGACAGCTTAAGAAAATGCTTAAAAACATAGAGCAGACGGAAGAAGTTACCCAAATCGTTTTTTTAAAACTATTTAGAAAAATACATACATTCAAATTTGAATCTAGCTTTGCTTCGTGGCTTTATAGGGTAGCGGTGAATGAAGCCAATATGTACATGCGATTAAATAGTAAGCACGAGAGAAGAAAGGCACTGCAAAAAGAAGTTAACATACTACAGCTAACTAGCAACCTCTTTAGCGCTAATATTTTATATGATTATTTTTTAAAGAAAAAACTTAAAGAAACCGTACTTTACTTAATAAAGCCAGAGTACAAAGAATCTTTATTCTCATGCCATCTCCCCCTAGCGCAGGTGACAAAAGACCAAAACAGCACAATACCAACAGTTAAATCAAGGAGGATCCGAGCAAAGAATAATCTAATTAAAAGACTTAAAGAAACATACGACGAATACAAGGAGGCTATTTGACAATAATATACGAGACATCAGTAGATTTATATTCCGTAATTACAGAGGCAGAAAAATCAGGTTTGCCCTCATTTTGTCCAGAAAAAAGATTAATTATAAACGTGATTTTATGCGCTATATCAGACGCTAGATCCGTACGCTATCAGCGCGCAGAAAAACCAGAGTACGCTTTGAGACAGAAAAAAAATGCAGTTGGTTGGTTGCTTAGTTATTCAACGCAAGAAAGATCGTTGCTTTGGTACCTTGGTTTAATCTCGGACTTTCCTAAAGAAAATCACAAGGCAATTATAAGCTATCTATCAAGCGAGGGGGATGTAGGGCGAAACGATAAGAAGGGGCTAAAGACAAGGAAGCAAAAACTACCGGAAATATCTAAATTCGACTTGTTAAAGCTTCTAATTAAAAATAATTAATATTTTCTATATACTGGCAAAGTTTTATATGAACATAATAAAAATGACGATGGTGTATAAACCGCTATTCAATTCTGTAGGACACTGCTTGTCCTATTATTCGTTTAACAATCCAGCACGACAAAAATCAATTAATTTACTAGACACAGAAACATCTAGCAAAAGAAACTATCTCCCCTTTGAAAGCGAAAATCCTCATCTTATTTGGGCTAGAATCCTAAAGGGGATCCAAAAGGTTAAAAAATTTCATTCAAAAAAAGCTATAAAGGCTTGGGAAATTTGCAGTATAGGGGAAAACTTTATCAAGTTAACTCCTAAAGACGCGGCAATCGTGCTTCACACTACAGAGAGAACAGTCTATAGGTGGCTTGCAGCGATACAAGAAGACTTAGAGGAAGAATTTATTAAGCGAGACCTTATACAAAGAAAGGAGAAACTCAGTGACTACCGAGACTCTTAGGGATAAGAAACAGCGAGAAATTATATTAATGAACTCAATCACAGAGGCTATTAAAGCTTTATCTTTAGCCCTACAAGCATTAGGCATAGCCAGATTGCATACTATGGCAGCCCCGGAAATTTTAGAATTAGACGACCTTGTAAAAGGGAAATCAATACCAAAAAAAGATGAACAAAATTAAACACTTATGCAAATTACGGACATTGAAACGCATTTAATAACCGCTTATGAATTTAACAACAGAAATCACAGTGATGAGCAGATCAACAGGATTGCATGCTCTATAAAGGAATTTGGATTTAATCAGCCTATAGTAATTGACGAAAATAATATAGTGCTAGTCGGTCATGGTCGTCTATATGCAGCCAAGTCTTTAAATCTAGACAAAGTGCCTTCATACAAAATCACAGGGCTAACGGAAGTGCAGAAAAAAGCATATAGGATTTTAGACAACAAATTGCAAAATGATTCAACCTGGCAATTTGACAATTTACATTTAGAGCTTGGGTTTCTAGAGGATAACGGCTTAGATCTAGAAGAGTGGGGGTTAGACTCTCTAAGAGATTTACTAGACAGCAACACCAACGCAGAAATAGTTGAAGACGACGGAGGGGGAGAGCTACCAGACGAAACTTACCTCAAATTAGGCGATCTAATAGAGCTTGGGAATCATCGGGTATTGTGCGGTGATAGTACGACGGAAAATAATCAAATAGGTGACTTTGTAGTTACCGATCCTCCTTACGAACTAGACGCTAATCAAGTAATAGCCGCAATCGGAGAATGCAACCACTTGCTTTTAATGACCAGCATCAAACAAGGATTTGAAGTTTACAAAAATGTTAACTTGTCATTTTGTTTTGATTTAGTTTGGAATCAGCACGTACCGTCAAGCATGTTAAATAAGAAGGTGCCTTATTACGTACATAAAAATATATTTTATTTTAATAACAAAGACACGATATTTGATTGTGACAACGCTAAGGGATCTTTTAGCGAAAAAGGATACTACCCCAGCATTATAGATGCACCAAAAAACACGCAAGAAAAACATGGATTGACTAAAAACTTAAAAGCATTTACGCAAATGTTAAGCGGCTTTAAATTCTCAACAGTATATGATCCCTTCCTTGGCTCAGGCACAACGCTAATAGCCGCCGATCAACTAAATCGTACGTGCTACGGAATGGAACTAGAGCCTAAATACTGCCAAGTAATCTTAGAGCGTTATCAAAAGCATTGCATAGCAACAAATAAAGAATTTATATGCAAAATCAACGGCGAGGTATTCAATGGCACCGAAACCACATAAATACTCAAACGCCACAAAAGAAGAGAAAGCAAAAGTTGAATCTCTTGCAGGGATCGGATTACCAGCCGAGCAAATAGCCACGATTATGGAATGCGGCGAATGTACGATCCAGAAATATTTTAAAACAGAACTCAAGCGAGGCATAGCTATTGCTAACGCTAAAGTTGCAGGGTGGGCATTCGGAGCAGCAAGTAAGGGGAACACCGCAATGATAATATTTCTTTGCAAAACTCGCTTACAGTGGCGCGAGAAAACAGATCAAGATTTAGAAACAAAAGAAGAAAAGAAAACAATAATCTTACAAGCAGAAGACAAGCCAGAAAGATTAAAAGAAGATGGGTGAAAAGCTTAAGTCTCTCATTCCATGGTGGACGCACAAGATTTTACAGGACAACACACCATTTAGAAAGTTTCATATTACTAAAGGCTTAGGAGCCGGCGGCAGTTGGGGCGCAGCAATTTGGCACCTCTATCTAGCATTAGAAATTAATAATGCTCCGAACTCTACTAGTTGGGTGATTGCTCCCACGTACGCCCAGATAGAAGATCCATGCATTACGACGATTGTAGAAATCTTAGAGAAGATCTACAACATGCACGAGGGGGAAGACTATAAACTTAATACCTCAGGACGACCAAAAATAGTTTTTAAAAATAACGTAACAATAAGTTTTAGGTCAGCAGAAAAAGCGCAGAATTTAGTAGGTTCAAACATCACTCATATATGGGTGACAGAGCCAGGATTATTAAAAGAGACAGCTTTTGGCAAGCTTACCGGGCGTATGAGATCGCCTAAATCAAATAGGTTGCAATGGCTATTAGAAGGCACACCAGAAGGGGATACACATTGGAGAAAGCTAGCAGATTTTCCGGAAGGGGTAGACGAGAAACTTAACAAAGTTAGGTTTATTCTTCACACTGCCGATAATAAATTTATAAGACCGGGCTACGTAGAAGAAGTTTTACAAGCTTATGGACATGACGAAGCAAAGAAAAGAAGTTATACACTTGGTGAATTTGCCGACTTTGTAAAGGGGACAGCATACTGGGAATATTCAGAAGCTAGGGTAAGAGTATTTAAAACATACAAAGACCCAAAACGTACATTAAATTTAGCGTGGGATTTTAATAAATCGCCTCTTGCCTGGGTATGCTTTCAAAGATTTTACCACGAGAAACTATACACTAGAAGAGAAGTGTTTGAGGTGCATGGAGTAAGTGACGGAGAAGCTAAAGGTTTACTCGATGCTGTTACAGACTTTGGGCATCAATACCCAGTGGAAATATTTGGGGATACGCTAATAGAGATTGACGGCGACGTATCGGGAAATCATGGCAGTTGGAAAACCGACGGCAGCGATTACGATAATATAATTAAGTACCTAAAAAGCATTGGGTACGGAAAAATAGTTTTAAAAGTACCCTCGGACAATCCAGATGTAAGACCAAGATTGGAGAGAGTGAATGCGCTTATGGCGTACGATAGGATCAAGGTTGATACTACGTGCCAAAACTTGCATCATTCGTTTTCAAAAACTCAATTAGTGCCTGGTACATTTATTTTACAGAAAGAGAGAAACGATATGTGGTCGCATTGGAGCGACGCGTTTGGTTATGCACTATGGAGAATAACGAAATCTGAAAATCTAGAAAAACCGAGAGCTAAGAAGGTTGTCGGAATTAACAATTTATAAAAAGAGCAATTTGAGCAAAACACTGTACCTAAATCCTGAATACGTTTGGTCAAGAGAAGAATATCAGCTAATTAAAGACATGTACGAGGGGCGTCATGATGTTATGTGCAGAAATCCAGCCTACCTATGGCTTCATGCCATAGAAGAAAGCAAAACTGGGGAGCTTCCCAACGCAAAAGGGTCTAAGCATTTAGCTAGAAGAAGAAACAGAACTAGATATTTAAACCTACCCGAAATCATAACAAGTCTTTTGATATCATTCTTTTTTAAAGGTGAAGGCAAAGCAAGCGCAGGTTTATTAAGTTTCTTAGGCAAGCAGTACGACGATATAGACGGTGAAAATACAAGTCTACCCTCATTTATTAAAACGAAAATTGCAGAGCCTTATTTGATTTATGGCAAAAGCGTAGTCTTTGCCGACTCGATTAAACATACAGCCCTTACTCAAGCACAGGCGCAAGAGCAAGGGGCTAGGGCGTTTCTTACTGCTATAAATCCTTTATCCTTTGTCGATTGGCAACGAGTAGGACGAGGCGATAGCGCAGGTAAGCTAAAGTTTGGTCGTTATGTTTACGATGAAATACAGGAGCGTGAAGACGAAACGCAAGAGCCAGAAATTTACAGAATGTCAAGATCTTATTCGATGCTCAACAATCAAGTTATTAGACGAATTTATAGAGCCGAGAAAAAAGAAGGTTCGATGCGACCAGAAATCACAGGGGGGGAGCTGATAGACTCTACTCAATGGATAGAGCAAGAAGCAGAACTAACACAATTACAGCAAGTACCTATAGCAATTCTACAAGACGTTTCTTGGATTAAAGATGTCTGTCAGGAAACTTTGAGATATCATAATTTGAGGTCGAGCAAAGATAATATTTTACATAATCAGGGATATCAAAAAACCTTTATTATTCCGGGGGCAAGTGGCGAAGTTGACGATATAGGTTACAACAATGAGACTTCTTGGATAATACTACCGCCAGGTTCATCAGTAGTGACAGTTGACCCAGTAGACACAGCAGCACACGAGAGAGCAGAGGCGGACAGTATCAGCAACGCTTTTAAACTAGGGCTAAATCAACTCAGAATGCTATCGGGTGACTCTAAATTAGTGCAGGCAGCAGATAGCTTATTGGAAGAAAAATCTAACACTATAGCCCTAATACAATCGACCTTAGAAGACATCGAGAATCATACAAACGAAGCCTTGATTAACTATGCCTCTTACTCTAGAAATGCACCTAAAGATTTAACTTATGAAATCAATAAAGACATTAATACAAATGATTTAGACTCATTTATTAAGGTTTACTCGATGTTCAGAGACCTGATAGGGCAGTATCCAGATATTCAAAAAGAAGCACTAAAAAAAGCAGTGTATAAAATGGATCTATCTAAAGAAGGTTTAAAAATAGCATTAAAATCTTTGGAGGCAGGTAGCAAAGTAGAGCCGCCGGAGACACAGAACGCAGCAGTAGCAGAGGCATTAGGTGGGTAAGCTTAATGATCTAATAACAGATAACATTAAGATAAACGAAAAAATAAAGGCTAAAAACCTTAAGCTTTTTTTAAGTCGGTTAGGAAGATTTTTAGATACGCAAATACCAGCACTAACTAATTTAGAAGGGAAAGATTTACAGGGGCAATTAGCGGTACTAGCAGGGTTACAGCAAGGACTAATAGACCAGGGGCTAGAAGGTGTAGTTAAGCAAATTCAAGAAGCTTACGGCGATGAAATTCGTTTCTTAAAAAAACAATTTTCAATAGTAGGAATAGAGAAAGCCTTTAGCGGTGCAGATAAAGCAGTCGTGGACGAGCTTATAAATTTTGATTACAAGAAAGTTACCAGATTAATTAATCCATATATTGATGATGTTGCCAGCTCTTTAATGCGCGGTGTTTTAGCAGGGGAAAGACCCAATGTGCGCGAAATATTATTAAAAAGTACGAACGTTTTAGAGTCTCAAATAAAGACAGAAGTAGATACTTTATTATCCGGATTCTCTCGCGCCGTATCAGCGAACAAAGCTAAAGAACTAGGCTTAGAACTATTTGTTTACCGCGGCCCGAGTGACGATATTACAAGACCGTTTTGCCAGAAAGTATTAGATAGAGATCCAGCAATATATACACTTGAAGAAATACAAGAATTAAACAGCGCACCAGATGCACCGAAAGGTTTGGACGTTATGATATACGCAGGTGGTTACAATTGCCGCCATCAGTGGGTGGCTATCAGTCAAGAAAGAGCTAAGGAGCTAGGCTATGGGGATTAGATTTAAGTCTACGTTTGACGCAATAAAGGCAGCAAAAAAGATTAGAGATAAAAAGTTAAAAAAACTTAATATAGCCATGGCAGACGCTAAAGACCAGATTTTAGAAAGAGTAGCAAAAGGTCAGGGAGTAGACAGCGCGCTAGCACCATACACAAAAAAATATGAGCGATGGAAAGTTAGAAAGGGGAGAAGCACAAAACCTGATTTAAGATTCACCGGTCAAATGCTAAAGGCTATGCAGACCACAGCCATCAAGAGCGGCAAAGGATTAATAGGGCGAATCTTCTTTTTAGAGCAAGAAGTTATAAAAGCAATTAAAAATCAAAGTTTGCGAAAGTTTTTCGGATTATCTGAAAAACAAAAATTGCAAATACAACAAAAAATGAAGGGTTGAAATGTCAGAAGAAACAGCAGAAGCACAAACAGTAACAAGAGCAGAATACGACTCAGTTAGAAACAAGGCTGATAAATCAATAGGAGAAGCTGAAACTTACAAAAGAGAATTAGAAGAATATAAGAAGTATGGCGATCCTAAAACTATCTCCGGCAAGCTATCAGATTATGAATTAATCAGAAAAGAAGCGGCTAAAACCCCAGAACAAATTGAAAGTCTAATCAAAGAAAAAGAAACAGAAATTAGAAAAGGTGTTCAAACAGAATTAGATGCTAAAGATTTAAGCTTAAACAACGTACAAAAACAGTTGCGAGAATTAACCATAGTGGACAAAGTTTACTCACAGCTCGCAACAGATTTAGCAGACAAAACAGAGGATATAGTAAAAGACTTTATCCGGAAAAATTGTGATATTGACGACAAAAACAATTTAATAATCAAAGACGAGAGCGGCAAAGCAAGATACAAAAAAGATAAACCTTCAGAGCTTATGACCGTAGAAGATTATAAACAAGAACTCATACAAGAAAGATCCTTCCTATTTAAAGCGCAAACTCTCTCAGGAGGGGCTAACAGCGGAAAGGTAGTCACGGGCAGCGATGCAGGGGGAAATTTGACAGTGGAAAAATGGGGAAGAATGAGTAGCGAAGAACGGCAGAAATACCCTTTAGAGGTTAGAGCCAAACTTAGCAAACAATTATTAGGATAATTTTAAAAAAGGAAAATATATGTCAACAGTTAAATCAGGACTTGCTTACGCAAGTGAGGAATATTTAGATGTGCTATCGCAAGCACTAGTAAAAAAAGCGGTAATGCCAGCTCTTTGCAGAGGGTTCGATATCCCGGCAAAGACTGATATCTTTACCGTATCGAGAGACGGATCACTAACCAGCTCAACCTCAGCAGTAGCAGAAGGGGCGAATTATACGACTCTATCGCAGTACCAAACTGCTAAGGTACAAGTTTCAGTAGTGAAAGAAGTAGTTTGTTCTTTTGTTTCCGTTGAAGCATCAGACCTTATTGGAGCTAGTCCGGCAGTACTTGCAGAAAAGCAAGGGCAGGCATTGGCTAGACGTTGGGATACAGCGTTAAGCTCATTGTTTACTAACATTTCCAACACAGCCGGTACTACAAATACCGACCTATCTAAAGATAAGTTGATGGATGCAGTTTACAACGTAATTGCAAACAGCAACGGGGCAGTTGGTAATTTAGTTGCAGTACTATCTTTAAAACAAGAATTAAATCTAAAAAAAGAAATGACTTCAACAACTGCTTCAGCTTTTGGTTTGCCAATATTCTTAAGCTTGTTGGGTACACCAGGCACAGATAATGCAGCACCAAACGGATTGATCGGACAGATGCCAGGGGTTACGTGCTTTAGAGCATTTAATCTACCGACCGCTAACGGTGGTGTTGATGACGTTGGTTGCGTATTTGATCCAGCGATCACTTTTGCAACAGCAGCAAACAGCGCGCCGAGAACTATGGTGATTGAAGTAGGAAGAGGCAATCCATCATTTGGGTTCGAAGTTTCTAGTTACTTGTACCATGGAGAGGCAGAGTGGAACGATTTGACAGCAAGCAGAATAATTTCTAAAGCGTAATTCTTACACTTTTGAAATGAGATTAATAAAGAGGGGCTGAAAATGCCTCTCTTTTTTTTGGAAATAAATAGATGAATATAAACGAAGCTAACTTTGAAGTATTGTTAGAAAAACACAAAGAGCCAATTGACAGAGAGACCAAACAACCAGCAGCTTATATGCTTTGGGGCATGATTGGCAGTCACAACGAATCAAGCGTTATTACAGAAGCAGCAGAAATCAGAGAACTACCATTCGCCGGCTCTCTAGGAACACCAACGGCAGTCTTTGCATTGCTTAAAAAAGGTTGGAAGCTTTTAAAATATAAGCTACCGATAGAGCAAAATTTAGATCTACAAGTCGCATTAGAAACCGCTAAGGGTGGAAGTGTTGCACTAGACAATGAAAGAGCCGCAAGAATCGCAGCAGAAGAAGAATTGTCAGAATTAAAATCAAGACTAGAAAAACGTAAAAAGGTTACTACAGATGAACAAGCCTAGAAACGAAAAACAGGTAAGAAAAGCCATAGAAGAATTGGGTAAAAGATTTAAAGATTACGAAATTCAGAAGGGCAATTCTAAGGTTACATACGAGCAAGCTTTAAACGAAGCTAGAAAAGTTGCCGAGCGTGTAGAAGGTAATCGCAAATGAGTAAACCTGTTTTTGGTAAAAGTATTACTAGAAGCTTCATAGTAGATGATGGTGAGGGGGCTTTGTCGTTACCCTCACAATCACCTACTATATACTTATTTACTATGCAGCCAACGAGAATAGACGCGATAGCAGGCACAGGGGCGACGCAAACTATAACAGCCTGGACAGCTAATAATTCAAGCTATGATTATCAATTCACAGCAGTAACAGATCCAGATCCAGAAAGTAGTAATGCAGAAATTGAATACTGGGAAGCAATTAAGTACGTACTGCAAACAGCAGGGAGCGTGCAGACTAAAATAAGAAGTTTCACTATCTCGCGCGCAGAAGTAGCTATAAGTAAGCCCGGAACATCGCTACAAGATATTAAAGACGTTTGGGCAGGGGTTAGTAATTACATTAGTGATTCACAGCTAGGTACGTTTCTAGAAGAAGCAGAAACTTTAATGCGATTAAAATTCGGGAAAAAAGTTTGGGTTAGACTAGGCGATTTAGAAGACGCTAAGTTTGCATTAGCTTATAAAGCAATAATATTAATGGCAGAAACACAAATAGCTAAAGGCTTTCAAGGTGATAAATTTGAAAAGCTAGCAATCATATTTCAGAACAGATACAAAGAGATTTTAGCAAGTACAAGTTTTCCACAAGACACAGATGGAGACGGCAAAGAAGATTCAATCATAACTAAATCAGCAAGAGTAATAGACGTTAGCAGATGACAACAATCGAGAACGATATTAGGGATAAGTGGAAAACTAAAGTATTTGAAAATTCTGCTATTTTAAACATTACAAACAAAGCCTTAGACTATGAATTATCACCAGAATCAGAAAAAGAAATTACAGAGGGAAGTTTCACGCAAGAATTAAATTTCTTTGAGTACGTAGTTTCAAGAAGCGAAGTGTCACAGCCTGAAATAGGGGGATTCAGTAGACCAGTATATAAATTTTTATGCGAGGTTAGATACACCAAACAAATAGACACAGATGGTACTAATTTTAATTTAGTAGTAGATGCTATGTCATTATTAATAGACGTAGTAAGAGCACAGCTAGGTAGCTCATGGGATGGGGTTATTGATTATCAAGAAGATCCGATATCAATAGACGCACCAATAAAAGAGACGGTGGCAGACATAGATTGCTATCGATCCATAGCCAGATTTTCCGCGATTAAACAAATATAAAATAAAATAGGGGATATATGCCAGATTTAAACACAAACGAAATAGATTATACAAAGAGAGTAGGCTTCACTGTATTGTCACCAATATCATTGCTTACAAGCTACACAGCAGGGGGCTTTAACGGTTACTCAAGCAATGGATTTAATGCGCTAAGAACGCTTAGCTCAACAGAATCAAGCGCGGCTACAGTTGCAAATTTTGTAGTCACATTAGTAAACGATTTAATGCGCGCTAAATCGTAATCAATTTAATTAACAATTTTTAGGAGATTTCAAAAATGCCAGCAAGAACAGGCGGAAACACATCGCTAGGGGTAACCTTAGCCACAACCTTTGACGGAATTACTCAAGCCGGCGCAGGTCATAAATTAGTAGTAGATAGTATCACACACAGCAGAGGTACTACCGAGTTGTCAGAAGTAGGTATTGGATCAGGTCAAGCATTATCGACCGATAGTGATATAGGTAACTTTAATCCAACGGTAGGATTTACAAAAACAATAAGAAGTGACGACCAAGGAATAGCTTTAATCAAGCAATTGTTTGGCACCGAAACGGTTGCAGTATTGTCTACACCAGCAACGGCACATAGCTTTACATACAATGCAGTTTCTACTGCAAACTATGCAAACTTAGCGTTTCATGGTGAGAGTACTGCTATATTTGAGTATGTAAACAATGTGGTTACTAAATTAGGGATCGAATTGACGCCTAATGATTATGCTAAAGCGACTTATGAGCTACTAGCTACTAATAGATTAATAACAGCAACGACAAACAACGCGGCTTCATTAGTTGCGACTACAGAGCCAGCGACTAGACAAAACTTTATTGTAAGAAGTACAGACGAAGTTTTGATTAATGTACAAAGTGCCGGCGTGCTTGCTAGTCCAGCTAATAGGATCGTAGTGGCTAAAGTAAGCATTGACTACGACAAGTCACAGGAGCTTGTTTCTGAGATAAAAGGATCGGTAGGATTTGGAGCACCAAGAGCAAGCGGACAACCGCCATTTATGGCAACAATTACGCTAGAGCTTAAAACAGTTGAGGACTTTACTTATTTTACAGCGCACGAAGCAGGCACAGAATACAAACTAAGCGCAAGCATCAGAGCACCGACAGTAATAGCAGGCGGAATCTTCCCGGAAGTAAATTATTACTTTCCAAGATTAAAAGTAGTGTTAGATCCAGAGCATGACGTTGCTAACGCAGGAGAAAACGGGATGACCGTTACTTTCAAAGCTTTGGTTGCATCTAGTATACCGACCGGTATGTTTAGTACTTTACCACATATCAGAGTTGTAAACGCAAGAACGACAGTGTATTAAAATATGAAAAAAACAATAGAGATAACTCTACCCGAAGCGACTACTAAGATTAAAAACGGCGATGGTTCTTATACCGAACTGTTTTTTAGTCCGTTAAAACAAAATGTTTCAATGAGATTGCTAGTCAATTTGGAGAAGGTTAAAAATGCGACCGAGGAGGATAAAAAAAATCCAGAGAAGCAAATTGAATTTAAAAACATAATGGACGATTATGAACAAATTCCGTTTAGACATCTTCAAAACGTTGTAGGAGAATTAAAAGACTACGGCGAGACGGTTACTCTCGAGCAAATAAAGTCAGGAGACATTTCTACTGCGCTTTACGGTGCTATCTCTAGTATGTTTTGGGATTATATTAAAAGCACAAAGGCAGTAAACAAGGAAGAAGAAAAAAAAGAGCCAGGGGTAAGCGACTTAGCACAAGGTTAAATCAAGTATTAATTGAGCATCCAGGTTTGGAGTGTACCAAGTGTATGCTCTTTTACCAAGACGATAATCTTATGCCGCTTTGCTTTACCCCTGAGGGTTGCCCGGTGGAAGAATGGGCAACCGACATAAAACTTAATGAACAAATAGACGATTATAGGCGCGGAAAATCCCTATATTCAAGAACGGAAGATCCGCGCGTAATGCAAATGGTTAACGAGAGACTGGGTTTATACGACGATCCGCAAACACACATAGAATTAGAAGGGATTTTTGCAGAATGGGAGATACAACAGCAGCGCAGAAAATCACAGGGGTAACGGCACAGCTTGCATTAGTACAATTACACTTACAAACGCTAGAGAGCGCGATCGATCATGCGTTAGCAGAGCCAAAAAGCAACGCAACAATTGAGAAGCAGTTTGGTGACTTGAATCAGCTAAGACCGAGCAAGCAAAAAACAATAGTCACAAATATATTTGATGAAGATAATAAAGCATTTATGGAAATGTATTCTATGGCTTTATTATCAGAAGAAGAAAGCGGAGCAAAGGGAATAGCGCAGTATTTTTATGCCGTTCTACAGCAAGCAATAACAGAGCGTGAAAGTTTAGAAAATGAAATTAATATTTGGCGTAGAGCAGTTGATGACCTCACTTTACAAATGGTCAGGGGAACAATAGGCAAAGTAAGTTTTAGGAGCTTTTAAATATGGTATTTACGAGCAGCGGAGGCACCGACAAAATAGAAATCGTTGTAGAGGTCGATGAAAAAGGGGCAGTGCGCGATCTTAAGGAAGTTGGCAAAGCAGCGCAAGAAGTTGGCAAAGAGGCGAACGCAGCCAGTAGCGGATTAGCAAAATTTCAAACTAACTTAATCACAGTAGCAACACTTGCAGCCGCGGCAGCTATCGCCGTTAAAGGTATTAGCATGACGCTTGAAGCCGTTGATGCAGGTTCAAGAGTTGATGATATTGCCAATTCTTTTGACAGACTAAGCAAGCAGGCAGGGGTTGCCTCAGAACAGCTCAGGAGTAACTTATCAAGCGCGCTAGGGGGTACATTTACGCAAGTAGAAGTAATGCGAAAAGCTAACGAGCTATTAATCGCAGGCTTAGATCCTAGTACTTTTGATGAGATGGCAAACGCGGCGCGATCATTAGCAGACGCCACAGGGGTAACCTTAAAGCAAGCACTGGATCAAATAGGTGACAGCTTCATACGCGGAACAGATCGAGCCTTAAAAGCTATGGGGGTTCACATTGATCTACAGAAAGCAGAAACAGACTACGCAATAAAGTTAGGCATAACGCGCGAACAATTGACGGAAAATCAAAGACTTGAAGTTAGCAGGGCGGCAATGCTAGAAGCCTTGAGCGGTAAAACGCAAGAGTTAGGAATAGTAACTAACGATGCATCAGATCAGCTTCTTGTAATTAAAGCGAGAGTGTCAGATTTTACAGATCAACTAACTAGGGCAATAGCTACTAGTCCAGAGTTAAACGAGCTAATTAATACAATTGCAAACTTTGCAACCAATACAGATTTTACCCCACTAATAAACGGAATTACAAACACGATTGGCGCAATCTCTAACCTAACCACTAAACTTTTAGGCACCAAACAAGATTTAGAAGATTTCGCTTTAGGCTTAAGAGTCATCGGGCTAATGATATCAGGCAATGGCTTAAACGCTTCTCAGTCTATCGCGAGCCTAGAAAAGCTTGGCAAAGAATCGCAAAAAGTATCAGACGAATTTTTAAATAATGCTAAACCTAATATCGAGAAACTTGAGCAAAGTCATGAAGATCTTAGCAAAACAGTAACTAAAACAGCTAACGATTATCAAGGACTTGGCAAGAAAGCAGCGATTGCAACGGTTGCGATTACAGGGAGCACCGCAGCGACCAAGGAAATTAAAGCAAGTGCAGATATAGCGAGCAAAAGCATTGTAGGGCTTGCTGATTCGCATGTTAAATTAGGGAAAGAATTAGATAATTTAGCCCCTAAATTCGATTCGCTATTAGATAAAGCAATGGGCTTTGAGTCAGGAAGCAAGGGGGCTGGTATCTCATCTAGTTTACAATCAACCATAGGCAGCGCAATTTCTAAAGGAGTTGATGAGGGGTTTAATAGAAACGATATTACAGCAGTAGCAGCTTCGGCAGGGGAGGCAATAGGTACAGCTTTTGCAGGACCGATCGGGGGTGCGATATTAAAAGCAGTAACCGAGCACACAGTAGATACAGTGGTAAACGTTGGAACGTCAAAAAGTGCAACCTCTAAGTTTGTTAAATTATTTTTGAACGCAGTCATACCAGGGTTAGGCTATGGCTTTGACAAATTCTTTGGAGACAAATTATTTGGAACATCAGCAGCTACGCAGATGAGAAAACAAGCAGACAAATTCTTTGCCGATGTTTTTGACGCAAATAAAATAGCAGTATCAGTCAATGGACAGCTGAGCCGATTAACAGATTTAGTTTTCAGCGGTAATCAAGATCCAACAAGTGGAATTTTCGCAGGGCTATCAGCCTCTACTCAAGCACAGTTTACAACCTTAGGCGATGGATTGGCACAAGCTTTAGGATTAGGCAAAGATGCAGCGATTAATTTAGGCGTTGTATTAGCTAATAATAATGTAACACTTGCAGATTTACAAACTATCATTCAGGCAACAGGACAAAGTTTTGAAACACTATCAGACCAGATGTTTGAAAGTTTCTATTTAGGTAATGAATCCGTTTTGCAACTACAGCAAAGATTACAAGATTTATACGGCATCATGTCCGGCACTAATGTGTTTCAAGATTTAGGCGCAGCCTTTGATGCAGTAGGAGCCGCAGGATTCAAGGGGGGGAGACAGTTATTTAATGCACTGCAAGCCGTTGGAATTGAAGCACAACAATTAGGCGCAAACACTTTGCCACAGATGGCAGATATATTAGTTAATAGATTCGGGGCAGCAGCAAGCACCGTTCAAACATTAATGGCAGCGATGACCGCGGCAGGAATTAGATCCGTTGCAGATTTAGCAAGCGCGACTAATGCGCAGCTAACAGCGATTGGAGCGAATCAACAATTAATTTCACAAGGGTTAGCACCAACAGAAAAGGCAGTTATACCGCCAGGGGACACCTCAAGATCAAACTTTGGAACAACAACACAATCAAGTAAAAATCCGGGAACACAAAGCACTAGATCGAGCGGAGCAACAAAAAGCAAGTCTAAAGCACAGATTAAAGCGGAGAAGTTGGCAGATGAGAAGAAGCGAGAAAAGAGCCGACAAATACAAGAAGTAGAAAGACTCCTTGGGGGTTCTAACGAGTATCGAAGTATATTAGATAATCTTACATCTAGTTTAATTACAAATAAAACAGCAGAGCAGCAGTTAGACAATGTTAGAAAGTCTATTACTACTAATGTTAAAGAATTAAGCGATGCTGAAAAGAAAAGAGATAAACTTTTAAACGCTGGGAAAAAAGTACCGATAGAGCTTACTGTACAAATTGAAAAGCTTAGAGCAGCACAAGACAAGTTAAGGGAATCCAGTAAGAAATTAATAGCTGAATCTCCTTATGATAGACTTGCAAAACTAGTCGGTAAATACGCCGGTAATATAGATTTACTAAATCTCGCAGCGCAGCAGTCCGGAATTTCTTTTGACCAATTAAAAGACAAAGCGCAAGATGCGTTTTTATCAGGTAACGAATCATTTACACAAGCCAAGAAAAGACTAGACGACTTAACAGGTGGCACAGATGTTAAAAAACAATTTGAGAATTTTGTAAACGCAGGAACAAACGGCGGAATACTATCAAAGGACTTTTTTCAAAAGATTGGTAAGTCTCTACAAAACGTGGGGGGAACATCACTTGAGAGTTTGTCTGAGAATTTACTTGGTAGTGGTGTAAGTGCTGAACAATTGCAGAAAATATTTATAGCTCTAAAAAACACTGGGATTGAATCAATAGATGCGATTGCGAATATAGACACAACGCAATTTATTAAATTCGGCGACCAGCTACAGCAGATAGGGTTTGCATTTAATGAAACTAGCAGCGAGACGAGAAGACTTACAGAAGAATTAAACGCTATACCAGATCGCAAGTCGGTGACCTTGGATGTCTCTTTAAATTTGACAGAAGCAGATAGAAAAATATTAGAAGGGTACGGAATAATCACAGTAGGTCAAAACGGAGTAGTGCCGAACGATACAACAGCAGCACCACAGTTGGACAAAAGCAACAAGGGATTGCCTACTAAAGTTAGCTTACCTAAAGGATTGAGAGCGACATCGAGAAAAGGTATATACAGAAATTCAAGAAATCAATTAGTAGACATAAACGGTAGACAGTTAAGACTATGAGTAATCTTTTAATTTCTTACCCATCTATCCCCTTTGAAGCGGTCGAGTCTCTAAATTCTGTAACGTATAATGAAGATTTTAATTATAGAAATTTAATCTCAACTGAAAGGCACGCGTGGGGGCAAGCTACGGCAGGGGCATCAGGTACTATTAATAACGAATATGATTTAGGAGTTGGAAAAACTAAAGCAGTTGACCACGTAATAGTGGCGCGCGCAGATTCATTAATCGCACAAGGAACGACGACTCTTAGACTATCTACTACTACCGCAATTGGTGGCACCTATGCCGACGTTTTAACAGACGCAAGTTTTGCCAGTGCTACATTGCGCGGTTCTAATTCTCAAGACTATATACAGCACAGTTTAAACTTAACAGCAGCGAGAACATGGAGGGCGCAGATTACAGGGGGAGCAGCAACAAATAGAAGTTATTCTAAACTTTACTTTGGTACTGCCTTTGATCCAATTGTAAACGTTTCAAATTTTAATTACACAAGAAACGATATAGCCGGAGATTTTAAAGCAGGTAGCGGAAGTGTTTATTTATATAAATTATCAGACGCTAGATACTCAATAGAGATAGAATGGAGAAAAATAACCACTGCTAAAATGACAGAGTTTTTTTCTACGGTTGGAAGATATTGGGACAAGCACAGGTTCTTTTTATACACGACGTCAGAGCATCAGATTTTAGATTATAAAAGACTAATGCACGTTAAATTTATAGAAGCACCAGAGCACGAAATGATTAAAGACAAAGACGGTTATCATATTATAAGTTGCAAATTTGAAGAGGTGTTAGGCTAATGACAAATTTTCTTTTAGCGTTTCCAGATATTCCATTTAATGGGAACAGCGTAACCACTTCACACACTGTAAAAGCTGGCTTGTCTGCTAAGAATTTAATCACCGGGGGAGTAGGCGATCAGTTTGAATTAGCAACAGCGACGGCGGATGATTTAACAATTGAATTTGATAGAGGGACGACCGCAACAGTAGATCACTTGGGGCTAATAGACGCTAAACAATTACAGGGATCTGGGTGTACTCGTGTAAACTTAAGAGGTTCAAGCGGTTCAGCTTTTGCACCGACTGCTATTACAGGTATTCGCGCGTGGTACGATTCGAGCCGACAAGTTACTACGGTAAGCGGTGCAGTTTCTCAAATTAATGATCTGTCAGGGCTTGGAAATCATGCGACTCAAGGCACAGCAGCGAGTAGACCAATATTGAGCCGCGGAGATCTTCAAGAAAATAGGGTACTAAATTCAAGCGATCTTACTCAGGTCGCTAACTGGACAGCAACAAGAGCAACAGTTACTAACACAAGTGCTACTAATCCTTTGACAAATGCAAGTACAGTTTCTCTACTTACTGAGGATTCGACGGCGGCAAATTCGCATTTTATTCAGCAAAATGTGAAAGTGCGCGTAGTAAGTGGCTCGACCTACAGGGTAACGATGACCTACAAGGCAAACGGAAGGAATGGAGTAGGTTTAATTTTAGACGATGGCGGTCTAACTAGCTCTCTCGCTTACTCTTGGATACCAGATCTAAGCAGTTCAGCAAGCGGAGCCTTGACAGCTATAACTTTTGCGAGCATTGGGGACGGTTGGCACACGCTAACTGCTACGCTTATCTCTAATGTAACAAATTTAATTAATGTAACGCCGCTCTTGTTATCTGCTAAAAACACCCATAATTATACAGGGGACGGAACAAGCGGAGCGATGATTGCCGGTGTTTCCGTAGCTTTAAGTACAACATCAAGTACCTACATTGCAACAACAGACTTCCCACAATTCGCAGGAATAAACGGCAATCGGGGAATGGTGTTTGACGGTACAGACGATTTTTTAACAGGGACCACGATAGGGGGATCGCAACCTTATACGGTGTTTCAGGTTATACGCAGCGAGCCTTTAACATCGGGCGATCAAATTCCCTGGTCTTTTGGCACCGGTGTATTTTCAATGTTTACAGGAGCTAGCACATTAAGATTAAGCGCAGGGTCTAATATAGACGCAACAAGATCGAGGGGTACGGTTGATGTTATTACAAGCTTGGTCAATGGTGGCAGCTCACAAACATTTATTAACGGCACATCAGTAGTAAGCGGAGCAGTAGGAGCAAGCACAGCGTCAGGAGTTACGACGATCGGGAGATATACAGACGGCAGCCGACACTTTAACGGTTACATATTAGAGATGTTAATTTACGCGGCTAATCTTTCAAATACAGACAGGCAAAGTGTAGAAAATTATTTACTCTCGAAATATGTTGACGCCCCCATAGGCGGAACACTTGCATTTAACACCTACAGTTTAGCCGGTAGTTTTAATTTAGATTATATTGCAAATTTTTCGACGTCGAGTGCCTTTAGATATTGGAGATTACAGCTAGGCACAGACTCAACAACTACCTACCCAATGAGCAAAACATTTTTTGGGACAGTCTTTGATTTTATAAGAGAGCCTACAAGACCATATAAATTAAAAAGATTAAAAGATGATTTTACAGAAAAAGATCCACGATATTTATTGGATCTTACCTGGGAAGATATACCCGATTTGAAAGTGTCAGAGCTACAAGCTTACTTGCAGTATTCAGCAACTAATACGGTAATATTATACGACACGAATAATTTAATATTGCCAGGTACTACATGCATGTACGCGCGCGTAGTGAGTTATAATATAGAAAGAATAGCAATAAATAGTAATGTAGTAACAATTTCTTTTGAGGAATTAATATGACCTTAAGCAAAGAGTTACAGCCTTGGTTTAGAGCAGACATAGTTTTTAAGGATATCAATACACCTAGTGTCACTAAGACTATGCAATTTACTAATCGCACTGCTATAGGTGGAGGAACAACCTACTTTCCTCTTTTAATATCCGAGTCGGGAATTGGACAATCAATCGGACAAGATGGAATGCCGGACGCACCGAGCGGCACAATTACCCTTGATGACACATCGGGAAACTTTGGAGAGCATAGATCTATATCTGATTTATTTGAACGGTTTACAATTATTAATCAAGAAGTAACTTTATTTTGGGCGCAAACAGGACTAGAGAATACAAATATACCGAGTTCGTGGACGCAGTATTGGAAAGGGAAAGTCACTTCATGGGATAAAACGTGTTACGGAGATGAACAGTTATCAATTTCAGTAAGCACCGTATCGCCTGAAATAAAATATTTGCATAAAATAATAACCGAGGACATGGCAGCAAGTGGGTACAGGGTGCCAGGGGATAGTTTGGCAAAAACATTGCCTGTTATTTTTAACGACGGAAGCGGATCTAATATTTTATCTCTTCCGGCTTACTCGTTAGATTCTAGCATCGACAATAAGACGATCGCGCGCTTTGCTTATGCGCTTAGTTTTGGAACACAGTTTGTACAAGATGGTGCGTCACAAGTTTACGCGAAGCAGTACGACGGAGAATTTAGAGCCGTGGTGCCTAGTAGTGTTTATAATGACGACAGTCTACAAACGGTTAGAGACGGAGCCGCGGGATTGCCTACGAACCATGGCAAAACGGAGTTTTTGAACATCTTCCCCACTGGGTTAGCAATTGGAATAGTGACAGGTTGTAGATGGTGGTGCCAAGGACAAAACAACGGAGCGATTGGACCGACCGGAGAGATCCGATTTATTTTTTACCGCAGAAATACAACCATGCAGGACGGCACTACAGTAAGCGCGACATGGCAAGAAGTGACTTCAGTGGTTGTAAAAAAATTCACTTACTTAACAGAGGTTAGGGGGGCAGCTAAGTTTTTTGTTGACGCAGTTTTTCCCGAAGCAATTCCGATCGGAGAAACCGAAGCGGATCGAAGGGCTGGTATTAATACGCCGCTTTATGCGTTAGGTATAGTTCTCTCAGAATACACAGGTTCTATAGTAACAGATTTTACTTCTGCAATTGTTGACGTCAAACTTAATGATAATAATTATTTTACTAGAATCTCCGACGCTGGGGGTTGGCTGGAGAACACTGGGGCGTATGTTCCTAGGGTTGTTATAGATATGGCAAACTGGAGCGTATCAGCAAACACCACAGACAGCGAGGGATTTAATTATCGGACTGTAAATTTTACGCAAGAAAATAGAATTAGCGCTAAAAGCGACATGCAGAATCTCGATATAATGGTATCAGTTACGGCAGGGATTAATGATGACGCAGCCGGAGTGATTACAGGGACGCCAAACATACCAATTTTTAACCCAGTTCATATTTTAAGATTAGTGACGCGGCAGTGGAGCGGCAGCTCATGGGTCCCCAATACAAATGATTATGACACCGGACCATACGCTACAGAGCAGCAAGCTTATACAATTGGTGACAATCAAAGAAGAGTAGCTGGGTATGTTGCCGGTAGCCCGACGCTAGAAGATTTTATAAGTATTTTAGTTAAAGAAACAGCGAGTTTTTTAGTACCGCGAAATAATGGGAAGCTAAGTTTATTGCCATGGAGTCCAAGGCTTGCAGTACAAAAGTTATTTACGGATGAGAATTGTAGTGTCTTAACATTTAGGCAGCTTGATATCAGTGCCGTAGTAAACGCGACCACGATCACGTATGCAAAAAATTCCATAAAAAATGATGAGAGTTTCTTTATACGACCAGTGAGCGACAACGTTGGAAACGTGCTAGTAGTGCAGCAAGCGAATCCTAATTCTTCAATAATTTACGGCACGCGACCAATAGAAGACAGAGACACGCAGCTAATAGCGGATTTAACTACTGCCACGACTTATGCAAATTATATTTTAGCAAGGAGTGACGCGCCGGCCTTTGTTGTCAGGATCGAAGTACCGTTTTTTGATAACTCTACTTTAGAAATAATGCACATAGTAGATTTAGTTTCTACTAAAATGCCGGCGCACTATGGATCTAATTATGGTAGTCAGGGGGTAACCTTTCAAGGTAATATAATAGATATCTTTAAGGGACGAAAAGCAGTTAGAGCGCAGCGGTATAGATGCCAGATCATAGGCAAACAAATAGACCGAGATAGAGGCGTATCACCGAGGTTGATACTAGATTTAAGAGTTGTTAAACCTTTCCATGCAAGTGATCCAACGTGTGACGACAGAAATTTATTAGGGACTTAAATAATGAGCTACGCAAATTTAATTAGGCAAGTATCAGGCTGGACGGCTAACGACCTAGGTAATTTAATTGACGGCGTTGGGGGAGCGCAATCTACACTAAACTGGACAAGCTGGACACCAACGCTAACAGCTACGGGATCTATGACTATCACTACTCAAGTTATAGAGAGATGTAAATTTATACAGATCGGAAAACTGTTCAAAGTAAAAGTAGGATTTACATATACTTTGGGGGGTACTGCAAGTAACGCAATTATTTTACCGCTACCGGCTGGAATTACGACACACGCAAGCGGTCGACAAGCCTCGCCTATCCTTGTGAAAGCAGCAGTAGACTGGGAGCCTGGTATGATTTTTACAGCGGGGAATCAGACAACTGTAGATATTTATAGAACACCAACTATTAACTTTGTGCTAGGAGCTAACATGCAATTTTTCGGCGAGATCGATTTAGAGATAGCATAATAAACAATTTTTATGATGAGAGTATATGTCAAATTTAGAAACTTTAGATATGAAACTAGACAATTTAGGATCTGAAATGAGAGTGCAAACTATTAGTTTATCAGGAATAGAAAACAACACCAAAGCAATGGTACAGGTTGCATTAAGTGACCAGGAAGCAAGAGATCGCATTTATGACAAGTTGGCAGAGGGCTTATTAAAACTTGCAAAATGTATGTCGTGGTGCGTAGTTATCGTGCTAGCGCTTGCAATAATAGCGACATTTAAACAAGAAATTCATTTAAATTTAACCGATAAAGTTGTAGACATCGGTGCAAAAAATTCAAAAGCGGAGTATCAGAAGAAATGATACAAGCTGATTTTAAACTTATCTTAGCGATCATTAGACAAGAATCAGGATTCGATCCAAACGCTAAATCGCACGCAGGAGCAGAAGGCTTAATGCAATTGATGCCACCTACATTTAAAGAATGGGCGGAGATTGTTAAATTTAAAAAACCAGACGTGCGCAATCCGATCCAAAATGTAATCGCTGGATGTTTGGAAATTAATAGACAGTTACAATCATTCAAAGACATTAGATTAGCATTAGCCGCTTATAACTGGGGTAGTGGAAATTTAAGAAGCTTGATGAGAAGAAGGCAGCTTACAAAGTTTGAAGACTTGCAGCCGTTTCTACCAAGAGAAACAAGAAATTATGTTAGATTAGTTACACAGCATTACAACGATCCACAAACTACGGAAATGATTTTATGAATTACGGATTAGATTTATTAGGAATAGCTAGGTACGGAAAGGTTGCAGTAGAAGAGTTTTCAGACGGTTGGGCGTTAGGGGCGTTTACTTATGTTGACGGCTTTGGCGATGCATTGCCAGCAGTGAGAGACGTGCTTGCGACTGGTCGAGTTAAAATTTGCAGACTCCAATTAATGTGGCGTGATAAACACGATTTTAATTTTAGAAGAGACAAAGATTTTGTAAGAAAAGAAGCGAAGAGATTTTATTCTTTAATTAATTCAAACAAAGCCGTCAAGTGGTACATCTCGCCATGTTGCGAACATGAGTTAAACGACAGGCAATTTGAAGAGTTTGCGGAAGTCGTAAGGCAAGAATTGCAGGGCTTAAACTATGAGCTTGTCAATTCGCCTAATCACAGAAAAGGTCATGTTAGTAGAAAATATTTGAATGAGTACCATGGCGCAGACAGAAAGCCACGAGGCGGAAGATATGCCTTTAGTTTTGATGGGACAAATTGTTGCGATTCAAACGTTGAAGAGTTTAAAAGAAATTATAAAGATGCTGAATACTTTATGTTTTGGGCGCCACAGTGTAACGGTCGTTTGAAGACAGAGGACAAAACAGCAAGAGCGAAGAGAAGAGCTTATCCGACATCTAGACAAATTGATTCATGGATTTATTTATCAACTGCAAGAGGTGCAACAAAGCTTCCTAAAGATTGGCTATTAAAATCACATGGAGATCAGCACACTGTGCCACCGTCAGGAAAAGACCAAAAACCTGTTTTTATTATTCCGCAAAAAGTTAAAGAAATAGTTTTTAAAACCAGAAATGGGCAGACAATAGATAAAGCTAAATATTTTGGAAAGTTTGTAGGTGGGGGACATAGATATTATTGCAACGATTGGGGTTATTTGTTATCTGAAAAAGCAAGAAGGATCCAGGGCGATGCGCTAGTTGATATTTTTGTAAATAACAAAAAAGTTGGAGTTTGTAATTTAGCATTTAGAGACGGAAAATATAGATAGAAAAATATGGCAAAGATTGAAGTTTCTGTAAGAAATGGATTATATGAAAAAACACTTCTCGAAGCCTCATATTTTCCTAATTTTGCAGAAAAAAAAATTCAATTTGCATCGTACTCAGAGGCGGCTTGCGCCTTAGCTAATGAAAGGTTGATCCCTAATTGGCAGTGTATAGCAGGAGAAACATTTCAAGTACCTTTATTAAATAAATCAACGGCAGATTTTAGAATTAAGGACACGATAGTTGAGTTTCACCCAATTATTTTAGAGCATGAGTTCACAAATAGAGGGCAGGGGAGAAGATTTTTGCAGATACAAGATAGGTTAAGACCTCATGATTTACAGTGTTTTAATAGCACCTTAGTTGAAGAGTTTTCGATTAGATATTATTCCAAGCGCAGGCATTTAATGGATAATTCGAGCAATGAAGAAATTCGCAAGTGCTTTTTAATAGTGGCGCAAACGTTCGAGAATTACGCAAGGGACGTTTTAACAAAGTTTTCGGGTGTTAGTTACAATGTTGCAATTAACACGTTGTCCGAGATTTATAACAATCTACCAAGGGGGAGAAAATGTTAAGTCAAGTATTAGCTATTAAACAGGTCGAAGTTTTAAAAGAACATCACAGCGCAAACGCTAAGTTGCCGCTTAGGAGTAGATGGGTGAAGCAGTAAAAAAAATTATTAGATTTACAGGAGCGAAAAAATGGAAACGGAAATCATCAGCGAGTTAGCCGGTAATATAGCGGCTTTATTAATTACTACAGTTAACTTGCCAGTTGTAACTGGGCTAGCAATTGTTGGAGTTTTTAAAAGCTTTGGCAAGCTTTGGGGTAGCGGAGTTGAGAGACGACGCAATAGAAAATCTGGAATCAGTGGACAAGAACAAAAATATATACAGGAGAATGACGATGAAAATATTAATTAATTGGGCGATAAGTAGACTTGGGGAAAAAACGACTTGGTTGGGATTTATTGGATCGGCTTTGGTTTATCTAAACTTAAATCTATCGAGTGCATTAGTTGATTCAGTGGCGAGCGCATTGCTTGCTATATTTTCAGCTATAGCAATATTTTACAAAGAGAAAAAAAAATGAGCGCAGGCAAGCACGATCTTACATTCGAACAGGGCGCAACAGTTACGCAAGTCTTAACCTGGAAGGATTCCCTGGGAACGCTCGTAAATCTTACAGGATTTACCGCGCGTATGCAGGCAAGAAGGCAGGTGAATGATCTAGAAATTTTACTAGATTTAACTACTGCTAATTCGGGGCTTGTATTAGGCGGAGTGCTTGGGACTGTCACTATAAATATATCAGCAGCCGCAACAGCTTTAATCAGCGGCGTTGCGGTTTATGATTTAGAGCTCGTGAGTGGGTCGTCAGTTGTTACTAGATTAATTGAGGGCAAGATTTTCTTTAGTCCGCAGGTTACTAGATGACAGGTACAATTGTAATAAATTCTAATTTAGATAAATTAATAGAGGTGCAATCAGAGACCTCTATTGTGATTGACGGCGTAGGGACTCAAGGCGCAACTGGAGCAGCAGGATCGCCAGGTGCAACTGGATCGACAGGACCGGCAGGATCGCCAGGTGCAACTGGATCGACAGGACCGGCAGGATCGCCAGGTGCAACTGGATCGACAGGACCTCAAGGTGATATTGGAGTTACTGGATCGGCAGGAGCTACAGGATCCGCAGGTGCTACAGGATCGACAGGAGCAACAGGCGCAGGAGTAGCAACAGGTGGAACCACTGGGCAAATTTTAAGCAAAAATAGCGCAACGAATTTTGATACTGGTTGGACAAATTTTTTACCGATTAGTCTCACGTCGGGAGTTAGCGGAGTATTGCCAATTGCAAACGGCGGCACAAATGCTAGTTCCTTTACAGCCAACACCTTTCCTTATTTTAATTCGGCAACATCAAAACTTGCAAATAGTCCAATGTCTAGAAATGCCTCAACTATACAAATTACAGATTTTGATTTTATAGTTACAGACACAATTACTAGTTATTCAGTTGGATTATATAGATTCGGGACAGCTGGATCAGGGTCAGAAGGGGGTTTGTATGAAACTGCAAACAACAATTCAATCGCAGTGTACGATTGGGACGCCGTCACATATCATTATGCTGGAAATAATATAAGTGTGAATAAC
>Ga0163155_10001479_pt1 | contig 28469 bp, 8 predicted proteins | sample OliLakLV19SP4G1_FD_148611 | JGI IMG/M metagenome (GOLD analysis project Ga0163155, IMG submission 148611) | Freshwater microbial mat bacterial communities from Lake Vanda, McMurdo Dry Valleys, Antarctica - Oligotrophic Lake LV.19.SP4.G1 | ecosystem: Environmental > Aquatic > Freshwater > Lake >... | reverse complement strand
ATCTCACACTGGGCGCGAACACCTTAACGGTAACCGGCGCTAACTCTTACGGCCTGGGTTTCGCCGGTCCGGCGACGCTGACCGGAGACGCGACCGTCAATGCCACTTCCGCGCCGCTCTCCTTTAATGGAGTCATCTCGGGAACGGGATTCTCTCTGACCAAATCGGGCGCGGCGAACTTGGTGATGACCGCAGCCAATACGTATGACGGAGACACTGTCGTGAATGCGGGAAAAGTGCTGCTGAACGGAAGCGGCGCACTCGCCGGTTACTCCACCATCAATGCGACCGGCACACTCGAAATCGATGAGACTGGCACGAGCGGCACCGTCAACCGCCTGCCGGATTCCGCAACCGTCACCTTAAACGGCGGAACGCTAAAGCTGACCGCGGCATCCAATGTCGCACACATTGAAGACATCGGCGCGCTGAATCTCCTTGGCGGGCAGAGCTCCGTTGTTGTGGCAGCCACCGGCACGGGTGATGCTCAGTTTGTCGCCGATAGCATCAGCCGTTCGCCCGGTTCGCTGCTCAGCGTGACGCGGTCCGGCACCACCGAAATCGGCAACTTGCTCATTGGCGGGATTGCCGATGCGACGCCCTTGACGTACGTAATTGTCAACGGGCCGACTCTTAACGGACAGACGGGCTACTACCAGAAACTGCCTACCGACCAAGGTGTCATAGCACTCCCTTCCTCTCTATTCTACGTCACCCAGCAGGACGGCAATTGGGAAGACGCCGCCACGTGGAACGGCGGTGTCGTGCCGCCCGCCGATAGCTTCGTCAAAATCGCCAACAACGTCGCCATCACCGGCGTTGCGCCCGTCCTGGTGAAATATCTCGCCTTCGATGCGGCCGCCGATGTCGTCAATCCCACTAGCATCGGTGCCAATCTCAGCGGGCCGGGATCGCTGATCGTTTCCAGCGGCGGGATTACTCTGGCAGGCACGTCGAACATCAATTGTGATATCGACTTTGCCGGCACGGAAGGATTCTTCAATACGCCGGATAATACGCTTCTGGCCATTAGCGGTGTGATCACGGCCACGGCGGGCATGACGAAAACGGGTAACGGAAAACTGGTCTTGACCGGCAACAACACCGTGGCCGGAACCACGAGCGTAGTGGCTGGAGAACTCGGGCTGGGCAGCAGCAATGCGCTGGGAACCGGCCCCCTGCTGCTGGGCAACGCGTCCACGCTGACCGCCGAGAACACGCCGATTTTCCTGTCGAACCCGATCACTCTAAACGGCAACGTGACATTCGGCTCCGGCTCCGACATCTCCTTTATAGGTGCGGGTACGATCACGCTGGCGAACTCGGCGTTGCTGTCTCTTGCGGCCCCCAATGTTGTGTTCGATAAACAAGTCATTGAAAGCGGCGGTTCGCGCGCACTGTCGAAAAACGGCGGCGGCGTCCTGCGGCTGGGCCAGGCCAATACATTTACGGGCGGAGTCAGCCTGCTTCAGGGCAGCATCCAGGTCGGGAGCGATCAGTCGCTCGGGTCGGGAATGTTGACCGTCTCCGGCGTGTCTGCCTCCATTGAGGCATACGGCGCCGCGCGCGTAATCAGCAATGCCATCATGCTCACGGGGGACTTCACCGTGGCCGGATCGAATGCAATCACGTTCAGCGGAACGGCCGAACTCTTTATCGACACCGTGTTTTTTATCGACAACCTGGGTTTGACAACTTTCTCTGGGCTCATCCATGACAACAATGCGACAGGCCCGAATCAGCTCAGTAAACGGGGGACCGGCGCGCTGCGGCTGAACGCCAACAATTCGTTTCGCGGAGGCTTTCTTGTCTCCGCTGGAACTGTGGAACTCGGCAACGATTCCGCCTTGGGTACAGGCACGGTGACGATTCAAAACGTTTTAACGTTCGTCGCCGTGGGGATTCCAGCCGGCACGCGGAGAATACCGAATTCAGTTTCCGTTGGAAGCAATTTTGCCGTCGGAAGTGGCGACTCCATGGACTTTGCCGGCGCCATGACACTGACTGGAACTCGCACGCTGACCCTTTCAAATGCCATGACCACAATTTCCGGCGCCATCAGCGGCGCCGGTCATGGCCTGACGAAGGCAGGCACGGGAACGCTCGTGCTGAGCGGCAGCAACACCTACACGGGAGTGACCGCAGTCAATTCAGGAACGATGAAGCTCATGGGCGCGGGCGTGCTCAAGGGGAACCTGAGCGTCCTCAATGGCGCGACGTTTGAAATTGATGAAAGCGACACGACGTTGCTCATTGACCGACTACCCAATGCCGGCAATGTGAGTCTTGCTGGCGGTACATTCATTCTCCGCGCCCACCAGAATACGACTCATGCGGAATCGATCGACCAATTGCAACTGATCACCGGCACAAGCACAATTCAGATCTTCACTAACAGTACCATTGCGGGACAAGGTGATGCTTTGTTAATCGCCAATTCTTATGCGCGCAATGCCAGCACGTTCCTTACCTTCACCCGCGATGTGATTGTGGGTTCCGAAGTCGCGAACCTGATCATCAGCAGTTTCGCGGCAAATGCCGCGGTGCCTTGGGCCACGGTCGAAGGACAGCGCGCCAGCTATCAGAAATTGCCAACGGAAGAGGGCCTTGTCCCAGGCGCGTTCACTAAAACCACGTTCGCCGCGGGCAGCTGGGACACGCCTGGAAATTGGACGCCCCTCGGCGAACCGGGACCGACCGACGATGTTCTTGTTAAACATGCCATGAACTTGAATGGTGCTGACCGGTCCGTCAGTAGCGTGACTATTGATGCTAACGCGGGTGTTCCGGGATCCATCGCGGGCGGCAACATCTTGACTGTTGCCAGCGGCGGAATTTATTTTTCCAGCCCTAACGGATCCTCCATCAGCAGCGCGGTCGCATTCGGATCAAATGAAGGCGTCATCAGTCAGTCGTCCAGCGCGCTATTTACCGTATCGGGCTCGATAACAGGTTCGGCTGGCGTCAGCAAAATGGGTACAGGTCCGCTGGCTCTGAGCGGCCCGAATGGCTTTACCGGCGTGCTGACACTCCTGCAAGGCGAATTGCGCGTCACGACCGATGGCAATCTGGGTGGCCCAGCGGCGACAGTGAATCTGGCCGGCGGCATGCTGGTGGTCAACGATACGTTTACCACGACGCGCGTCATGAATGTCGAAGCGACGGACGGAACCATCAAGGTCGCTAGCAACAAGACACTGACGGTCTCAAGCGGGTTTACAGCTTCCGGCGCGACGCAAGGGACGCTCACACTATTGGGCGACACTGACAAAACTGGAAAATTAACGCTGCGCGGCAATTCATCGCGCACCGGTTCGACAGTTGTCTCCACAGGCGTGCTGCGTGTTGAAAGCCCCAACGGTTTCGGAGCGGCCGGTTCTCTCGCGATGGTTTCAAATGGCGGCACGCTTGAAGTAGCCACCGACCTCAACCAGCCGCTCACTCTTCAATCGGGCTCGACGTTGCGAGGCGCCGGCGTCTCGTCGTCCAACGGCACGACTAACATCAGTTCCGGGGCTGCTATCACGCTGACCACGGTCATCAACAGCGACGTGTTCCGCGTCGGAGCCTCACTGGCCGGAGGAACTGGAGGGTCAACGATTGCGGTTCCGGCCGTTGGGCGGATTATCCTGGAGCAGGCTGGGAACTATGTCGGCGCGTGGACCGTATCAAGCGGCATCTTGCAATCCGGGGCGACTAACGCGCTAGGAGCCGCAGCCAATCCAGTGACCGTGACAGGTGGAACGCTCGCCAATTCCGGCGGAACGATCTCGCAGAGTCTGGTTTTGAATGGCGGATCCATCGGCAATATCGGCGGCGACAGAACGTTCAGCGGACCGATCAATATCGCAGGCGCCTCAACCATTACCTTGGCCGATGCGGCATCCCCCGCGACCGATTGGAACATGACCCTGACGGGCGTGCTGTCGAATTCCGGCGCGCTGTCGGTGAATGCTCCAAATGGTTCGACCAAAGTCCTGCTGCTGACCGGCGCGAACACGGCGTCTGGCCCACTGACGGTGAATGAAGGCACCGTGCGTTTGCAAGGCGCGGGGAAAATTGGCGGCTCCGTGGAGATATTCGCGGGCGGCACGTTCGACGTGGATGAAACGAATACGTTGACCTCCATAGATCGCATCCCCAACGGCGCCACCCTCACGCTCAGCGGCGGTACGTTCTCGATGCGCTCGCATCCGGATATCACGCACTACGAAACCGTGGGCAGCATTGTCCTGACCAATGAAACCACTAGCGCCCTCATTCTGCGCCCAGCCAGTTTTACCGCGAACCTGGGGCGCAGCATCCTTCGCGCTACAACACTGTCGCGGGTCACCGGCGTCCTGAACTTCAGCCGCAATCTGTCGAGCACGGTGAAAGCGACTGTGATCATTGATGCTTACGCGCCGGCAAAGCCCGTGGGTGATTTCACCCCGTGGCTGCCGGTGACCGAAGACACGGGTACGTTCTTTGCCAAATACATCCATCCCGCTGATGTCAACAATCCCACCAATACGGAAGGCCTGACGTCGGATTTCATTCAGCCCTACGAGACCAACAAGGTCACGGGAAACTGGAATACGGGTGTGGATTGGACGCCGAGTGCGTCAGCGGGACGGCCAGATATCACAGACAACGCGCTTGTGAATGCGTTCCACACCATGAATTTGAACGGCGCAAACCGCTCCGCCCGGCAGGTCATTTTCAACGGAGCCGGCACGCTGAACGGCGGCGGCAACAAAGTAAGTGTCAGCCAGTTTGGAATTCAACTCAATGCGAGCAACGGATTGCTGGGCGAGTATTTCAACAACAATAATCTGACTACGCCGTCCAGCTACATCCAAGTGGATCCCGTCCTCAATTTCGGCTTTTCGGGCGGAAACGGCGGGCCGCCTGGACTTGGCGCCGACAATTTCAGCATGCGCTGGACCGGCCAGATCCTGGCGCAGTATACGGAAACGTACACCTTCTACCTGACCAGCGACGACGGTGCGAGCTTGTGGGTGAACAGCAACATCCCGGCCACGCCAACGACCGCGGGCCAGCAACCTCCGCTTCCTTCAGGTGCGCCGATCATCAACTTTTTCGGACAGGGCCAGGGCACCACTGAACGGTCCGGCTCGATCGCGTTGACGGCGGGTGTGCGGTACAATATTGAAATCAGGTATCAGGAATTTGGCGGCGGTGCCTCCTTCGCATTCTTATGGAGCAGCCCCTCAACGCTCAAGGCGCTGGTTCCCGCATCCAATATGTTCCCGCCCAATCTGGGAATCGTACCGATCTTGAATGCCGATGTCTCTTTTGCTCCGGCCACTCCGGGACTTATCCGCAGCGCCACCGACGGCACGCTCGTCATCAACGGAGCTCTCGGAGGCACGACCAACGGACTGAACATTGATGCGGGCAACGGCACCATCACGCTGAACAATGGAAACGCGACGTTGACGGATACCACCCCACGGTATTCGGGAGTAACCACACTGATCTCGGGCACGCTGGCGTTCGGACATATCGATGCGATCCCAGCGATGGCGGGCGTCGATCTGGATGTGCGAGCTGGCAACGTGACGGCCACCGCGCCGATCAGCGTCAATCGAGATTTACAGGCCAACGGAAGCTTCGGTCTGGGCGGTTCAGCGGATTGGACGTGGTCCGGTCCGATATCTCTAACGGGAAGCCGCACCATAACGGCGTTGAATCTGGCGCCGAACAACACCTTTGTCACGACGGTATCGGGCGTTATATCGGAGTCTGTGCTCGGCGCGGTGCTGACAGTTGGAGGCACCGGCACGCTGGCGTTCACTGGCATCAATACCTATACGGGCGGAACGGTCATCAATGGCGGCGTGCTGCGCGCCATCACGGGAGGCGCTGATTCGGCGACGGGCAGCGGCCCGATCACCATCAATTCTGGCGGAACATTGGGCGGCACGGGACGGGCAACGGGTGTGTTGACGGTGAACGCGGGCGGTGCTTTGAGTGAAACGGTGACCACCGGAAATGTAACCGTCGCGAACAATGGAATCGTTTCTCCCGGCGGAGCCACCGTCGGAACGATCAACACCAGCAATCTGATACTGAACGATCAATCAGCGTTATCCTTCAATTTGACCTCACCGGGCACAAATGATCTCGTCATCGTGGGTGGTAATCTGACGCTGGACGGCGTGGTGAACGTTACTTCAATGCCGCCAATTGGCACCGGCACCTACACGATCATCACCTACACGGGCACGCTCATTAATAACGGTCTTGTTGCGGTCGTTCCCGGCAGGAGTTACTCGATCGACACGACCAGCCCGCCTGGTTCCGTGAAATTGATTGTGGCCGATTCCGCTACTGTGACTTGGACGGGTGGAGCCTTCCCGGATACCAACTGGACGACGGCAGGTAACTGGTCACCTGCAGGGGCAAAGGCCGGCGACAACCTGGTTTTTGCGGGAACGGTTGGGCTGACGCCGGTTAACAACTTCCCCGCCGGCACACCGTTCGGATTCATACAGATGAACAGCGGCGGATTTTTGATCACCGGAAATTCCATCCGCCTCGGCGGGGCGTCTCCGAGCGGCGGGCTGTTCAACACCAGTTCGGTGGTCGGAATGAATACCGTCAATCTAAACATTCTCATGACTGGCGCGACGACGATCAGCGTTGCCGATCCGGCATCCACGTTGAACGTGGGTGGCAACATTTCCAATAACGGCTTCATGCTGACGTTGAACCCAGGCGATGTCGGAACGCTGGCGATGAACGGCGTGATCTCGGGCATCGGCGGATTGATCGTCACCGATCCGATCGGGAATGGCGGTGGCACGGTCTACCTGAATGGAACGAACACGTACACGGGCTCCAATGTGGGAACGACTTTCAGTGCCGGCGGGTTGATCGGCGATTATTATAAGTTCGTCAGTGGGTTCAACTTTAATACGTTCGCAAACGGCAGCTTCGCCAACACAACATTCCATATCAGCCGGCTGGACTCGGTCATCAATTTCGGTTTTTCGAGTCCACCTGATCCGACACTCCTAAACAATGACAATATTGCGATCCGCTGGACGGGTTACATCCTTGCGCCGCAAACGGGAACTTACACACTCCATGTGCGCACGGACGACGGGGAGCGCTTAACAGTCGATGGTGTGAAACTCACGGAATTTCTTGGCGGCCGCGGCGTGCCGGTACAGCCCGGCGATACGTCTGCGGAGCTCAGCTGGACCGCCGGATCGTATCACTCGGTCGTGCTGGACTTTTATCAAGGCGGTGGCGGCCTAGGTGCGATTCTGGAATGGAGGATCAATGGCGGTTCGCAAGTGGTGATCCCTTCCAGCCAGTTGGTCACGATCGAACCCAATCTGCCGACGACGCTCAGCGGCGAAGGCCTTGTCGTCATCGGCGCAGACGGCGCCTTCTCGAGCGGCGGCGTACGAGGTAACAACGCCAGCGCGAAACTGAGGGCAGATGGAGCGGCCCGGACATTGCCGAATTCATTTGTGTTGACGCAGAATCTGGGCATTAACGCCGGGCAGCCTCTGACGATCAATGGAACAGTTAAACTACAGAGTGGCGACCGGACACTGGCGGTTGACAATACCACGACATTGACCGCAGCAACGCCGATCAGCCAGGATTCCACTCCGCGAGCCCTGACTAAGGGAGGCTCAGGGCAACTGAACATCACCGGTGGCACGACCACCTTTACCAAGCAGCTCACTATCAGCAGCGGCAGCGTTGTATTCAGCGGTGCGGGAAAACTATCCGCCATGACGACCGCGCCCGAAGTTGCGATCGGCGCCGGCGCCACGCTGGAATTGGACAACACCGCAACAGCCGACGAAAACCGCATCGACAACACGGACCAGGTGCAGCTCAATACCAGCGGCGCATTCGTTCTGCGCGGCAACGCGGGGACCAACATCCGTGAAGTGATTGCAACACTGAATTCTAATACGGGTACCGGAACGGTGCGGCTTGTGCGTATCGGCGCTGAAACAATTCTGCAGACGAACTTTGTAACAGGCACCGGGAACTACGTTTTCGACCGCGGAAGCCTGGCTTCAAAGCCGCAGATCTTTGTCATGACGGATGCTGTGTACATCGACGGCGCCGGACTCTTCTATGCCACCGTGCTCGACACCACAAGCAAGCCAGCCATCTACCGTACCGCATCGGGTGTCGTCCCTTCGTACGACGGTCAAACTTTCACCTCGGTAACGAGCGGGCAGTGGAACTCAAACAGCACGTGGTCGCTTAATGCTGTTCCCGGATCTACAGACCAGGTCATCATCGACCAATCCCACAACGTCACCTTGATCGACGACCGCGCAGCCGCCTACATCAAGTTCAACGGCAGTGGCCAGATTTCAGGATCGGCCGGAACGCTGACCATTGGTAACACACTTGAAGCCACGGGCTCCGGCAACCCGTCGATTAGCCGGCCTGTAACAAGCGCCGCAACGCTTACCATCAATCACAACGGCAGCGGCACGCTTTCCATGAACAGCCTGAATGTCGGTGGCGGGTTCGCCAAGAACGGCTCGGGCCGGTTACTGCTGAACACCACGAATACCATCGGCGCGGCGTCGCAATGGAATAGCGGCATACTGGCCATGAATGCCAACAACGTGCTCGGGACGGGCGCACTTGCCTGGAATGGCGGATCGATCGAATCGCCCGCCAACGCGTACACTCTTGCCAATGCCATCACGTTGAACACGACGCTGCTCGTTAACGCGGGCAGCGCGATCACGCTCTCCGGCAACATCTCCTTAAATGGCGCCGACCGCACCGTCACGATCAACAACAGCACCACGCTATCAGGCGTTATTTCAGATGGAGGCGGCAACCGCAGGTTAGTCAAAAATGGCTCCGGCGAACTGATTCTGGGTGGCAGCGCGAACAACACGATCAGCGGCCACGTCGTCCCGGCCTATGGTATCAGCGTGCAGCTCGACGCGGGTATTCTGACGCTGGGCAAGCCTGGCGCGCTGGGAAGCGGCAGACTTTACATTAATTCATCCACGTCGGCGCTGCGCACGACGACGGATCTGGCAATAAGCAACGCCATCGATATCAACAGTGACTTCACCTTCGGAGCCAGTGGCTTCGATCTTACCGTTAACGGTTCGGCGCGCCTTATTGGCGACCGCACCCTTACCGTGGCACCGTCTCGCAAGCTGACATTCACGTCCAGTTTCGGACAGGACACCGCATCGCGTGCACTCACCAAGGCGGGGCTGGGCACTATTGTTTTCCAGGGCCCAATCAATTTCAATAAGTCATTCACGCTGGCGAATGATGGCGGAAACGTCATCCTTCAGGGAGCAGCGGCGCTGCCCAATATGACCGCGGAACCGGCGATTACGATTCGCCCGAATTCCACACTGACGTCTACGGGCGTGCCTGCGGTGGAGCAGGTCTGGATTGAAGACGCGCTGCCGCAAGGCGCCAATCAGCAGAATGATTCGGATGGTTGGAACTGGGTCTCGTCGCCTGTGTTTTCGGGCACATTGGCGCATCAGTCTGCAATCATCGGCGGAAACCATCAGCACTACTTCGATAATTCGGTGGTGACGCCGCTGACGCTCAGCGCCGGTGACATCCTCTTCGCTTACGTCAACATCGACCTCGCGAATCCTCCGACGACAATCATGCTGCAGTTCAACGATGGCGGTTGGGAGCACCGCGCATACTGGGGAACGGACTCCATCGGCTATGGCACGAACGGCACCGTCAGCCGCTGGAGAATGGGTGACCTGCCCACGGCCGGCCAGTGGCTGCGGCTGGAAGTTCCCGCGGCAACGGTGGGGCTGGCGCCGGGCACGATTCTGCGCGGAATGGCATTCACGATGAACGGCGGGCGGGCGACGTGGGACCGCGCCGGCAAACTGGTTACGACCGGCCGTATCGCCGATAGCGACGAAATGCAAGTGGAAGGCGGCACGCTGGCGATCAACGCCGTAGCGGGTACCGATTACATTGAAAACATCGGACAGTTGCGCACAACGAACGGAAGCGGCACGGTGGTCATCACACCCAACAGCCCGGCAACAAACGGTGATGCCCAACTGGTCGCGTCCAGCCTGTTGCAGACCAATAACGCCGCGCTGAATTTTGTTCGAAAAACACATAACACCCAGACCGCCAACCTGTTCACAAATCCGCACATGACAGCGGGAATCGTCCCTTACGCCACCGTCAACGGATTGACTGCCGAGTACACAACGGCCGAAGGACTTGTCGCGGTCTCAACCGCCAGGATCACGCGAGCCGCGGGCAATTGGAATTCAGCTGCGACGTGGTCCGGTGGCGTACCGATCAACGGCGCGGACGTGATCATCCGGCATAATGTAAATCTGGATATCTCGGCCGATGCGCGCAGCGTCACGTTCGACGGAGTTGTGGGCACCATTATAGACGGCGGCGAACCCAGCGTTGCCACGCCGTCAATTTACGGCACCAGTCTGCTCACTGTTTCCGGCGGAGTCGTGGCCGCCACGGGAGGAATTGCGCCGCGAATCAACTGTAACGTGCTGTCTGGCGCCACGGGATTGATCGTTCATCAAAGCGCCACGGGTTTGCTGACGATGTCCGGCAATGTGGATGGCTTGCAGACGGTAACGCCATCGAGCCTGTTGTTCCCATTCGATTCTTCAACGAACGATTCATCGCTGAATGGCTTGCATGGAACGGCGACCGGCAGCCCTACCTATAATACAACCACTCAGTCGGTGGGCACGGCTTCGATACAATTCAACGGCTCTGATCAGTATGTGAATGTGGCCAATGTCAGTTCTCTGCCGACGGGAAATGCATCCCACACCATGGCCTCATGGATCAAAGTTAACGCCCTTCCCGGCAACCGGGCGTGGATCGCTCAATTGGGTAATGAAGGAACGGGATCGCACCACTGGCTTTTGACGAGCGGCGGCACCACGCAATTTGGTTCGTGGGGAGGCGGTCAAGTCAGCCCTGCATTGACGGTCGGACAGTGGAAACATGTGGCCGTCACGTTTGACGGCAGCACCATTCGCGGGTACCTCGATGGAGCGTTGGTGTCCAGCATCGCGGCCTCCTTCAATCTGGTTGGAACGCCCCTGTCGCTGGCACAGCAGCATCTGGGTGAAAATTATTTCAATGGCGAGCTGGATGATTTCAGAATTTACAACCGCGCATTGAGTGGATCGGAAGTCAGCCTTCTGTTCGCCAAGACGGAGCCGTCCAACGGTGGCGGTTTGACGAAAGCTGGAAACGGTTCACTTCTGCTTTCCGGCAACAATGTTTACGTGGGCACCACATACATCCTTGGCGGAAAGCTGACCGTCGGAGCCGACTCAAATCTGGGAAATGTTGCAAATAATGTGTCACTCAGCGGTGGAACACTCGCTGCATCCAATACCCTGAGCACCGCGCGCGCCATAACATTGGGCTCAAGCAGCGGAACACTGGATGTGGCTCCGGCCCATACGCTGACACTTTCGGGTGTGATCTCCGGCACCGGAAACTTAACCGTCACTAACACGGGCACGTTGTACCTCACAGGAGTCAATACGTTTGCGGCGGCGACAGGCAGTGCCCTGATCACGATCACTGGCGGCAGCACCGTGCAGGTCAACGCGCAAAGCGGTCTGGGCGCGTTGACAACGGACATCGTGTTCAGCGGAGCGGGCGGAACTCTGCGCACGCCGGGATACGATGTGGACGGCAATAAGACCATCACCATCCAAGCGGGCGCTACCGCGATCTGGGATATTACCAGCGGATCCTTCTACACGAACGATGCCAATCAATTGGCCGGAGCCGGCAATCTGATCAAAACAGGAGTTGGAACCTGGCACACCGACAGAAATGACTACGCGACGAGCTTCACGGGATTGATCACAGTCAATAACGGAATCGTGCGAGTCGGCAATGGCAATACCAACAACACCGGGTTGGGCAATAACGAAATCACCGTGGAAGGTGCAGGAATCGTCACAAGCAACAGCACGCTCACGGTGGCCAATGCGTTCAAACTGCAGGGAGGCGGCACGCTGGCCAGCAACAACGGAGATCGCGTCTTCAGCGGAGCCATCAACGTGGCCGGGGCCGCCAACATCTCGCTGCTGGATCCGACCGCGACGACAACGGCGCGCAGCGTCACGCTGACTGGAGCCATCACGGGGTCGGGCGCGCTGTCGGTCAATGGTATCGGCGGCGGCAAGGCCTTGTACGTGAATGGCACCACCGGCGATTACAGCGGCACGCTGATGGTTAACGGCAACGCCACGTTAAGCGGCACGGGAACGCTGCCTTCGGGATCGACCGTCAGCGTCGAATCCGGCGGAACTCTTAATCCGGCGGGCATCGCGGTGGCCGGCGGCATGACGCTGGGATCGCTGACCATCAAGCTCGGAGGCATTCTCAGTGTCGATCTGGGCGCGCCGAATCCCAACGACACGCTGTCAGTCGCCGGCTCCATTGACCTGTCAGGCAGCGTCAATGTGACGGCGGCGTCACTTGCCAGCATCGCATACCCGTTGCTTACCTATACAGGCGCAGCGAGTGGTTCCGGCCTGACCGTCGGGAACATCCCGGTTGGATACAGCGCCACTCTTTCAACCGTGGTGAAGACGATCAATCTGGACGTCGGAACGTTCACTGTGGCCAGCTACAACGGCCCCGGAGGAACGACCACGTTGCCGGTCACCGGCACGTTCAACACGGCGGCTCACTGGACGCCCGCGTCCATTCCGGCATCAAGCACGAGTACGGAACTGCGCTTTGAGGGATCGGGTTCCGGTACGTACACGGCATCAAACAACATCGGCAGCTTTACGATGAATCGCCTGTCGCTCAGCAACGCGTCAAGCAGCGGTCCGATCATCGATTCCAATCCGGCCACGTCGAATCCTCTCGTCTTTCAGGGAGCCGGAACGATGATCCAGCAGAACGGCAGTGGCTTCGGGCAAATGACTGTCCGCAGCAACATGACGCTGAATGACAACGTGACGATCAGCGGTGCCGGTTCGGGCCAGATTATATTCCATAATGGCGTGGCCACGAACTTCATCAGCGGAAGCGGCGGGATGACCATCAATTCGTCCAACAACGGGTTGTTCGGTCTCTTCGGCCAGAACACCTTCGCGGGCGGTGTGACGTTGATCAGCGGCAGACTGGTGATCGCAAAAGATTCCATCGGCACGGCTCCGATCACGAGCGGGCCGCTGGGAACGGGGACATTTAATTTCAATGGTGGAATGCTCCGTTCGACGGGCGGCGCGCCCGCCAATTACACGTTTGCGAACCCGACGAACATCAACGGAAACGTGACACTCGGTGACGGAACCAATTCGGTGATCACGTTATCTGGCCCCGTGACGCTTGTGGGCAGTGGCGTTCAGCGCACGATCACGGTGTCCAACTCGACATCTGACGCCCATTTTTCCGGAGTCATCGGCGGTGGAACCAATGGGATTATCAAGGACGGCCCCACTCAACTAGTCTTCAGCGGGAGCGCGGCCAACAGCTATACTGGCCTGACGACGGTAAAGGCGGGGACGTTGAAGCTGAACAAAACCGCGGGCCTCGACGCCATCGCCGGTAATGTGAATGTCGGTGACGGTGTGGGAAGCGTGGGTTCGGACATCCTGCTGCTTAGTGCAGCAAATCAGATCAGCGACACCTCAGCGCTCTCCATCGACTTGAGCACCGGCCTGCTGAATCTTGCAAACAATTCCGAAACCATCGGCACGCTCAACGACAGTGGTACGGGCGCCGCCAGCACGATCTTGTTGGGAACAGGAGCCTTGACGGTTGCCGGCACCGGAAACTCAACGTTCTCGGGCGTGATCCAAGACATGCCTGCTGTTCTGTGGTGGAAGTTCGACACCAGTGCGGCGACGGCGACTGACTCGTCGGGTTTCGGAATGAATGGCACGTTCCTCAATTCACCGACGTACGACACGGTCACTCCGTCCGTCGGCGCCGGAGCCATCACATTCAATGGAATCAACCAGGGCGTCAGCGTGGCTAACGTGGCCTCGCTGCCCAACGGCAATGTGGCTCATACAATTGCGGCGTGGATCAAGGTGAATGCGCTCTCATCGGCCCGAGCATGGATTCTCCAGCTCGGCAACGAATCGACGGGCAATCACCACTGGCTCCTGAACGCGAACGGTACGACTGCTTTCGGTTGCTGGGGTGGCACTCAGGTGACCCCGACGTTACCCATCGGCTCGTGGACACACGTCGCGATCTGTTTCGATGGGGTCGTTTTAAGGGGGTACGTCAACGGCGTTCAAATCGGCACGACGGCGGCGGCGACTTTCAATTTTGCGGGCAAGCCGCTGTCAGTCGGCACGCAGCATCTGGGCGAAAGCTACTTCAATGGTTCGGTCGACGATCTGCGCATTTATTCGCGCGCGCTGACGCTGGGTGAAGTGCAGACGCTGGCGGGCAGGAACGAAATTATCGCCGGCGGCAGCGTCACCAAATCGGGCACGGGAACGATGACGCTCAGCACGGCCCACACGTACACGGGCAATACCAACATCACCGGCGGCTCACTGATCCTGAATGGCGGCTCACTGGCTTCAACGACAACCAGCGTGACGGCGGGCGCGACGTGGCGCGGCACGGGCAACGGATCGACAACCGGGCGCGTGCAGGCATTGACGGTTGCAGGCAGCGGTAATGTGGCGCCAGGTTTCACCACGGTGGCTATGGATACCAAGGGAACCTTGACCGCGGCCTCGGCGGATTTCCTAACCGGAAGCGGCAAGCTTACCATCCGTGCGTCGAACGTCTCGGTGGATACGGCGCCAGATACAGACAAGTTGATCGCCACCGGCGCGCTCTCGCTGAAGAATCTGGATCTACGCCTCAATATCCGCACGGGAAGTTATGTGGGCCGCGAAAGTTTGATCGTGCAGGCCGGCGGCGATGTCATCAGCTCAAGCTTCAGCACCGTGACAGTGAACCCCTCATCCCCCACTGGAGTGACGCTGGTTTACAAGAACGCGGCGAATCTCCCCGTGGGCACCCAAAGTGTTCCCGCTGGTGCGGCGATATCATTAAGCGGCGGCGTAGCCAAAAGCGTATACCTCGTCTTGAGTGGCAGCGTGACGCCGGTGACGGTGGAATCGTTCGCCGCTCGCGCGGCGGGCTCGGGTGTAGTGCTGGAATGGGCTTGCGCGTCGGAAGTTCAGAACGCGGGATTCAACCTGTGGCGGCGCCACGTCGGCTCGCCGGAATGGACGCGGCTCAATGCCGCTTTGATCCCCGGCCGCATGACCTCGAATGACTACAAACGCTACCAGTATTTCGATTGGGCCCCACCGGGACAATACGAATTCCGGCTCAGCGATGTCAGCGTGCAGGGCGACCAGACAGACTTCCCCACCCTCGCCGGACCGGTGACCGTTGCAGAAAAAACAGACGACTCGGAACTTTCACTGGAAGATGTCGCCTCCGCGATCGACACGTCTCTACTGGAAGTCAAGACTCGCCGAACCGAAACGCTGGGCCAGCGCTTCATCGACGCGGAAACTGAAAAAACAGTGCAGCCCGTTGCTCAGCAAGCGGGCCTGATCGCAGCAACGCCAGCACGGCGTTCCACGCTGCCGCGTGCGGCAGTGAAGCCAATGAAGTTCACGCCAGCCAATGAAGTCCAGACAGAACTGTTGCCGGCAGCCCTACGTTCAATCGCAGCGGGCCCTGCCGCTGGACCGGGCGCTGTGGCGGCTGGAACGCGCCGCGTTTTGGCGGCATCGCGATCAGCAGCGACGACAGCCGGTGAAGCCGTTAAGGTGACGGCGACGGGCGACGGCGTTCTGTGGATTCCGCAGAGCGCTTTGCCGGCCGGTTACGACGCCCGCAATGTGAGCATCGAACGTGAAGGGCGACACGTGCGCGCGCTCGCCGCAAGCGCCGGCGGCATCGCGCTCTATGCGCCGGGCTACGCCGATCAGTACACGGACAAGGACGCATTCTTCCTGACCTCCTCAGCGGGACAGACATCCACAGCGCCTATCGCTGGCGCCACCGGATTGTTCGCTCAGCCTGCCACGGCGGTAACAAGCGCGACGGCGACAGCGGAGTTCCGCGACATCTACTTCGATTTCGCGCTGGCTCCGCAAACGTTCACGCCCTGGTTCTCAAGCCAGTACCTCACCGATAACACCGCTCAAAGCTTTAACGTGAACGTGCCGCGGTACGGTTCCGGCGCTGGCACGCTGACGGTCAATCTCTGGAGCTTCAGCGATATCGATCACGTGATGCAGGCGTTCGTCAACGGAACGCCGATTGGGCAGGCAAATTGGAACGGCGGCGGCAAAGCGCTCTCGCTGAGCCTGCCGATTCCGGCTGGGGTGCTGCTCAATGGCGCGAACAGCATCGAACTGCGCACTCCGGGAACGCCATCCGGGCAGCTCGCCATGGTTCATTCCCTGCAGATTGATTACACAAAGACTCTGAGCGGGTCGGCCGCGACAGTCGTGAATGCAGCGGCGAATACTATTTACGAAATCAGCGGGCTGGCCAGCAGCGCGGTGTGGGTGATCGATCCCACCAACAGTGACACGGCGGAACTCGTTCCCTATGAAACGCAGCAGCAGGGCGACGGCACGTATACGGCGCGCTTTGATGCGCCGGTTTCCGGCCGCATCCAGATTGTCGCGCAAGGTCAGGAACTGGCAGCGCACTCCATTAGTAAGCGGCCGATACGGGGCGTTGCCAGTGGCGTAAAATATCTGGCCGTCGGTCCGGCGGGCTTCAGCGGAGCGATTCAGCCACTGCTATCGGCACGCCGTGCAAACGGTTTGACGTCCGCGTTTGTGGATCAGGAAGAACTCTTCGATTACTACGGACATGGCCGGTACGGGCCGGAAGCGATTCGCACGGCGGTACGTTCGGCGCGGCCGGACTACCTATTGCTGGTGGGCCGCACGACGTACGACTATCTAAATTACGCCGGGCCGGCATTCGATCCGCTATGCCCCTCGTTCCTGGTCTCGACCACGTATCTCTCGCAGACAGTGGCCGACGCGCCTTTTGGGGATTTGGGCAACGGGTATCCTGAAGTCAGCATCGGCCGCTTCCCGGCGAACACGGCCGACGATGTGGCGGCGATGGTGACCAAGACGCTGAACTATAACGGCTTACCGGTCTCGGGCTGGCGCGCGCTGGCCGCGACGGATCGCTACGATCCCGCGTCCGGGGATTTCTCGGCTCAGGCCGACAGCATGATTCAGTCGACGCCGGACATGGCCTGGACGCGCGCGTTCCTGGGACTCACGCATTCGCAGCCGGGAGACATAACTGAAGCGATGCGCAAGGCGGCCAGCGGCGGAGCCGATCTGCTGGTTTACTACGGCCACGGAAACAGCCGCATCCTGGGCGTGCAGACGCCGCGCATTCTGGATAGCACTCTGGTTCAAAGCTGGACGGGCAATGTGGTCTTCCTGCAGGCGACGTGCAACGGTAATTTCTTCGCGCGAGATGAAGACGGTGCGCGCAGCATCGCGGTGCAGGGAATGCTTCAGCCAGGAGGAGGAATCGCGGCATCCATCTCCACAACAACGTTCATGCTGGCAGGTCCTGCCTCCGAGTTTATGCAGGAACTGATGCGGCAGACTGGCGCCGCGACGCGCTGGGGCGATGCACTACGCCGCACGCAACAGTGGGCGTGGCAGAAATCCGGCGGCGCGCCGAAGTCGTGGTATCACGATCTGGCGATGACGGAATCGATCCTCGGTGATCCCGCGCTTCCCATCTATATGCCGACAGTGATTCCGCCCAATGGCGGCGGCAGCGGTGGCGGAAATAATGTGCCCAATCCCGCGACTCCGACGACCGAACTTCCGGGCGGCGGAACGACGGTGCCGGGCACTGAGCCGACCGGAACGGGTGGCCAGGGCGGACCCGGCGAACCGGTCAATCCCGGAACCGGACCGGCCGGCGGCACGGAACCGCCAGGAAATGGCGGCAACGTACCGACGCTGACAACGAGGATAACGCGCTTCAACGGACTGGTGGCTTTTACCAAATTGGGTCGGGACGGGGTTGTCCTCTTTGCCGACGTTGCGGACCTGCCGCGCGCGCTTCCTCGGAATGGAATGACAGTGAAAGTGAACGTGGGCGGTGTCAGCACGAACTTCACGCTGAACGCTCAGGGGGCAGGACGATCGGGAACGAGCACGTTCCGGATCGGCTTGCCGCAGCGCGATGGGAGACGCGATGTTCGCTTGACGCTGCATGGCGCGTTTGCATCAACTTGGAGCAAGTTGGGGATCAAAGCCAACACCAGCGGGCCGGTGGCGTTCAGCGTAGAAATGGAAATGAACGGAAGCCTAAGCAAATCCACAGTCCAGACGAACTTCACATCAAGAAACGTGAAGACTGGAAAGTTCAAGAAATAAGAATTCTGGGCAAGGGATTTGTTTAAATCGGAGCAACGAGCATGAGTGACGCAAAAAGCGACTTTCCTGAGGATCGGCGAATGACAGCTCAATGGGTCAGAGCCGGTGATGTCGTGTGGGAAGAGGTCAACGGCGAAGCCGTGCTCGTCAGCACTTCCGAACGCCGCACGCTGGTGTTGAACGCGACAGCATCGTTCTTGTGGACGTGTTGCGATGGGAGCGTCAGCCTTGACGATGTCGCGCGCCGCATTACCGCCGTGGGTGGACGCAAACTGGAACAGGTCCGCAATGAGCTGGCTGCATTTTGTTTAGAGCTCGAAACGCGCGGCGTGCTGCTGGGAACGCCGGTGCTGACTCCCGCGCAGCATGGTGGAGCGGTGTGTTTCTCCGGAAACGGTCTGCCGCCGCTGATTAAACTGGAATCGCTGAGCGTCGGTTTCCGCGGCCGGCCTTCGTCGCGCGGTATTTCAGGACAATAATCCATAATTCAGATGAGCGCGTCTCGCTGCGCTCCACGCAATGGCCACTTCTCCCCTTGCCTCGCCTGCCTTGCCAATCATAGATTGAACGCAATGAAAAAATCCGCATCGGTCACCTTGGCCATTTTCGGTTTTCCCGTCTCTTTTTCGGGCCCCGTGCCGTCCCGCCTCCTGCGCGCGATGCTCGGGACTCTGGCCGCGCGACCGACCAAAGCGGAGCCAGCACTTCGAGTCGAATTCATCGCCAACGTGAGAGGCTTGCGGCGCAAGGGATTTCATCCGGAATCCACCACGCTCCTGCTGGGGCACGGCTTTGGCCTCGATTACAAAAATCGACTCGCGTACGTCGCACGGGATGCTCCGCGCACCATCGACGTGGCGGAAAATCAGCCGCCCCATTTTTTGCTGCCGCGCACAGTCCTGTTCTGCCTGGCGCTGTTGTCTGAAATGGAAGGCTCCGGCTCGCTGGCAAAATCAGGCAGCGCGCTCTACATGCACGCGTCGTCGGTGCTCACGCGAAAAGGCGCGTTGCTGTTTTGCGGCGACAGCACGTTTGGAAAATCGACGATCTCGGGAAAAGTGCTGACGGCGTTCCCAAAACTTGAAGACGACGCGGCGATCATTCTTCTGTCCGCGAAAGAAGGAGCCATCCCGCGAATCGCACTGTTCGGCGGTCCGCTACAGGCCACCAGCGGGTTCCGCGCGAACTCAAAGCTGCGCGCGTCGACACATCCGGTCGCGGGGCTTTTCTGGCTGAAAAAAAGTCAGCGTATGGCCCTGCAAAAGATGGATTCGGCGGAGGCGCTGTCACTGAATATGTCGCTGATGTTCCATTGGAATCACCCGCCGGCCGTCATCAATCGCCTGCGCCTGCTTAAGCGGGTCGTGACGTCGGTGCCGTGCAACCGGCTGGAATTTTTCAGGGAGGCTGTGCCGCTGATCCGCCTTCTGAGGGAGCACGGTTTTATTTGAAAAGCTGAACCACCCGCTGGCGCGCCCAGTTGCATCCGACGTAGCCCAGATGACCGCCGCGGGGCAGCACGGTCAGTTTCGCCGAAGGAATATCGCGCTGAACATACTTGAATAGAACAGGATCATTCAGCGGGTCGTCCATCGTCATCACGCAATGAACGTTGTCGCCACTGGCCTGCAGCAGCTTGTAGAGATCGCCAAACCCCCAGAGATCGTCGAGCGTATTGACGCGCTTTTTTTCGTTCCAGTACGGGTACACGACTTCTTCAATGAAGCGCACAAACTGCCGCTTGTTCTTATCATTCTTCGTGTCGTCTTTCGGCGGATCGGGCATCTCGTAATTGTACATATTCTTGGAGCACGAGACGGCGTCCGCGAGATCGTCGCGGAATACATAACCGATTCCGGCCCGCATCAATGAGGCCGTAAAGGGTATCGGTTTCGTTGCGTTCGGTTCGGCGCCTTTCAGGCGGAACAGCTGCAGGAGGCCATGCTGGCGGCGGTCTTCATCGTAGAATTTGTCCAGGATCATGGCTGAAATCTGCATGCTGACGGGCGGCGAGAACACCAGCACGCGGTCCGGCACCACTTTCACGCGACCCTCCTTGGCGAGCTTCGCGAAATTCAGCGCGAGGATGCCGCCGTAACTGGCGCCGAGGAGGCCGAGCTTGGTCACTTTGCCCTTCACGTCCGGATGATCGAGAAACGCGCGGATGATATTCGCCGCAAGCCACGCTTCCATTTCCACATTTCCGGCCACGCCGTGGCAGGACTTTTCGTTGAACGACGAGCGGAACATGGAATCAAAAACGAGCACGTGGCAGCCAGCTTCGAAAAGCTGCGCCTGCCAAAGGCGCGCCAGTGGATCTTTGCTCTTGGAGGTTAGGCCCAGGAAGATGACTGCAAGAGGCGCTGGCTCAGGCTGCAGCAGCGCACGCACCGGCATCTCTTTCTTGAATCCATCAACGTGCGGAAGAATGAGTTTTTTCTCATCTTTCAGTTCGGGCTTTTTGAAACTCTGCATGGCGGTGATGGTCGCATACAAACCATCGCCGATCAGGTAGTCGAACTCGGCGGGTGAGCTGACGGGAGTGGATGGCGCCACAACACCGGCGATTTCGCCGGCATGAACAGCGCTCACGAAAAGGCTAATAGAGAATAAACAGAGTCTCGTCAGAAGACGCATAAATTCCTCACAGCGCGGATGGATTGTGCACAGGCAAAACAAGCTGACGCTGTTGAGCGCGTTTTACAAGACTAATTTCTCATTGAGATCGCCGCCGAAGGCATGACGCGGAATTCACTGTGAGACCGGGCTGAGTCCGACGGCGACACCTTCGACGTTAGCATCGTTGAGATAAGCGCGCGCCTGCGGCGTGCTGACCGTCACCAAGCGCACGTACGGATTGATGATTTCGGGTTCGTTCTGGAACATGCCCGCCGACTGCCACATGGATTCGATGGCTTCGGGCATCGGCGTTTGAAGAAGACAATAGAGCGTGGTGCTCTTGCCTTCCGCGAACTTTAATTCAGACACCGGAATAAACGCGGGCGGCTTGCCATCCACGGCCAGCGTTTTCAAAAATCGGTCGCGTTCGGCACCGTGATTGCAAACCGGCAACGGTTTCGATTTCACGGTATCAGGCCGTGCGAAACGGCTGGCCTTCAATTGCATCGTTTTGCGGATCTGTTTCTCTTCGTCGGTGCCTTTTCTGGGATCCGGAGGAACCTCCGCGATTCCGGATTCCGATTCCGGAGGCCGCGTTAGTTTCATGTAGCCGGCGGAGAGCACACCGATCGCAAGCAATGCGACGCCGCCGGCCAGGAAGCGCCGCTGTGTCGAGCGCTGTTTTTTCATCTGTTCGTAGGGCACGTGCTTGCGCATGGGCGTCTTGCGCGGTTCGGACAGTTCCTGGGTGATCTTCATCAATTCCTGATTGCTGCGCTTGCTGTCGATCTTTCTTTGTTCCGCGGCTTTTTCAGTTTCTGTCATGACTCATTTCCTTTTTTTTTAAAATTCTTAAGCTGTCCGTTCGGTCTAGGGAATCGGCCACCACTGCAGATTTCGGCCTTTCCACCACGCCACGCGGGTTTCACCAACCGAAACCGGGAACCCCGGCGGATGATTTTCCGGTCGCAGGAAGTCCTTGTCGAAATCCCAGTTGCGAACCGGCGCGGTGTATTTGTTGCCGCCATAGACCCAGGTGCCCTTGCCGTACGTGGATTCAAACAGGCTGATGAACGAGCCGCGAATGTTGACGGCCCTGCCGGAGCCGGTCCAGTTTTCGTGAAAGCGCGGGAAGTTTTCAAAGCCGCCATTGTATTTTGAATTGTTGCCGTTCACATCGGGAGCGATGGTTTCGTACGCGCCGGTCATCATGGCCGCGTTGATTTCCAGATCGGAAGACGGAAGCGGCAATCCCGTGTCCTTGGTCTTGGTGTCGTTCCACTGATTGGAGAGCAGATTTACCGAGTCCGCCAGAATGATGGCGCCCTTCTTGTTCGCCATCTTGTTGAAATCGCCTTTGATGTACACCGGCGATTCACTCACGAATGTCAACTTGTTGTTCAGCACGGCGCCATTCGTAAGCCGCACGCCATTGGGCGTGCCCACGGAGGTATCGGTGCGGTACGCGTAGATGATCGATCCGACCGAGTTTTCAGTGGATGGCGGGAAGATCGACATCGGAATCGAGCCATCGGTTCTGAACGCTCCGTTGAGTTTGTACATGTCGATGTCCGTGACTTTGATCATTCCACTCGAATCGCCGGAACCCGCGTACTCGCGCCCGTCGAAAATCTGCGTCTGGGTCACCGGGACGATGGCATTTCCCGCGCTGTCTTTCAGCAGATTGATCTGGATCGCTCCCGTGCCGTCAGCGCGGAAAAGCTCCGTGCCCGCGCCATCGCGGATGCGGGTCATTGTGTTGCTGCTTTCGATCACCAGATTGGAGCGGCTCATGAAGCTGCCGGGCACGGTTGTCGCACCTGATGCGGCGGGCTGATAAAGGCCGGTGCTGGAATTGAGCGTGTGTGTGGCGACTTCATCGTTGACCGGCGGGCGATAAGCGCGGATGTCCGTTGGCGCTTCAAGTACCGGTACGCCGTTGGCGCCGACCTGCATCGTGCCCTCGAACTTGGCCTGCACGCCGTTATTGAATCCGGCCAGGTCGTTGGGATTCGTGTTGATGAAGCCGTCGCCATTGCCGTCGTAACCGGAGAACGAACTGTCGTAGCCGCTCGGAGCCACTGACAAAGGCACCGTCAGACCGCTCGGGGTTCTCAACTGTCCGGACTTGTCGATCGCCGGGTAGTTCGTGGCATTAATCGGAGCGGTCTCGGACACCGTCTTTCTGCGCATCATCACGTTGCCGGTCATGTTGTAATCGGACGCGGCGGTCGTCTTGTCTTTGCGATGGCGATGCATGGAACCGCTGGACTTCACGGAGCTCGAGTTGAGGCTCAGCGTGCGTCCGGCCTGAACGCCAATATACAGATCGCGGTTGGAATGAATGCGGCCCTGCAACGCCATGTTGTTGCCGGGAAGAATTTCCATGTCGAAGCGGTTGTAGAACGCGAGGTACTGGAAGAGCGGGACGAAATCCAGGTCCACCATCTTACTGACAAACGTCTCAATGAACTGGCCGGGCTTCACGGGATCGGGAACCCATCCGCGGCCGGTGACGGCGTAGAGCTGGTAATGATGATCAATGCCATCCACATCAACAGAGGAGCGCGCGGCGGACGGATCAATGCGGATGACACGGTATTCACAGACCGGGCGCGGCGTCTCTCCGGTGTTGAACTCGGTGTAGTTGGCCAGGTAGCCGCCGAGCACTTTGACGTTCGCGCCAATGGGCAGCGGGTAGTTGTTTGCGACATTGTATTTCAGCAGCCGGATGGCGTACTCCGCACCGGATTCAGCCAGGTAACTGGCCTGCGTATCCAGGATGAGCGAGTCCGTGCCGCTGTTTTCGGTCAGCGCATTTTGAACCAGCACCGTCGTCAAGACCGCGACGAGAAGGCTGATTTCGAGCGCGATGACCAGCGCGCTTCCGCGCTTTGCACCAGAGGTTTTTCGCACCGTGTAGTCCATGTTCCACCATCCCTTTTCCAGTTGTTTTAACCGACGCGACAGTGCGCGATCGCACTAGGGAGCGACAAAGTTATCCAGCTGCGCGGAGTTTCGCAGATCCACGATTCCAGAGAGAGAAACCATCAGGATCGATTGTGCGAACGCCTCGGTGTCCGCCTTGAGCACACCCTGCGTCGGAACGTAGCGTGTGAGATACAGGGTGACGCGCAATTGGCGGAAGGCCAGCGACGGGTCGCGGGTGATGTCATCGACCTGGAAGCGATCGACGTTGCGGCAGATCACGGTGCCTTGTACTTGCTGCCCATTGAGGATCTGGGCGGCCGATTCGGCGGCGCTGCGAAATTCGAGTTGATTGGTGTTGTCGGGGCCTGGAACGACAAAGAAACCGTACTCCGAATTCTGCCAGGTGACGCTGCCGCCGTTCATTGCGGGGGTGCCGCCGGGGTAGTCCGGATAGCCGACCGGCAGCTTGAAAATAACCTCGTCCGAATCGCCGCGCGGATCACCTCCATTGATCATCGAACCGACGCGAGCTTTGGGATCCACTTTCGGCGGGTGCTGGTTGGCCGTGTCGTAACTGGCGGGAATTCCGGTGCTCTGGTTGAAGAGGCGCGGATAAACTTTTCCGCCGGCTTCAGCAAAGTTGCCGGTATTCTGCAGTGTATCGGTGATGCGCTCCATGGCGTGGCGCGCGGACTCCTGAAGATCGATCTGCGTTGAATTGGTGCGGGTGAAAACGCGTACGGACTGCAGCGAGGCGAAGGCGACCATCACCAGCAGGCTGAAGATGCCAGAGACAATGACGACCTCGAGAAGGGTCATTCCGCGCGCGGTACGTGGCTCAGTGGGGTTCATCGGCTACCTCTTCAGTCTAGAGTCCAGGTTGACATTTAGCGGCTTCGAACAAACGTGATGCGCTGGAAACTGCGGATCGGATTTCCAAAAGAATCGTTCGCTTTCACGGGTCCGATCCAACTGACTTCGACGGTGATGTAGAGCGGTTCGGGGGTCATGAACTGGGAGCTGCCCGCGCTCAAAACAGGACGGAACTGTTCATTGGGCTGCGCCGCCGTGGGTTCGAGATTAGCCACCAAGTCGGAGCCGGGAACGATGGCGAGCGGCAGGGCATCGGTGGTATTGCCGTTGCCATTTGCATCGAGAGTATCGAGGCCCGATCCGTACCAGACACGAATCTCTTCTCCGTCCAGATGCGGTTCGGCGGGCTGCCCGACGCGGCTTAAATCCACAAGCTGGCGGTGGCGGAATTTCGGTTGCGGCGTTTCAAAGTTAGGCCAATCCGGATCCATGATTTTATCGAAATCGGTGCCCTGAATTTCTTCGGCGATACTCTGCGCGTCGAAGATCGCGATCTTGACCTGCTTGCTGGTTTCGCTGAGCAGTATCGCGCGCGTCAATGTGCTATAGAGCGCAAGCAGCGCTGTCGTCAGGACGGCGAATGCGAGCATCGCCTCGATCAGTGTAAAACCTTTGGGAGCAGCAAGGCCGCGCATGGTCATCAACCTCAGGTGGAGAACAATGAAAGAACTTTGTCGCAAAGCACATAGAGCAATGATGTGGCCGAATAGTGTGAATCGTTGAATTCCAATGCGCGGTCGCTTACGCCAGAGAGCTAATAAATGGTCGCCACACCAGTTATGAAATTGAAGAAATAAGAATGGCGCGATCGATCGGATTTTCCGCACGCGTGCAGAAGTAGATAACGTAACATTTCGGTGACGGCCTGTGGTGAGACGGTAACGCGCGATTGTCTGAATCCGGTAGCACGCCCGCGCCTGCCCCCGTGCGTTTGATATCCCAAATTTCTTCGAGAGAAGCGTCAGAGACGTTTGGCAATCGAAGCGGTTTAGTGTAAATCTAAGCTATTATGAAAGTCACGATCAATGTCACGGCGGGGCCGGCACAAGGACGCTCCTTCACGTTTGACGAACCGGATTGTTTCTTGTTTGGCCGCACCCAAGACGCCCGTGTTTCCTTGCCCGACGACCCCTATGTTTCCCGCCAGCATTTCCTGCTTGAGATCTGTCCGCCCAATTGCCGCGTGAGCGACCTGGAAAGCAAAAACGGTACGTTTGTCAACGGTGTCCGGTACGGTGGGAGAAAAACGCCTGACGCCGGAGTTCGTGTGGCGCCCGGAGGTGAAACGCAGACTCGTATTCAACATGATGATGAAATTGTGGTGGGCGATACGCGCCTGCGCGTCGGCATCGAAACGCCGATCACGTCTGGCTCCACCGCCGCGATCAAGCCGGATTACCACGAGACCGTTCAGGATATGTCGGCACCCACAATGCCGCTCGTATCGGCTGCGCTGACCGTGCGGGATTCGGGGAGCGAACATCGGGATTGGCAACGCTCGCTGATTGAAGGAGAGGGACAGCCTCTTGAAACGCAGCGGACTTACGCGGAGTCGCGTTCGGAACAACACACTATCGTTCAAGATGGACCGCAGGGCCATGAAGGCAAGCCGGTGCCTCCCGGTGAACGAGCCGATCTGCTGGAGCTCGACGAGGCACCGCCGATTCCCGGTTACCGCTTGGACGCCGTGCTCGGCCAGGGGGGCATGGGAAAAGTCTATAAAGCCACAGACTTGCGCAACGGCCGCACGGTCGCCATCAAAGCGCTGATCCCGCGCATGGAAGTGAGCTTCACTAATTACCGCGCCTTCCATCGCGAGATCGAAGTGACGCGGCAATTGTTCCATCCCAACATCGTTGAGTTCGTCGGCGTGGGCAAAGTGAAAGGCTCGTATTATTGCGTGCTGGAATTCGTGAAGGGTACCGACCTTCGAAAATACGTGCGATCAAAAGGCGGCCGCTTGACGCTGCCTGAAGCGGCGCCCTTGATGCTTCAGATTCTTGACGGACTCGGCTATGCGCACCGCAAATCCATGATGATGCCCGGCGCCGGCCGCACGAGCATCTTTAAAGGAATCGTGCACCGCGATTTGAAGCCGGAGAACATTCTGTTGATGCAGCATGGCAACACGTGGATTCCCAAAGTCGCCGATTTTGGACTCTCCAAGAGTTACGAATCGGCGGGCATGACGGACATGACGATGGCCGGCGTGGCGGGCACACCCGCGTACTGGCCACGCGAGCAGATCACGCATTACCGCTACCTGCACCCGGCGACCGATGTCTTTTCCATCGCGGCCGTTTTCTACGAGATGCTCACGGGCGACTGGGCGCGGCCGGGATTGAAGCAGCGCCTGGATCAATGCAAAGCGGCGGGCCGCGTCGCACAGATTTCAGATTACATCAAAGTGATCAGCGAGAATCCGATCGCCCCGCTGCGCACCAGGGCGCCGTCGATTCCGCAACCGGTCGCGGATGTCATCGACAAAGCCTTGAAAGAGACGGAAGTTCCCGTTGATGAAACCGAAATGCGGCGCATCTTGACTGACCTGCGCTACCGTGACGCGAGCGTGTTTCACGATTCCCTGGCGGCGGCGCTGACGCAGTGCGGGATCAAAACTTAATTTTGGATTTTAAATTTTGGATTTTGGATTTGAAAGCGAATCCGCAATTCGAAATCTAAAATCCAAAATCCAAAATTGAGAAGGCTATGTCCGATACTGAAGACCACACGCTTTCGCTTCCCTCCGCACCCGCGCCGCGCGAAGAAGGCACGCTCTCACATCCCGGCATTCGCAACGACACCGAAGGCACGCTGTCTCATCCAGGCCAGCGCGACGTGGAGGGAACGTTGTCGTATCCCGGGGCAAAAAAATCCGAGCCCGATCCCGATGGACAGATCTGGAAGATCGGCGATTTTGTAGACGGGAAATACGATGTCACCGGCATCGTCGGCAAAGGCGGCATGGGCATCGTCTACAAGGTCAAACACCGCGAATGGAATATCGAGATGGCGGTGAAAACGCCGCTGCCGCATCTGGTCCGCGATGTCCAGGCGCGCGCGCGTTTCTTGCGTGAAGCGCAAACGTGGGTCGATCTCGGGCTGCATCCCAACATCGTTCAATGCTGGTACGTTCGCGAACTCACCGGACTGCCGCGCGTTTTCGCCGATTACATTTCCGGCGGCAGTCTGAAAAATTGGTATCAGGAGGGCAAAGTTCAGCCCGGCCAATGGGCCCCTATTATCGATCTGATCGTGCAGGCCTGCGATGGTTTGGACTACGCGCACGAACGCGGCGCCGTGCACCGCGACGTCAAACCCGGCAACATGCTGATGACGCCGGAGGGCCGGCTGTGCGTCACCGATTTCGGACTGGTGAAGCTGGCCGGTGTGGACGACATCCTCAGTTCCGATTCCCCAAACCCAGCGCCGCACGATGCCGGCGACGACGCCACGATACTGACCATGACCGGTTCCGTATTGGGCACGCCGGAGTACGGCGCGCCGGAGCAATGGGGCGAGGCGCGGCACGTCGATGCGCGCGCCGACATCTATGCGCTCGGCATTGTGCTTTACGAATTGTGCTGCGGCCGGCGGCCCTTCGACGATGGCAGCCACCGCGAATCGGCGCAGGCCATCATCGGGCGGCATCTG
>Ga0163155_10001478_pt1 | contig 28477 bp, 26 predicted proteins | sample OliLakLV19SP4G1_FD_148611 | JGI IMG/M metagenome (GOLD analysis project Ga0163155, IMG submission 148611) | Freshwater microbial mat bacterial communities from Lake Vanda, McMurdo Dry Valleys, Antarctica - Oligotrophic Lake LV.19.SP4.G1 | ecosystem: Environmental > Aquatic > Freshwater > Lake >... | reverse complement strand
TGCAGTTCGCGCCATCGAGCAACGTCACGTAAACAGGACCCTCGCCCGCACCGGCGACTTCTACGTGTTGGGTCGCAGCCCCGACCCTGACCACGCGACGCGACGCGAACTGCACCGGCGTGCCCGTCATCTGGTTGGTGATGGCGCGACGGCGCTGATTGCCCTTGTGGTCGATACTGGCTGCGATGCACGCCAGGACCCGCAGTTCTGCGCCCTCGGCCGCACGCGGGGTAAACCCGTCGGGGAACTCTTCCTTGATAAAGCCCGTCGAGATGTTTCCCGATCTCCAGCGCGGATGCTGCATCAGGGCCGACAGGAACGGGATATTGTGTGAGATGCCGTCGATATAAAACGCGTCGAGGGCGTCGGCTTGCGCATCGATCGCCATCTCGCGGGTTGGCGCATGGGTGACCAGCTTGGCGATCATCGGATCATAATACATCGAGATCTCGCCGCCCTCCGTCACGCCGGTATCGTTTCGGACCGTGCGGCCGCCAATTCGATCCTCAGCCGGCGGCCGGTATTTAACCAGGCGCCCAATCGACGGCAGAAAGTTGCGATACGGGTCCTCGGCATAAATCCGGCTTTCGACCGCCCAGCCGTCGAGCTTCACGTCGGACTGTTTGAAACTCAACTTTTCGCCAGCAGCAACGCGGATCATCTGCTCGACGAGGTCGATGCCAGTGATCATCTCGGTCACCGGATGCTCGACCTGGAGGCGCGTGTTCATCTCGAGGAAGAAGAACGAACGGTCCTGGCCGGCGACGAACTCGACCGTGCCAGCGCTGTCGTAGCCAACCGCGCGGGCGAGAGCCACCGCCTGCTCGCCCATCGCCTTACGGGTCTTCTCGTCCAACAGCGGTGAGGGCGCCTCCTCGACGACCTTCTGGTTGCGGCGCTGGATCGAGCACTCGCGCTCGCCAAGATAGACGATATTGCCGTGTTTATCGCCGAGCACCTGAATCTCGATGTGGCGCGGATTGACGATGAACTTTTCGATGAACACCCGGTCGTCGCCGAACGACGACTTGGCCTCCGAGCGCGACGCGTCAAAGCCCTCCGTCACCTCCGACGTCGAATGCGCGATGCGCATGCCCTTGCCGCCGCCGCCAGCCGATGCCTTGATCATCACCGGGTAGCCGATCTCATCGGCAATTCGGATCGCCTGGGCGGCGTCGGCAATCTCGCCAAGATACCCCGGCACCGTCGAAACGTTGGCCTTGGCAGCGGCTTTCTTCGATTCGATCTTGTCGCCCATGGCCGCGATCGCGCCGCGGTTGGGGCCGATAAACACGATCCCGTGTTTGGCGAGTTCGACCGGAAACGCCTCGCGCTCGGACAGAAAGCCGTAACCCGGGTGCACTGCTTGCGCGCCCGTCGCTTTACAGGCTGCGATGATTTTGTCGATCACAAGATAGGACTGCGCGGCCGCCGCCGGCCCGATATGGATCGCTTCATCGGCCATCTCGACGTGGAGCCCATCCCGGTCCGCGTCGGAATAGACCGCCACCGTAGCGATGCCCATTCGACGGGCTGTCTTGATCACGCGGCAAGCGATTTCGCCCCGGTTGGCGATGAGGATTTTCTGAAACATGGGTGGGCGGGTGTCCTTGACGTGGCGGCGGAGAGAAGCGCCGCAACTATAGTATCCACCACTGTATGGGCAAGGCTCGACCTTAACCACCCTGACCGCAACCGCAGTCCTAATCCCTATAGCGAACCCGGATAGCCGCGCTGTCCTATTATTCCGGCGTCGTCAAACGCGACCGGTCAGTCCCACCAGCCGGTGTCCACAGGGCGGTAGACCCGGCGGCGCGCATCGCGAGGTTGCGAGTACGGATTCGATTGGCTGAAGACACTGAAAAAGCCGTTGTCGTTCCATGGCTGATACTGCGGCACCGGCGGCGGCGGCGGGGTCGGCTTGCGGGTCACGAAACCACCCTGCGGTTGGTTGCTCAACACCGTGACAAATTCCGTTCGATAGTTTGTCTCCGCGCTCAGTGGCTCGTCCGAGACGACAATTGAGGAATTTGGCAGCGCGGTCGGCGCGATGCGGTTGAGCACATCTTGGGGAATGGTGATGCGGTCGAGCGCATTTTTTGCACCATCTCCATTATCAATCGTCACCGCAGCCCAGCGAAGACCGGAGCCGCTGCGCGCCATCGCTGTGAACACATGGGTGCCGATCGGCTTGTCGGGATCGCGGATTGTGACAGGAACCTCGATCGTGGCATCGAACACTTCGCCGCCGTCCGCCCACGGCTTGCGGGTATTGCGCCGCACATACAGCTTCTGTGTCGCGCGACTGATGTAGACCGACACTGGCACCAGGGCGAGCTTGGCCTCGGTTGCCGCTTTGGTTGCGACCGCTTTTTTATCGGCGGCGGCCTTTGCCGTCTCCTTCGCGATCGCCGCCCCATCGGACTTCGAACTCGCGCCTGCTCGGACCGCCTCGAGTTGCGAGGCGACGGTCATGGCCGTCGATGCCGCCTTGAGGACCCGCTCTTCCGCACGCGCCCTGGCCTCGTCGGTTTTGGCGGCGGCAAACGCCTTGTTGGCCGAGGCAAACTCAGCGTCGGCTCTGGACTTCAGATCTTCGAACTTGCGAAGAGAAGCCAGTGCAGAAGCGGTCTCGCGGGCAGCCGTTGCGGCTGCCTTCTTCGCATCATTTGCCAGTTGAGCGGCATCGGCTGCGTCACGTTCGGCCGCATCAGCGCGCGTTGGAGCCGCGGCTAGAGCCTGCGGGTCAGGCACGAGCAGCGCCGGGTGAGCAATCGACACGGGCGACGCGTCGGTCGGCGAGACGATCACCCGCATCCCGATCCGTGTCTTGGAAAACAGGTCTTCGGCAAAGTCGAACGGCATCCGCACACAGCCTTTGGATGCGGGATAGCCCGGCAATGGGCCACCGTGCAGCGCAACTCCATTCCACGTGAGCCGCTGCATGTGCGGCATCCACGCGTCGTCGTAGAGGTTCGAGCGATGCTCCGCGTTCTTTTGGACAACGGCGAAGACCCCGGCTGGCGTCTCGCGTCCGGTGATGCCAGTCGATATCGGCGCGCTCATGATCCAGCCGTCGGCGTCGTAGACAACAACTTGCTGCGTCTTGATCGACACGATCGCCATGACCGGCTCGCCGGCGTCGCGCTGCGCTGTCATTACCGCGGGGGCCGTCGAGCGCGCATTTTTCGGATTGGCGCTCGCGGTCACCATCGGCAGCGCCGCCAGAGCCAAAAGTGTCGCAATGCCGACCAGCCTAAAGCGTCGAAAAGTCGTGTGCGGCATCAGAAGTCCCTCTCGCGATCGCATCGATAGCCACTAATCTGTGATTGCAGCGATCCGGTGTCAAATCGTGACATGGCGAGCGTGAACGGGCCTACCTAACTGGCCTACCGAAAGGGCCTACCTCCGCCGAGGCGGCGGGAGTGCGAAAAGGACAGATCGTCCAGCTATCGGCCCGCCAAATCGCTTTTCGAACGGCACATGATCGTTACCGGGACGGCAAATATACTTTGGACTTGTCCAGCTTGTAGCTCCACGGCAGTCCGGCATTTTTCCAGCCGTTGACGTCCCGACGCCCGTCCTTCGAAAGGTCGCCTTCAAAACCATCGACTTGGCTCCAAACGTTGGGGAAGCCAGCATCCGCCAGTGTGTTCACGGCACGCGCCGAACGCTCACCCGAACGGCACATCACGATGATGCGATCGGTTTTTGTCAGCCCCTTTGCTGTCAGCAGTTTGTCGACCGCGACGGTAAACGCCGGATTGGCATCGAGTTTGAACCGCCCGTTCTTATCGTCCCATTCGCCAAACTCGTTCATCTCGACGTAGGGGATCTGTCCATCGACGAGCGCTGTCATGCCTATGAACTGGACCTCCGCGCGGGTCCGTACATCGACAAAGAGCGTCTTGGTTGGGTCCGATGTAACGATCGAATGCGCCTCGCTGGCGGTCAGATATTTGCCAAGCTTCGTCTGCTTGGACTTGTCTGGCTCAGCGGCAAGCGCCGCGTGACCTGCGGCCAACGCAATAACGGCGCATAGTGTCAAAATGAACGAGCGCATGGTCAACCTTTGAAATCATTCAGTTACGACGGAACGAACCGATAGGCTGATTGGTTCCGCTCCACCCGCCCGATCCCGGGCCACGGCAGATGATAGCCGAGCAGCCGCATTCGGTCCGTCGCCAACATGTCGAGTGTCCGCTTGCGTGCGGCAACCGCGCGGTCGGGCTCGACGTCGGGTCCCCATGTCCAATCGGGCTTGGCAAACGAGACAACCGGGTTGGTCAGCACATCGCCGCCGATCAGAATCTGTTCGGCCCCAGACGAGACCGCAACCGAGACGTGTCCCGGCGTGTGTCCGGCCGTGTCGACGAGTGTGACGCCCGGTACGATTTCAGCCCCTGGCTTGATGGCCTCAATGCGATCGCGCAGGCCGTCCAGCCGACGCACGATGCCGAGCGCCATGCCTCGTATCGCCTCAGGGACTTCGTTTGCGATATTCGGGCGCCGCCAATAGTCGAGTTCGGCCGCCGGCATCACATGGCGGGCTTTCGCAAACCGGCTCGCATCGTCGAACGGATCGATCACGCCCCAGAAGTGGTCTGCGTGGGCGTGGGTGAAGACGACGTGCGTCACGCTATCGGCCGTGATGCCGGCAGCCTCCAGATTGGCCGCAAATCGTCCCGTCGTCGGCATGAAATCTGTTCCGCCACCGCAATCGATGACGATCGTCGCGTCTGGCGTTTTGACAACCGTGACGTTGACCTCGCCGCGCAGCGCGGAGGCGTTCGCGGGCAAGTTTCCGCCGTTGGCTAGAAACAGCGCGGTAATCTCGTCGCGAGAGCGTCCAGGCAGCAGGAGGTCGAACGGTAGTGTGATGTCTCCGTCGGATACGACAGTGATCTCGAACGACCCGACGGCAAGGCGATGTGTCGTTGGCGGGCTGGCCCAAGCCGGCGTAATCCATGGGGCCCGCGCAACCCATGGTTCCCGCGTTGACCACGGGGGCAACGGCAACCCTGCAACCGCAAGCGGGGCCAACGCCGCCCCGCCCAGGAGACCGACGATCCGGCGCCGGGTGAGAAAATGGAAATCGTCTCGACGATGGTTCATGTGAACAGAACTGTCACGACACGATCCTCCAAGTTATCCGCCAAGTCGCGCGATCTCAGCCGAACATGTCAGCCGTGATCCCGGCATACCATCCCATGTTCTCGACCTGGGTCTGTTTGCGAAGATCAGCCGTCTCGCCGGTCTTTGATACAAACGTCTCGACCGCACCGATCTTGCCGTCCTTGGCCTCATAGCGGCCGCCAACCTTCACCGTATCGTCCGTGCTGAGCATCGACCAGCACGTGTTGGTGTAGCGGGCCGGGAACGTCTTGGCCTCGGTCAATTCACCCCGCACAATCATCGCCGCGACCTTGGCTTGGCTATTGGCCGAAAACGCCGACTTCGGCATATCGCCTGCGATGCACGCATCGCCAATGATGAAAATGTTCTGGTCCTTCGCCGACTTCATGCTGGCTGGATCGATCGGACAGAAGCCGCTCTCGTTGGCGAGGTCCGCGCCCAACGCGATTTTGCCAGCGGTCTGTTTTGGAATGACATTGACCAGGGCGACGTTCTTGTAACTCTCGAAACCCGTTTCGACCGTGTTCGTCTTTGGATCGACGGATTTGATGCCATCGTGGATCTTGGGGCTCAGCCACTCGACCATGCCGGGATAGTGCTTTTCCCATCCCTCCTGGAATAGTGCCTGCTTGGAAAACGTTTCCTTCGGGTCGAGGATGATGATCTTCGCCTTCGTCTTTCCTGCCGATTTGAGCACATGCGCCATCATGGACACACGTTCATAGGGACCCGGCGGGCAACGGTACGGGTTGGGCGGGGCGATCATCACGATCACGCCCCCATCGGGCACCGCCTCGAGACGCTTGCGAAGAAGCTCCGTCTGCGGGCCAGCCTTCCAGGCATGCGGCATCGCTTCTTCGTGCTCGCGGCCCCAGCCGGGAACGCTATCATACTTGAGATCGATGCCGGGCGAGAGGACGAGCCGGTCGTATTCCATCATCGACCCGTCGGCGAGCTTGACCTGCTTCTTGTCGCGATCGATCTGGACGGCGGCCTGATGGACCATTTTGATCCCGTGGGCCGCGGCGAGCTTATCGTAGCCGTGGGTCAATTCCGTCATCGGGCGGAAACCGCCAAGATAGAGGTTCGAGTGGAAGCAGGTCACGAATTGCTTCGACGGTTCGACGATCGAAACCGAGATGGCGCCAGCCGAATCCTTTGCAATGTACCGGGCCGCCGTGGCCCCGCCGGGTCCACCGCCAAGTACGACGACACGAGGTTTAGCCTGCCCGAGCACGGCGGGTGCGCCGAGCGCCAGCGTGCCGAGCGCGGCTGTTCCTGCCGTTGCCAACAGCTTGCGGCGAGAAATCTGCATTGACGTTCCCTTCCCTGTTGTGGACGCGCGATTTTTTATCTGCGCCTTTTCGTTCTTGCTAACACATTCCGATAAGTTGGCATCGTGATGGCTTAACCGTCGCGAAGTAGGCTGCCAGCGCCTCGACTTCCTCTTTTGTCAAGCGTCCCGCGATGGTCTGCATAATCGGGTTGTCGCGGGTCTTGTCGCGATATGACGACATCACAGCTGCGAACTGGTCGGTAGGCCAGCCGACAATCGACGGGATGCCGTTATCGGCACCAACCGGGCTGTGGCACGTCACGCATTCACCCGACAGATATTCGCCGAACGCGGCATCTGCAGCCCGCGCCTGACCGGCGTGCTGCAATGCCAACAATATGGCCGCGCCAGCCATGACCGCAAAATTTGTCGGCATCACCCCAAGTCCTCAGTCCGCTCAATATCAATCGATGAACTCAACGACCCAAGTTCATCGACCCACATTCAATCGACCCGGATCGATTACCAATCAACCTGGATCGATCATCAGTCGACCTGGATCGATCATCAGTCGACTCTGGGTCCATCTTTCTTGTCTGGCGTCACATCGAGAACCATAGCTCGGCTGGTGACTTTGCGGTCAGGTGCGCAGTCCTTCATGCACACGTCGCGCTTCCAGAAATGCCGCTCCGTCGTCTCTCGATCGTCATCGTAAAAGCCGTCGGCGTTCGGCAGCTTCACGCTGTTATAGGTTGCTGCGCTGAGTTCAAAATTCGAATCTTTGATAACGTCATTCATTTGTAAGATGTAGGCGACGACAGCGTAAAGCTCATCGCCGGTCAACGACTGGGCGTTGCCATAGGGCATGGCGCGACGGACATAGTCGAACACCGTCGAAACCGACGGCCAGAACGAGCCGATGGTCTTTTCCGGCCGCTCGGCTTTCAACGTGCCAAGTCCACCGGCCAGCACTGGCCAGCGGTCGAGGCCCTGGCCGAACTCACCGTGGCACGACGCGCATCGCTCGATGAAGACCGTCTCGCCCTGAGCTGCGGTGCCTTTGCCCGGCGGCAGCCCCGCGCCATCGGGGCGCACATCGATATCCCAACCGGCGATCTGTTCTGCGGTTGCCGACGTGCCGACGCCAATTTTCGGCCCTGGCGGGGCAACTTTCGGCCCTGCCGGGGCAACGACCTTGTCGATAACTCCTGGCTTATCGGCCGCGACCGCTGGCGGCTTGCCTGTCTGGGTGCTTGGCTGGGTGCCTGACTGGGCCCCCGTTTGCGCCCCCGTTTGCGCCCCTGTCTGCGCCTTCGGGGCAGGCTGTGCAGTAACGATTCCCGCTACACCGATCCCCGACGCCACTGTCGCGACAATCCCGACTGCGGCGACGGCTCCGATCAACTTAGCCGATTTCAACATTTTCCGCCTCGCCGTTGGTCCGCACCAGCCACGTCTGAATACCGTTATTGTGGTAGATCGAATTCACGCCGCGCACCTTGCGCAACTCGTCTTTGGCCGGCTGGACATAACCAGTGGAGTCGTGTGCCCGCGACTGGATCATCATTTCGTGACCGTTCCAGTCGTAATCGACGTAAAACCTCGTCATCGACTTATCGAGCACCGGTCCATCGATCCGCGCCTCTTGCCAGTTGCGGCCACCGTCGAGCGAGACATCGACTCGGGTGATCGTCCCGCGCCCGGACCACGCCAAGCCTGAGATCACATTGCGTCCCTTGGCTTTGAGCGGGCTTTCTGGCGACGGGTTCGTGACGATCGACTTGGCGTCCATGTAAAACGTGAACCGTCGCGAGCGGCCGTCGGTCATCAGGTCGGTGTATTTCGAAGTCTCCTCGCGGGCATTCCACGGCATATCGCCGACCTCGATGCGGCGCAGCCACTTGACCCACATGTTGCCTTCAAAGCCAGGAATCACGGCACGAACCGGATAACCCTGTTCCTTGCGCAACGCTTCGCCGTTCATCTTCCAAGCGATGATCGTATCTTCGAGCGCCTTTTCGAGCGGCAATGACCGGTTCATACCAGCAGCGTCGCCGCCTTCGAGCAAAAGCCATTTTGCTTTCGGCTTGATGCCGGCTTCGTCGAGCAGGTGCTTCAGCCGTGTGCCCGTGTACATCACGTTATGGATCATACCGTGGGTGAACTGGCAGCCGTTGAGCTGCGCGCCGCGCCATTCCATGCCGGAGTTGGCCGCGCATTCCAGGAAGTGAACCCGGTTGGTACGTGGAAACCGCATCAGATCGTCGAGCGTAAAGATCAGCGGCTTGTCGACCAGACCATGCAACATCAGCCGGTAGTCGGTCGGATTGATTTCGGCCGCACCGCCATGGTGCCGCTCGAAGCACAATCCGTTCGGGGTAATGATGCCGTCGAGGTCGTGCAGCGGCGTAAAGTTGATCGAGCTTTGCCGGTCGGCCGTCAGCCATTCTACGGTCCGGCGGACGACATGCTTTTCAAACTTGATCGGCTTGCCGTAGGGATGGTCGGTGACGCCGTCACCTAGCGTACGGGACCAGTCGGCAACGTTGGGCGGTTGTGTCGATGGGTCGACGGCCGAGGTTGCGGCAACGGTTTTCGTGTCGGCCGCAACCGCAGCTCCGCCCGCCGTTGCAGCAAGTCCGCCAGCCATTGCGCCGCGCAGAAACGACCGGCGATTGGGAGCGGCATCGCCGCGCGTTTTGTCATTTTGCGTCATATCGTTGCTCCGTTTGCCAGCCAGCGTTTTGGACAACCCCATAACAGGCTCCGACACTCATCAGGCTCCGACAATCTTGACCGCGCTCGTCTCCTCGACGCGCACCGGCGTTGCCGTCTTGAGGTAATTTCCGATGACATCCCAAATCGGCGGGCCGTCGACCGTTTCGGCAATGCTCGCCCAGCCTGCGACGCGGTATTCTTTCGATGCCTCGATCGCCGCGCCCGTTTTGAGGTGCGTCATCGCAGAGATCCGCTGCCCCGCAGGCTTTGCGATATCGATGGTGAAGCCAAGCCCGCCGGTGCGCACCATGTCGCCACCTTGCTGATAGTAGGGGTCTGGATTGAAGATGTTGTCGGCGACGTCCTCGATGATCTCTTTGAGGCGCGCGCCCGTCATGGTCATCCGGTAGCAATTCGGATAGCTCATGGCCGTCGCGTTGGTGACATCCTCGAACGTGATGTCCTGGCCTGGCAACAGCGACGCGCCCCACCGCACACCGGGCGACAACGCGATCTCGGCATCGCGCTCGGCAAGGATCGCGTTGCAGATGACATCGTCGAGCGTGCCATTGAAGTTGCCGCGCCGGTACAGCAGCGAATCGGTGCGGCCGAGCACCTTCGACAGGTCGGCTTTATAGGGCGCCCGATGCTTTTCGATGAGCGCGGCGACGTCTGCGTCAGGCGTAATCGCGTCCGAGAACACCGGGATCAACCGGTAGCGCCAGCCCTTGACCGCCTTGCCCTGCACATCGAGGTCGAGACGTGAGACGAATTTGCCGTGGCTGCCTGTTGCGACGATCAACGTCGACCCGACCTGGGTCGGCCTCGGCAGGGCGTCATGCGTGTGCCCGGACAATATGACGTCGATGCCGGTGACGCGCTGCGCCACCTTGCGGTCGACGTCGAAACCATTGTGAGACAACAACACGACAAGGTCCGCACCTTCGGCCTTCGCGGCCTCGACCTCGGCTTGCAAGTCACTTTCACGGATGCCGAACGTCCACTTCGGGATCATCCACCTCGGATTGGCGATCGGCGTGAACGGGAACGCCTGTCCGATCACCGCAACCTTGACGCCGCCGCGCTCGAACATCTTGCGCGTTGGGAAAACCTTGTCCTCGAACTCGCTCTCACGGACGTTCTGGGCAAGAAACGGGAAGCCGAGCGCCTTGGTCAATTCGGTGACGCGAGCTTCGCCCAGCGTAAACTCCCAGTGGCCGGTCATCGCGTCGGGTGCCAACCGCGCCATGACATCGACCATGTCCTGGCCTTTGGTTTGATACGACGTCCAGCTGTTGGTCCAGGTGTCGCCGCCATCGAGCAACAGCGTCTTGCCATTGCGTTCAGACCGGATCGATTTGACGATCGTGGCAATACGGTCGAGGCCGCCCATCCGGCCATAGGTTTTGGCAAGCCCGGCGAAGTCCTTGAAGGTCAACGCGTAGGCATCTGCGGATCCGGGCTTCAATCCGAATGCCGTCAGAAATTCGTCACCAACAATGTGCGGGACGACGCCTTTTGCATCGCCGACGCCAATGTTGATCGAAGGCTCGCGAAAATACGTCGGAACGAGCTGCCCATGAATATCGGTGAGATGAATGAGCGTCACGTTTCCGACGGGCTCGAACGCCAGGAGTTCGGATTGAGTAAGCTTTCCCTGAGCGCTAGCGCGCGCCATTGGGAGCCCCGCCGTTGCCACCGCCGCAAGCGATGCCGCAGTTACGAAATCGCGCCGGCTGATCATGCTGTATCGCCTCTAGCGTGCTGCGTGGCAGCCGTTCATAGCGACCTCCCGAATGCGGTGGAGGCAGGCATTTTAAACACAGGTCCGCAGTCGGGCCGCGACAGCCGCCCGCCCAGGCTCATCTTCGTGCTTCAGGCGTGGAGCGGCAGCTGATTAGCTAACCGTGACCTTGTGCTCGGACGCGTAAACGCTGCCGTCGTCGTCGGTCCACGAAAACACGAACGTGCCACTTTCGGGAACTTTCACAAAGAACGATTGGTAAGGGTTTGCCGAGATCGCGGGAAACCAATCGGCGCGCATCACTTCCTTGCCGTTGAAGGTCGCGGCGAACTGTTTGATGATTTTGCGTGGGATGGCGTTACCATCCTTATCCTTGCGCTGGCCGCTTTCCATTTCATGCGAAATCAGCGTTTTGACTTCGATAACTTCGCCAGCCTTTGCTGTCGCTGGCATGCGAACGCGGGGAGTTGGTTTCGACATGGTTCGATCCTCAAAATCGATTGGTCCAGGAGGGGCATTGATCGTCGTCGGCGCACTTTGACGTACGCCATCCAGCCGGGCATTAGCCGCCGCAGCCGCCGATCGTGACCTTCACTTCCTTCTTGGCCGTGTAGAACTTACCGTCCGACATCTGCGCGACGGCGACGATGTTTTGCGTCTTGGCGAGGCGAATGCGGATCGCGGCTGCCGCCTTGGGCGACATCGGCGAGAAATGGAATGCGGCAACGCCAGGCGTCGGGTTCTCTTCGGCGAAGAAGTAGATCGACTTGACGTAGTCCTTGTCGCTCATCGGGCTCTCGACCTCGAAGTTCAGCGGAACGACGAGACCATTTTCGGCGATCGACGGCAGATCGAGCTTGATCTTGCCCTCAGCGAGCGCTGCGCCGCCCGTGATTTTCGCAATTGCTTCCACGACCTGAGTTGGCGCGGCGATGGCAGTGCCCGGCAACAGGATCGTTGCAGCACCAGCGACCGCAACATGCATGAAATCGCGTCTCGAAACAGATGCGGCAGGTGACTTAACTTTCATCATCGCGTCCTCCCAGTGGCTTGCGCCAGTTCGCCGGGTTGTCCCCGGTGTTTGGATCATACGTCGCGGCGAGGCGGTTGCCGAAAGGACTTCCAACGCCGCGCGGGCTACATGGTCGCAGGCAGGATAGATATTTAAATTGCTATATGTCAATCCGTCCTTGCGACTTTTTGTACTGGCCTGTAGCTTTACATGCGTCGGCGGCAAAATTGCGCGGCCTGCAGCTGACGGCAGCAAGCAAAAAAACGCGCTCGGGGTTGGAAATTTAACAGGAGTGGATGCTTGATGATGAGGCTTGATCGAACGGCGGGCTGGATCATTGCTCGCCTCATGGGGCTAGCGCTGGCCGTCGGCGTTGTGGCGGCTGCTGCCAATTCGCCGGCTATTGCTGATGACGCAGAGAAAGAAATCGAGCGGTATCGGGAAATGATCTCCGACCCGATGTCGAATCCTGGATTTTTGAACGTCGATCGCGGCGAAGCACTCTGGAAACTTGCCCGCGGCACAAAAAACGTGTCGCTCGAAACCTGTGATGTTGGCGAAGGCGCCGGCAAGCTCGAGGGCGCTTACGCCAAGCTGCCGCGCTATTTCAAAGACGCCGACAAAGTCATGGATCTCGAACAGCGGCTCGCTTGGTGCATGACGACCGTTCAAGGTCTCGACACCAAAGACGTTTTCTCACGCCGTTTCGGCGCGCCTGGCAAAACATCCGACATGGAAGACTTGGTGCTGTTCATCGCCAACAAGTCGAGCGGCCAAAAGCTCAATCTGTCGCTCGACCACCCCAAGGAAAAGGAAATGTTCGTGATTGGCGAGGCCATGTTCTTCCAACGGGGCGGCCAGTGGGATTTTTCGTGCGCAACCTGCCATGCCGAAGATGGCAAACGCATCCGCCTGCAGGGTTTGCCAAATCTTTCTAAAGTTGGAAAGGCGTCTCAAGACACGATGGGATCTTGGCCAACATATCGCGTCTCACAAAGCCAGGGGCGAACGATGCAGCACCGTTTGTGGGATTGCTATCGCCAGATGCGCTGGCCGCAACCGGATTATCAAGCGGACGGCCTGACCGCGCTGACACTGTATCTCAACAAGAATGCCGAGGGTGGCGTTCTTCAAGTCCCATCCATCAAGCGCTAACATAAGGAGAGTGACCGATGGGAACGTTCAAATTCAACATTGCAATGCCCGTTGCAATTATCGCGACCGCATTGGCTGCGCTTCCAGCGGCTGCCGTCGATAAAAAAACGGCGCTTTCGGCCGACCCGGCCGTGGTGAAAGCAGCCGTTTCTGCGACGTTCAAAAGCGCGCCGCCTGAATGGCAGGCCAAGCTTGTCCAGGACGAGACCCAGGCTATTTGCTCACAATATCCAAACGGTTTGCCTGACGATCTCTATCAAAAGGTTCTCGCTCGCGAGGCCGCGACGATCGTGCTACCGGCCGACGGCAATGTCCTTGGAGATTGGAAAAACGGCCAGAAACTCTCGCAGCGCGGCACCGGCGGGCAGTTCTCGGACAAAGCCGACACGCCCAAGGGCGGCAATTGCTATGCGTGTCACCAGCTTTCGCCAAAGGAACTATCCTACGGGAGCCTCGGTCCGTCGCTCTTGGCTTATGGCAAGACCAAAGGCTACGCACCCGCCGAAGCCATTGCCGCTTATGGCAAAATCTACAATGCGCAATCCGCAGTTCCGTGTAGCAACATGCCCCGTTTTGGACACAGCAAGTTTTTGTCCGAGCAGGAATTGAAAGACCTGACGGCCTATCTGTTCGATCCGGAAAGCCCGGTCAACAAGTAAGAGGGCGGCGTGATCAGACCACGACCAACTACGAGAACAACGCGACCGGCAATGGCTTTTGCCGTTGCCGGTCTGCTTTGGGCGGTGTTCGCGGCCCAGCCCCTAATGGCTGCCCAATTGGTCATGGTCGAATCGCGCAGTTGCGTATGGTGTCTCCAATGGCACCGCGAAATCGGACCAGCATATTCAAAGACCCCACAGGGTCAGCGCGCACCATTGCATCGGGTCGACATCTCCGACGTGTCGCGCGTTTCCAGCGCGTTCGCGTCCCCCGTGACCATGACACCGACCTTTGTGTTGATCGAGCAGGGACGCGAGATCGGCCGCATTGTCGGCAATCCAGGTGGCAATTTCTTTTGGGGCTTGCTCGACGAACTGTTGGATAAACGCGACGCTCTCTATCCCGAGCCGTGCGATACTGCGCCGTGCAATCGCCTCGACCAGCCTCGGCACACGGCGCTCACATCGGAGGGTCGCAGCTGATGGCAAAGTCGATTGCCGAGCACCTCGAAGAGGCACGCGGCGGCGAGGACGTCTCCCCCGAACTGCGCCAGCTGATGGATCGCGCCCGCAGCGCCAGCGATTTCCTCAAAGCGCTCGCCCACGAAAACCGTCTCGTCATTCTTTGTCTGCTGTCGGAGCGCGAGCGCTCGGTTACAGAACTCGAGGAGCTGCTGTCGTTAGGACAGGCTGCGGTCTCCCAGCAACTTGCCCGGTTGCGGTTCGAGGGCCTCGTCGAGACCCGCCGGGATGGCCGCCAAATCTACTACAGTATCGCCGATGAGACGACGCGCCGTTTCATTACGGCGATCTATGACAAGTTCTGCGGCTGATCCCCGTTTTGCCCTCGTTGCCCAATCAGCGGCGGCGTCCTGCGTGCCGACAAAACGAGCGCCGTCGAACGCCTGCTTTCTGGAGACCATTCTTTGTGGAAATCGATTGGGTTCTGGTCGGCGGCTTGACGGCAGGCGCGCTTGCAGGCTTTGCCGCGCGCTTCGGCCGTTTATGCACGATGGGGGCAATCGAGGATGCGATCATCGGCGGCGATCTCAGGCGGCTGCGCGCTTGGGGTATCGCGTTGGCCGTCGCGGCGGCGACCACATTTGCGATGGAACGTGGCGGCGTCATCGACCTGGGAGCTGCAAGCTATGCCGCGCCACGCCTCAACATTCCCGGACTGGTCCTGGGCGGGTTGATGTTCGGGCTCGGGATGTCGCTCGTGGGAACCTGTAGTTTTGGGCTGCTGGTCCGAGCTGGCGGCGGCGACCTGCGCGCGGCCGTGACGTCGATCGTCGTTGGAATGTTTGCTGTTGCCGTGACCGCTGGGGCGCTGTCCGGACCGCGCGAACTCTTGCTGGCCTACGGCACGGTCGACTTGTCCGGCTTCGGCGGGAGCCGCCTGACGGACATGGTCACTGTAACGGCGGGCCGCACAGGTGCCGATATCGTCGTAGCGTTGCTCGTCGCTATCCCCGTCCTGTTCGCCATTTCCGACAAGCGCCTGTGGCGGCGGCCACGCCTCGTTTTTGCTTCCGTCGTGATGGGCTTCGCGATCGTTGCCGCCTGGTTCGGCAGTTGGCAAGCCGTACAAAGCATGGGGCTGACGCGACCCGAAGGCCTGTCTTTCGTGGCCCCGACAGGGCGGGCGCTTTTGCAGTTTATGACCGACGGTCTGCGAGGCATTGGTTTTGGCGTTTGGTCGATGGCAGGCGTCGTCGTGGCCGCGCTGGCGACCGCACAGGCGCGAAATGATTTCCGCTGGGAGGCCTTTGATGACGCTGTCGAAATGCGGCGCCATCTGATCGGCGGAGCGTTGATGGGAACAGGCGGCGTACTGGCCGGCGGCTGCACGATCGGCGCGGGTCTGACGGCATCCAGCCTGCTTGCCGTTGGCGCGCCATTGTTCCTGGCGATGGTTTTCGCCGGTGCCTATCTGGGGTTGCGGCATCTTCTGATCGGTCAGACAGTATAACGCGTAAAAACCCGCGAAATCATCGTTGCCGTGTGGTCATATGCGTCGTCGGCGCCGTTATATTCAGAAACCCGATTTCGTCCAAGTGTGAGACAGTCAATGGATCGCGCGACATTAGACCCGCACTGGACCCAGTCGTTTCCAGGTCTCCGGCAACTGCCGGTTTCCGTACTTGATAAGCTGGCCGTCAGCAGCACGATCGTCAAAATCCCAGAACATTCGATCATATTCGGGCCGGGCCACGCGCCTGAAACTTTTCTCCTGCTGCTGGAGGGCACGGTCCGCGTTTCACAGGTGTCGGAAGGCGGTCGTGAAATCGTGCTCTATCGGGCGACCGCTGGCGAAAGCTGCGCGCTCACAACGGCGTGCCTGATGGGCTACGAAGACTACCATGCAACGGGTGTCGCCGAGACGGGCATCACGGCCGTGTCGATACCGCGCGGGGTGTTCGATGATATCGTCGCAACGTCGCGAGAATTCCGGCAATTCGTTTTCACGGCCTTCAGCCGCCGCATCACCGATCTGTTTCAGGTGATCGAACAGGTGGCTTTCTCGCGTTTTGACGTCCGGCTCGCGCGACGCCTGCTGGAGCTCGCAGATAGTTCGGGTCGCGTGACCGCAACCCATCAGGACCTCGCCAACGAACTTGGCAGTGCCCGCGAGGTCGTTACCCGTCAGTTGCAGGATTTACAGCGGCGCGGTCTCATCCGTGGCCTTCGCGGAAGTGTCGAAATTACCGACCGGGGGGCGCTGGAAGGCCTGTCTCGCACTACGTAGGGGCCTTCGGGTATGGCTTGGGAACAACGGCCAGCGTCTGGCGTTTTTGAACGACAACGTGCTGCTCGACTTGGTGACCTAGTCACTGATTTTTTCGTCTCGGGCGCTTAGCGATACGTTTCGGCACCGCAGGTCGCACCCTGCCTTTGACAGATCGGAACAGCATAATGGCTCGCAATATTGGAACGATCGACCGTATCCTGCGCCTTGTCGTTGGCTTGGCACTCATCAGCATCGTCTTTGTCGGTCCGCACACGCCGTGGGGCTGGCTCGGCCTCGTGCCGCTGGCTACCGCGATCCTCGGCTGGTGCCCGCCATACGCCATGTTTGGAATTTCGACCTGCGCGGCCTCAGCCTCGCGCAGCGCACAGAAATAATTGGCTCGCTGGCGAACCTGCCTCGGGCGTCACATGTCCGTGAGCGCGGTCTGCTCGGTGGAACACCAGCGTGGGTGGCTCGATGCCAATCATAGGATGCCAATCATAAAATGACAGGCCAACCATGACGGAATTCACCCCTCTCGCGTCGTTGACCGGCGGCATCCTCATCGGATTGTCCGCCGTGATGCTCATGGCCAGCCTCGGTCGCATCGCCGGCATCAGCGGTATCGCAAGCCGTCTGCTGCCGCCGTTCGACGGTGAGCCACTCGGTTGGCGTATCGCATTCGTCGCCGGTCTCGTCGCCGCACCATTGCTGGTCGCCGCAATGGGCCTGTCGGCATCGACCGGCACGCCGTCCGGCAGCTGGACACTTTTGATTGTCGCTGGCGGACTGACCGGTTTTGGCGCCGTGCTCGGCTCGGGCTGCACCAGCGGCCATGGCGTTTGCGGCTTGTCGCGGGGATCGGTCCGCTCGCTCGCTGCAACGGCCACGTTCATGGCCACAGGTGCGGCGACGGTGTTCATCGTTCGCCACGTGCTTGGAGGTGTTTGATGAATGCTATCCTCTGGGGCCTCGCTTCGGGTCTCATCTTCGGCATCGGTCTCGTCATTTCCGGGATGACGAATCCGGCCAAGGTTTTGAACTTTCTGGATGTCGCCGGAACCTGGGACCCGAGCCTGGCATTCGTCATGGGCGGCGCGGTTTTAACGACCGCACTCGGCTACCGGCTTGCACTGGCGCAAAGCAGTCCGATCCTGGCCACGCGATTTTCGTTACCGACGGCAACCACGCCCGACGCACGGCTCATTTTGGGTGCTGCCCTGTTCGGCATCGGTTGGGGGCTCGCTGGACTTTGCCCAGGCCCGGCGCTGGCCTCGCTGGCAAGCGGGACCGGTCCTGTGCTGATGTTTTGCCTCGCCATGTTTGGCGGTATGTGGCTGGCGCGATTGGCCGAGCGACGCAACAGAAGTCGAGATGACCGGGCGGATGCCCTAGCTGTCGCAGAGCGATCGGTTACGAAAGGTACCAAATGATGGGCTACGACAAATCGACGAGCCGTCATCTCAGTCGCAACCGCATTGCGCTGACGAACCGGCCCCTGGCCTTGGCCGCAATCGCGTCGGTTGCCATCATAGCAAGCGGCATTGCTTCGATAGTTTACGCCAACGAGCCGACGGCCGTCCCACCCACTTCAGCGCAACCCGGTTTAACGCACCCCGCCGTTCCCGAAGCGCGGCGTGACGCCATGGCCGCCGCAGCCAGCTTGAACGGCCAGCTCCGCAGTCAACTGCAATCGGCCTTGAAAAGTCATGGCCCCGTCGGCGCTGTGGCGGCGTGCAGCACGATCGCTCCCGCCGTCGCCGCGCAGGTTGGACAACCACCCCTGACGATCAAACGGACCGCCCTGCGCGTCCGCAACGAGAGCAACGCGGCGGACGACTTCGAACTCCGGATCCTGTCTGCCTTCGTCGCGCAAACAGCTGCTGGCGCCGACCCATCGTCATTGGTCCATGAAGAGGTCGTCTCGACGGCCCAGGGGCCGGCGTTTCGCTTCATGAAGGCGATCCCGATGGCTGATCAGCCGTGCAGTTCGTGCCATGGCACATCGATAGCGCCCGACGTCGCCGCCGAAGTCAAACGCCTGTACCCACGCGATCAGGCCGTCGGCTTCGAGCCCGGTCAAATTCGCGGGGCGGTCTCCGTGACGAGGCTGCTGCCGTGATCGCGTCACGCAGCCGTCTCCGGATCAATCTTCGAGCGACGGCATGACGCCGCCTGATGCCCCGCTTGATGACGGCGACCGCGAACCACGCTCAAAGCCTGCAAGCCCAGAAACCCAGCCACCAGCCAAGCCGCAATCGCCCATCGGGCGGCTCGCGGATGCTCTGCCGCCTTGGGCTACTCGCCGCATACCGTTTTTGTCGTGGGGCCGCAGCTACACGAGCGATACGTTTGCCGCCGACGCCCTGGCGGCCGTGATCGTCACGATCATGTTGATCCCGCAGAGCCTCGCCTACGCCATGCTTGCCGGGCTCCCGCCGGTAACGGGGCTCTACGCCAGCATTCTTCCCATCGTGGCCTATGCCGTGTTCGGATCCAGCCGGACGCTCGCCGTCGGACCGGTTGCCGTCATTTCGCTGATGACGGCGTCGGCCATCGGAGCGACGGCCTCGGCGAAGGGCGCCGATCCCGCCGCCGTCGCGCTCATCCTCGCACTGCTGTCGGGAGCGATGATGATCCTGATGGGGATCTGGCGGTTGGGTGCGATCGCCAATCTGCTCAGTCATCCTGTGGTCTCGGGCTTCATTACAGCATCAGCCATCCTGATCGCGGCGGGGCAGGCCAAGCACCTGTTGGGAATATCTGCCAGCGGATCATCGTTAATCGAGACACCCCTCTCGTTATTCGCCAATCTTGGCTCGGTGAACCCGGTGACGATGGCGCTCGGCGCATTTGCGCTCTGGTTCCTGTGGTGGAGCCGTGGCCAACTCAAACCGTTGCTGATCGCGCGCGGCTTTGGCCCGCGGACTGCCAACGCGCTGTCGCGGGCCGCGCCGGTTTTTGCCGTCGCTGCAACAACGTTTGCAACCTGGGCCTTGGCCCTCGACACGCTCGGCGTGAAAATCGTCGGAAGCGTCCCGCAAGGATTGCCACCGCTCACGCTGCCGATGTTTGATGCAACGTTGTGGCTCGACCTGTTGCTGCCGGCCTTGCTGATCAGCGTCGTCGGCTTTGTCGAATCCGTCTCGGTTGGTCAGACACTGGCCGCCCGCAAACGCGAACGCATCGACCCCGACCAAGAACTCATCGGGCTTGGCGCGGCAAACGTCGCCGCATCGTTGTCGGGCGGCTTTCCTGTCACCGGCGGGTTCGCGCGCTCGGTCGTCAATGACGACGCTGGCGCCGCGACGCCAGCTGCCGGTGCATATGCCGCTCTCGGCATCCTGGCTGCCGCCGTATTCCTGACGCCGCTACTCTATTTTCTACCGCACGCGACGTTGGCTGCGACGGTGATCGTCGCCGTGCTGTCCCTGGCCGATTTCGGCGCAATCGGGCGGACGTGGAATTATTCCCGCAGCGACGCGATGGCGCTTGTTGCGACGATCGCTGCCACACTTGTATTCGGCGTCGAGATTGGCATTGGAACGGGCATCGCGGTTTCGATCGCGCTCTATTTTTGGCAGACCAGCCAGCCGCACGTGGCTGTCGTCGGGCTGGTGCCGGGCACGCAGCATTTCCGCAACGTCGACCGCCACGCCGTTGTTACCAGCAGCACAGTGCTGACCGTTCGGATCGACGAGAGCCTGTCCTTCGTCAACGCCCGGTTTCTCGAAGAGACCCTGGGATCGCTGGTCGCGCAATCACCCGCCGTCAAGGACGTGATCTTGATGTGCTCAGCCATCAACCGGATTGATTACAGCGCGCTTGAGAGTCTCGAAGCCATCAACCGCAACCTTCACGCAGCGGGCGTTACGTTTCACCTGTCCGAGGTCAAGGGGCCGGTGATGGACCGCTTGAACGGTACCCATCTCAAGTCCGAGTTGACGGGGCGGATCTTCCTGTCCCAGTTCGATGCCTTCGCAGCACTCGACCCGACGCGGGCCGGTGTCCCACCGGTCCATAACATCGGCACGGCTGACGATTGAGCCGGAAGTTACGGCTCCTCCCCCCTCACCCGCCTACTTCGCCGCGACGACCTCGCTCTTGGCCAGGACGCGTGCAACGCGGAAGCCGAGGGTGACGCGCGCATGATCGGGCGGGAACGGCACACGCTTGGCAAGCCGAAGTGCCTCTGGCGCACTGCGCCACGACCCGCCGCGGGCGACGCGTCGGCACGTTTCCTTCGTTTCGCCAGACCCCGGTCCGCTCGCATCGGCTTTGGCTTTCTCCGCCCCGAGCATATCCGTCCAGCAATCCCCAACCCATTCCCAGGCGTTGCCGTGGACGTCATAGAGCCCGAAACCGTTCGGCTTGTAGCTCTGCACGTCGGCAAGGTCGCGGCCCTTGCCGTCGTTGCATGTATTGTTGACCGACAGCAGCGTCATGGTGTTGAGGCTCTGGTCGGCGCCGTTGCCGTACAGGCACAGCTTGCTCGGGTCATCGCCCGAGATGAAGCGGCTATCGATGCCACCGCGCGCCGCATACTCCCACTCGGCTTCGGTCGGCAGGCGGTAGTAGCCTTTGCCGGGCTTGTCCGGACCCAGACCGATGCGGGTGTTGAGCCAAGCAATGTAGTCTTGAACATCGCGCCATGACACGTTCGTCACCGGGCGGTTGAGCGATTCCACCGTCGCGGCGCAGACCGGCAAAGTTGACGGGCAGGAGCGCGCGTACCTATCGCGAATATAAGCCTGATACTCTTTGCGGGTCACTTCGCGTGTGCCGATCGCGAACGCCTCGGGAATCGTGACTTCGATCCGGCCGTCGATCTTGTCACCGCTACCCGCTTGACCTTCCGACGGGTGGCGGCCCAGTTCCTTCGGCGGCGAGCCCATTTTAAATGACCCTGGGGGCACAACCACGAGATGGGGACAGGTTTCGCATTCCCATACGGGTTGGCTCGGCTCGACTGGACGGCGGATCGCGACGGCGGCGGACGGTGGCTCGGCCTCAGTCGGGATGGTTTTGCCCCAGACGTCGATCGTCTCAAGCAATTCGTCGTAGAAAGCTGGCGTTTGTGGCCCCAGGTTGGGGTAGGCGGCAACCTCTTTGTGCACCTCCCAGCGGACCCGCGTGGCGCTGGTCTGGACGGCCAAGCCACTCTCCAGTAGCTGCGACAGATGCTTCGTGTAGACCGAGGGTTTGTCGGCCGGATCGCTGCCGTCGACGACCGTGTGCGCAACCTGTCCGGCGCTGGCAGCATACAAGACGATCATGCCTGATTGCGTCGTGCGAGACGGCGGGGCCACAGGGGTGGCAACAACCGGAGTGAAGCCTTTGGTCGACTTTGTCTGAGCGGCCTGAGGAACCGGAATTTCTCTGCAGGCATCAATGATGAAAATGCCGTTGACCCTGATCGCCGAGGTCCGAGACGCGAGGACCTCCTGCCAGCCGCGAAACTCACGGAACAATCGCCGCAAGCTTACGCTTTTGCTGCGCAAGTGGCTTTCACTGGCGCCCTTTGGAACATCGATCGGGACGAGGTAGCTGTCGTTGTCGATCTCGACGCCGTGCCCCGAAAAATAGAACATTGCAACGCCGTCGGCTTTCATCGCGAGGATCTGCTCGCGGAACGCCGACCATCGCACCTCGAAGTCATCCGGTGTCAAGTCTTTCTGCGGCTGGAGGTCTGGCGCAAAGCCCGGCTTTTTGCGCAGCACCTCCGCGAGACGGCGTCCGTCGTTCTCCGCCGTCGGAAGCTTGTCGATATGCTGATATTCTTTGTTGACCACGAGCAGCGCGGGATTGGCTGCCAATACGCTGGTCTGCGCGTTGGTCTGCGCAACCGCAACGGTCTCGATCGGTCGCTGTGCAACCACGACGAGACCAACCACAACGGCCGCAGCGAAACTCAGGGCGATGGCACGAAAGACGCGTTTGAGTATCCGCATGAACGCCTCACTCTGACCGGGCACAATTCGTAGATCGGAAGCTTCCAAAGCAAAGCCGCTTCGTGCAGTCGTCCGCCTGCTACCCAACGCAATGTTATGCGTGACGGAAGCTCTGCGCGCTGTCAGTGTCAACCATTGCTATCGACAGTGTTGCTCTAGTGGCGCAGGCAGGCAACAACCGACGGGGGATTCGGCCTCCGCCCATTTGCCCCGTCACCTGCTGATGAGAGATTACGGAACAGGCCTCAGTTTGCAACGGTCCTCGCGCGGGTGGTATCATGAGTGCAGCAGCGGATGTGGAACTGTTCCAAGCCTTGGCCGCAGGTTCGGCGAGTTCGCCGTTGCCTGGATCGGGTCCTCGCGATCCGGTGGCAGACGCCATTCTAGCGATCGGCCAACACGATCCTGACAACGACTGGAAGCTCGACGTCGCAGGGCATGCGCTAAAGTATGCGGCGACGGCACCGGGGCTATCGAAAATCCTATCGACAGACCAAAGGGTCATCGACGCAGCCGTGGCCTACGCTAAGCTCGACGCGTGCGCGAAAAAGGCGCGATGCCGCTTCGAGTTCTCGATGTCGTTGATCGCGCTGCTCGCGCTGCTATTCGTCCTCGTCGCGATGTTTCTCAGCGTCGTCCCACCCGAACTCGGGTTTGCGCTTCGATTTGGCATCGCAGCCGTCCTCGGCTTCTTCCTCGCCGAGTTTCTGGTGATCCTCGCCCGCCGCGCGGAACGACCCATCGTGGGATACGAGAACGTGCTTCGTATCGGGCTTCCGGTCACGGCCGTGGCCGTCCAGTATATTTTCCCATTGGTGCCGCACTCGCTCGCCAACCACGTCGAGGATTTTCGGAACTTCTCGATCCTGTTTTTGATCTTCACCTTGATCGTTGCCGACACCAACTCGGGCGGCATTGTCGCTTGGCTCGTAAACCTGGTGTGGCGGCCGGGGCAGGTCGAAGCGGGCGGCATCAAGGTCGACGTTTCTAAGTTGCCGTTGAAACAGCAGTGGTACGAGTTGCGCGGCCACGCCGAAGATCAACGCCGCCGCTATTTTCTCGGCGTTGCGCTGTCGGACAAAGGCAATGGCATCGATCTCCTGGCCCACAAGCTCGAATATATCCGCCGCCACCACATCGAGGTCCAGCAGGGCTATTTCGAAAAGCTGTCGAAAGACAATCTGGTCGACTCGATGCTGCCGGAACGGTTGCGGAAAGTCGCAAGTGCTGTGCTCTTGGTTGCGTTGGTACTTTTGGGGTTGTTATATTTTGCCTTGGATTCGGAGCAGAGTGGAGGCTTGCATTGGTTTCCGGCAGGCTCCGCGGCTTGGTTGCTCGAACGGACACGGGCCGGTTGGGGTGACCTTGCCGTTCTTGCCTCGCTATTTGCTGTCGGCGTTTATGGCTACTCGCAACTAACGACCACGCTGCTCCAGAAGCGTGCGACGTCCGAACGCTATGCCAACGCCTGGGCCCAACTGCGCCGCGCGACCAGCCCACGCCCTGGCGTTGCCGAACTTGCGCTCGGCCATCCACTTTCGGTGGCGCGGAAGGCTGCCGTGGTTGGGGATGTAGACGGGGTTGTCGATTTGGTGCGGCAGGTCAATCGCCTCCTCGCCGCCGAGTTTGGCAATTGGAGCCCGACGTCGCGCTATAAAATCGAATACCAGACCAGCGGCGGGCGGACGTTCCCGCGGCTGTCGTCGACCGCTCGGCTGTCGCCTGACAATGACTTCGAGTGGATTACGCGGGACCTTGACCAGCACGGGCTGCAGCGGCGGCAAGCGCGCAAAACCGGTACGATCCGCGCAACCCGGGCCGTTGGCGGCGAGCAGATCGAGGCGCATAGCACGGACGGTTTCCAAGGCTTTTCGACCGCAAAAGTCGGCGAGTTCATCGCCACGAAGCTCGACCGAGATCTGCAGGTCGTCCGCAATCCGCAGGGCAATCTTGATCAGTGGGTGATCAAGCCTGAGAAGTTCGACGAACTTTACACGGCGGCTTCGGCGACGGATCCGGAGCTATTCCAACCGACGGGAAAAGTGATCGAAGTCCTGCCATTCGAAGGCGGGATCGACATCATCGCGGCATGGGGCGAGCATCAAGCAATCGGAAACGGCTATCTGGTTCGGAATGGCGACGACGTCTACGGTATTGACGCTGCAACTTTTCACACGACATACGATTTCGTCGATGTGCGGATCGCGGCGGCGTAACGTCAGCTGCGAAGAATAGATGAAACGCGACGACTGCGCAGCTCTGCGACCGGTGGCAACAGGGCCGGTGGCGACAGGCGGTGGCGTGGCAACAGGCCCTTGCCAACGCCGCCGCCATGCTCCATCCTCGTCGCTCTTTCCGAGGGGCGCCGGGTTGACCCGGCTGAGATTGGGCGTGTGTCGCCCGAGCACCCTTTGTACCTGAACCGGGTCATGCCGGCGTAGGAACGGGACTATGCCACTGCGCAACTCAAATACAGCTGGTGCTACGTCGCGACGACGCGGTGGACGCGGACAGGTCGTGAACCTGACGTTGGAGACCTACAACGCGTTCTGCGCGGGGTTACCCCACACCTGCCACGTCGTGCAATGGGGCGGAGCCCATGTCTGGAAGGTCGACACGAAAGTGTTTGCCGTCGCCGGATGGAGCGACAGCGCCGATCAACTCGCGGTCTCATTCAAGGTGACGCCGCTATCATTCCGACTGATGAAGGATCAGCCGGGACTGCGGCCGGCGCCTTACCTCGCCGCTCGCTCGATGACTTGGGTGCAGCGGACCGGCCCGGAAACGCTCGATGATGCTGAACTGCTCGCCTATCTCGCCCAAAGCCACCGCCTCGTCGCACAGGGGCTGCCGAAGCGGCGCCAGATCGAACTTGGTCTGACGGTGACCGCTGCCCGCAAAACCACAAACAACCCAGTAGGATCCGTTCGATGAACAAGCCGACCCGCCCCGCCGACGTCGCTGGCACCATGGCCCGTCCGGCCGTCACAACCGGATCCATCGCTGGATCGCGCAAGATTTATGCGTCGCCTGAAGGCCATCCTGATTTGCTTGTTCCGTTTCGCGAAATTGCGCTGTCGGACCCGGCCGAGCCTACGTTCCGCGTCTATGACACGTCAGGCCGCTACACGGACGCGAATGCGCGGATCGACGTCGAACGCGGTCTGCCGCGTCATCGCGCAGCCTGGGTCTTGGAGCGAGGTGGTGTCGAGGTTTATGACGGACGCCCGGTGAAACCGGAAGACAATGGTCATGTATCGGGCGCACATGCCGCCCGCGCATTTACAAACGTGCCCAAGCCTATGCGCGGGGTCGACGCGAATGGCGGAGCCGTCGGAGGCAAACCTGCGCCGGTCACGCAGCTCGAGTTCGCCCGCGCTGGCATCATCACGAAAGAAATGATTTACGTTGCGCACCGTGAGAACTTGGGCCGCGCTGCAATGCTCGACCGCGCCGACGCCGCCATTGCCGATGGCGAGCAATTCGGCGCCGCGATCCCGGCCCACGTCACGCCCGAATTCGTTCGCGATGAAATTGCACGCGGGCGGGCGATCATTCCCGCCAACATCAACCACGCCGAACTGGAGCCGATGATCATCGGCCGCAACTTCCTGGTCAAGATCAACGCCAACATCGGCAACTCGGCCGTGTCGTCTTCGGTCGAGGAGGAAGTCGACAAACTGGTGTGGGCCATCCGTTGGGGTGCCGACAATGTCATGGATCTGTCGACTGGCCGGAACATTCACACCACGCGCGAGTGGATCATCCGCAACTCGCCGGTGCCGATCGGCACCGTGCCGATCTATCAGGCGCTAGAGAAGGCTGGCGGCGACCCCGTCAAGTTGACCTGGGAGATGTACAAAGACACGCTGATCGAGCAATGCGAGCAGGGCGTCGATTATTTCACCATCCACGCTGGCGTGCGCCTGCCGTACGTGCCGCTGACGGCCAACCGCGTGACAGGGATCGTGTCGCGCGGCGGATCGATCATGGCCAAGTGGTGCCTCGCACACCACAAGGAAAGCTTTCTCTACGAGAACTTCGAAGAGATCTGCGAGATCATGCGCCGCTATGACGTCTCGTTCTCGCTCGGCGACGGGTTACGCCCCGGCTCGATTGCGGATGCCAACGACCGCGCGCAGTTTGCAGAACTCGAAACGCTGGGTGAACTGACCAAGGTTGCCTGGGCGAAGGGCTGCCAGGTGATGATCGAAGGCCCCGGCCACGTGCCGATGCACAAGATCAAAATCAACATGGACAAGCAGTTGCGCGAATGTGGCGAGGCTCCATTCTATACGCTTGGGCCACTGACAACCGATATTGCGCCGGGTTATGACCACATCACGTCCGGCATCGGGGCTGCCATGATCGGCTGGTTCGGGTGCGCTATGCTGTGCTACGTGACGCCGAAAGAGCACCTCGGTTTGCCCAACCGCGACGATGTGAAAACCGGCGTCATCACGTACAAAATTGCAGCCCATGCCGCCGATCTCGCCAAGGGCCATCCCGGTGCTCAGCTGCGCGACGATGCGCTATCGCGGGCACGGTTCGATTTCCGCTGGGAGGATCAGTTCAACCTTGGTCTCGATCCTGATACGGCGCGCGAGTACCACGACGAAACCTTGCCCAAGGACGCCCACAAGGTCGCGCACTTCTGCTCGATGTGCGGGCCGAAGTTCTGCTCGATGAAGATCAGCCAGGACGTACGCGACTACGCAACGAGCACCAACGCCGGCATCAGCGCGATGGCCGAAGCGGAAAAAGGCATGGCGGCAATGAGCGCGAAGTTCGCCGATATGGGCGGCAAGTTGTATGTCGATGCGGGTGCTGCGGGCACGGCTGCCGTTTCGATACCCGGCACGGACGGCAGCGACCGGACTGCGGTCAAGCAAAGCAACAAAGCGTTGGGGTAGGTTGCGGCAGGTCGAACGCGTTTGGCCGCTGCCAATACCGTCTGCGACGCGGGCCGAAATGGGCCGGAGCTGCTGGTGATGCGGGGGTCGATTTCGGACGGGTCCCGCAAAACTCCCGCACGGCGTGGGCTTGATTGGGAGGCCCGCTCGTAAGTCAAATGAAAAAAGTGGTGCCCAAGGCCGGAATCGAACCGGCGACACTGCGATTTTCAATCGCATGCTCTACCAACTGAGCTACTTGGGCGCACCCGCCGAGGGGACCGCAGTCTCCTAGCGAGACGGCGGGTATAGTAATGGCCATTCCCCTTGTCCAGCGCTCAATTCTACCCCACGACCGGCGGCAGAATGCTCCACCGCGAGCCATCCGCCTTGCGTTGTCTTCCACCTGCCACCCCGCCGAACGGACCCGTCATGCAGACCGCCGAACCCACCCTGCCGCCGATGTCAGCCCCTGCACTCGACCGCATCGCGGCCGCTTTGGAGCGGTTGGCGCCACCGCCGCCGTTGGAACCCGACCTCGACGCGGCCGAGGCCTTCGTGTGGCAGGCGGATCCGCCATCGTTCCAACCGGTGGCTCACGTCAACCGCGTGCCGCTGACGCTGCTTCAGGGGATTGATCGGGCGGTCGGCCTGCTGGTCGAGAACACCGACCGGTTCGCGCGCGGGCTGCCAGCCAACAACGCGCTGCTGTGGGGCGCGCGTGGCATGGGCAAATCGAGCCTCGTGAAAGCGGCCCACGCCGATGTCCGCGCCCGGCTTCTCCAGTCTGGAACGGGCCAATCTGGAACGGGCCAATCTGGGCCGGGTCCGCGCGATGGCGCTGATCTCAAGCTTGTCGAGATCCACCGCGAAGATATTTCGAGCCTGCCGCGTGCGCTGCACCTGATCAAAGCCAGCCATCACCGCTTCATCGTGTTCTGCGACGACCTGTCGTTCGACCGCGACGACACCAGCTACAAATCGCTGAAAGCGGTGCTCGAAGGCGGTATCGAGGGTCGGCCGGGTAACGTGATTTTTTACGCCACGTCCAACCGGCGCCATCTGATGCCGCGCGACATGGTCGAGAACGAACGCGCGACCGCGATCAACCCGGGCGAGGCCGTCGAGGAAAAGGTGTCGCTGTCGGACCGCTTCGGATTGTGGCTCGGCTTCCACGCGTGCTCGCAAGACCAGTACCTCGAG
>Ga0163155_10001471_pt1 | contig 28552 bp, 15 predicted proteins | sample OliLakLV19SP4G1_FD_148611 | JGI IMG/M metagenome (GOLD analysis project Ga0163155, IMG submission 148611) | Freshwater microbial mat bacterial communities from Lake Vanda, McMurdo Dry Valleys, Antarctica - Oligotrophic Lake LV.19.SP4.G1 | ecosystem: Environmental > Aquatic > Freshwater > Lake >... | reverse complement strand
TCGTCGAAAAAGAAGGCTGCTGAGCTCTCCTTATGCAATTGTGCCCTCTAGTTGTCACGTGAGCAATATTGTCAGACAAATAATCTTTGACTGAAATTCAAACCGGCCTTAATTTGGGATGATGATGGGGCTGGCTTGCCGACATACTCGATCGACAAAACCGGATTGCTCGGCGCGCTGAACGACGTCGAGCTGGACAACGATCCCGGCGTTCGCGGCGATTCAGCCGGCACCGCTCCGGTCGTGACCGATCTGCCGCCCTTCCCCGCCAATCCCCCGGCCTCGCAAGCCCCGCCGCGTATCTGGCGCTTCAACGTCGCGATGGACGCCCTGCGCGGCCTCAATTCCCTTTTCTATTGGAACAATTGCTCGCTTCGCCAGGGCAAACTGCGCTCGGACGGCGCCTACGTTGGAGCCCCCGGCATGTCGGGCAACGACGGCGTTTTGAAGTACCTCTGCGGCGACGACGATCCCGGCAATTACTCCCGCCAGAATTTCAGCCTGAATGGAAAAGGCGCCACTCGCGCGCAAGGTGAAAGTTCCAAAGGCGACAGCGGACAAACACAGGGCGTGTTGATCACGATGTGGGCCAAGACCTCCTGGCACCACGACGACGGCATTCGCTCACAAGCCTTCTATTTCAGAAAGCAGGGCCGCGTTCAGGCCGCCGTCTGCGAATCCGGCAGCGGCACATCCGCCGCGGGTCAGACACCGTACGAAACGATGTGGACAACAAGCGGCTCAGGCGACCGCAGCAGCGATCTATCACTGGTCATGGAACCCGAAGTCGCCGGCGGCGACTGGAGCGAAACCGACTCGCCCCTCTATCTTCACGGTGGCACCGCCGGCGTTCCATCCGTGCGGCGCAATCGCTACATACCGCAAACGTCTCCGCCACAACCCAATCCACAGTATCGGCCCGAATCCACCGCGTACCGAATCCAGCCCTTCCGCTGGCAATACGTGGGTGCGCGTTTGTACTTCCAGCGCAACCGGAGCGCCTCCCACAACGCGGAACCCGAAGGCTCAAATTTCTGGAATCCCAGCGTCTACGCCGTCAAAAGCGGCTTCTGGAATCCCAATCTCGTCAATCGCATCCTTGATGCATCTGGCAATCCGATCAAAGTCTCCACCGCGTGCCTGCGGTACCGCGTGCGCTATCGCTATCCCGTCGATCAACTGGCCGATCCAGGTTCCGGCACGGCCGCGAGCAATCTGCATCACGCCGACCCGTCGCAGCATTACCTTCTCGATACGCCGGTGTTCGACGATATTTCGATCACGTACGTGACACGCCCGCGCATCCTCGATTACAAAGAAGTCCTAGAGTAACCCCCGATGACCCGTCATGCAGTTGTGCTTCGGTTGATGCTCGTGCTCGCGGCGGTGACGCTCTACGGCGCTAGCACCGCCGGCGAGAAGAAGATTAAAAAGATAGATCCGGAAGAGCAATTGCGGCTGGACGCGTCCGAACTGATCACCAAGGGCGGGGACGAAACAGGATACGTCGCAGCCATCGGAAAATTCGCGCTGGTCGAAGAGAATAACGAAAAGTCATCGGCGTATTGAATCAGAGCGGCACGTTTCCGCCAATCATGATCATGAAGCCGAGTCTTCTGGCGATCTTGAAAGAACGCAACAAACAGGATGTAAAACTGTTCGGCAAATATCTAGACCGCGCCGACGGCCGCCTCTTCATCGCCGACGATATCGTTCTCGGCGGCGGCGACACCGGAACACCCATGAAACGCAAGCGCGGCGGCTTGTAGTTCAGCCGTCATTTTAATTGGGGAGATGTACGTTGAATCTAAACCGTTCAACGCAAATGTATGGCGAAAATCCGCGCGGCATTGGCTTAAAATCTTTGCGACACGCTCACGCCAGGATGTCTTTAATGACATGCCCACCGACATCGGTCAGACGGAAATCGCGGCCGCTGTATCGGTATGTCAGCTTCTCGTGGTCCAGACCCAGTTGATGAAGAATCGTTGCATGTAAATCATTGATGTGAACCTTGTTCTCCATCGCTTTGTAGCCAAACTCATCGGTGGATCCGTAGTGAAATCCGCGCTTCATGCCGCCGCCCGCCATCAGAATCGTAAATCCATGTGGGTTGTGGTCGCGGCCCAGCGAGCCTTGCGAATCGCTGGTGCGTCCGAATTCTCCTCCCCACACCACCATCGTTGAATCCAGCAGCCCTCGCGATTCCAGGTCCGCCAGTAGCGCTGCCGCAGGCTGGTCCGTCGCCGCCGCGCAGGAGATATGATTCTTCTCGATGTTGTCGTGCCCGTCCCACGGAACATCGTTGACGGAGCCGTCGCCCGCGACGCCTTTTCCAGCGAAAATTTGAATGAAACGCACACCGCGTTCAACCAGCCGCCGCGCAATAAGGCACTGGCGTCCGAATGTTTCGCAGGCTTTATTGTCGAGTCCATACAAGGTCCGCGTCGCGGCTGTTTCAGTGCTGATGTCCAATGCCTCGGGCGCCGCCGTTTGCATGCGGTACGCCAGTTCAAAGCTTCGAATGCGCGCGCCCAGATCCGCCTGATTTGGATGCGCCTGCGCGTGGGCTCCATTTAAATCGCCGAGCAGTTCAAGCGTGGCGCGCTGCTGCGCATCGCTCTCTTCTTTAGCGCGATGGATATCGTCAATCGCTTCTTTGCGGCGCGAATCCAGCGTCAGTGCCTGAAACGTTTTCGGTAAAAAACCCGCCGACCAGATCTGGTTGTCGCCACGCGGCCGGTCGCCATGCATCACCACGTACGCCGGAAGATTCTGATTCTCCGTACCCAATCCGTACGTCACCCACGCCCCGGCTGCGGGGCGCCCCGGCACATTGGATCCGCACATCAATTCGATGCTGGCCGGAGCATGATTATTCTCACGAAGATGCATGGAATGGATAAACGTCATCTTATCCACTTGCTGCGACATATGCGGAAACAGGCTGCTCACCCAGGAGCCCGATTGCCCATGCTGCTTCCACTTAAATGGCGATTTCATGATCTTGCCGCTGGTCTTGAAAAACCCGGTGTTGGGGTCGCTGCCGGGAAGCGCCTGGCCGTGCCGCGTCTGCAATTCCGGCTTGTAATCCCACGTGTCCAGATGCGAGGGGGCGCCCGTCATGAATAGCCAGATGACCGCTTTTGCTTTCGGCTTGAAATGTGGCGCTTTGGGCGCCAGCGGGTTCACGGGCTCAGGACCGGCCGTCGCCTTCTCATTAAGCATCGTCGCCAGAGCCATCGAGCCAAAACCCAGGCCCATACTTTTCAAAAAAGCGCGGCGCGGCGGAAGGATCAGACCGGATTGATTCTCATTGCTGAACACTGGGGTGCTCCTTTGCGGATGTGTCGTTCTCGCGCGGCTCAATCCACATAAACAAATTCATTCGTGCAGAGCAAAATCAGGCATGTCTGCGTCAAGGCAACGCCCTCGGCACCCGCCGCCGCCTTGGGATCCTGCTTGGCGATCCATTCTTTCTGCTTCTCGAAAAACGCCGTGAGTTTCGCCGCTTCGCCATCCGTCGGCTTTCGCGCGAGCGCGATCTGATGCGCCTTGCTGAGCGCTTCGGCCGGCTTGATTCCAGGCGTCATGACGCGCATTCGCAGTTGCTCCGCCATTTTTCGCGCGAACGGAGAATTCATCAGCGTCAGTGCCTGCGTTGGCAACGTCGTTGTGCCGCGATCGCCGATGCTCTGCGTCGGCTCCGGCGCGTCAAAAAGAGTCATGAATGGAATGAGTTCACTGCGCCGCACGCGAAGGTAAACACTGCGGCGCGGCGTCTCGAGTTTATCGATAGCAGGACCATACATCGTTTCATCCAATTTTCCGCCAACACTCAACAGCGTATCGCGAATGGCCTCCGCGTTGATTCTCTGTGCCGGACGCTGCCACCACAGTTTGTTTTCCGGGTCCTTCGCGCGATTCGTTTCACTGGCATCAGAACCCTGCAGATAGACAGCGCTGAGCATGATCTGCTTATGCAGCGTCTTCAATTTCCATCCACCCTTGATGAGTTCCGTCGCCAGATAATCCAACAACTCCGGATGCGTGGGCCGTTCGCCCTGCTGCCCAAAATCGTTCGGCGTAGTGACGATGCCTTTTCCGAAATGATACTTCCACATTCTGTTGGCCATGACGCGCGCCAGCAAATGGCCAGCGCCCGTCTCAACGTGGGTGAGCCAGTTTCCGAGCGCGATGCGCGGATCAGTTTTCGACTTATCCGGTGCGGCGACAGGTTCCGTTGCCGATTCAGAATTCAGGAGCACTTGAAGGAATCCAGGCGTGCTCTTGGCGTCTTTGTTATCGACCTCACCACGGCGCAGGAGGTACACATCTTGCCCGCCTCCTTTGGTCGTATAAATGCTAATCAGTTCCGGGCGCGGCTTTCTTCGCTCATGGTCGCGCACGGCATTAAAGGTCCTCGCCGCCGTCTCGTCAAAATGAGTGAACCAGCGAAACGTCTGGGGCCCGTCGGCGTCCGCCACTTTTCCGGCGCCGCGCTTCAGCACTTCCCGAATCTCACGCAGATGTTGAGAATCCACCGCATCCACTAAATCCGGAATAACGATGCTCGCGGGCTCCGCCGCTTCTGGCTTTGAGTCTTTTCCCGCTATAGCCGACGCGGCAGGCTCTTGAATGGATATACGAATGTGTCCGACGCCAAAATGGTCAAACGTCAATTGGAGTTCCAGCTCCGTGCCGCCCTCAAATCCGGCAGGCGCGCCATCGATCGCGAAAATAACGAAGTGATCCTTGCCCATCTCCGGCGCGACGCCCCAGCCGGATTTGGGATTGCCGTCCAGTACGTTGCTGATCGTGTACCCGTTCTGTTCGAAACTCGCTTTGAGGGCCTTCAACTTCAACGCGATCGGCGCCGCTTTCGATTTCGCATCCAGCGGTTTGGCGGTGATCTTCAAATCTCCGAGCACGAAATTTCCGTTGTCCGAAAGTCCGGGACCGTTCTGCGGAAAATCCTTGCCGCTCAACACATCAAATCGAAACGCGGTGATTGCTTTTTGATTCGCGCTCGCCTTCAGCGTATAGACATCCTGCATCGATTTATTGCCGGTGTTCAGCACTGTCCCGTCTTTGTTGACCGCCAGTTTGGCCGTTCGCGCTTCGGCGCTTACCACCGCTAGCGCCTGCCATGGGCCGTCCTTGGCATCGGCCTGCTTCTTCTCTCGTTCCTTCGCAGCGGCCGCAGCGGCGACAGCCAGTTCGATATTGCGTTCTTCCGCATACATCGATAGGCGCATGCGCCCGACACCGAAGTGGTCGAACGTCAGTTGAAATTCAAACTCGGTGCCACCTTCGAAGCCCGCCGTTGCGCCGTCGATCGCAAAAACCACCGAATGATCCTTGCCCATCTCGGGTGAAATCCCCCAGCCCGATTTGGGACTATTGTCCAGAACGGCGTTGATGAGATAATCCTTCTGCTCGAACGTGGCTTTGACTGCCCTCAATTTCAACGCGGCCGGCTTGGTCTTTATTTTCGTGTCCACCGGCTTCGCAATAATCTTCAAATCACCGAGCACGAAGTTGCCATTGTCGGAAAGCCCCGGCCCGTTCTTCGGAAATTCTTTTCCAGCGAACACATCGATCCGGAATGCCGTCACCCCCTTCTGATTGGTGATGACCTTGATTGTATAAACATCTTCCATGGCCTTGTTCGCGGTGTTCAGCACCGAACCATCCGGAGCGATCGCCAACGCCGCGCTCCGCGCTTCGGCGCTAACCGGGTCCAGCGCCTGCCACTGCGCCGCAGAGCTCAAGCCGGGCAGTGACTGTGCCTTCCATTTTTCAAAGCGGGTAGGAAACTCTTGAGTCTCAAACAATTTCAACGCGTCGCGTAGCGGCCCCGCCAGTTTCTCATGCTCGCTCATCTTCTTCTGCGATTCTTCATTCTGCTTATCGATCTTCACTTCGCCATGCTCGGTGTTCGCCAGCGACGCCGCCAGCGCGTAGTAATCGCGCTGCGGGATCGGATCAAACTTGTGGTCGTGACAGCGCACGCAGCCCAGTGTTAGCCCCAACATGGAGCCGCCCATCGTGGACAGCATGTCGTCGAGCTGGTCGTAGCGAATACGTTCCTTGGTCTTCGCGGTGATCTGACCCGGATAAGGCCCCGCGACCAGAAATCCCGTCGCGCAAGCCCCATCATAGTCACCCGGTTTAATTTTGTCACCGGCCACCTGGCTGCGAATAAATTCGTCGTAAGGAATATCCGCGTTCATCGCGCGAATCACCCAATCGCGATAGTGGTACGCCCCCGGCCTGTATCCATCGAACTCGTACCCGCCACTCTCCGCGTAACGAACCACGTCGAGCCAATGCCGACCCCAGTGCTCACCGTACCGCGCGCTGGCCAGAAGTTTATCAATCACTTTCGAGTAGGCATCTGCAGCAGAATCGTTGACGAACGCATCCACTTCTTCGGGCGTCGGCGGCATTCCCGTCAAATCAAAATAAGCGCGCCGGATGAGTTTTTCCTTGCTGACTGGCGCGCTCGCCGAAACGCCCGCGTTTTCCTGCCGCGAGAGAATAAAACGATCGATCGGCGTGCGCACCCACGCCGAATTCTTGACTTCCGGCGGCGCTCCCTTCAGCAGGGGTTTGAACGACCAATGTTCGCGGCCTTGCTTCAAATCAATCACGCGTTTCGACGGCACCGCCGTTCCGGCTCGCGGGTCGGGCGCGCCCATCTCGATCCATTTGGCAAAATCGGCAATGACGTTCTCCGGCAGTTTCTTTTTCGGCGGCATCTCAATGTCGGGATCTTGCCAGCGAAGCGCCGTCATCAGCAGACTTTTGTCAGGCTTGCCGGACTCAATGGCTGAGCCCGTGTCGCCGCCGGTCAGCACCCCCGCGCGCGTATCGAGGTACAGTCCGCCCTTGAGTTTCTTGTTCTGCTTGGCCTCAGCCGAATGACACTGGTAACAATGTTCCGACAGGATGGGACGAATCTTCTGTTCAAAGAACGCGATGTGCTCTGCGGGAATGACGTTGTCCGCGGCGAAACTCGCGCAGACCGGGATAAAGAGGCAAAAAATAAGGCACTGCGGCACCGTCGTTCGGGACACGGTTGGCACTCCAAAATTCAAAGCTCAGCCTGCTGAAACCCGCTAATGACGAGACCGCATTAATGTATGACATCAAATGCTCGAGTCTATCTCTTTTAGCAATTCAAAAGCGAGCGATGCCGAATAGATAATCCTGATTTGCTTTCAGCACCGCGCTCTAAACCCACTTCGATTTCTTGAGTACGGTAAGTGGAGTCGATCAGGCGAACTTCGTCTTACCTGGAATGGCGGCGGGAAGTTCTGGCAAGGGCTGCTTCCAGTCGCAATGCGGCGGGGTCAGACTTTGCGTGGAATTCATGGCTTGATTCCAACTCAATTCCTGACCTGTGTAAGCGGCCATGCGTCCCAGAATCGCCAGTAGCGTGCTGTTCGCCATGTAGACGCCGTTGTTGATCGGCTTCCCACTGCGTATGGCCGCAAAAAATTCGTCGTGCTCGATCTGATAATGATCCTTATAGGTCGTCTTATCCTTTAGAACGTCGCCATTCGCTTTAACGATCTGGCTACCACGAGTGGAAAATTCCGCGCGCCCCTCCGTTCCGTGAACGATGGCGCTGATGTCGTTTTTGCAGCCGCTCTGCTGACGGCATGTGGCGATGAACGGCACGCCATTTTCGTACATGTAGGTGACCGCGAAATGATCATAAATGTTGCCGAACTCTGGCGCGTTGCGCTGAATACGCCCGCCGGTTGCGATTGCCTTGGCGGGGTATTTATCACCGATCGCCCAGATGCATAGATCAAGCATGTGGACATGTTGTTCGACATTGAAATCGCCCGATAGCCACGTGAAATAGTACCAGTTGCGCATCTGGTACTCCATGTCGCTCTGCCCTGGCTGCCGAGGCTTTACCCAAATCGGTCCGCGATAATCGTTAGCCTGCATCGCAACAATGCGGCCGATGGCGCCGGAGTGAACCTTGGCGATGGTATCGCGACAATTTCCGTCGTAGCGCATACAGAGACCCGAGACGACCGATAGTTTTTTCGCCTCGGCCATCTTGCAGGATTCCAGCACGCTACGAACGCCCGGCGCATCCACCGCGACAGGTTTTTCAGCGAAAACATGCTTGCTTGCCTCAACCGCGGCGCGCAAATGCAAGGGCCGGAAATTCGGCGGCGTTGCCAGCAGCACCACGTCAGAGTGCTCGATGACTTTCTTGTACGCGTCGAAACCAACGAAGCAACGCTCAGCGGGCACATCAATCCGCGCGGCAATGTCCGCTTCTTTTTTTAGACTGCTCAGGCTGCTTTCCACCCGGTCGGCAAAAGCGTCACCCACAGCCGTAAGCTGCGTCTTCGGGTCGGCCAACAGCGCTTGATTGGCTGCGCCAGTCCCGCGCCCGCCGCAGCCGATCAGACCCACGCGCAGCGTGTCGCTTCCCGCCGCCCAAGCTCGCGTGGCGATGGTGGCGGCCATGGCGGCGGTAGTTCCTTGAATGAACGTGCGACGGGTGGGTTCGAGGCTCATAGGCAAGTCCTTTTATGGGTTCCTGAACTCTATAAATACAATGAACGCGACGTTGAGAGGTGCTGAAAATAATGAATTTCACACAATTGCAGAAAATTTCGTCTCTCTGATGGCCGTATGGATGACGAATCCATGAAAGGAGCTGTTCGATCTTCATCTGTAATAATGGATGAAATTTCATTTTTTTACGTCAAAGGCCGCTAGAGTCCCTTAAATAGCCGCTTTGCGTACCAACACTGGGTAGCCCTTGAAACTCTTGATTGTCGAAAGCCCGGGCAAAATCAAAAAAATTCGCTCCTTCCTGGGCGCGGGCTGGAATGTGCTTGCCTCGATCGGCCATGTTCGCGACCTTCCCCGGAAGGAACTGGGAGTTCGCATCGGCACGGAAAAAGTGGCGCTGGATTATGTGAACTCCGTGGAGAAGGCGCGAACCATAACGCAACTTAAGAACGCAGCCGGTTCCGCTGACGAAATTTTTCTAGCGATGGACATGGACCGAGAAGGCGAAGCGATCGCATGGCACGTCGGAATGCTGCTTGAGAAACCCAACTGGCCGAAAATCCGGCGCATCGCTTTTACCGAAATTACCAAGAGCGCCATTCATGCGGCGCTCGCCAAACCGCGCCGCGTCGACGCACATCTCGTCAACGCGCAGCAGGCGCGGCGTGCCGTGGACCGACTGGTGGGCTTCAAAGTTTCGCCCCTGGTCTGGGCTGCAAAGAATGCGGGCTCAAGCGCGGGGCGCGTTCAATCGGTGGCGGTTCGGCTGGTCGTCGAGCGCGAGGTTGAAATTCGAAATTTCAAGCCACACGACTATTGGAAAATCAAAGCGCGTGTCAGCCCCGGCGAAAAGCCGGCGCATGGGTTCTGGTCCGAGCTGCAAAAGTTGGGCAACAAAGAGGTGGTCTCAAAAGTTGAAGCCGGACAGGAGGCGAAACAAGCCACGATTCAAACGAAGGCGGAAGCCGATGCTTTGGTTCAAGAATTCAACGCTGGCACGTGGACCGTAGTGAGCCTCACGCGCAAGACGCAGGATAAGTCCCCCTACCCTCCTTATATTACCAGCACGCTGCAGCAGGCGGCCAGTGTGCGGCTCAAGTGGGGCGCGCAGAAAACGATGCAAGTGGCTCAGGCGCTTTACGAGCACGGCGCGATCACCTACATGCGTACCGATTCGCCCGCCATCTCGGCAGAAGCGTTAGCCATGGTTCGCGATCATATAGCGCACGCTTTTCCGCCAGCGTATCTTCCCGCCAAGCCGCACCTTTATAAGGCGAAAGGCGGCAATGCCCAGGAAGCGCATGAATGCATCCGTCCCACGGAAGTCCGTAAAACGCCCGAGAGAATTGAGGAGCTCGATGCCGACGAACAGAAATTGTACCGGCTGATCTGGACGCAATTTGTGGCCTGCCAGATGACCTCGGCGCGTTATGACGTCGCCACAATTGATATTGAGAATGGACGCGGGTTATTCCGTGCGCGCGGCCGGCAGGTTCTCTTTGACGGGTGGACGCGGCTGACAGGTTCGAGTTCCCAGAGCACGAAAGACAAGGAGGGCGGCGACTCCGATGAGGAGGATCAGGATTCGGCATTGCTGCCGGAAGTGGCGCGGGGGCAGCGGTTGAACTTAATGGAGCTCAAGCCTTCACAGCATAAAACGCAGGCGCCCAACCGTTATACCGAAGCGACATTGATACGGGCGATGGAAAAGCTGGGCATCGGGCGGCCGAGCACGTATGCGGCGATCATGGAGAACATTCGCCGGCGCGGTTACATCCGCGAACAGAAGCGCGTGTTTTTTGCGGAGCCCGTTGGGGAGACGCTGACTCAGTTATTGATGACGCATTTCAAAGACACATGGATGGAGTATCAGTTTACCGCGCATATGGAAGAGGACCTTGATAAAGTTGCGGAGGGAACACTGAATTGGCACGCGCTGGTGATACGGTTCAATACTCAGCTCGAGAACGCAGCTAAACAGTTACCAGTGGGTGTCACGCGCCGCGTTTCACAGGCGCAACGCAACCCGCAAACACCGCCGAAGCTCCTTGACGAGAAGTGCGAGACATGCGGCGCTGCATTGATGATTCGAGAAAGCCGCCATGGAAAATTCATCTCCTGTTCCGGTTTTCCGGGGTGCCGCCAGACCAAACCGCTTCCAGGATCAGAGCGCGAAACGCCCTGCGAAAAATGCGGTCGACCCATGTATCGGCGCTCCGGCAAGCGCGGGGATTTTTTTGGGTGCAGCGGCTATCCGACATGCCGCAACATCACTGATATCCCACCCGCACAGCAGGCGCGTCCGTCGCGGCACTAGACGGATCGCGATTACGGCGCGAGTTTAAGCCGGTTCTTCTTTACTCCAGACAGTGAAGCTCTTGAGTTCCGCGTGGCCGAAGGAAGTGGTCAGTGCCACGTCGACGGCGTCGCGCCCACGGGCCATCAGGATGCGGCCCACGCGCGGTGTGTTGAATCGTGCGTCGAAGGTGTACCACTGGTGGTTGAGATAGACTTCAAACCAGGCGCTGAAATCCATGGCCGCCGCAATGGGGGAGATGCCAATATCTCCGAGATACCCGGTGGCGTATCGAGCGGGAATATTCATGGCGCGGCAGAATGTGATCGCCAGATGCGTGAAGTCACGGCAGACACCGGTCTGTTCGGAATAGACGTCCCACGCGGTTTTGGTCGGGCGGGCGAACTGGTGCCCGAAAAAGACATGGTTGTGAACGAAGTCGCAGATGGCTTGCACGCGTGCCCAGCCGGGCGGGGACTGGCCGAACAATTTGAAGGCGATGTCTGAGAAGCGATCCACTTCGCAGTACCGGCTGGCTAACAGAAATTGAATGACTTCCGAAGGGAGTTCGCCCACTTGGTGCTGCTGAGCGTTGGGGTGGACGAGATCGAGACACCCGTGATCGTTGACCATGTTTTCATTGTATAACCGAAGTCTGCCGGCAGGCGCGATGATCCGGCCGCATCGATTTCCATAGTTATCGAAGAAGTCCTGCACGGGCAGTGCTGGCTCAGTGACCAGTTGCTCGGGCTTGAGAAGATTTCCCGAACGCGACGGATGGGTGTACAGCATCAGGAGCATGGGCGTGGGGGCGGGAAGCTGAAAGATTAATTCATGGCCACATTTAATATTCATGGAATCCTTTGGCGGTTTGAAGACGTAACGGGGCAGATGAGTGGAGACGCGCAAGAGGAGCCTTGAAAGTTCAAAGATAACAAGGATAGCGGCGAATGCAGTAAGAATCCTTGAGCGCATAACAAAATAAAAAAGCCACCCTGCTTTTGAAGATCAGCAGGATGGCGTTGACAGCCGCGGCGATCCTTAAGGGGCCGGTTTGGTGACGGTGTTGGCGTCCAGCGACACGGCGCCGATGCGAGTTAAAGCTCGGCCATCCAGAGTCGCGCCGGTGTTCAGCGTAATGGACTGATCGGCCAGCACGTTTCCTTTGAATTTCGATGTGGTGCCCAGGGTGGCTGACGATCCGACCTGCCAGTAAACGTTGGCTGCCTTGGCGCCGCCAGATAGAACAACCTCGGTGCCCGGATCGGTGATAAGCGTGGATTCCATTTGAAAGATAAAGACAGCATTCGGATCGCCTTGCGCGTCGAGCGTCAGAATACCCTGCGGACCGGTGCCCGAAATTCCAGTGGATGACTGGTTTTTATAAAGACCGGGGGTGAATGTCAGTCCTCCCAGATTTCCAGGCAGCACAGCGGCGTTCAGACGCGAGGCGCCGTCGTTATACGCCGCCAGAAGATCGTTCTTGGCCTGAGCGGCGGCGGAATCGCCCGCATGTATAGAACCGTTCACTTGTCCGGGCGGAAAGCCAGTGACTGCGGTGCCGGGACTGACGCCCAGATCGCCGTTGATTACTGTTTGACCGGTGCTCGTAACAGTAGAACCGGCCAGTATCGCGAACGCGCCGGCTGAACCGAAGACAATCTGCTGCTGGGACATTTGCGAGCCCGTTGTGAAGACCCACGTGAAGGTATTTTGAATGGCGTTGCCGGCCAGATCCTTGGCGGTGGTGGTAATCGTTGCGGTGAACGTTGTGGTGACGGCCAGGTTGCTGGAGGGAGTGAAGCTCGCGATGTTACTGTTTGAATTGTAGGAGATTGAGCCGGCCAGCGGCACTTGATCCGGGCCAGCGACGAAGAAACTTGCCGCCGTGAATGTCAACGGATTCATGGCCTCACTGAAGGTTGCATTGACCGTGTGATTGATCGTCACGTTGGTTGCATTGTGGGTTGGATTTGTGGACGTTACCGTCGGCGGAATGTTGTCGGCGGGCCCGCCCGTCCTGAAGGACCAGGCAAAATTGTTGGCGATAAAATTTCCTGCAACGTCTTTGACCCCCGTTGAGAGCGTCGCGGTAAACAGGGTATCGATGGCCAGATTGTTGGTCGGCGTGAACGTTACAATGTCATTGACTGAATCGAAGGTGACGGTGCCTGCAATCAAGGTGGAATTTGCCGCGGTCACTTTGAAATTCGCTGTCGTGAGCGTCGACGGGTCCATGGCTTCGCTGAAGGTCGCATTGATCGACTGATTGATCGCGACTCCCGTTGCGTTATTCAAGGGATTGGTAGTCGTCACCGTTGGCGGCGTCGTATCTGCCGTCGCGCCCGTCGTGAACGTCCAGACGAAGTTACTGGCCAGGGCATTGCCCGCGAGATCCTTGACTGAATTTGAGATTGTGGCGGTGAAAAGCGTATTGGGCGGCAAGGCGGCTGCGGGCGCAAACGTGGCTGTTGTGCCGATGTAACTGACGGTGCCTTGTAGGGGGGTCGCGCCCTGCTGCAACGTGAAACTGGTGCCGCTCACTGTCGAGGGGTCCATTTCTTTGCTGAATGTGGCGTTGATCTTGACGGCGAAAGTCACGCCGGCCGCGTTCCTGGCCGGCTGAGTTGAAATAACCGTCGGAGCGGTAATGTCAGCGGTGGAACCGGTCGTGAAGCACCATAGAAAGGGGCTGGCCAAAGCATTGCCGGAAGAATCTTTAACGGCGGTGCTCAGGCTTGCGGTAAACACGGCATTCGGCGCCAAATTAACATCTGCGGTAAACGTAGCCGTGGTTCCAATGAGGACGACGGTGCCGGGGAGGACAGTAACACCCTGGCGTACGGTAAAGCTCTGAATGGTGATGGTCGAAGGATCCATCGCGGAGCTGAACGTGGCAGTGACTTTTCGATTGATCGCCACCGCTGTGGCTTCGTTAGCCGGGTTTGTGGCAGTCACCGTAGGATGACTCAGTGGTACGCTTACTTTTCCGGGGACGGGTACTTTGCCGATCTTGGTGCTGAACGATCCTGTTTTCTGCGAAAACAGGGTTACAGGCGTGCTATAGGTCTGATCGCCGAGGGTGACATCCACCCGCACGTGGTCGCCCGGGCCGCTGAGAAAGTTGGTCAAGGTGGCCTTTGACAGTGCTATTTTCATGGCACCCTTCAGCGCGTCGTAGCTGATTTTTCCGGCCGGCAACGCCGCGTCCTTTCCTGATTTCAATTTCTTGCTGGCGAACGTCGTGAAGGCTGTGAAATCTTTATCGATGGCGGTGATTCCCGCGCTGGTGGTGACGCGGAGGCGAACCGTTTTCGCACCACTCGCGCCGGGAAACTGAAACGCCGGGTCTGCGAGCAGAAGTGAAAGTTTGAGCGAGTCTTTCAGGGCTGATTTGACAGTGACCGTTCCCGACGACACCACGAATGCAGCGGTGCGATAACCAGAATTGGCGGTGAATTTACCCTTCGCATCCAGTGCGGCATCCAGCGAAAATCCGTGGGCACCGAAGTGCACGAGATCGGTGAATACCGGTGCGGGCTTTCCATTGAAGATACCGGATTTCGAACTGACGGTGATGGTCTGCGAGCTCTCATTGAGCAACACCGAAACAGCGGGCAGGACGTTCTTGGCGCTCTTGAAGGCGTATTTTGATTTTGAGCCGACAAATTTCGACGGACTGATTTGTACTCCGGTCAAATTCCCAAGGCTTGTGATGAACGAATCGGTGGCCGCATTGAAGAGGCGTGGAGCCGTGCGATCGGTATTATAAATATACTGAGCCTGCCAGGATTCTTTGCCTGCCACGCCGGCCTTCACCGCTAGTTTTTTAATCCAGAGATTGGCGAAGCCTTTCACGGAAACAGGCAATGATGTGACGGCGTCATCAATGCAATTGGTGGCCGTAATCGTCACCGTGTACGTTCCCGGCGCCGCGTAGGCGTGAGTGCCCAGCGAATCGACGGTGCCGTCGCCATAGTCATAGACGAACATCAGCGGAAGGCCTTGCGGATCCGTGGCTGTTGCACTGAACGTGATCGGTTGCCCGACCAGCGGAATGGCTGTGGAGGCCGTGGGCGCACTGCTGAACACGGGCGGAGTGGACGCGGCCTCAACGGAATGAATGAGACTTAATCCGAGTAGCAGGGCAAAGACAGAGAGATGCTTTAACATTATTCATTCCTTAAAATTGGGCCGACGAACGGTTATCGACACGCCGCGTTTCGTCAAAAAAAGTTTTCTATAAATGTCGCGTTGGCTAGTCACGCGATTGATGAGCCATCTTCCTGATCGCAGAACGAATAGGGAAACTTGCACGGGTGTAAATTGAAAACGCTGCGAGGGTAAGAAGGACTTGGATGTATTAAAATAATTATTTACGGACACGTATCGACACGGGCTCGCGTGAACAGCGCCAAATGAGGCAAACATCATTTACGAGTCAGTTTTACTCTCAGAGTGGCGGGCTCTACACGCTTCCCGGATGAAGCGTGAAGCGTGAAGCGCCGAGTGGACTCGCGTTTTTTGGTGCAAGCGGGAGCCGCGATACGTTGCGTTCAGGCTTACGGTGCTTTGGCTGGGATCTGGGTTTTCTTGATAACGATGTCGGCTTTTTTCAGTGCGGCTTCGAGGTCGGCTTGATTGGTTTTTTCGGGATCGATGAGGGCGACGATGCGGCCCTCTTTGAAGCTGACAGTGGCTTGTTCAACACCAGCGATCTTGTTGATGATGAAATACGCGCCGAGGCTGCAGCCTTTGCAATCGAGTCCGGCGACGGGAATTTCGATCGTGGTGAGTTTTTCTGGCGGTGTGGTGGAAGGCGTTTTAATGCCGAAGCCTTTGGCTCCCAGAACATGGCCGAGGCTGCCCGTGTTGTGCTCCTTGGGAATGTAGGCGAAGGTGGCTTCGGCGCGTGCGTAATCGATGCTGACGAGTTTGATTTTAGGATTGTCTTTTAATAACGCGCGCAATTCATCCGCGCGCTCGGGGTAGCAGAGGCCTGTGATTTTGTGCGTCAGGGCCTGTTCGACCTTGTCGTTCTTGTCGCTGCCGGCGTGGCAGACGGCGGCGGTGAAGAACGCAAGCAGAGTGAACGTTTTAACGCCAAGGACGCCAAGGACGCCAAGTCGCCAAGATCGCCAAGCCTGATTGATTCCATTTTTCATCCAAGCAGCTCCGGCTATTGGGTCTGGAAAAGGGGACTCAGGACGAGTTCGCGCAGGAGGGTGCGAATGCCGCCGCCCTGTTTCTGAACGCGGTCGACGAGAGCGTTGATTTCATCGCGGTCGCTGTAGGCAATCTCGCGGCCGGTCGAGTAGACGGTGAACTGGCGCGCCAAGTTTTTCAGAAGCCGGGGCGTGTCCGCGGCCAGCATGGACTGCAGTTCGGTGATGCCGCTGAAGGCGCGCTCGTCGGGCAGCACGCCGGATGAATCGACCGGCGGGCCGAGCTTGAAACTGATGCCGATGATGGGATCGATGGCGCCGCGCGGAGCGGTATCGCCGGTGCCGATGGAGCGGTAGCGAGCGCGCTGGCCGCCGATGACGTCGAAAGATTCGAGCGCAAAACCGGGCGGGTCAATTTTGGCATGACAGGACGCGCAACTGGCATCGGCGCGGTGCTTGTCGAGCAGTTGGCGGATGGTCGTGGCGCCGCGGACGTCGGGTTCGACGGCGGCGATGTTGGGCGGCGGCGGTTCGGGCGGCTCCCCGAGCAAGCGGTCCATCACGAATGTTCCGCGCGGCACGGGCGAGGTGGTGGTTCCGTTCGCGGTAATTTTAAGGATGGAGGCGTGGGTCAGGAATCCGCCGCGCGCACAATCGGCGGGAAGGGGGACGCGGCGAATGATGGAGCCCTGCACGCCCTTGATGCCGTAGAGCACGGCCAGCTTTTCGTTGACCATGACGAAATTCGATTTCACGAGGTGGCTGGCGTCGAGATCTTTTTCGATCAGTTCGCGGAAGTAGGCGCGCGTTTCGGCGACCATGGAATCCTGCAGGTAGGGGCTGAATTCAGGATAGAGCTTTTTATCGGGATCGGTCGAGGCGATCTGGCGCAGGCGCAGCCACTGGCCGAGGAAATCGTCGATGAAGCGCTGCGCTTTCTCGTCTTTCAAGAGGCGTTCGAGTTCGCCGCGCAGCACGGCGGCATCGTTCAGTTTTCCGGATTCGGCGAGTTGCAGCAACGCGTCGTCGGGCATGGAGTTCCAGATAAAATACGAGAGGCGGCAGGCCAGCGCGTAGCTGTCGCGTTTTCCAGCCGGTTCGACGAGGTATAGAAAATCGGGCGAACAGAGCGCGGCGCGGTAGGCCCAGCGCAGGGCGGCTTCGAAACTGTGGCCGACCTTGAGGCGCTCGTCGACCTTGGCGACGTACTGCTGGCGCACACTGGCATCAACAGGCCGGCGGAAGGCTTTGGGCAGAAATGCGGCGAGCAGGCGGTCGGCATCGACTAAAGGCTGCGTGCTTTGAACGGTCCAGATTCCGGTTTCTGGATCGGGCCGGTTGGGGGCCTGCGTTTCCTGGCGGAGCGTTTTACGCAGCGGCGGGCGGATGCCTTTTTGTTCAGCAGGTTTGAATTCGGCCAGCGGCAGATCTCCGAAGAGACGCTTGTGCGATGGCGGCGGCCAGACATCGTGAAGAGGGCCTTCGAGGTCCAGCCAGTCCACGGCGATGCCGGGACCGGTGAAGGCCATCGCGCGGCCTTTGCGGTTGTAGTTGGCGACGGGCGCGAGCGACGCGGTGTTGAAGCCGATGGTGTCACGGAAATTCAGGAATGTTTCGAATTCGTGGAGCTGCGGATTCAGCGAGGGGGCATCGTAATAGCCGAGCACGAAGCTGGGATGCCCGCCGCCGCGGCCGTCATCCTGCAATTGCACGACGGAGAGGCGCGCGGCCTCGGTGCCGCGCGCGGGAAGGACTTTGCCTTTTTCCCACTGGAAGCTCCAGAAGGAGGCGCGCAATTTGTAGCGGCCGGGATAGAGCACGGCGAAATCATAGAAGTAGGGTTTGAAGGATTCGTCTTCGTGGCGGAAGACGCCGGTGCTGCTGCCACTGGTGAAGGCGTTGACGTGATTGTGCGCGCCGTCGTCGATGTGGCGGTGTTCGCTTGCGGGAGGGTAGTTGGGATCGGACTGAAAATCTTTCAGCAACACAGCATCTCCATTACTGAGGATATGGGCGACGTGGCGCGAAAGGGGAATGCGGAGTTTCTGAACCACCGGCGCCTGTGGGCGCGTGGCGATGGCCATGTCCAGCGTCTGGTCGGCGGCTTCGACGTACTTGGCCATGTTGACGTGGGAAATGTCGAGCGCATCACTGTTCTTGTCGAATCCGTGAGCGCTGCCGTCGGAGGGCAGGCTGGTTTGCAGAATGATGCCGGAGAGCGAGAACAGATCGCGGATGGTGTTTTCGTATTCTCCGCGCGTGAGGCGGCGCACGGCGGTGCGGCCTTGCCCGGCCAGGCGCGCGCGGTCGGCGGCGAGAAGCGACTGATGCAGCGACTGAGTGAGGGCTTCGATCTCCGGCGCCGTGGGACGTTCTTTGCGTTTTCTGGGCGGCATCTCGCCGGACTTGACGAGGTCGTGGACTTTGACCCAGCGCGCGAAGTCGTCGGGCTTGGCGAAATCGGGCTTGAGCGCGCTGAGATCGAGACCGCCCTTTTTGGTGTCGGGGTCGTGACAGTCCATGCAATGTTTTTCGAGGAACGCGCGCGGTTCAGCGGGCGCGGCCGCGGCCGTGGCCGTGGCGCAGACCGAGACAAATGCGCAAACTGCCGGGAGCGCTCTGATCATGCCAGCTCCAATCCCGTCATCGTGCCTTTGGACGTGGAGAATTCACCGGTCTCGATGCCCATGCGCTGGAGCATGGAGACGTAGAGATTGGTCAGCGGGTAATTGTTCTTCTGATCGAAGGCGAGGTGCTGGCCGTGCTTGAAGCCGCCGCCGGCCAGCAGCACCGGCAGATTCACATTGGAGTGCGAATTAGCGCTGCCCATGCAGGTGCCGTAAAGAACCATGGTGCGGTCGAGCAGCGATTGGCCCTCCTCCTTAATGGAGTCGAGGCTGTTGAGGAATCCGGCGAGGACGTCGAACTGGCCTTCTTCTTTGGCGCGCAATTCGGAGATGACTTCAGGGCGGTTGCCGTGATGCGTGATGTTGTGGATAACGACGGTGTCGATGAATAGCGAGATGATGCGCGTCGAATCGGTCTCCAGTGCGAGCTTCATGACATCGAACATGAGCTTGGTTTTCGCGACGAACTCCCGGTTGTCGGCAATGTCCTGCGGAACCGGCGCGGTGACTTTGGGCTTGGGTTTGTACTCCCAGGCTTCAGAACTGTGCAGGCGCTTTTCGAGCTCGCGGACGGAGGTGAAATATTGGTCCATGCGCTGCTGGTCGGCTGAGGACAACGAGTTATTTAAACGCCTGGTCTGGTCGCCGACGAAATCGAGCATGCTGCGGCCCTGGCGCAGGGCTTCGACGTTGGCTTCGACTTCTTCGGCTTTGCCTTGCACGAATAGTTTCTGGAAGATTTTTTTCGGGCTGCGTTCAGCGGAAATGGCGGCGCCGCTGCGGGTAAAGGAGAGCGTCTGGCCTTCGCTGCTCATGGCCAGCGCGAGCGAGGGGTAACGCGTTTCGGTGCCGAGCTGTTCAGCGGCGTACTGATCAAGAGAGATCCAATTTCGGAAACCGCCTCGTTCGGGGTGCGGCGTGCCGGTGAGGAAACATTTTTCCGCGGCATGCGCGCCGGTGACGCCGGGGAGGCTGACACCGGAGAAGACGGTCATGTTTTTTCGGTGCGCGTCGAGGCGCTTCAAATAAGGAGTGCTCTCGTAGTCGCGGCCGGCTTTCTCGGGAAAAAAGAACTGCGGAAGGATGCCCATGTTGGTCTGGATGGCGACCATGCGGCGCGGGATTTTGACGCCATCTTTGGCGAATGCGGGGCGCATGGCGTCGAGAAAGGGCAGCGCGAGCGCGGCCCCGGCACAGCGCAAAAACGTGCGGCGGGCCAAGGGGGTGCGCGTGGCTATAAAGGGGGAATCCATGGGTGCCTCCTCGAGTTTCACTTGTACATACAACTCGAAGTGCATAAATGCGATGGTTTTTAAAAAGTATGTTTTCTCATTATTACAACGGATGAAAGCGCTGCGAATTACTGTAGCAGTAACTTAGAGACGTTCATCCGTTGTATTAGTGAAGAAATAGAAAACGCTACTTTTTTTGAGCGAGTTCGTTCTTGAGCGCGGCCATGGTTTCGCGCTGACGCTGCAGGACGATATCGCGGGCTTTCAGCGCTCTCGATTTTGATCCGGCAGGGTCTTTGGCCATGGCGAGCACAGCGGACGGCATGCGTTTGATATCGGCTTCGTCGTCGAAGGTGAAGAGCCAGTCGCTCAGGCCGATGTCTCGCCACATGAAGCCCTTGCTGGTCTGTTCGGCCCAGCGGCAGATGATCGCGGGAATGCCGTTGCCGATGCACATGATCGGCGAATGCATTTCGTTGCCGAACAGTCCGGCGCTGCGAACGTAGGTGCTCAACGCTTCGTCGGTGAGCCAGTATTTTTCGCGCCACACGACTTTCTTTTTTACGTCATCGGGCAGCTTGTCGATCAATATTTCTTTGCCGACGGCCATCTGTGTTTCGTCCTCGGGACAGACGAGGACTTTAAGCGCGGTCTCTTTGACGACGGCGATGATGGCTTCGCGCAGAGGTGCATGATCGTGCTCCTTCATGGCTTCATTGCGTTCGTGTTTTTTGGCATCGAACGCGCGTTTCTTGGATGGAATCGTCCAGTATGGCGTGTTGCGCAAACGCGGGATGCAGCAGAGAAACTGGCCGTCCTCCAAACCGTTGGCTTTGCAGAATGCGGCGGCGGCTTCATCGTTACGCAGCTTGACTCCGAAAGCGCCGTCGGGTCCGAATTCCATGATCGGGCAGGTGATGCCTTTGTCTTTGGCGAACTGAAGCGAAAGGGTGTCGCGGAAGAAAACGAAGCGCGCGTTGCTTAAGAGCTGTTTGGTTTGATCGTCTTGCGCGCTGAATGTAATGCCGTAGATGCCATACGGCTTGCCCGTTTCTTTAGCCCAAAGTGCGACGGAGTTCTGCCCAACCAGTGAGGGGCCGGAACCGTGAAGCAGGAAATCGCAGTCTTTGAAGGCCTGCTTCTGTGCGTCGGCGCCAATGGCGAACTTCAGCTTCGGAAAATTCTTGCGAAGCATCTCCTCGACGCCATTGTCGATGCTGCTGGGCAAGAGTGTGATTTCGGCATCGGGGAGATGTTCGCTGAGAATCTGAATGACGCCGGGGGTGTGGGCGATATCGCCGATGTTGACGGTCTGCCAGGAGGAGCGCAGAAGAATACGCGGAGGGCGTTGTTCTTCGCTCCGGGCCGACACGGCGAGCGCCACGGCTGCCGCGAGCGTGGATTGTAAAAACTGGCGGCGCGGAAGCGAAGGGGGCATCAACGGGCCTTTCACTGTTGGGTGCACGTCGCGTACATCCATGAAAGTACACCGCGATCCTCCGGTTGTATACGGACAGGACGGACAGAATTTCAGGCTGAGCGTCGAGCGCTCCATTCGAAACTGGAGCGCTGGCTCTCACGTTCCGTCAACTGAAAGTACGGAGAACGGATCAGAAGGTTTTATCATTGTGGAGCTCATGGATGACATGTTGGCAGTCAGCGAAGAATTGTGCCGGGAGAATCGTTCGGCCTGATGAGCCATCATCACATGTTCGCTGTTGAGACGTGTGATTCGGCCCTTTTCCAGATGATAGACCGAATCGCATTCGGTGGCGGTGTCAAGGCGGTGCGTGACGAGGATCACGGTGCGCTTGCCTTTGAGGCTGTTGATGGTGTCCATAACGAGCGCTTCGGACTCGGCATCGAGGGCGCTGGTGGGCTCGTCGAAAATCAGGATGGGGGCGTCGGTGACTAGAGCACGCGCGATGGCGATGCGCTGTCGCTGGCCACCTGAAAAGTTTTTGCCGCCTTCCGTGACTTTGGTCTCGTAACCATCGGACAGGACATCGATAAAGGAGGCAGCGCCGGCAAGTTCGGCGGCGTGTTTAATTTTATCGAGGCCGGCGAATTTGTTGCCGTAGCCGATGTTCTCGCCGATGGTGCCAGCTACGAGGGCGTTCTCCTGGGAGACGATGACGATATGGCGGCGCAGCGAGGAGAGACTGATGCGGCGCAGGTCGCGGCGACCGAGCGTGATTTCGCCGGAGGTGGGATCAAAGAATCGCGGCAGCAGATTCAACAGGGTGCTTTTGCCGGAGCCGCTGGCGCCGATGAAGGCGACCATTTCGCCAGGTTCGATGCGCGCGGAGATGCCTTTGACGATGACGCTTCCGGGTTCGTAGCCGAACGAGACGTTCTTGAGAACGAGCGGCCGCGGCTTAACTTTGAGTTCGATGGCATCGGGCGCGTCGCTGACGGCGGGAACTTCGTCCAGCACGGTGAAAACGCGTTCGCTGGCGGTGATGGATGTTTTCACGCGCGCGCTGAAGCCGATGACTTCGGAGAGCGGATTGAGGAGCTGTGAGAAGTACCCCATAAAGAGGAGGAGATCGCCGTAACTGAATCCCTCGGTGGGGCCGTTCAGGATTTGATTCTGATAAACGAGATAGCCGCCATAGCAGAGCACAGACGCCTGGCCGATTCCGTAGATGCATTGAATAAAAAGCGGATAGAGATTTTCCTGCCAGTGCAGACTCATGGCGGCCCTGACGCTCTGATTCATTTTGCTCTGGAACTGTAATTCTTCGTGAGCACGGCGGTCGTAGGCATGAATTAAATTCATTGAGGAGAGGGCGCGCTGGATAACGGTGAGCAGCCCGGCATCGATTTCACGGGATTCCTCGGCGCGCTTTTTAATGTTGCGGCCGAAGTACCAATTTCCAACCAGCATCAAGGGCGCAAGGGCGAGGGCAAAAAGGGTGAGGGGAATACTGCGGGTGAGCATGACGGCGGTGATGGTGAGGAGTGTGGCGGTCTGCTGGCCGGTGGTGAAAATCGTATCAAAAATTCCGAAGGGCCCGAACGTATCGTTGCTGAGGCGGAAGAGGGAATCGCCCATTGGCTTGGAATTGTGGTAGGGAACGCCGAGATGATGAAAATGCTCAAAAAGATCCCGGCGGACACGAAAGGTGCCGCGGTATTTGATGCTGTTGCTGATCATGGAACGGAAACAGGACAGAAGATCGAGGGCAAATTTCAAGACCACGAACATCACGCCGAGAACGACGATGCGAGCGCCAGCGCCTTGCGGAACGAATTGATTAAAGAGATTGTAGATGAATCCTGATTTAGGTTTGGCCGAGAGAACGACATCAATGAGGATGGCCATGGGCCAGGCGAGGAGCGTTCCCAAAACGACAAGAAGGAAGATCAAGGAGACGAGAGCGGCGATGCGCGGCCAATCGTGTAAAAAGTAGGCAAGGGAGCGCTTGTAAGTCGTAAACAAAAGCTGTCTCCTCCAGTTTCACGGGACAGTTCCACGGGATTTCAATGTGAAAAAATTCGGCGATACATGGTCATCAACAACCTAGATTCATTCAATATTCCATCCCTATCACTAAATGCAAAAATGAAGGCATTTCCTTTGCGAGTAGCGAGGCGAACTCGTGGTTGACGGGTAACGATAGAAGGTGTTGGAACAAATCTATCCAACCGCGGTAAGCACTAGCCTATCTGCCGTAGCGAGCTTGCAGGAGGAGGCTGTGTCCAGAACCCCTGCCGTCATTCGGAGGAAACGTGGCACGCTGGATTGCAAACCTGTTCAAACGACGAGCGAGCGCTCATAAGGAGCGGCCGACGACCGTGCGAATGGAAGCACCGGAACAGACACTTCCCGGACGGCTGTTATTCCGGCTGTGGCAATTCGTCAGGCCACATCGTGGAATGCTGGCCCTGTTGACACTCTGTTTTATTTTCAATCAGGCGACGGCCGTTGTCATCCCGATCGCCATGGGCCAGGTGCTGGACAAGATTCTTCCTAGCGGCGACAAGGAAGGTTTGAACCTGATGGTTCAGATCCTCGCCGGGTTCCTTATTGTAAAGTCCCTGTTCACGTTTTTCGAGAGAGAACTGACGGCTCTTGTGGGATCTTTTATTGTGCGGGATGTGCGCATCCGGCTGCATGCGCATTTTCTGAAAATGTCCCTTCGGTTCCTGGATGATTACCAGGTGGGTCGCGTGGTCGCGCGCATCATGGGCGATACGGAATGCGTGAAGAACCTGGTGATCACGGGGTTGCTGAATACCTCGGCGAGCATGATCCGGTTCGTATTCGTATTGGGAACGCTGATTTATCTGGATTGGCGACTGACGTTGGTCACGTGTTCCATTCTGCCTTTTTTCCTGATGGTGTTCTGGAAATTCGCGAATAACTCCAAGCCGGCCTACTTAAAGTTGAATGACGATGGTGCGAGCCTGTTTTCCAGCGTGAACGAAACGTTTGCAGGTGTGCGCGTGGTCAAAACGTACGGCGGCGAGCGACGCGCGAATGCGTCGATGCTCGGCCGCATGCACGACATCATGCGCAAGTCGCTTTCGATAAGCCGTGAGCAGCATTTAATCACGGTGATCTGGGACGGCACGGCGTGGTTGAGTTTGATCGCCTTGGTGTGGTACGGCGGGCATCGCGTCATCGATCAGGGCATGAGCATTGGAGAACTGGTGGCGTTTTATGGGCTACTGGGGCAGATGCAGGGGCCGATCGTTGATCTGATTAATATCAATGCGACGCTGCAACCGGCGCTGGCTTCTATCGATCAGATTGAGCACGTACTGCAGACGGACCCGGAGATCGTGGACCGACCGAATGCGATCAAGGCAGGCGAACTGCGCGGCGAGATTGAATTCTCCGACGTGGATTTCACCTACAAGACGGCGCGGCAGGAACAGAACAAAGACCCGATGAGGGCGCTGGTCGAAGCGAAGCAGAACCGGGTTCGCACGGTGGAAAAAATATCCTTTCACGTCAAGGCTGGCGAATGCGTCGCCGTCATCGGCGCATCAGGCTCCGGCAAGAGCACGGTGTTGAATCTGCTGGGCCGGTTCTACGACATTGACGGCGGGTGCATCAAGGTCGATGGCGTCGATATTCGCGATTACAGCCTGACGTCGTACCTGAAGAATTTTGCCATCGTGCTGCAGGACAATTTCCTGTTCCGCGGCACGATTCGCGACAACATCCGGTACTCCAAATTGGATGCGACCGACACCGAGATCATGCATGCGGCCAAGCAGGCCGGCGCGTGGGGATTCATCCAGGAGTTGCCGGAGGGGCTCAATACGTGGTGCGCGGAACGCGGCGTGTCGCTTTCCGGCGGACAGAAACAGCGGCTTTCGATTGCACGGGCGATCCTGGCCAATCCGCGCATCCTGATTCTGGACGAAGCGACGAGCGCGCTGGATAGCCACACCGAGGCGCAGATTCAGGCGGCGCTGGAAAAGCTGATGCAGGGGCGGACGACGTTTATCGTGGCGCACCGGCTGTCAACGATTGTGGGCGCGGATCGCATTATTGTGCTCGATCACGGGCGCATTATTGAAAGCGGCAGCCATGCGGAATTGCTCCTGAAGGGCGGGCACTACGCGGCGATGTTCAACGAGCAATTTGGGAAAGTGCAGGAGCAGTTCCAGGCCGTTGTGCAGAGCGCGAACGACACATCGATCACGCAAACGGTCATGACGGTAAATCAGGAAGCGGAGCCCACTGGCCGCGGCATCAGCGTGCGCCGGAAAACACTGTCAACGAAGTCCATTGAAATAAAAAGCGTGCAGCCAGACGAGGTGTAGAACGTGGCGCGATCAGTCCTATCACTGTTTCAGAAGAGTCCGAAAACACGCGCTGCGAAAGCGTTGACGGAGGTCTCGTCGTGGGAGCCGCTGCGTTCGGAGATTTACACGGTTCAACAGCTTGAAGAGCTGGCGTGCGAACTGGCGCGCGACCAACGGGTGAACCTGCGGGGCGGCAGCAATGTGCTGCTGAAAAAACTGCGGCTGAATGCGCATATCCTGAAGGCGGCTTACAGCAGTGTGTACGCGTCGGCGGGGCCGCGGCAGCGCATCTCTCCGGCGGGCGAATGGCTGCTGGATAATTACTACCTGATTGAAGAGCACATCCGGATTGGCTGGCGGCATCTGCCGCGCAGTTACAGTCTGGAACTGCCGCTGCTGACCCATGGACAGCACGCGGGTTTTCCACGCGTCTACGCGATCGCGGCCGAACTGATTTCGCACGCGGACGGGCGTATTGAATACAAGAATCTGAGCCAGTTCGTGGCGGCGTATCAGTCGGTGGCGGATCTGAAACTGGGAGAGCTCTGGGCGATTCCGATCATGCTGCGTCTGGCGTTGATCGAAAATCTGAGCCGCGTGTCGGCGCGGATTGCGCGCGAACAGGTGGAGCACGAGGCCGCCGGCCTGTGGGCTCAGCGAATAGCGGATGCGGCGAAACGCAACCCGACTGAAGTGCTGTATGTTGCCGCGGAGATGGCGCTGTCCGGGCACGCGATGTCAAAAAGTTTTGTGGTCGATTTTTCGCGGCGGCTGCAAATGGGAAATCAGGATTTTTCCATCGCGCTGACGTGGATCGACCAGCATCTTTCCGAGCAGGGCGTGACGCGCGAGCAGTTGATTCACGAAGAGAGCCAGTCGCAGGCGGCGGATCAGGTTTCCATCGGGAATACGATCTCGAGTTTGCGGACGTTGCAGGCGATCGACTGGCGCGAATTTGTGGAGAGTCTGAGCAGCGTTGAACGCGCGCTGCGTGAGGATCCGTCTGGCGATTACGCGAAAATGGATTTCTCAACGCGGGATTTTTACCGGCACGCGGTGGAGTTTGCGGCCAAGCGCACGCGCGGGCTGGAGTCCGACGTTGCGGCGCGCGCGGTGGAACTGGCCCGCCATGCGGCGCCGACCGCGGACGCACGGAAGCGGCACGCCGGCTACTACTTGATCGATGATGGAATGGATGTGCTGGACCGGGCGATCCGGGCGCGGCCTTCGAAGAGTGTGGCGCTTAAACGGGCGGCGGCGCAGTTCGCACTGCCGCTTTATGCGGGCTCGATCCTGTCGCTGACGGCGCTATTCACCGTGGTCGTCGGAAATAGCGCATGGGGCCTCGACCTGGGCGTTGCGATTCCGGCGCTGCTGGCGCTCGCGTTGACGGCCAGCCATTTTGCGGTGTCGTTTGTGAATTGGATATCGACACGCAATATTGCTCCGCGCCACACGCCGCGCATGGATCTGAGCGAGGGAGTGCCGGATAGTCTGCGGACGGTGGTCGTTGTGCCGACCATGCTGACCAGCCACACGTCGACCGATGGCCTGCTTGAGAAACTGGAAATTCGCTTTCTGGGCAATCGGGATCCGCATCTGCTATTCGCGCTGCTGACGGACTTGAAGGATGGGCGCGAAGAAATTCTGCCGGATGATGCGGCGGTGATCGATTACGCGGCGGCCGGAATCGCGGCATTGAACCGGAAGTATGGACAGGAGCGCTTTTTTCTGTTTCACCGGCCGCGAAAATGGAATCCGGAAGAACGCGTGTGGATGGGGTACGAGCGCAAACGCGGCAAGCTCGCGGACTTCAATGACTTTCTGCTGCACGGAAAGAAGACTGCGTTCTCGTGCGTGGCGGGCAACGTCGAACACCTTAAGAATATCAAGTATGTAATCACGCTCGATACGGATACGCAGCTGCCCAAAGACAGCGCGAAAGAGATGATCGCGGCGATGGCGCACCCGCTGAATCGTCCGGTCTTTGACGAGAAGCTGGGGCGCGTCATTCACGGGTATACGATTCTGCAGCCGACGGCGGCGATTCATCTGACCAGCGCTCAGGCCACGCCGTTCTCAGCGCTCTTTTCGGGCGAGCCGGGGATCGATCCGTACACGCAAACGATCTCGGAAGTGTACCAGGATATATTTGGCGAAGGCTCGTTCATCGGAAAAGGAATCTACGATGTGGCGATGTTCGAGCGGGTGCTCGGGCAGCGTCTGCCGGAGAACCGCATTCTGAGCCACGATCTTCTGGAAGGCTGCTACGTTCGAGCGACGCTGGTGACGGACGTGCTTCTGTTCGAAGAATTCCCGGCGCGCTATCTGACTGATATGACGCGACGACACCGCTGGATTCGCGGCGACTGGCAGATCATGCGCTGGCTGATGCCATCGGTGCCGACGCTGGATGGCACGACGGCGCCCAATCCGCTCTCGATGCTGTCGCGCTGGAAGATCGCCGATAACCTGCGCCGCAGCGTAGTGCCGCTGGCCATGCTGGGGGCCTTGCTGGTGGGATGGTTTGCGGTGGCCCATGCGTTGAATTGGACGTCATTCGTGCTGCTGGCGATTTTTTTTCCGCTGCTGACGACGGTCTGCACGGAGCTGCTCGCGCCATTCGTCAACGGCGACTCGGTCAGTTTCAGATCGGGTCTGCATTCCATGGTGCGCAGCGCGTGGGGCAGCGCCGTTCGGCAGGTATTGACGCTGGCATTCCTGCCGTACGAGGCCATCGCAAATGTGGATGCGGCGCTGCGCACGCTTTACCGCCTGTGGTTTTCACGCCGGCGCCTGCTGGAGTGGACGACGGCGAGCGAATCGGATCAGGCATCGAGCACGAGCCTGCAGAACACGTACCGGACGATGTGGGTGGCGCCGGCGACGGGAGTGTGCGTGATGGCCGCGCTG
>Ga0163155_10001466_pt1 | contig 28573 bp, 22 predicted proteins | sample OliLakLV19SP4G1_FD_148611 | JGI IMG/M metagenome (GOLD analysis project Ga0163155, IMG submission 148611) | Freshwater microbial mat bacterial communities from Lake Vanda, McMurdo Dry Valleys, Antarctica - Oligotrophic Lake LV.19.SP4.G1 | ecosystem: Environmental > Aquatic > Freshwater > Lake >... | reverse complement strand
GACGGTGACTGTCGACATCGTGCCGAGATTGAACGACGTTCCGATGGGCTTGCCCTTGTGATGGATGCGTTCGTGCGGCACGCTCGGCTTTTTCTCGCACACATTCTGCAGTCCATTGCGGCAGCTGAAACATTCCCCGCACGGCATCGCCCAGTTCAGCAGCACTCGCTCGCCGGCCTTGACGTGTTGAACGCCCGCCCCCGTTTTGAGCACCACGCCGGCGCCTTCGTGTCCCATCACGAGGACCGGCTGGCGGCCGAGAATTTTGAAATCCGTATGGCAGACTCCGCTGGCCTTGATCCGCACCATGACTTCGCCAGTCCGCGGATCGGCGACGTCGATCGTGTCGATGAAGAAGGAGCCTTTTCCGTCCGCCAGCGCCGCGCGTGCCTTCATTTTTTCCGCTCCGTCAGGTTTGTGTAGTAACGCCGTAAGCGCTCCTTAGAATGGAGGCTGCGTTTATTTTAGCAATAGCCTATGTCGAGCTCGTTGAATAGCATCATCGTCGTCGCCAGGGGAATATAGGGACTTATGGAAAATCATCCCACCGGTTCAAGCGCCACAGGTGCGGCGCTCGACGCCACGCTTGTTGGAAGCCGCGCCGGCCCGGCGCCGGAACTGACGATCGTCGCCTCCCAGAGTACGATCCTTAACGGCATCAACAGCCTCCTCACGATTCCACGCGTGGATTTGAACAGTGACACTCTGCTGCGGTCCACACCTCGCCTGCTCGTCGATGGCGCGACCGCTCCGTCGCTCGGCGGAATTCCCCTGCTGGCCAAGCTGGGCCAGGGGGCCATGGGCGCGGTTTATTATGGCATTCATCCCATTCATAAAAACGAGGTCGCGGTGAAAGTGCTGCCGCAACATCTCGCGGAAGAGCAGCCCGACCTGGTGCAGCGCTTTCATCGCGAAGCGGATGTGGCATCCAAAATTCATTCACCCCACCTGGTCACCATTTCCACCATCAATCAGCAGAACGGGCTCTATTTCCTGGTGATGGAGTTCGTCAATGGAACGTCCGCCGGTTCTCATCTTAAGCAGGTGAGGACGTCGGGCAGCATCGGTCTCGCTGAGAACGACGCGCTCGATTTGTGTATCGCGGCGACGGCGGGGCTGGCCGCCGCGCACCGCGTGGGCGTCGTGCACCGCGACATCAAGCCCGATAACATCCTCCTTCCAAAAGACAAAAGCACCGGCGTGCTGCAACTCTCATTGTCCAAGCTCGCGGACCTCGGGTTGGCGCGTGAAGACGGGAGCGCATCGCTGACAGGCACCAACTCCTGCATGGGCACGGCGGGTTACATGGCGCCCGAACAGATCATGGATGCCAAGCGTTGCGGAAAACCGGCCGACGTGTTCTGCATGGGCGCGACTCTTTACGCGCTGCTCGCCGGACGCCCGCCTTTCAGCGGCGCGACCGTCATGGCGGCGCTGCTGGCGACCACGCAGGAACCGCACCCTCCGATTAAAATGCTGCGTCCCGATATTTCAAACATCACCTCGGAACTGCTCGACCGCTGCCTGGCCAAAGATCCCGCGAAGCGATTCGTGGACGGCACCGCGCTGCTGGAAGCGATGAGAATCTGCCGCGATAATCTGGGTAAAGACGGCGCGACATTCGCCGCCCTCGAGCAGCTCATGATGCTGCAGAACAAATCGGAGGCCGGCGCCAAAGTTCCGGGGCTCACGTCGGTCCGCGCCAAAGCGGCGGTGCCCAGGCGGACGTGGGTCGGGATCGCCGCGGCCGTATTGATTCTGGTGATCGTCGGCGGCGTCATGGAATCTCGAAAAGAGACGCCCGAACTGGCAACGAAAACACGGGCCGATCCCGCGCCAGTTGCAGTTCAGCCGGAGGTCAGACCCGTACCGCTCGTGAGCGTCAATCCCACGCCGACTCCCGCCGTCGATGCCGAGACGGATGCAAAACTCCAGGCCAAACGCATGTTCCAGGAACACGCGCAGGCCGGATTTAAAGCGGCGGACAACCAGGATTGGAAAGGCGCCAAGGTCGAACTCGAATTGGCGCTCGCCATTCTCGGCAACGAGGAGCATCCTCTGAAGTACGCCGCCAAAGAAAAACTGTCGCACGCGGCGGCGTTTTTCCGCAAAAAAGACATCCCGCGTAACGCCGACGCGCCAGTGTCATCGACTCCCTACGCAGCCGCGATGTTCAAAGCCCACACCGCCGTGGCGGCGTTGAAATGGGATGATGCGGTGCTCGCCTTTCAAGAAGCGCTGCAGCACAGGCCCACTGATGGCGCCGCCAAACAAGCGCTCGCCGATGCGTCGTACGAAAAATCAATGGCCAGTGGCCGGCGCGCGCGCGAACTATCGCGCCTGGTCGAGGCCGAGACGGCCTATGAGGATGCGCTGCGTTACCGCGCCAACGACCCCCAAGCCCAGCGTGCGCTGAGCGAACTGCGCCTGCAGCGCGGGATCGCCCGGGCGCGCGACGCCGAAAACGATCCGAAATCCACCGCCGCCGACCGCCGCGACGGCTGGCGCTCCGCGCAGAAACAATGCATCATCAATTCGCCAGAGTTCCGCATCTGCGAAGAACGCATCGACTATTGGAGCCGCGTGGCCGCTCGGGAACTTCAGGAAGAAGACCGCCGCCGCCGCGTGGAAGACGACGATCGCCGCAGGCGTCCACCGGCGCGCGACGTGAACCGGGATGTCCGCGACGCCAAAGATACGGCCAACAAAATCCGCAGCCTCATTGGCAAGTGAGGCGCGGCGTGAGATCGACATTCGCGATCCGATCATGACCATTATTAAAATCGACAATCGCCATCGCCTCGCTAAAATACGGGCTGACTTTTTAATTGAGGAACAGCATGCCATCCCCACGAGTACTCATACTTCGCGCCGCCGGCACCAATTGCGATGCTGAAACAGCCTTCGCATTCGAAAAAGCGGGCGCTCAGACCCAGCTCGTTCACGTCCGCGCGCTCTGCCAGTCTCCGCGCCTGCTGCAGGAGCACGCGGTGCTCGCGCTGCCTGGCGGATTCAGTTACGGCGACGACCTGGGCTCGGGCACCGTTCTGGCCAATGAATTAATTCAGTCGCTGGCCGAACCGCTGCAGCGGTTCATCGAACGCGGCGGACTGGTGCTGGGCATCTGCAATGGTTTTCAAATCCTTGTTAAAACCGGACTGCTGCCAGGCCCGAGCTACGCGCCGAAAAAGCCCGACGAAGTACCCGGCGCCACGCTCACGTTTAACGATTCGCAGCGCTTCGAAGACCGCTGGGTCCATCTGCGCGTCGAACCCAGCCAGTCTCCCTTTCTGGAAGGCCAGGCCGGCAAAATTCTCACCATGCCGGTGGCTCACGGCGAAGGCAAATTCGTCACGCGCGACGCCGCCGCCCGCCAGCGCCTCGAAGAAGGCAAGCAGGTGGCCTTCCGCTATGTCACTGAAAACAACGCCCTCGCGGCGTATCCCGAAAACCCCAACGGCGCTCAGAATGCGATCGCCGGGATCACCGACGAAACCGGCCGCGTGCTCGGCCTGATGCCGCATCCCGAACGCCACGTTCTTCCCTGGCAGCACCCGCGCTGGACGCGCGAGGGCCTGAAGAGCGACGGCGACGGTTTGTTCCTATTCAAGAATGCTGTGAAACACGCGAAGAGCTGACCCCCAGAAGGAGACGGGGCTCTTAGCCCCGTCAGGCCGTTGGAAAATTTTCATTCCGCTTTCCGTAAATCCAAAATTGGAAATCTAAAATCCAAAATGCCCCTGTATCTGGTCGCTTCCCCCATCGGCAACCTCGGCGACATGTCGCAGCGCGCCATCGAAACGCTCACGCGCTGTAGCATCATCGCCGCCGAAGACACCCGTTCGGCGCGCCGCCTGCTCAGCGTTTTTAAAATTTCCACCGAAGGCAAACAGATCGTCGTTTACGAAGATCACAACGAAGTCGGCATGGCGCCGCGACTGGCCGAGGATCTAAAGCGCGGTGCCGAGATCGCCGTGCTGAGCGAAGGCGGGACGCCGCTGGTCAGCGACCCCGGTTTCCGCCTGGTGCGCGCGGCGATTGAATGCGGCGTTGCGGTGATCCCGATTCCCGGAGCATGCGCCCTCGTCGCGGCGCTATCCGGCAGCGGCCTGCCGGTTCATGGATTTATCTTCCGCGGCTTTCTACCCAAGAAACCGGGCGCGCGGCGCCGCATTCTGGAATCGCTGAAAGAGCGCGAAGAAACGCTGATCTTCTACGAGTCCCCGCAGCGTGTACCCAAGGTTCTGCCCGAATTCGTCGACATTTTCGGGCCCGATCGCCGCGCTTGCCTCGCCCGCGAGCTCACGAAAATTCACGAAACATTCGTGCGTCTGCCGCTCAGCGAGCTCGCCAGAAAAGTGGCCGAGCACCCCTTAAAGGGCGAATGCACACTCCTGGTCGAAGGCATCACGCGCGACAGTCAAGGCAGCACCGAACCTGACGACGAGTGAGTGTCGCGCAGGCTTCTAGCCCGCGAGTTTCAAAATCATTCCACATCCTGCGCGTCGCGTTAAATAGGAATGAATCTGAGATGTAAAAACGTGAGTGACGCAGGCTGGAAGCCTGCGCGACGATTAGTCCACGGGCGCGGCTTTAAAATCCGGCACGGGACCGGTCGTCTCGGCCGCAAATCGAATCGCGCGAAAGCGTTCCCTGGCCCACGCCGACCATTTGTTGCGCAGCGCGTTGCGCTGATCGGCGCCCAAGCGTCTGCCGCCCAGATCCAGCAGCGCTTGTTCGCTCATGGGGGCCTGCCCCAACGCGATGCCCAGCTCCGCGTCGCGTCCGGCCTTCACCACGGCATCGCGCGCGTCCCACAGGAAATCATGAACGTCGATCATCGTTCCGCGCCAGAGATCATTCAGCACCGTCCAGCGCGCGCTCGATTTTTTGCTGTCGAATTTGAAATCCGGCGCGTTCTTAAAGGGGTTCGTCACCGTGTACGTCTTCAGCCCCATCTCATACACACTCGGCATCACCGGCAGCCGCTCGAGATCATACGTTTTCGGACCCCCCGGCTCCCCGCGCGCTTGATACCATAAACGCTGTCCCGCTTCAGACAGCACGAAATCCATGAACGCAAACGCGGCGCGTTTGTTCGGCGGCGTTTTTAAAACCGCGATGCAATCCGGCGTCGCCACGGCCATGCCCTGGGGAATCACGAGCTGCAAATGCGCCGCGCCCTGCCTCCGGATTGGCGCGCTCGCGTAAAAATCAATGCACGGCCCGACGGCCGCCTGCCCCAGAGAAACATCGCGCGGCACCGACGTTCCGCCTTCATTGAACGCGCGCACATTGGACGCCATGCGCGCCAGCGTCGTATAACCCCGCTCCCAACCCTGGCCCTGCAAGATCAATTCAAACGCCATATGCAGCGAGCCCGACTGCGCCGGATTTCCGCACGAGACCCAGCCCTGAAACTGCGGCGCAGCCAGATCGTCCCACGTCCGCGGCGTCGGCAATTTCGCGCGTTCAATCACCCATGTGTTGTAAACGAATCCAAAACTCGCCAGGCAGGCCGCGTGATAACGAAATTCCTTATCGCGCAATTCCTGGTTATTTACATTCTCGGGTATCAGCGCGAGTTGTTCCGCCGACAACGGGTACGCTTCGAACAGGCCCTTTTTCGCCATGTCCGGAAGAATATCCATGCCGCCGCCGAACAGAATATCGACGCCTGTTCCACTCTCCGGCTTGTACCGTGCGGTTAGATATTTTGTGATCTCGCTCGTGCCGCCGCCAACATCCAGCCATACCAGTCGAATGTTCTTTTTGTATTTTTCGCGGTAGTACACTTCGAAGGCATCGCCGAACTCGTGGCGGATGCCGTCCCAATGCGGCGAGATTAACTGCAGTTCTTCATCCGCCGGCTTTTCAGCCGACAAGAACGCGGGCCCCAGCGCCAGCGCCAGAACCACGACCGCAAACACCGTCATCCACACCTTTCGCATACACACTTCTTTTAACACCCGCCTCGCCCAGACACAACTCGCCGCGCTTTGAATGGTGAGGGTGATCCCGGCCCACGGGCCAAGCACCGAGCGGCACAAGAAGCCCTATCGTACGCAGTTTTTGTGGCCCTGATCGCCGCCGATTCACCTCTATTATCGTTACCCTCGTAATAGCATGAACTTAAATTAGCCACTCAGTGTGCACTATTTTAGTGGCGGAGGCGCAATAGACATTGTACAGTTATAGCGAACTGAGGTTATCAAGCCTTGGAGTGCCGACTATCAAGTCGCGAGCGCTACTAATAAGGAGTGGGGCCATGAATCGAAAACTGTCTACCGCGATGTGTGGAATGTCCGTCGCACTGCTGCTGCTGACCGGATGCAAGAACGGCAACGAGACGGCGTACGACGAAGTGGGCGAAGTGCGCGTCTTCGATGCGCCGCGCCGCGAAGTCGCAACCCGCTCCGCGCTGCAGTCGTCACTCCACATTGAAAGCGCTCCCGCGCCGCGCCCGATGGGCAAAGCCCTCACGTTGCTCAAGGCATCGCCGCGCACCGCATCGCGCTCACACGCCAGCGTCGGGGAGATGGAACTCGACTAAGTATTTTACCGATGGATCGCACAACCAAGCCGCGATCATCGCGGCTTTTTTGTTGCCCATCGCGAAGCGGCAAAGACACATGAAAATAGAGCGTTGATCCCGTATCGTGTTCGCTCTTGAATTCGCGGCGATCACAACTGACAACGAACAACTGACAACGGACAAAGGACAACTGACATGTCGTCAAAATACACGCCCCGTGAAATTGAACCGAAGTGGCAGAAATTCTGGGCCGACAACAATACGTTCCGTGTGGTCAATCCCGGCGAACCCGGTTTCGATGCGAATAAGCCGAAGTATTACATCCTGGACATGTTTCCCTACCCCAGCGGCGCCGGCCTCCATGTCGGCCACCCGGAAGGCTACACCGCCACCGATATCCTGGCGCGCTACAAGCGCATGCGCGGATTCAACGTGCTGCACCCGATGGGCTGGGATGCCTATGGTCTGCCCGCGGAGCAGTACGCCGTGCAGACGGGCACGCATCCTGCCGAGACCACGAAAAAGAACGTGGAAAACATGAAGCGCCAGATTCAGTCGCTGGGGTTCAGCTACGACTGGAGCCGCGAGGTCAACACCACCGACCCGCAGTACTACCGCTGGACGCAATGGATTTTCCTGAAACTGTTCAACAGCGTCTACGACACGAAGCAGCAGAAAGCCCGTGACATCAACGAGGTCGTCGAAGCGCTGAGCGCCGGCTCGATCAGCATAAAAAATAGTACCGCGGGCGTCCAGCCTGCCAGTACCACGAGCAGGCAAGATCCCTGCGGTACGATCGTCTTCGATAAATCCGCCGCGGAATCCAGAGCCGCCGGCGTCGGGCCTCAATGGAGCGACCTGGACGCCGACGCGCAGTGGAAAATCCTGGCCAATCACCGGCTGGCCTTCGTGAGCGAAGCGCCGGTCTGGTGGTGCGACGCGCTGGGCACCGTGCTGGCCAATGAAGAAGTCATCGACGGCCGCAGCGATCGCGGCAGCCACCCCTGCGTCAAAAAACCGCTGCGCCAGTGGATGCTGCGCATCACCGCCTACGCCGAACGCCTGATCGACGATCTGGAAGGATTGGAGTGGCCCGACGCCATCAAGGCCATGCAGAAACACTGGATCGGCAAGTCAGAAGGCGCCGAAGTCGATTTCGAAATTGTACCGCAGGCTTCCAGCCTGCCCGCCGTTGGGATGGACACGAGCACACTGAAAACCTGCGGTTCAAAAATCCGCGTTTTCACCACGCGCCCGGACACCTTGTACGGTGCCACCTACATGGTGCTGGCGCCCGAACACCCGCTGGTCAAAGAACTCACCACGCCCGAGCACAAAACCACAGTTGAAATGTATATCAAGCAGGCCAGCGGAAAAAGCGATCTGGCCCGCACCGATCTGGCCAAAGACAAGAGCGGCGTTTTTTCCGGCGCGTATGCCTACAACCCCGTTTTCGAAAAGCGCGACGAGCGAGCAAAAATCCCCATCTGGATCGCCGATTACGTCCTGATGGGCTACGGCACCGGCGCGATCATGGCCGTGCCCGCTCACGACGAACGCGACGCCGAATTTGCGCTGAAGTTCAAATTGCCCATCGTCTGTGTGGTGATGCCGCCCGACGCGTGGCTGAAAGACAATGCGCCGAAAAACGCCGGCGCGCGGAACGCAACCGAACTGCGCGAACGCTTCACGAACGACCCCACCTCCTTTAAGAGTTTCTTCGTCGACGACGGCATCGCCATGAAGTCCCCCTCGATCGACGGCCTCCCCACGCCCGAAGCGAAGAAAAAAATCACTGCGTGGCTGGAAGAAAAGAAGCTGGGCGAAAAGAAAATCACCTACCGCCTGCGCGACTGGCTCTTCAGCCGCCAGCGCTACTGGGGCGAACCGTTTCCCATCGTCTGGGATTCCAAAGGCAACGCACGCGCGCTGACCGACGAAGAACTGCCCGTCGAACTGCCGGAGATGCGCGACTTCAAGCCCACCGGCAGCACCGAGCCGCCGCTGAGCAAAGCTAAAGACTGGGTCAACGTCCACATCGACATCCTGCCCGACGGCATGGCCAGGATTGTTCCTCCTCCTGTGCCTTCACCCATTCCCCATGATTCTGGGGAACCGGCCAAGCGCGAAACCAACACCATGCCGCAGTGGGCCGGATCGTGCTGGTACTTCCTGCGCTACCTGGATGCTCACAACGCCGACGCGCCGTTCAGCGCGGACGCCGAAAAATACTGGATGAACGTGGACCTCTACGTCGGCGGCGCCGAACACGCCGTGCTGCATCTCCTCTACAGCCGCTTCTGGCACAAGGTCCTGTTCGATCACGGCATGGTTCACACCAAAGAACCGTTCCAGCGCCTTTTCAACCAGGGTTTGATTACCGCGTTTTCGTACAAGGACGAAACCGGCCGCCTGATGCCCAATGACGAAATTCAGGAAAAAGGCGACGGGGAATGGATCGTTAAAGCCACCGGAAAACCGGCGCAGCAGATCATCGCCAAGATGTCCAAGTCGCTGAAAAACGTGGTCAATCCCGACGACGTCGTCAACGAATACGGCGCCGACACGCTGCGCCTGTATGAAATGTTCATGGGCCCGCTGGAGGGCAGCAAGCCGTGGAACCCGCGCGACGTTCCCGGCATGTTCCGCTTCCTGCGCGATTGCTGGCGCATGATAGTAATTGATAATGAAAGCGAACAGAACGCCGGAAGCTGCCGCATGAATCTGCTGCCCAGCGCCAGCGAATCCATCGGCACCGATCTGAAAGCCGGAGTCGAACTGGAACGCGACCTGCACAAAACGATCAAAGGCGTGACGCTGGATCTGGAACGCATGGCCTTCAACACCGCCATCAGCAAGCTGATGGTTTTCAAAAACAAGGTCAGTGAAAATCCGTCGCAGTTGACTCGCAGCCAGGCCAAGCGCTTCCTGCAATTGCTGGCGCCGTTCGCGCCGCACATCGCGGAAGAACTCTGGGCGCGCCTGCGCCACGGCACGTCGGTGGGTTTCGATGCGTGGCCGAGCTACGACGAAGCCCTGACGCAGGACTCCACAAAGGAATTGGCGGTGCAGGTGAATGGAAAAGTAAAAGCCAAAATCACCGTCGCCGCCAATGCCGCCGAAGACGCCGTCAAAGCCGAAGGACTGAAAGCCGTCGAAAAAGAATTGGATGGAAAAACCATCGTCAAGGTGGTCGTCGTCCCCGGCCGCCTGGTCAATATCGTGATCAGGTAGACGGGGCTCAAATCCATGAAATCCCCGCCAGCGGGGTCGCACCTGCACTTGTAAAAGCGCGCGCCCTGAGGCACTATAGCCGTCCCGCGAGCGCAAGTTTGCGGCGTTCTTTTGAGTTCCATAGGTGGGCAAGTGGCCGAGCGGTCAATGGCAACAGACTGTAAATCTGTCTCCTCACGGATACGGGGGTTCAAATCCCTCCTTGCCCACCATCTTTCAAACTCCCGCTGCAAGGGGAGTTGCAGTAAGAGAAAAACCCGCCGAGCGGGTTTTTTCGTTTTGAGCTTCACCCCGTTGTTATCCTCACAGAAGCATCGGTTCCGGGCGGATTGAAGACAAGCTCACCATTTGATGACCAATGTGAGTCGTCCAGAGATTGGCTCTACAGGATGGAAGTGTTTGTCATCCACGCCATCAGCCGCTTCACCTTTCAGTCGTGAAGCATAGAAGTAGTCAATGTCGCTGTCTTTGCGGCTCAGCAAATTGAATCCCTCTGCAATCAGGCTCACACGGCTGTTGAACTTGTAGCCAAGGCGTGCGCTTAGCATGGCAGTTGGGTCAGAACGTTGGCTGTTGTCTTCAATAAGTGGGCGTTCACCAAAGTATCGCAGCCGTGCTCCTGCAAGAAATCCAGACCGATGGTCGATGGCGACACCCGTTGCCAGAACCGTTTTAATTGCGCCGGGAATGTGGTTACCGGCAGAGTCCGAGCCACGGAACCGTGCGTGGTCGAGCGACAAATCGAAATCAAAGGTCAACCAATCGAGTGGGGTATAGTAGTTTGCAAACTCGATTCCTGCCCGACGACTCGGACGACTTGCCTCAGTGTTTCCCGCATCACCGACGAAGACCAATTCAGAGTCAAAATCGAAAGCGAAGAGGCCCAAGGTTGAGTTGAGATGCGGAATGTACGTTGTTCGTATTCCGAACTCTGTTCCCTTCACACGCACAAGGGGTCTGGCGGAACTGATTGGGTCACCGCTCTTGGGGTCGATGTTACTGGTCACGCCACGAGCATCGTTGCTATGAAACCCCATACCGAAGTTGAGGTAGTATTCAGTCTTCGCCCACGGTCCAAAAATCAAACTCAACTTGGGGCTGGCAATAGCCGCCACGCGGCCGCCTGAATTTTCAGGCGTATTGCTCTCCACGTCGAAGAAGAATACATCCGTTCGAAATCCTGTGACCGTGCGAAATTTGTCAATCCACTGAATATTGTTCTCGAAATACGGCGAAACGCTGTTCTGAAGCACATCGTCATCACGTGTCGTGGACAGTCGTTTGCGATGGTTCGTGTTGAACAAGCCAACGTCCAAAATCACGTCGTTTCGGTTCTGGATACCTATTGTGTTTTCAACTCGTTGTCCGTTCCATTTCCCAATCCACGCATGGCTCGCTGTCGCCCCCGCAATAATACGTTTGTCTTCCTGTTCAAACTGGTCTCCATCATCGGGGTTGTCCAGAAAGTAGGTGAAGTTCGAGAACAGATTCATCTGGTATTCAATGGCGTAGGCGTTGACCTTCGTGATGGATGTTTCTGTTTCGCGATGCCATTCACCTGAAAGGCTGTAGCGCATGGACCTTCCGCCGTCGCTGGTGTCGATGGCACCAAAACGGTCAATCAAACCAGACTTCACTGCTCGTTTTGGAATCTGGTCGGTGGAGTTCCAAGCATTGCTGTAACCCATCGCGGTGACGCTCCATCCTTCGTCAGCATCTCCCCGACTGTAACTGGCAACGCCATTTATCTTGCGAACGTTTTCGGAGTGGTCCCAAGGTCCGTCAGTGCGTTGAAGCTCAAGTGCACCAAGAAAATTCCCTGATGCTATTGGAGTCGAACCAGCCAAAAGAGAACGTGCGTAGCCGAAGCTACCGCCAGTAAGCACAGCCAGATTGCTTTCCATCTTTTGGACATAGTTGATGTGCGCAGCGCCTGTTGCAGAAAAATCGCCTTCCGAAGCGTAGTACGGACCTTTTTTATAGTCGATGCTTTGAACAAGCTCAGGAATTAAAAAGTTCAGGTCCGTGTAGCCTTGTCCATGTCCGTGGCTTGAATTGTTTACCGGCATCCCCCCAACCCACGTTGCAAAGTCGGTGCCATGGTCGAGATTGAATCCTCTGAAAAAGAACTGGTTCGCCTTTCCGCTACCGCTGTGTTGCGTGACAATCAGGCCCGGAACCGTTTCGAGCACTTCACCAACTCGTGCGATGGGTCGGTCTTTAAGTTGCTTCGCTCCAATCTTGCCCTCTGAAGCTGAAGTCGCAGCACCACTCAAATCTTCGGCACGCCCTTCAACAACAACTTCCGCAATAGGAGTCGGGTCAGTCTTTTTCTGGTCATCGGTAGTAGTCGGCGGGCTTGGCTTCTCTGTGGTCTCTCCGGCGCAAAGAGAAGTCGAAGTAGAGAAAAGCAACAATGCGATGATGAAGAGTATGCGAATCACGGGCGTCCCCTTTTTCAGACGCCTACTATGAGTGGCGTCAGGTCAACTGTTTCCTTAATCTACTTAATGCAAGAACAGCATGGAGTACGCCTTTGTGCTGGCGCAGCCCTTCTCCATCACCATCTCAGCACACAGGTGGTGTTCCAAATGGACGTGCGTTGAAGCCAAGATGTTTTGAAAGTGCTGGTGTTGAAGCTCTACCAGCGCATCATTCACCCCACGCGAATGATGATTGTAGATAAAGGGATGGTGCCTAAGACTTCATGACTTCCATCACATTCTCTCGCCACAAGCTCGTTGCGAATCATGTCTCGCACGAACTCTGAACGATTGCCGTACTTGGACTCTTTGAACATCTTCTCGAAACGGTCGAGAAGTGGTTCTTCAATCGAAAAACTGAATCTGGAAATGTCAGGCATGGCTTGTATCCTTCAGTATGAAGTTTTTCAAGGCAGCAATACTGCCTGCAAAGGTAAACTTGACCGTGGTAAGACTTGCTTTCGGCAGGCACGGCAGGTGAGCGTACACTGAATGAAAATCTCGCATGTCATCGGCGGTCGTGGGATGACGCTGGTCTTATCAGCGTCACTGCACGCGGCTGCTGTCATGGCGTTAAATCTGACAGTCGTGCAAGAGTCTACGGTTCGCAATGACAGCCAGCACGAACACTCCGATATTGAAGTTTCTCAAATGACATTCGAACCGATGTTAGAAGCACTGCCTGTAGGTGAAGTAATTGTTCCCTCAGAACAGGAGAAACCAATCGACTGGCAGCATTTTGCTGCTGCGAACGAAAGACTCGCCGACTACTTCGCTGCTGGAAAGACGGAACCTAACAGCGAAGTTAGCAACGGACTTCAAGACACTTCCGAAGGCGGCACGCGGCTACTGATTGGTGCTCCAACTTCAGGCGGTGGTGGCAAAAACTCTGCGGAAGTTTTAGAACTCGGACACCAAGGCTCCTTCTCAGATATTAGACCTCGCAAGATTTTCAGGCAACACACTGACCACACTCCGACGGGTTCCGATGCCCCGTCAGGTCGCGGTTTACCGGGCATCTCAACTGTATCTGGTGGGGGTTCAGGTCTTGGCAATGGAGTCGGTTCAGGAGCCGTCGGAAGGCGAGGCGATGGCACTGGCACTGGCGCGGGCGCGGGCGCTGGTGCTGGTGCTGGTGCAAACGGTTTAGGAACTGGAACTGGAACTGCCAAGCCGCTCGGTTTGACGGTTTCCGCGAAGGCGTTGAAAGTTGACGGCGGTCGTTATCCGAGTTCCGCCAAGCGTGCAGGGCACGAAGGAACCGTTACACTAAAGGTCGAAGTTTTGAGCAATGGAAAGGTCGGGAAAACTGAACTTCAGAAATCCAGCGGCTTCGATGAACTGGACAAAGCCGCACTGGAAGCCGCCAAGGAATGGCGATTCTCACCCGCAACGGAGAGCGGCATTTCGGTCAAGTCTTGGGTTTTGGTTCCGTGCCGCTACGTCCTAAGCCGTTAGGCTAACGGTGTTGTATTCATGTTCTCAATGAATTCGCTTCAACTCCTTATTGGAGATTGGACGGTTGAGCGCATGAAAAATTCATTATGTGTGCACCATAACAGTAGTGAGACTCGCGAGGCGCCCGTTTATTTACACAAAGTGAGACTGTGGCGCAAATGAGCTCAGGGGATAGGATAGTAGCTGTCCCCTTCCTCCCGGGGGAGAGGGCAGGAATTACTTTTTATGCCAAATCTTATTTTGATCGGATTGTTCTTCGGGGGTTGGGGCGCGGGCGTGCTGGGCGAGTATCTGTTTCATTGGATCATGCACCGCTGGTCGCTGCGCTTTCACCTCAATCATCACAAGCAGTTTTTTACTCTGCCGCCGCGCGAGGTGGCCGTGCGCGACCTGGATCCGCGCCTGGGAATCCAATTTTTCGCGGCTCTTCTCGTGGTGCTTTCTCCAGGCATGTACTACTGGGGTTGGCTTCCGGTGCTGTGTTTCTGGGGCGGCGCCTTCTGGCATTTGATCATTGTTTACGAAGCGTGCCACGCGGTGATGCATTATGAAAACTGGCTGCCCGGATTCGTTCGCGCCTCGCGGCTGTTTCAATGGTGGAAGGGCTGCCACTTTGAACACCACCGCCATGCACCGACGGGCAACTACTGTGTTACTTTTCCCGCGATCGATTATATTCTTGGAACGTATGTACCTCCGCGGCCACCGCAGGACACTGCCGCGGACGGCAAGGCTTGAACGCACGATTTAGAGTATGGAATCCACGCCGCTATGCTCACGAAAAAAATAACGTTTGAGTCGTTTCGCCAACCCATCGCGCCGCTGAACAGCGCCGCCATCGCACAGTGTCAGAAGCGTCTGAACAGCTTGACCAAGCCTCCCGGAAGCCTTGGGCGCATTGAAGAGCTCGCGCTGCGTCTGAGCGGCATGAACGGATTTCCGCCCGCGGCGGATAAGGCTCACGTGCTGATTTTCGCCGCCGATCACGGCGTCACGGCTGAAGGCGTCAGCGCGTTCCCCAAAGAAGTGACGGCGCAGATGGTGCTTAATTTTTTAAATGGCGGCGCCGCGATCAATGTTTTTTCCCGCTTGGCGTATGCGCTGATGACGGTCGTCGACGTGGGCGTGGACGCGGATATTGAAGTGCCTTCGCGCGGGCCGGCGGGTGTTCTGGCCTCTTGCGGCGCGCTATACGTCAATGCCAAAGTGCGGCGCGGCACGCGCAATTTCGTGCGCGAGGACGCGATGACGCGCACGGAAACGCTGCGCGCGATGGAGGCTGGACGCACTGAAGCGGACGTTGTGATCCGGCGCGGGTCCCAGGTTCTTTGCCTCGGTGAAATGGGCATCGGCAACACGTCGGCGGCGGCGGCGCTCGTCGCGGCGCTGCTGCCGCTGGATGTTAAACTAGCGGTCGGCCGCGGCGCGGGAGTCGATGAGTCCGGTTATAACCGGAAGCTCGCGGCGGTCAGCGCGGGTCTTCAGCGCGCTGGTTTTTCGGCGCCGAAAGAGGCCACCGCCGAAAGTGCTTTTTCTGCGTTGGCGGCGCTGGGCGGATTGGAAATCGCAGCGATGACCGGCGCCATGCTGACGGCGGCGGCGAGCCGCATTCCGGTGCTGGTGGATGGCTACATATCGTCGAGCGCGGCGCTGGTTGCAGCGCGGCTGCAGCCGGAAGTGCTGCCCTATCTGATTTTCTCGCATCAATCCAGCGAATGCGGGCATGCGCATCTGCTGGAAAAACTGGATGCTCGTTCATTGCTGAGTCTGGATCTGCGGCTGGGCGAGGGCACCGGTGCGGTGCTGGCGCTGCCGATGCTGCGATCGGCCTGCGCCATTCTCACACAGATGGCCACGTTTCAAGCGGCCGGCGTCTCTGGGAAAAAATAACGGCAAAAATGGCACGACGTGAAAACGCCACGCATCTTTGCGTGGCGTTTTTTTTTGACTCCTGAACCGATGCTCCTTTTAGAATCCGCCGGGAGGCAGTTCCGGACCCACGCCGCCAGGCATGCCGCCCATCATCGGCATCGCCAGGCCTGCGCCAATGGCCATCAGGAAAACCGTTTGGAACGGTGGAACGGGGCTGCGCATGATGCCGATGTTGGCGTCTCCGATAAAGGTCGACGCGATCAGCACCGGGGGAACATCTTTAAACAGTTGAGTGGCCGGCGGCAGCGTGGCGAGATTTTTCTTTATTTCTGCATCTTTTACTTTGGCTTGCAACAGGGGCAATCCGACGGTCGCGCCAAAGGTGAGGAGGCTCTTCATGTCCGCATACATGATCTGGCCTTTGCGTTCTTCCGGGCTGAGTGCGCCGAGTGCCTTGACGAAATCGGGCTGCGACAGCAGACCGGGCGTTTTGTTATCGATGAAGCTGAGCTGCTTGCGCAACGCCTGAATCGACGAGGCGACGAAGACGCGATTGCCTTCAATCGTCCAGCACGGCGAATAGGGAAAATTCGGCTGAACGGGCAGACCCAATGCGGTGAGATCGAGCTGATAGATTTTGTGTCCCGGCGCGTCGACTTCCTTCACCGCGTTCTTGTTGTCGTACGCATTGAAGCCCTTGGAAATGGCGGCATTGACGGCCTTGGCTTTCTCGGCATCCTCGCAGGTGATGAACAGGCCCAGGTCCGGAGGGGCCAGTGCGCCGCCAGGTGCGAGCACCGCGTAATAGCCGATGGAACCTTTGACCAGCGCCGCGAGGTCGCCGACCTTCAGACCTGATTTGGCTTCGAACTGAGCAATAGCTTCTGAAAAATCCGGTATCGGGACGGGGCCGGGACCTTGCTTCTTGACTTGATCCATCATTTTCTTGAGGCCGCCGAGGTAGTCGCCCATGGCCGCGTTCATCTGCGAGCCATCGAGATAACCGACGGCGGCGAGAATTGAATTGGCCGGCATCAAGGCCATATCGGTGAGCGGCGGCGGTGCATCCGCGGGAGGGCGCGCGGCGGCGGCGAAGCCTTTTGGCGGACCGTCGTTGACGACATAGAAGCGGTCTTCGAAGGTGTCCGCGGCGCTCGAGGACGTCATGTACAGGTACTTGGCGGTGACGCCGGCGCCCTTCATCAGTTCGTCGTAGCCGGGCATCGGCGCGACGGCTTGCGCCGCCTTCATGTACTTCTGGAAATCCATGCCGAAGATCATGTCGGGCTGCGTTCCGAGATGAGGAAGCGCTTTTTTGAAGTCGGGTGTGGCGGCGAATCCACCCGGCTGAATAAATCCATCGACCAGTTTCTGAACCGATTCAAGAGTGTTGGAAACGAGGATATGGCGGCCGATCAAGGCTACTGCCGGGCCTGCGCCGAGGGGATCGTTGAGAATATCGACATCTTTGTAGTTCGTTGTTTTGCGGCCGCCCGCCAGGACGCCTGTTTTCGTCAGCAACTCGTCGAAAACATCAACCGGGTTGGGATCGGTGATCTCAAGAATGGCACCGAATTTCAGCTCCTCCGGATTGAGCAGATTGAGCTCCCACAGTGAGACGGTGAACTGTCCCTTGAAGCGTTGAAACCAGAGAAGCGCTTCTTTTTTCTTCTGTGGCTCCTGGTTCATCATCGCATCGACTTTTGTGCGGAAGGGTTCCAGGTCTTTGGATAAGATAATCTGGCCGATGGCGGTCTTTTTTGCGTTCTCTAGCGACGTGGAGAGGTTCTTCAGCTGCAATACGATAATCGAGTTGGCCGGCACAACCTGGAGGTAATCCATCGCTCCGATCGTGGCAAGACGCAAGCGTCCCAGCAGCCGGGCGGCGGTCGCTTTAACCTGCGGATCGGCGGATGTCAGCGAGGCTTTAAGGACGATTTCTGCCTTGGCTCCGGCCTTGGACAATTCTTTCTCCGCGGCCAGACGCTTGGCGAAGTCATCGTCGCCGAGTTCCTTGACCCAGGCTTTGAGCTGGTCGTCAGTCGGCGCCGGTTTTTCCAGCGCATGGGATGAGATTGCTATAAATGCGATCATCGCGACGCATACGGTCATCCACTGATTCACACGAATACACATGATTGGTGCTACCCTCCGGTTTGAGCTCCTGGACGGCGCTCGCTTTTTTCGTACGAAAGGACACTTTATCCAATGGCGGAAAACGTTCCATTACAAACCGGCGCGAATTCTATAAGGGTCTGGCGGCGACAACAATTCTTTGCGAGTTTCTCATTGTGCGGAATTGACGGAGCCCAAAAAGCTCCTAAACTGATGGGGTTTGAGTGTGGGCCATTCGACGTTTTTATCGCTGCTCGTCGTAAAAGGAATCGCGGCATGTTTTTCTGGCTGACACCGGCTCTTTTTTTTCGCATATCAGCGCGCTTTGATAAGCGGGTGATTACCTGTGGAAAACCGGCTTCAAAACACCTGTGTTCGCTGACCACAAGGTGTCCGGTTGTTCACCTCTCTCCACGCTCGGCTTCCGAATCGGCAGCCGATCCGATGCGTCCTTACAGATCCCTTAAACCGTCAATCTCTGGGACACCGTTCAGCTTGGTTGTCCGACTAATGGTGTTAGTTGAAGGCGAGAACCGCTGTCGCGTTTTCAGACTGATTTTTCAAATTAAACAGGTTATCCACAGCGTTTTTTCAAAACGAAACACGGCTGAAGTGCGCACGCGCGTTTGATTTAGAAGGGTGAAGGTTCGGTTGTTCACCGAGTTTCACTTACATACGGCTGAGAGGAGTTTAAATAGTCTCTTTCTTTAATAGCAACGTCATGTGTTCAGGATAGGCTCTGAACCCCTGAACTAAAAGCGCGAAATTATCCGGAGGTCTTGTCATGAAGTTGGTCGTCAAACGTGAACCTTTCACTGCTGCTCTGTCCGCTGCCGCCGCGGTTGTACCGCTGCGTGGCGCACGACCCAGTTTGAAGAATGCGCTGCTGATTGGCGACGCCGAAGGAAACATTGAAATTCAGGCCACGGATATGGAAGTGGGTCTGCGCTATCGGTTGAAAGCGGAATCCATTCAATCGCCGGTCTCCCTGTGCCTCCCCTGTATCACCATGGCCGGCCTGCTGAAAGAATGTTCAGAAGAGATTGTGACGCTGGAGACCAGTGGCCCCAAAGGCGTGCTGACGATCGGACGCGACCGCTTCGAAGTGCTGGGACAGGAAGCGTCGGATTTCCCAATAGTTCCCGGCATGGGCGAAGGCCCGACGTTAACCGTGCCGGCGAATGAAATTTCGAAGATGATCGACCGCACTATTTTCGCCGCCGCACGCGAACAGGGCCGCTACGCCATCAATGGCGTTTACATGCAATGCAAAGACAAGGTCCTCGAAATGGTCGCCACCGACGGACGGCGACTGGCGTACTGCAAAAAGAAATTGAAGAACGCGGGCGGACTTGAAGAAGGCGTGATCGTACCAATCAAGATGATGCAGGAAATCCGCAAACTGTGCGACAATGTGCCGAGCGGCGAAGAATTGCAGCTCGCGGTGCGCGACCGGGCGATACTGGTCTGCGGCAGCGCCGTGACGCTATCGAGCCTGGTCGTCGAAGGCATCTTCCCAAAGTACCAGCAGGTCATTCCCAAAGATTCCGACAAGGAAGTCACGTTCAAGCGGGATGCCTTATCACAGGCGCTGCGCAAGGCGATGTTCCTGACCAGCGACGAAACGCGAACGGTGCAGCTCACCTTTACGCCGGGCACGTGCGAAATCGACGCGCGCTCGCCGGACAAAGGCCAGGCGCAGGTGAAGATTGAAGTTGAATACACAGGCGAAAAGATCGCCATCGGCTTCAACCCGAACTACCTGCAGGATGCGCTGAAAGTGCTGGCGACCGATACGGCACGCTTGGAACTCAAAGACCCCGCCCGCCCCGGCGTGCTGCGCGAAGGCACGGATTTCCAGTACGTGCTGATGCCGGTGAATCCTAAGGATTAGTTCGTAGCGCAAGCTGTTAGCTTGCGAAGTAGTGAACGTGAAAACAACGCGCTTGCCGAAAAGGTGAGCGCGTTTTTATAAGCAGTTAAATGAAGTAATTTCGACAGAGACTCCGCTATGAAAACCAAGTCAGATAATTTCTCGTCGCCGCTCGGCGACATTCTCAAGAAGATCGTGCGCAAAGGCGGCGCGCAGAAGCGAGCGCTGACAGGTCGTAGGCTCGCGCAGAAGACGTTTCAGGAGACGATGGGCGGGCTGGCGCCGAACGCCTCCGTGGTCAGCGTGAAAGTCGGCGTGGTGACCATCGAGACGCCCTCCAGCGCGCTATTTCATGAACTGGAAGGGTATCACCGCGAGATACTGCGGGACGCGTTTCGCGCGGCGGGAATGCAGGTCAGCACAGTACGCGTGCGGCTGGCGAAAAGATAAGCGCGACTGTTGGCGGCCATGATTTTTATGTTACGATAAGCTCCGAGCGTTACGGAGTACTGGCGATGATCAAACCCCTAATTCTGCCTGAAACGTCTGATACCCAGCCGCATCCCGGCCGCCGCATGACCGAGGCGCAATTCGTGGCGTGGTGCGATTCCAAGACCTGGGCCGAATGGGTGGACGGGGAGGTCATTGTTATGTCACCGGTTGGATATCAACATGAATCTATCTTTGTGTTCTTACTGCGGCTTCTGGGCGACTTTGCTGAAATTCAGGAGTTGGGTGAGGTTCTGACCGAACCTTACCAGATCAAATTGCCAGACCAAAACCGCCGCCGTTCACCAGACATCTTTTTCGTGGCGGCGAATCGACAGACGATCATTCAAGATAATCACGTCGATGGAGCCCCCGATTTAATTGTGGAAATTGTTTCTCCCGACAACCCGGCGCGCGACTGGCGCGACAAATATCTGGAGTACGAAAAAGCGGGCGTTCGCGAATATTGGATCGTGGATCCGAATTCGGAAAAGGTCGAAGCGTACTCGCTCAACCGGCGGAAAAAATACCAGGTGCTGAAGGAGTCTGAAGGCATCATTCGTTCCAAGACGCTGAAGGGATTTTACCTGAAGCCGGCGTGGCTTTTCCAACAGAAGCGCCCGAAGACACACGCGATTTTACGCGAACTGGGCGTGCGCTGAAAACCTTCAAGAAACGTGCGAAATTGTTTTGAAGAAGCCGCTTCCATGCGGGGAATAACGCCTCTGAAAAACGCGTCCGATAATACCGGCGCGCGCTTTTCAAGTACCGTTTTCACATAATCAAACAGGCTTTTGAAAGGTTGCGAAAAGTGTGGCGTCAGCGGCCACATGGAGTACACTTTCTCATAGGTAAAATGCAGGCTTTTTGAGCTGTTTTTTTCCCGCCACGCTGAAGGCTTTTCCATTACCTTTGAGCCGCGTATTTTTTAAACAGGCCCGCACGGGAGACACGATGAGTAATCCGGCTGAAGTTGTTGAAGGCACCCTGGAAACGCCCAGCACAACCAGTGTTGAAAAGGCCGCCAAAGAAGCGGCGATCCTGGTGAAGAACTCAGGAGCCGTGGCCGAAGGCAACTACGACGCCAGCGATATCAAGAAGCTGGAGTTCCCCGAAGCGATCCGCAAGCGGCCCGGCATGTATGTCGGCGGCGCCAACGAAAACGGATTGCATCATCTGGTGTATGAAGCGGTGGACAATGCGGTCGATGAGCACATGGCCGGGCACTGCAAAACGATCAAAATTCAGCTCTTCACTGACGGCTCCATTTCCGTTGAAGACGATGGCCGCGGCATTCCCGTCGCCGAACATCCCACGGAAAAAATCAGCACGCTTGAAGTGGTCATGACCAATCTGCACGCGGGTGGAAAATTCGGCGACACGAAGGGATACAAAGTCTCCGGCGGGTTGCACGGCGTCGGCATCAAATGCGCCAACGCGCTCAGCGAGACATTCCACGTTATCGTGCAGCGCGACGGCGGCATGTGGGATCAAAAGTATGAACGCGGCCTGAAAGTAACGGAGGTCACACGCATCGGCGATTCGTCGAAGCGCGGAACCAAAGTTCATTTCAAACCTGATTCTCAGATCTTCCCGATTCCGGAATTGAAGTACGAAACCCTCTCCAAGCGGTTCCGCGAAATGGCGTTTTTGAATCCGGGACTTGCCATCACGATCTCCGACGAGCGCAACGGCAAGAGCGAAGTGTACGATTACCCGGGCGGGATCAAGGCCTTTGTCGAACATCTGAACGCGGGCCGCACGCCGATTCACAAGGACGTGATCGCCTGCAACGCCGCCGCGGATGGCATCACCGTGGAGGTCTCGTTTCAATACAACGACGGCTACGACGAGAAGATTTTCTGCTTCGCCAACAACATCAATACGCCGGGCGGCGGCACGCATCTTTCCGGATTCAAGACCGCCGTCACGCGCGTTTTCAACAAGTACGCGAAAGAAAAAGATCTGCTCGATAAGGATGTCGTGGTCACCGGTGAAGATTTGCGCGAAGGCTTGACGGCGATCATCTCGGTAAAAATCCCTGAGCCGCAATACGATTCGCAGAACAAATTCCGCCTCTGCAATGCAGAAGTCGAAGGCCTTGTGAACAGCCTGCTCGGCCAGAAGCTGGAAGAAATTTGCGAGACGAATCCCAAGGTGGCGCAGGCCATCTGCCGCAAGGCGCGCGATGCGGCGCATGCGCGCGAAGCCGCGCGCAAGGCGCGTGAACTGGCGCGGCGCAAAGGCGCGTTCTCCGGAGGCGGGCTTCCCGGAAAGCTGGCGGATTGCCAGTCGCGCGACTCCGAAGAAACGGAGCTGTACCTGGTCGAAGGAGACTCCGCCGGTGGCAGCGCCAAGAGTGGACGAAACCGCAAGTTCCAGGCGATCCTGCCGCTGCGCGGAAAAGTATTGAACGTCGAAAAAGCGCGCGCTGACAAGATGCTCGCGAACGCTGAAATTTTCACCTTGATCCAGGCGATCGGCGCCAACATCGGTGAAGAGTTCAACATGGAAAAACTGCGCTACGGCAAGATCATCATCATGACCGACGCCGACGTGGACGGCTCGCACATCCGCACGCTGCTGCTGACGTTCTTTTACCGGCAGATGTCGGCGCTGGTTGAGAACGGCCGAATTTATTGCGCGCAGCCACCGCTCTTCCGCGTTCAGCGCGGCAAGGCTGTCGAATACGTCACCAGTGCTGAAAAGATGAACGAGACGCTGCTGAAGCTCGGCATCAAAGGCACGTTGCTGGAAGTGGCCGGCCGCGTGGCTCAGCTTGAAGGCATCGATCTGGAAGCCTTGATGAAGCCGCTCGAACGGCTGGAGCATCTGCGCAACAGTTTGAAGCGCAAAGGCGTGACATTCGAAGAATACATCAAGCTTGATGACGACGGCCTGTTCCCGGAATGGCATGTGGTCGTGGGAATCGACGAAGGATTTTTCTTCAGCGAAGAAGACGCGGAGAAATTCCGCAAGGAGAAGGTCGACATCCTGATGGCGCGCAAAGCGGCCGAGGACGAAGCCGAAGGCGCATCGCGGCGCAAAGCCAAAGCTGAAATCGATGGCGACGACGCGGCGAGCGTGAACGGCGAAACCGGCGCGGCGGCGGTCGAAGCCGCGAGCGTGGATGCGGCGGCCGGACAGGCGACGCTGGTGGCGTCGGGGCTGGGCGTGGAAAAGCGGCATCTCAACGAAGCGCAGGCGCTGACGGAAGCCTTCGGCAATTTGCTGCTGAGCGGATTTTCGCGGCCGGATTATCTGGGCAGCGGCACCGCGGAGACCGGCTACAAATTCAAGGTGATCGAAGAAAACGGGACGGAACACCCGGTGAGTTCGCTGGCCAACGTGCTCAAAAAAGTGCGCGAGATGGGCAGCCGCGGCATCGATATCCAGCGCTATAAAGGGCTGGGTGAAATGAATGCGGATCAGTTGTGGGAAACGACAATGGATCCGGCCAAGCGCGTGCTTCTGCGCGTGCAGCTTGAAGACGCGTACGCCGCGGACGACATGTTTAAGATCCTGATGGGCGAGCAGGTCGCGGCGCGCAAAGAGTTTATCGAACAGCACGCGCTGGAGATCGACGATTTGGACGTTTGAAAGATGACGGGGCTTTTCCGTCCCATCCAGCGATGTGGTATACTGAGCGCGGAGAGATTTTATGCCGGTAAAAACGCTCATTACGTGTGATGAATTTGAAGCGCTATCGCAGAAGTATGAATTCCCGACGGAACTCGTGGACGGGGAGATTATCGAATTGTCGCCAGCAGGATTTCCCCAAGCGTTTCTCACCATGCGAATCGGCCGCTTGCTGGGCAATTTTGTCGACGTCCAGAAGACAGGCTGGGTATTAGGAAACGAGGCCGGCTTGCACGTGAACCGTCGAAAGCAACGGACGCGCGGGGCGGACGTTCTGTATATTTCATATCAGCGGCTCCCGCGCGAGAAGTATCACCAGGGTTTTTTGAAAGTTCCACCGGAACTGGTCGTCGAGGTTTTTGGCGAGAAAGAGACGTGGGACGAGCTCGCTGAAAAGATTAAAGATTACCATGAATTCGGCATCGATATGGTCTGGGTGGTGGACCCGGATTCGCAGACCGTGAAACTGCATCCGCGCGGCGGTCAGGAAAAAATTCTTTCGAAAGACGACACGCTCGACGGCGGAGTCGTGCTGCCGGGATTCCGCGTGCCGCTCACTGAACTTTTCGCTTTCTAGAAATTAAATCGTTACGGAACAGACCGCGTGATCGTGATGTCGACGTATTTAGATGTCGGCGTGTTGCTGCGGTCGGCGACACTGTTGATGTTTACGAGCACGTTTGTTTCGGGGAAGTACGTCGCGGTACAGCGGCGCGGAATGCTATAAGGCACGACAATAAAGCGGCGCGCAACGCGCTGCTCGCCGGCGAAATGGCTCGTCAGATCGACGACGTCTCCTTGCGCAAACCCCGATTCTTTCATGTCATCGGCGTTCATCAGGATCGCGCGCCGTTCGTTGCGAATGCCGCGGTAGCGGTCATCCAGACCGTAAAGTGTTGTATTGAACTGGTCGTGGCTGCGGATGGTCATCATCACGAAATGGCCGGGTTCGAGTTTGTTTTCCGGCAGTGGATGAACAGTGAACTGCGCCTTTCCGGTCGCTGTGTTGAAGCGTCCTTCGGCGGCGTGATTCAGCAGATAAAAGCCGCCAGGAACGCGCACGCGCTGGTTGTAGTTTTCAAATCCAGGAATGACGCGAGCAATGGCATCGCGGATCAGGTCGTAATTGGCGACAAGGCTGCTCCAATCGACATGGCTTTTTGATCCAAGCGTGGCCCGCGCCAATCGCGCGACGATCGCCGCTTCACTGAGCAGGTGCGCACTGGCGGGATCGAGAACGCCGCGGGAGGCCTGAACGATACCCATCGAATTTTCAGTGGTGACGAATTGGAGCGCGCCGCCTTGCATCTCTTTCTCGGTGCGGCCCAGGCATGGAAGTATCAGCGCCTGGCGTCCGGTGATGAGGTGCGAGCGGTTCAGCTTGGTGGAGACGTGCGCGGTCAATGCGCAACGCCGCAAGGCCGCCGCGGTGAACTCGGTGTCGGGCGAGGCTGAAAGGAAATTGCCGCCCATGGCGAGGAACACACTGGCACGGCCGTCGTGCATCGCATGAATGGCGCTGACGACATCGTGGCCGTGTTCGCGCGGTGGCGAGAAGTTGAATTCGCGAGCGAGGCTATCGAGAAATTCGGGGCGGGGGCGCTCGAGGATTCCCATGGTGCGGTCGCCCTGGACGTTGCTGTGCCCGCGCACGGGACAGACGCCGGCGCCGGGCTTGGCGAGGCTGCCGCGAAGCAGCAGCAGGTTGACGACTTCCTGGATGGTCGCGACGGCGTTCTTGTGCTGCGTCAGCCCCATCGCCCAGCAGCAGATGATGCGCGATGAAGACAACGCGATTTCAGCGGCGGCGCGAATCTGCGTGCGCGAGAGGCCGCTTTGTTCGAGGATGGCGTCCCAGCTTTCGGCACGGAGCGCCGCGGCAAAGTTTTCGAAGTAAGCCGTTTTCTCCGCGATGAATGTGTGGTCGAGAATTTTTCCGGGCTGCTTCGTCTCTTCATCGAGCAGCTCTTTCATGATGCCCTTGAGCAGCGCGGCGTCGCCGTTGATGCGCACCTGCAGGAAGAGTTCGGCCAGTTCGGTGCCCGATCCGAACAGCGTTTCGAAAACATGCTGCGGATGCTTGAAGCGCACCGTGCCGGCTTCGGGCAGCGGATTGATGCAGACGATGCGGCATCCCTTTTTGCGGGCGCTTTGCAGCGCGGACAGCATGCGCGGGTGATTAGTGCCGGGATTCTGGCCGATGATGAAGATGGCGTCGGCGAGATCGAAATCGTTGAGCGTGACGGTGCCCTTGCCGACACCGATAGTTTCAGTGAGCGCGGTGCCGCTGGATTCGTGGCACATATTGGAGCAATCAGGGAGGTTGTTTGTGCCGAACTGGCGCGCGAACAGCTGATAGAGAAACGCGGCTTCATTGCTGGTGCGGCCGGAAGTATAGAAGAGCGCCTCGTCGGGTGAGCGCAGCGCGTTAAGCTCGCCGGCGAGCAGAGCGAAGGCATCATCCCAGGCGATGGGTTCGTAATGTTCGCGGCCCTCGCGCAGCACCATCGGGTGTGTGATGCGGCCCTGTTTTCCGATCCAGAGGTCCGACTGGCGTGAAAGTTCGGCGACCCCGTGCTGCTGGAAGAACTCCGGGCCGATGCGCTTGGTCGTGGCTTCGTCCGAAACTGCTTTGGCGCCGTTCTCGCAAAATTCGGTGGTGGCGCGGCCGCCATCGGGATCGGGCCACGCGCAACTGGGGCAGTCGTAGCCGGATTTCTGATTCAAGGCGAGCAGGGCTTTTGCACCGCCGACAACGCCCAACTCTTCCCAGACGTGGCCGAGTGACGAGAGGATCGCGGGAAGACCGCCGGCGCTGGTCGACGGTGCGGAAATTTTGAGTCCGGTAAAGACGTCGGACGAAAGAGGAGTGGGAATGGGATCTGGGGGCGGCATAGCTCTTTATTGTGGTAAGAAGAGGAGCTGATGTCTATCGTTGTTGTGTCAGAATCTAATTTTAAGCCTGTGTGGCGTAAATTCCGTTTTGCATTTTTTCATTTGCGATTCTAAAAGCGTATCATGGGACGATTGGTCGTAGAGCCGAATCTGTATTTCGGAGAAGTTCCGCCCGACAAGAGCATTTTGCTCGTGCTGCTGGAGCAGCGGCAACTGATCGATTTTTCGTGCCGGAGGGGGTTGTGCGGCCAGGATCTCATCCGGATCGTCAGCGGGAATGAGCATCTCAATCCCATCGAGGGACTGGAAGAGGGGACGCTGGAATTGCTGATGGCGAAGGGGAAATCGATGCGCATGGCGTGCTGCGCGCGGGTCATCGGGGATGGCGAAGTCGTTATTGAGATCGTATGATGGTGTTTGAATTGCTGAGCACACACATGAAGGGTGCCGTAATCCCAGTGACTCGATTGAGAGTTTTGAAACCACTTATTAGAGGCGGCCATGCGAACTATAGTGACAGGCGCGGCGGGTTTTCTGGGATCTCATCTGGTGGACCGGCTTCTGGCTCAGGGCCACGAAGTGCTGGGTGTTGATAGTCTCATTACGGGCTCGCTCGACAACTTGAAACATCTGGAGAATACGCGCGAATTCCGGTTTGTTCGAACCGATGTGACGCAATACATTCATGTTCCCGGACCGGTCGATCGAGTGTATCATTTCGCGTCTCCCGCGAGCCCCCTCGATTTTCCACGCGTGCCGGTTCACATTTTGAAAGTCGGCGCGCTGGGAACGTTGAACGCATTGGGATTGGCGAAAGCCAAAGCGGCCCGGCTGCTCCTAGCTTCCACCAGTGAAGTGTATGGCGACCCGCTGGTGCATCCGCAAGTTGAAGAGTACTGGGGCAACGTCAATCCCATCGGCGAGCGCAGCATGTACGACGAGGCCAAGCGATTCGCCGAGGCGCTTGTGACGGCGTACCACAAGCAGAACCAGGTCGATACGCGAATCGTCCGCATCTTCAACACGTATGGCCCGCGTATGCGCCTTGATGACGGGCGCGTCCTTCCCAATTTTGTTCGCGCGGCTCTGCAGAATGAACCGATTCCGGTTTATGGTGACGGCAACCAGACGCGCAGTTTCTGTTACGTGGACGATCTGCTGCGTGGCATCATGCTGCTGATGGAGTCGACTGTGGATGTGCCGGTCAATATCGGCAATCCGGAAGAGATAACCGTCGAACAGTTCGCTCACGAGATCATCGCGATGCTGGGATCTAAAAGCCAGGTGGTGTACAAGCCGCTGCCGAAAGACGATCCCGTGCGGCGCCGGCCGGATATCACGAAGGCGAAGACGGAACTTGGCTGGCAGCCTGAAATTTCGCGCCAAGACGGATTGACGCGAACGCTGGAAGATTTCAAAAGGCGTTTTAAGGCGCAGTCGGCCCTCAAATAAAATCGCCGGCCACATCAATCGAATGACGCATGGAACGGATTCTCGGATCCGTTCTTTGCGTTTCTGCGGATTCAAACTAACGTTTAAGGCTGAAGATTGAGCAGACAAGATCGTCTGTTAGAGCGTCGTAGCGACTTTTTTAGCCCGGAGAAACTCATGAATAAATTTCACCTTGCGATTTTTTTGACCCTGATGGTTGCGTTCGGTTCGGTTCAGGCGGAGGAAGGCATCGGCGGGCGCGCTGCCGGTTCCGCGGAGAACGCAGCGCGCAAGGCTTTGGGCGAAGCGAAGAGCGAATCGCGCGTAACGCGTGGCGTGAAAAGCGAGAGCGTTGGAATTTTGGCCGAGAAGCCGGCGGGTTCCGGCGATGATATCGCGGCACTATTGAAAGGCGGAGACGGCAAGACGCTGACACTGATGGCGCGCGGTGAAACGGGCAAGCGGCTGGCGAATCTGGCCAAGCGCGGCGCGCAGGTGAAGGTGACCGGGGAAGCGAATGGCGACATCATGACGGTCTCGGCTGTGCAG
>Ga0163155_10001456_pt1 | contig 28663 bp, 38 predicted proteins | sample OliLakLV19SP4G1_FD_148611 | JGI IMG/M metagenome (GOLD analysis project Ga0163155, IMG submission 148611) | Freshwater microbial mat bacterial communities from Lake Vanda, McMurdo Dry Valleys, Antarctica - Oligotrophic Lake LV.19.SP4.G1 | ecosystem: Environmental > Aquatic > Freshwater > Lake >... | reverse complement strand
CTATCTCCTCTCTCCGCGCACTTCCCCAAGCGACACGCATTCTCTCTTCTACTTTCGCGGGATCGGGGAACGGAGTTTGGATGCCGAGCGGCACATCGGTTGTGCGCGGAGAGAGGAGATAGATTTCGCCGCGCTTCCCTTCTTGGATAATCAGTTCGTAGCCGACTTTCAATGTATTGATCTGCGCGTCCGTCAAAGTGTCAAGAAATTCGACGCGCAACGTCCCATCGGCGGCGCTGTCGATAGCGATCCAGTCGCTCACACCCGCGTCAATCAACGCATTCCGAAGCGCGTCCTTGTCCGTAAAGACGAACATGCGCCGCGTTGGGGCGCTCACCCATTCCGTCGGCGCTTGGACGGTGATCGATGTGCCGCGATATTCCGCAACCTTACAGCCCGTCATGTCCACCAGCGCCGCAAGCTCCGGCGTGATCGGCGCATCGAACGAGATCACGAGATCAGCCCCCCCCCATTCACTCCCTGTCACTGATATGTCCACGACGGTTGGCACCAAATTCCCCACTGACGCCTGTGTCCATGCCCGCTCAAAGAGCGCCTCCACTTTTTTGAGGTTCATTTTTGATCTTCCTTTCCCGACTTGTGCCGGAGTGCTATTGTCGCTTTCTTGTGTGCCGCTTCAATCGCTTTCACGGCATCGTTCACGGCGTCAATAAGTTCCTGATCGCCCGTCTTTTTCGCCCACCGCTTCCAATCCTCTTTACCCGCCTGAGTGGTCACAAACAGGCGGACGGCAAGGTTGTTCAGGCACTTGCCCTGAGGGTCGCTCACCCCTGCATATTCGTGCGCCACAATGCGCTGTTGGCGTCCAGTGGTGGACACAGTTAAGTCGCCCCTTGCGCTACGCGGTCAAGCAAGTGGGTGATCACGCTGCCTCGAATTTGCGCGATCTGCCAACCTCGCCCCACGAGAAAGTTTCGCAGTTTCGTATAGGTCATGTGCAGTTTCGAGACTTCCTGAACACTCGTCACCTTGCCGATGACGCACAAGACTTGCCCTGTGCGTTCGTCTAAGATGAGCAGTTTCACCACATCGCCCCGCTGCGCCCACAAGGGCGCGGGTTGAGGCGTGGCGGCTACAGAGTCATTGATTCCCCCATCAAGACGTTGAGCAGAAGCTGCTACGGACTTTTTACTGGCGTCAGGCGGACTGAACCGACAGGTGTTGCATAGTCCAGAACGCACCCCCTTGCGCTCCCATTTAAATTGCCCGATGGGACGTTCGTTCAAGCAAACGGTACAGATTGCCGTTTGCTTGCGTTTCGGCTTCACTTGCGCCTCAAACAGCGCCATTTGCGCCTGTGGCGGCGCGGTCATGCCCGCACCCGTGTCTCACGCATGAAGTTGAGCAGCGTCCGCATCACGATAGCGCCTGAGAGTGCCGTTGCCTTTTGCTGACGCTTAGACGGTTGGCGCGGCGCTGGCACAGGTTTCAGCGCCGTCCGCTTCAACAGGGGCTTCGGGATGCTCAAGACTACGCCGACATCAAACATCGCTTGCGCCTCACGGCTGTTCGCCCCGTGCCAAGCACTCGCCCGCTGCCAGTCGTTTTGCGCGGTGCTCGATGACCAGCGGACGTGCGGGACTGCCCGCTGCATCTGCTGGCGCGAATTGGTGACACGCCGATTGCGCTTAGACACCTTCCAGCCCTAACCACTTCTTGGCGGCGTTCGCCGCTTCGGTTTCATTCGCGGCAAGACCGTCGTTGATGTCCCCGCCCGGATTGCACGCTGTCCAACGCCATATCCCGCCGATATGCCGGGTGGTGTATTTTCCCGCGAAACTGGACTGCCCCATCAAACCGTTCGTGTTGATGCGAACGCTGTTCGATTTTTTCTTCACGTCCCACCGCCTTTCACTTCAAAGTACCGATCAACCATTTGTTCGGCTTGCTCTTTGGTGTCCGTTGCGCCTTTCAGCGCAACGCCGAAACTGGTGACAGACCAACGCCAGCGCCCATCAACCAAAGGTACAATCAGCGCGAGATATTGCATCCCTTTAATCGTGCGCTGCATTTCGATGATATTGGTCGCGCTCAACCCCACCACCCGCCTTGCTCGTGCCGCCGGAAGATCAGGCGGCGAGTCGCGCTGTCGGTCTCGACTTCTTGCGCCGTGCCGTCGGCGATCAGGTACATGCGTCCGAGTTTGGGCAGCCAGTACACGCCCGTCTCAACCCACTGGACAATGCTCTTGATGGTGTGCTGCGTCTCAATAATCCGACACGTTTTCTCGCGCCAGATCACAAGCGGCTGAGCGCCCTCACGCAGCAGCACCGCCGCGTTGATCCGCTTGTCGCTCACCCCTTCAAACGCGCTCATTGGGACAGCATTGTATTTCCCCAAGCGTCCGGCGATGCTTTGCATGATGATCAGCCAATTCGGGATATTTCCCGTGTACTCTATTTCACTCGCTTTCAATTCCGTCGCATCCTTTCTACGCACCGCTTATGCCGTTCGTTGGCATCGCGGATGTGTTCCATTTCTTGTCGAAAGGCTCTCAGCGCACTCCCTGAGAGCCGGGCGCAAACTTCACGTTCAAGCTGTGCTGCGATCCACACGCTAACGGTCACGGCGCTTCCACATACGAGCGACGAACTGCTGCCAGAATGAACGCTGAACCGGACGCGGTTGAATAGCGACGCGGTAGACCATCGGTTGATCGCCACGCTGCCACACAACAGCCGTAGCTTCCAATCCGAATGAGTCGTTGGCATGAACGGGGAAAGCATCTGTGCAATCCAGTAGCCGATCCCCCCGCGCCATTTCCATGAGAATAATGGCGTGCTGCATGTCGCTGGCGGCGTCCGTCTCCGCTTCAATGTCGAGGACGCCTTGTGCCGCTTGCTCGATGTTCATTGGGGCGCGTCCGTGAGTGGTACGTAGAAATAGCCGTTCCCTATGCGCGTCATACCGGATGAATCCGACTCATGAGTTGAATAGAAACGCCAACGGCGTCCGTCGGCACTTACGCCAATGTTTTCAATCGTCGTCTGGCGTCCGCCACCATAGAAAAACTTCGTGCCGGTCACCCGCTGACTCTCTATTTGCACGATTATCGGTGTCTCTTGAAACATACTGCACCTCACTTTCGTTAGTAGGGCTGTACAAGAACGCCAGCAGCTTCGCGCTGCAAGCGGGCAATCACGTTGGCGAGAAATTGAGTCACACCGAAACAGGCGTCGCTGAGGTCGGGATACGCGACCATGAGCGATTCAATGAGTTTGCGTTCGGCGGCTTCATCCAACAGGTCAGCGGTAGGTTCGATTTCCGCCGCTAAGACGGCTTCGGTTTGGGCGAACACGTCTGCCCCGATCCCTTTGGGACGTACCCGTAGAAAGGATTTATTCGGCGTCTGTTGAATGTCGTAGTGCTGCTCCATTGTTTCGATGCACGACTTGGGGACGGGGTTCAGGAACAGCACCTCAAAGTAACCGTCCGCTGCGTTGGCAATCGCATAGACCGTCCCGACACGCAGCACGCCGCCTAGATGCAACCGGATCGCGCCCGCGCTGTTCGCCACAGGTGCGAGTACGGTGGGAACTTTGCCACTCTGCACAGTGCGAATTTCCTCAAGTGTCTTATGAGCAGTTTCCCGAACTTCATGCCAATCGACCAGATGCGTCGGCGTGGAGACCTCATCAACTGCAACCCATTCGCCTAACATTTCTACGGCGATTTCTTCAAGTCGTGCCATAAGATTAGTGACGACTTCTGCTAGCTCGACTCGCACTTCCGGTTCTTCAATGTATGTCATCAATTTCGCTCCTCTCCCCAAAGGGGAAATCGCGCCCGCGTTGTTCGCTACAGGTGCGGGTACGGCGGGCAAGGTTGGCACGGGCGGCGGAACAGGGGTCACGACCAGCACGGGACTTTTGTCAGTGATCGCGGGGTATGCGGCAAGCGTTTCGGGACTGATCACAACGGGTGCTTCCGGCGCTGCTTCCGTGCCGACGTACTGCACAGGCATTCCCGGCGCGTGGATTTCAATCACGGCGCGTTCGGGCAGCTTCATCGGCTCGTCGCCCACGATCCCGACTAGAGCGACGGTCACGCCGCCTTCCGTATTCGCGTTCTGGATTGCTTCTTCGAGAAGCGAAGCGGGGACAATCAGCCGATCCCACTGTTCGCCTTTGTTGTTGATCACAACTGAATCGAATGTGCAGGTCGGCGCGAAACGACGGAACAGCACGGCATCTATGCCGTAGGCGTCCCATTCTTCACCGTTGCGTTGAATCAGGAATTGCGGCGTGATCGGCAAAGTGCCACCGGCTTCTTCGTACTGGTGCTGAATGCTTGACACATCGGTGTCGAGCAAGGGTTTCGTTTGGCGTTCAGAGGGGTAAGGCTTGGTGTCCGGCGCGGGCAGCTTGAACAATGCTGTCGTATACGGCACGTCACCGAGCCAATCTTGACTTAACTTGCCGACGATGATCACGCCGAGTTGGTTGAGCGTGCGTTGCATCGTCTTGACCGTCCATTCGTCCTCGATGAGCCACACGCCCTGTTCGTTGGCAGGTTCAAGCGTTTGCGGATAGACCTTCTTTGAGTCGAGCAGTGCGGACACTTCGGCACGGCGTTCGGGAGTTGCCCAAACGCGAGGAGCGTAGGCGGGCAAATCAGGTTCAACCGGATTAACCATCGGTGTTGTAGCGAGTTCCGTCATGAGCGCGATCAGCGGCAGCGCGGGTTTTGACCGCACGCTGATCGCCCGGCGATGTCCCGTCAAGCCGTTTTCGGCATACTTGAGTGTGAGCATAGTTGCTCCAGCGCCCACAACCTCAGCGTCTACCCAGTCGTAGGCGAAGCGGTTGAGCAACCCGCCCCACTTCAAATACTGAACTGCTTGACCTGTCACGAAGTCAGCCGTCTTGTTGTGGCGCATTACATCCGACTCTTCGTACAGCGTTTTCGCGGTGGCGGTCAGCGTAAACGGCGCAACGGCTGCGTCCACCAAGCCGCCATCGAATAGCACCTTGATTGTCGGCTTGGTCGCTTCGGGGTAGGCGTTGCCCCCGCTTACCGCATCCAAGACCTTGCGCTGTGCGGGGGTTAAAGCATCAATCATCGACATATTGTCCTCACTTTCTCTTGTCAGCCATCCCTTCCCCCAAACAGTAAGTCGCTGTTGGGGGAAGGGGTTTGACGCGGTTGTTACTCGAATACAGGGCGGCGGTAGGCAGCGGCAAAAGCGGGGTCGCTAAATGCGAGTCCCCCTTCTCGGATGAGGCAGCGCCCTTTCCAGAAATCTTCAATGTGGAAAGGCGCATCTTCATAAGCGATAAGCGCCCCCTGCATATCTAGGGCGGTCATAACAACAGCCAACCCCTGCTCACTCAGGGGATCGGTATCCTCACAGTGGATTCCGGTCTTGCTGAGAAAGAGAGGATCAAATACCCAATGCACAAACGTGCAGTGCAGTGCGCTTTCGGGGAGCAGCTTTCCTGTGATCTTGCATGTCGCAAAACCACTCGGAATTTCCCACTTGGATGAATCAATTTGCTTTCCTAAGAAAGCCTCGACCTTGTGCATCGTGCGTTTGGTTGGGTTAGACATCTCGCAAATTCCTTTTTAATCAATCCTCCTTTATCTTATAGGACTTTTACCTATAAGACAAGTACGAAAATAATTACGCCCACCAATCCCCTAGAAACTGGTGGGCGTAGGCACTACAGTCCTAAAAGCGGGGTTCGTCTGGCGTTCAGGAGATCGCGGTAGACCTGATGCATACGTGGGTATTCCCGCGCCACACGGAGCGGCACAAGTACGCCCGCGAGAAGCGCGGTAGTGACCGCCTCCTCATAGCTCAAGCCGAACAGTCGCATGATCCTGCCCGGCGGCGATACCCATGCGCGGATCGTTTTCGCGCCCGTGTGTTCGAGGGCGGCGGTTCGGTGATGCCCGTCGCTCACGCGGTAAGTCCCCGACTGCATTTGCAGCACGCGGATCGGCGGCGGCGTATGCCCTTCCCCGATCCACGCGGCGTACTTCGCCACGATATTGCCGTAGGGTTCTTCCATGCGTTCGAGCGCCGCGATCTCAAGTTCTTCCAAGTGCCAGAGATCGCCCGTGTAATCAATTGCCCACATGCCGAGCGGGTGATGCACAACGACGGGCGGCGTGGTTTCGCGGCGGCGGTTTTCAACACTCGCACGGTGGCGTTCCGCTTCGCCCCCATTTGCCGCCGCAACGGGTGTAAACGTTGGCACGATACAGCGATACAGCGGTTCAAAAGCGGGGAGATCACGCGCTGTCACAAACGCCGGATTAATTGAGTTCGTCATGGCGGGCTGCCTGTTCGATTGTGCCAACGCGCCGGGGTGTCCAGTCGGGGTCGTATTCCACGCCGTTTCGTTCAAGTTCGGCAAGGCTGATATAACCGTATTCCACTTCAAAGCCGTGTACCAAACCGAACAGCACATCGGCTTTCTCACCCTGCCCGCGCTCCAAGAGATACCAGTGCCAATGCGTATTCGGGTGAAATAAATGGACAAGCGCATGAGCATCGCTGCCCTGATCTTCTATCGCGTACAGATCGGGTAACACAACGTTTGCGGGGAGCAGTGTCATATCGCCGCCGCCACAATCTCAAACCCGCCGTCGATTTCTTTCACCCGTCCGACAGACGCAACCCGTACCGCTGTGTAGTCGATACGTACCAGCGCCGTCGCCATGCCGTGCGCTTCCTGTTCGGCTTTGGACGTGAATCGCTTCACGCTCACCCCATGCAGCAGCAGCGGCTTGCCGACAATCCGTCCATCAAACCCCGATTTGAACAGCATTTCAACGACGCGCTGAAACGCCGCGTTGTCCTTGATCGCGCTGTAACTGAGAAGCGTGAGCGTGCCGCGCCATGCAGCCGCGTTCATGTCGCTTGCAATTTCCGAGTCGCGTTCTTCTAAGAGGTAGGTGGTCGTCCCGTCTTTCACGCGGATAATGCCTAAGTGCTTGCCGTTTTCGAGCGCCAGTAAGCGCCCTGCTACATCATCAAGCCGCCCGCGCAAGCGATCACGCTCCACAACCAACCGCGCATTCGCTTGCGCCTTGCCGTCCGCTTCAAGCCGCGCCGTGCGGTACGCGCCCACCAGATCAAGCGATTTGCCGTTTTTGATCTGGTCATCAATCCATGTGGTGAGCGGGGACGTGAAAAAGGGACGCAGGGGCGAGTCTTGGGCGATGGTCGCACCGAGAGTCTTGAACTGCGATACGGCGGCTTGGGCGGCGATGTCCGCTCCGATTTTGAGTAGTCCGGTAGTTTGAGTCATCTCGCAACGGTCTCTTTCTCCCGACTGTTCACAGCAGTACGGGAAATGGGATAGGGAAATACCCTATCGTATAAGAGCCTATTTTATAACTTTTAGGGGGCGTAATCGAGGGTAAACTTCAAAAATCGAGAGGTGTTTTTCGAGCGCCGGGAAGGGATTGATTATTCGGCGCTCTGCGCGGTGATCCTTGCTGCCACATAATAGACAGCAAGGTAGATGATCAGACTCCGGCGCGGCGACTTCCAGCGATTCATCGTGAGGGAGTGCTTGACCGATGGCGTAACAATCAGCGCGTAGATCGCGTCCGTTGCCTCCCAATAATCCTGCACATGCCCGATCTCACGGGTCGTCACCTCCTCCGTGCGGTAACGAGCGTCGATTACGTCGCGCAGTTTACGCACAGACGGCACGTCCTCCGTGTTGAGCATCGCAAGCCACGTCGTGAGCGCATACCGGACAACCTGTGCGTAAAACCGTTCTTTGGGGATGGGAAAGCCTTGCGCTTTCAAATGGGCGTAAATCGTATTCAGATCAACCGCGCGAAAATCGGCTTTCTGTTTGTTCATCGGATTGATCATGGTTTCTATTCCGGCGTGCTGCGCCTGTGTTTGGAGGTACATCCCGCTCCTTTCAATGCTACCCTATCAGGAGTAGGATAGCACAAACGTAGAAATCATGCCGGATTGCGAAACAAGGTCGTTTCTGCTATCTTAGATGATGGGCAGAAAATACATCTCGCAGATTGTTGTCCTCCCCCGTTGAAGGCGGTGCGTTTCACAGACGCGCCGCCTTTTCTTTTGCTTCCGTTTCGATAAAAGGGGTACGGCGATCTTGGTATCTGTGCTAAAATAAAAGCATCAGCAAGGTAGCGAGACGGCTACCAACGGGCTTGAACCCCGCTGCTGATGCTCTCATAGGAAGTATAACACAGGAGACGATGTGATGATCCTCAGTTACAAGTACAGACTCTACCCTAACAAGACTCAAAGCGCCGCCCTTGAGTACGCGCTGTTCATCGGCTGGCGTGTTTACAATGATATCCATCACATGCATCAACACGATTATTCCGAAAGTGGCAAGAAGTGGACATGGCAATCCCTTTCAAAGTTCTGGGGGGGGAGCGTCGCAAATACACCGAATTACAGGTGCTTCCGTTCGACACAGTTAGTGATCTCGTCCGACGCCATGACAAAGCCCTTAAATCGTTTTTCAAGCGCAGTGCGGAGGGCGTTGGTTATCCCAAAGAGCGCAAGCGACATGATTTTTGCTCCCTTGTCTATCGCTATGGCAGCGGTGTGAAGTGGCTGCCCTGTCGTCCCGGTCTGGCGCGGTTACGTGTTTTCAAGGTTGGGGACATCCGTATGCGGCAACATCGCCCACTGCCCTGCGGATGTGAGATTAAGCAGATTGTCGTCACTAAGTCAAGGCAGGGGAAGTGGTACGCCTCGTTCCAGATTGAGATGCCTGATCTTGAGCCTCCAATTCATTACGGCGAAAGGGTTGGAATTGATCTGGGCATACATTACCTGCTGGCACTCTCTGATGGGACGCTCATTGAAAACCCGCGCTGGTATCGTGAGGCGCAGCAGAAGCGGCGGGTATTTGCCCGCAAAATGGACCGCCAGCGCCGCGCTAACAATCCCGACAATTACAACCCCGATGGGACTGTTAAAGACAATGCGATCATCTGGCGAAAATCAAAGCGCCTACGTGAGACCGAGCGCCAACACGCTACCCATGAGGCGCATGTCGCTGAGCAGCGTAAGTATTTTTGGAACGACATCACGGACAAACTCACCAAAACATACAGTCTGATTGCGCTGGAAAACCTGACGCTCGATTTCATGATCAAAAACCGACGTTCGGCAATGAGCGTCCACGATGCCGCGTTCGGCATGTTCTGGCAGATGCTGGAGGAAAAAGCACAACGGCGCGGCGTAAAGCTAATTTACGTGCCGCCCGCCTATACCTCGCAAAAGTGCGCGGCGTGCGGGTACGTAGACGCGGAGAATCGTAAAACGCAATCCGACTTCAAATGTGTTGAGTGCGGGCATCACGACAATGCCGACTTGAATGCTGCGAGAAATGTGCTACAATTAGCACTTGAGACGCCTGTACAGGGCGTACAGGACGTAACGTAGACCATTGGGTCAAGCGTGTCCTGTGAAGCCTGAAAGGGATCCGCGGTTGCAACCGAGAACTGTCCGCAGAGGGTGATGTAACAGTGGTATCAATTCTCCGAACGGCACGCGAACACATGTTGCAACCGAGAACTGTCCGCAGAGGGCAATGTAACTACCCCGCATCCCCTGTGCGCGGCGGGCGCAAGTTGCAACCGAGAACTGTCCGCAGAGGGCAATGTAACTTGTGTCCCCAACAAATAGAAACAGTGAATTCACCTCGTCCCGCCTCCTTCGAGTGTTCCCCGCTCTACCCTGCCCGCTAGTTTGGTTAAATTTCCTTCCAAAAGGTCAGCCATTGCGATTCCACGCCGATCTGCGAGGGTTATGACCATTTGCAAAATGCGGCGCGTAGACGCCTCAAAAAGCCGTTTGTCATCCGTATTCGGAATGCCGCGCCGATCCCGCGCAATCTTTGTCCAACGATGTAAAAGTTCACGCGCTGGCGCTTCTAAGTGATCTCGTAAATGGCAGCCGCCGATAAACGGCGTGATCTGCATCGGCGCGTTGATTTCTGTGCGGAGCATGACCGCTAACCACACCACGTCACCCGCCTCATCCCGTTCGTCGTCACTCGCGGCGGACGTATCCAGCAACTCAAAGACCTCGTCCGCCGTTCCCGGCACGAGGTAGGCAAAGCGCATCCGATGGGAATAGATCGCAATTGTAGCGGCGCGGCGCTGGTAATCGGTAAAATCGATCATGCCGTCGTTTCCAGTGCGTTGATAAGATAATCTCTCATTCGCTTTTCAAACCCTCAACAGCCCGCCGCAATTGGAGTAACCGCGTCAACGCCTCGATGGGCGAAAGATCATTCACGCCACTGATCGCGCTGTCGATTGCCCGGCGGTAAGCCTCTGTTTCGCGGTTATAGACCGTGCGCGGCAGCGTGGCGTGGCGGTATAGCTCTAACACCGTTGAGGTGTCCCCCAACGCCAGCGCCGCTTCAAATTCGTAGCCTTCAACACGGATAAGGTGTGCGGGATTACAGAGGTTACGATGCGTGCCGCCTACAAACCACTGAACGACAGCGCCGGGTTCGGACTCCGGTTGATACCAATCCACCACACCGACTAATCCCAAAAGGTCGGTTTTCAGTTTCACCACATCACCGCGCTTAAACACCTTTGCCCCCTTCTGCCAATTTCGGTACACGCTTCACAACTGTCCCTTCAATCACACCCGGATTGCCGCCCGTGCGCTCAACCGTGATGTAATCGACGGCAAAGTGATACCAACGCCCTTCGATTTCGGTGACGATAAAGTAAAGATTGTCGCCTAAATCCGAGTCCGCACCCTCGTACCGCCGAAGGAATTTGTACATCTCGTCCGTGTTGGGATCGCCAGACTCCCACCTGACTTTGATCACCGCGTACCCACCGCTCAGCGATTCAGTTCTCACCGAAAACTTGGTCTGCGGGTAATAGGTTTTCAAGTCCTCACGGATGAGTTTTGCCGTCTGCTTCCGGTCAAGTCGTGTGTACTCAAACCCTTTCGGCAAATCGGACATCTTCATCCGGTTCGGCGTGTCCCAGATGACACGACGCGGTTGCGTGATTGAATGCGAGGCGGTGAGCGTTTTCCCATCGGCGGACATGACGGATAGCTCCATGCTGGCTTTAAAGGCAATCGTATAACCCACGTTTACACCCCTTCCCCATCATCCGACAATTCTGGATACTCCGGCACGTCTTTCCCGTGCGGGTTCATGGCGAACAATGCCCACGCCCTCACCCGCTCATCAGGGTCTTTCTCGGACACTTCCCAGAACACCCGCATGATCCGGATTGGGATCACCTTCGCGCCGCGTTCGACCAACAGACTCAGCAGTTGGAGGATCATCTGCACTCGATACCATGCTTCGGGCATTCGCTGGCTGCCTACAAGTTGCTTCAAGATCGGCGTAAACGGGTCACGCTCGTAAACGCTCATGAAACCATCGGTCACGCCGGGCAGAGAACGACCCCCGACATCCATCACGGCATCGTAGTGGCTATACTCATTGAGCGTAAACACCGCATGGTAAATCGCCTTCAACGTTTCCAATACGGCGGGTTGTTCACCCGCATAGGTCGCCTGTTCCAACGCACGGACGGCATAGACGGGATAGAGGTGAAAGCGGCGGAAGAACGGAGCGATGGGGATCACGCGCTGTCACCCGCCACTGGATGGATTTCGTCGCCCGTTTTTAGGGTGTATCGCGCTGTGAACATATCCACGTTGAAGCCCTTCAAATACGGGTGTCGATTGAGATCGTTAAGTTGTGCTTCGGTTTCTTCATTGACAACCTCCCCATCGACCAGAATAAATCCTGAGCCGTCGGGGTAACTATGGCGTTCCAACGTATGCCCCTCGCGCAGCAAGCGAACCGCCAGATCGTCCACGCGCTCGATCAATGCGATTTGATGATCCAGTTCGTTAATGCGCTTGAGCAGCGCCCGACTGTCCTGATAAACGCGCTCACGTTCCAACGCTAATGCCTTAAGTTGCTGCATGACAGCAAAGTCTACGGACTCCCTAAATTTAGCATACGCCACGTGATCTACGCTCCATTCCTCTGCCCAAAAATGCAGTGAGTATCGTCCATAATGATGAACATATGTGACGTGATTCACTACCTCTGTTCGATCCTCCTTGCCTGCTCGATAAAACTCGACGGCGTCAAGCATTTGTTGCGCCGCTTCTGGCTCAAATCCGTGTCCCTTGTCGTCAATCCAACGGATTGACGAATCGGGGAGATCTCGCCGTGCTAAAATGTAAGTCTTGCCGGGAACAATTTCGACTGCGTTCATCGTGCTACCCCTCCAAAAGACTAGCTATAACGGCGTTCGTGCGAGAGAATAAGAAAGACGACAATAGCGATCAAGCAAGATGTCGCCGCAAGAGTCTCGAAAGCAGACCAAAGTACCAGTCCGATAATCAATAGGATGCTGATTGCCCATGCACGAACATACAGGATAGGTATTTCGCTCCATAACGGCAGAACCACTCCGAGCGCCAGACCCGGAATAAATGTGAGACCCATTCCAATCGAGAGGCGAATATAGGAGTTATAGGAGTTGTCCATCGGTGCAGCACTATGGGCTGAATAAATAAGGGACAACACCGCAAGAAACACCGCTGTTATAGAAAGCGAGGTGATAGTTCGGTTATACACGCTCTAAATCCTCCGCCATAATCCGCACAATCCCGTTCATCGCTTTCATACCGATCTCCTGCCCATGAACGAATTAACCGTAGAAAGGGCGGAAGCGCAGCAGTACCCAGAGGTAAAGAGCAGCGATCCCTCCCCCGTCTTTAAGTAGTACAAATACAATAAGACGGTTAAGATCACTTGCAAAATGAGGAAAAGTGCTTCAAATTTACTCACGCACTCACCCCTTCCGCCATAATCCGCACAATCTCCCACGTCGCCTTTGCGTCGACTGCCGCGTGATGCGCCGCTTCCATGTTCACCCCAAAGCGTTCCGCCGCCTCAATCAGCTTGAGGTACGGGTAGCGCCCTGCATTTGAGTCCCACTGCCCGATAAATTCCGCCACGAACGGCGTTGCGTCGTGCTGCCCGACGGACACAAGCGGCGTTAGTCCGTGACGTAGGCACGCGCCATCGAGCATTCGTGCATCAAACTGGATGTTGTAACCGAGCCAGAAACGACCATCGAGCAAGGTCTTGATTACGCCGTACACGTCCTCAAACGCGGGCGCATCCTCGACCATCTCCGGCGTAATGCCGTTGATCTCAAAAGCGTTCGTGACGGTCATATTCCGCATGTCGAGCGGACGGATGAACGTGTCGAGCAGCACTGTGCCGTCGTGTCCCACAATGCCAATCGAAAGCAGTTCATCAACAGCAGGATCAACACCCGTCGTCTCGGTGTCCCACGTCACGATTTTCAAGCGCGGGTTCGTGGCAATTTTCGACCAGCGAGTCGCGCGGCTGCGGACGAGTACAGGATCGGGAATGAAGACCGGATCGGGACAGGCATCGGATGGGCGCGGCAGCACATTCGACACGTTTAGATACGCGCCCTTCTGTGCCGTTTCTACGCAGATCGGCGTAAATCGCCAGTTCCGTACCTCGCCCTGCTGCATCGCCCCAACTTCGGGGTACGCCGCGAACAGATACAATTGGTTATCAAAGATGTTGATTGTCTCGTTCGTCGCCGTCTTGCACTTCCACATTGCGCCGCCGTTGCTGGCGATTGTTCGTTCCAAACGGATGAGTCTATGTTCGGTCAAGTACCCTCCCCTTTCTTGGCGGCAAGCGCCGCCGCATAGTACCGCACTGCCACGTAGTAGATCGCCTTGCGGTTTGTGCCGCCGCCCCGTCCTTCGAGCGACGGCATTAAATCTTTAAGTTCGGCATCTGCTTCCAATCCCTTGAGTCTGTCGTGCAAGGCAACCGCTTGAGCATGGAGCGCGTCGCTCACATACACAAACACGCCCTCGCCCCCCGTCCGATTTGATAGGTACGCATTGAGCAACAGCTTCAATGCATCCGCCGTCGGGAGACTCACTTTCATGTATTCAACCGCTGCGCCCACCACCCATTCACGGCTGATACGGTTGTCTCCGAATGCTGTGTGCCTCCGCCTCAGTTCCTGTTCGATCTGCGCTTCCGCCTCTTTTTGGGGCGGTATCTCGATCCGCAGTTTCTTCGCCACGAGTTCGCCCTTTCACGATGGAAGAAATCAATTCAATCTAGTGTACTGCGAAAGTAGCAGTATTACAAGCCGTTGAGGTCAATTTTCGTGATCCGACTGTCTGAGAATTTGGTAAGCGAACGCTCGAAGTGAAGATCAACCTTACCAGTGGGTCCGTTCCGGTGCTTCGCAGTGATCAGTTCCGCTTGGTTTGGAAATTGGGTATCCTCGTTGTACACGACATCACGGTAGATAAAGGTCACAACATCGGCTTCCTGCTCAATCTCGCCGCTCTCGCGTAGGTCTGAAAGTATGGGGCGCTTGTCGCCGCGACTCTCTAACCCCCGATTAAGTTGTGCGGCAGTGATCAGGGGGACATGCAGTTCACGGGCGATACTTTTCAATTCGCGGGCGAAATACCCCACTTCTGCAACGCGATCAACACCGGGTCTAAACATCCCGTCGCTCGACAGAATTTGCAGGTAATCGACAATCAGTAAATCCAAACCGCCTTCCGCTTGCCAGCGGGCGGCTTTCGCCAGTAGTTTGTGCGGCGTGACATTCCGCGCATCCGAGACATAAGGCGCGTGCTTAAGGTTACTCAGTCGCCCCACCGCCTCTACATAACGGGCATACATGTGCGGGTCGTATTCCCCCCTCGCATCTACAAAACGTCCCAAGCGGATATTTTGTAAATTGATGCCCGATTCGAGTGCTGCGAATCGCTGCAAGATTTGCATCCAGTCCATTTCTTGACTGAGTAATCCGATGCGTCCGCCGATCTTCATGGCGTTCAGCATGATACTCAGGAGCAAGCTCGTTTTCCCCATGCCCGGACGCGCTGCATACACATAGAGCGCCGACTTCTCAAACCCGCCGAGTAATTCATCGTGATCACGAAAGCCCGACGGAATGCCTAGATACTGTCCGGGTTCTTCCATACGCCGTTCCGTTTCAGAAACACTTCGGTCAAGCATTTCAGACCATGAAAGGTCGCCGCGATCCGTGTCGACGACTCGATGAATCCGTATCACCGCCTGACTTGTGATTTCCTCAACCGACAGTTGTTCGTCATACGCCAGCGTCTTAACCTCATCGGCGGCGGTCAGCAGACGGCGGCGAACGGCTAATCGCTCCACCACACGCGCATAGGTATCAACGTGGGTGCTGGTCGGCGTCCGGTTGATGAGGTTGACGAGAAAGCCGCGCGCCTTGTCCTCGAATTGATCGGCTTTGCCCATTGCGCGAAGTTCTTCTGAGACGGTGAGAATGTCGATGCCCGCTTTGCCCGCAAAGAGGCGCGTCATTGCCTCCCACACAAGCGCGAGGCGGTTCACATGGAAGTCGGCTGGTTTGAGATAGGCGCTAACAAAAAGGAACTGATCGGGATCGGTGAGGATTCCGCCAATTACCGCTTCCTCCGATTCAGGGGAATGGGGCGCGAGTCGAAGGACACCCGGATCAGTTGTCATGAGAGCGCCCCTTCTCCCTGACGCCTGCCAAAAATCTCCCGCTTGATACGTTCCCGCTCAAGCAGTTGATCGGTGGTAAGCGGTTGTGCTGATGGGAGAGGGGTGAAGGTTTGACGCGCCCCTGCGCTAACCACTGGACGAGTTGCACGGAATTCTTCGATCTTGTTCTTGATGTTGAGCGGCGTTGTCGGCGGATGAATCTGCGACTTGAAGCGCGGATCGTTTTTGTACCACTGCCCGAACGCCTTTGTTTCATCGGGTGCTGATGGGCGAATCAGGCGTATGCGCTCCCAATCCGTGCCGTACATTTCATCCGAAGTCACGCCTTGCAAGTAGTCGGTGATGCGTTCTGCGATCTCCTCCCCCGCTTTCATGTTCCAAACCGCGCAAACTGCTTCGAGCAGCGCCCCATCACGTGGCGGACGGTTACGCCGTTCCCGCGCTTGTCGTATATCGCCCGGCACATACTCAAACCGATACGGGGCTGTTGACCGACGTTTTGCCAGATGCACGGATACAATCTCGGTTAATTCCTCTGGTATCACGTCCATGTTGGTTAGTTCTTGGATGAATTGGAATGTACTTACCGACGGCGTTGTATCTTTTTGGGACGCGCCGAGTCCCGCTGTCGCTGTCTGGTAGGCTTGCCAGTAGGGATGTTTATCGGAAGTCATGCCGAGCAGCGCCCCGCCGTATTCTTTGTTTAAGCGCCGTGCCACCGAGAAGGACATCGCAATAGCTTCTGGCGCTGCTGACTGTCCCTCCTCAGCGGTTAGCCGCGCTTTGACCGCTTTAGCACCTTCCAAGCGTGCAAGTTCATCGGGATCGGATTCTGACAGGGTGCGAGTTTCTGGGATGATTACAGGATCGGGTGCGGGCGCTTCGATCTCTTTTTCTTTCTTCAAAGTTTCTTTCTTAAGTGTCTTTCTCTGATCGGGGGGTCTTAAAGACTCACTAGACCGGTCTTTAAGATCGTCAGAGGAGTCTTTAAGATCGTCTGATCGGTCTTTAAGACCCTCCTGAGTTACGTCTAGCATACGGATGCCGTAATATTTCTTGATACGTGCTTTATCGGTGTCGTCCATTTCGACGGTGATAAACCCATGTTCAATGGCACGATCTAATCCCCGTTCGATTGCTTTACGCTGAACACCACAACCGCGATCTAACCGCCCCCCATGCTTATCCTTTCTACCAAACTCGAATTCATCGAGCGTGATTTTCTTCAACTGCTCATATTCGCCGTACCCCCATGTGTGCCGTAAGATATAGAGCACAACGCGCAGTTCGGCTTCGCTGAAATCGGGCAGCATGGCGATAAATTGGTGCGGAAGTTTTGACCAATTTTCCTGCGGTGATGCAAAGCCTGTAAATTGCGTCGTTTCTGGTGACGCTGATGATGTATCCGTTGGCAAACTCATAACATTCCTTAACTAGCATTCCCCGCCGAAAAGCGGTATGCTTATTGAACTTCATGATCACGAAACAAAATCAGGCAGGGGCGAAAACTTTGGTAGAGTGCGCCCCTGTTTGATTCTACGCTTCGGCGGGTTTTGCCCGTCCCTAGTCCTGAGCGCCTACGGCGTCCAGTGCGGCGGCAGCGAGGTCAACGGCGAGGTCAACGGCTTCATCGACGGGCTGCGGTGCTTCAAACTGGCGCTGCACAATCGCGCCCGCCACTTCAACCACCCGCAGCGCCGCATTCGCCTTGTGCAGTTCGATCAGCGTTTCCACGCCAATCGTCGGCGTGGGCTTTTGCCAGATGGTGAGCGGCAAGAACGCTATGATCGCGGTGTTCAAATACTCCTTCTTGCCTTCGTTTGGCGCACTTTCCCCAAGCGCCTTAATCGCCTTCTCGTTGACTTGGAGGAACATCGGCGCGTATTTCAGACACGCTTCAAAAAGCGATTGGTCGTCATAATCGACTTGTGTCCGCTCCTGTATCCCGATCCCGTCGGTGAGTTTCTTCACCTTTTCGACTTGCCATGCTGCGACCGCCTTGCCCTGCACAATTTTTGTTAGTTCACTCACGCGGGCTTCGGCGGCGGCTTTCAACGCGATAAGCGGTTGATGATTGCGCTTAAATTCCCCATACACTGCGGCGTAGTTCACGTTCGCCTTTGCTTCCGCGTCGAGTGCCTCTGCCAGTTCGTTCCGGGCGCTTTCGAGCGCCATCAGTTCAGTCGTTTTAATCACGGGTGCCCACCTCCTCAAAATCACCTTCGGTCACATCATCCTCTTGGTCTTGCTGCGGCGCGGTATCGGGCGCGTGCGGCGAGTCAAACGACAGCCCTGTCACGATGCGCGTCCCCTCTTGAAGTTTCCACTCCACCCAGAGCGGCGGGTTGAGCGTATACGTGCCGCCCACTTTCCAATCCATCGGGTTATAGCGGTCAACAAATACGTCTCGGTTCTCCCCCAACAGGCGCTCCAGCGCCGAGGCGCCGCCATTGATCTGTAAGGGGGTGAGTGTTGTCACCACCTTAAAGCCTGTGATGGTACTGCCGCCTAGCACCTCAACCGTCCGGGCGATTAACGGGAGTTCGCTGTCCACAAGAAACGCCTTCACCGCGACTTGCCATGTCTCTACGGTGTCGAAATCTTCAAATGGCTTTTTGAACTGCGCTATCACCTTCGCAGCATCCAACCCGAAGTTGCGGTTGATCCACATCGCTGCGCGGTCTTTGGTGGCGTCTGTCCATAGCGCCTTGAGCGGCGTGGCGGGTGTCGGCTTAGGTGCGGGGAGTGCGGGCGTCCTATTCCCCGTACCAAGCCCAAGACCCGCGTGTCCCTCACTGAGTGCCGCCGCCATCGTCTGCTTGACGTAATGGGGCATGACGTGAAGGTACAACAGGCTCTTGACGGTGGTCACTCGTTCGCCATTCATCGGCGTGGAAATGGATTCGGGTTTGCGCCCGAACACGAGCGGCACAGTGCTGATGTCACCGTAGTCCCGAAAAAACGCCTTCACCGTCTCGTGAATATGAACGAGATCATTGAGCGAGTGCGTTGAAAGCGCCACGTAACCCTTGATGCCCGTTTCGTGCATCAATAGGGGCAGCCATAGGTTGAGCCGTCCGACGCGCTGGCAGGGCGGCTTTTCCTTACCAACACACTCACACGACGCGGGGGCGTTACTGTACTTCCCCGTTTCTTTGACATAGCGTCGCTTCTGCGTTTCGCCATCGCAGCGATGCAGCATGGCGGTCTTTGTCCATTCTTCCATCCACGTTGGAAATACTTCATCCGGCGTGTTGCCGAACAAGAATACCCAATCAAGACTCGCGGGGTCTTTGCCTTCTGGACAGTAGATACGACTCCATGCCGCTTTCATTTCCGGCGTGTCGTAAGGCTTTTGGAATTCAATACGGAACGTCTCCCGGTCCTTGCCGGGGCGCTTCGGATCGGTTTTTGCATCACCCTTGTACAATCGGGCGATGCAGGGATAGCCGAGATGTAAAGCCTCATCCCGACTGTTGTCAGTCAAATCCTTAATTGGCACTCACTCCCCCCTTTCCTTTGACACGCTGATCAACATGCGCTATCCTTCTGATTGTGGAACGGTGTACGGTTGAAGGTAGCCCCGTTCCAATGCTTTCGTGAAGCCCTTTTCCCAAAGGGCTTCTTCATACGAGAATCGCCCACCACTCGAAATTCATGTGTCCGATCTGGCGCTGCCAGTGTTGTGCGATCCGCTCTTTCACGCGGATCGCGGACGCGACTGTCCATGTTGCGCCGTGATATGAGAACACAGGTACAGGCACAGGCGGACAGACCGATGGGAGCAGATGCGTCGGCGCAAGCGCAACGGGCGGTAGGACGCGAATTTTCAGCAAGATCGCTTGGGTGAGCGCCATTTCAGCGCCGTTATCAAAGGCGATTCGATAGCGCAAGCGCGTTGACGCTTCAAAGCAGCCGACCACACGCACGGGATATTCTTTGCCCGCTAGTGATACTGTGATCGTGTCTCCTGCGTCCAAGACATGCCCCGCTTGCTTGCCCGTCTGTGCGAGGATGTTTTTGTCCCCGTCTTTGGGGAACGCGAACTCGCTCCCGATTTCGTGGTCAATGTATTCCCACAACGGAGAAAGAAATGATTGCTTGTCCTTGCCGACAAAGACAGCGTGATCGCCGCTGTCTAGATCGTGCTTGCGCGGGCGCTGGCGGGTTGCGCTTGTGCCGCGTTCAATGCGCTCATAGTGGCGCAGTTCGTCCATGCTGGACAAACCAAGATTGTTCGCTTTCTTCTGACGATTACTCCATGTCTTGCTGACGGGGTTCGCTGCGCTGGTCTTGCGCGGTGCTGTTCTGGTCATTGTTGACATTACAATCCTCAAACTTTACTTGAATTTGCCATTATAGAACCAATGTGCGAAACGCGGGCGGGGGCTTTATCATTCTGAGAAAAATTCACCTCCCCCCTCCCGCCCGTCCTTAAACTCGCGCCTAACGGCGGCGCGTGTCTTTGCGGCGGCTGCCGCGCTTGAGCGCGTTGATTGCTGATTGATCTCCCTGTGCTGACATGGCATTTCCCTCCTCTCCAAGATGCTCACTCCACAACAAAACAGGGCTGACCTCTCGCTTGGTATGTGCGGAGATCAACCCTGTTCTAGTGTGCAGTTGGTAAGCTGCTGGTGCGTTTACTCGTCCGGCGGCGGCGCTTCCAGTGGTGGCAGCGCCGCGTCCCACTTCCAGTTGTTCAGGCGATAGAGCGCCTTGTAACGTTCTAAGTCCTCCGCGTAAAGACGCCGCAGCATGTCGTAGATAAACAAGTGCAGTTCTTTGTCCGTGAAGCCGTGAATCTCCGCAATACTCTCGAATGCGTCCGCCATATCGCGGGGGATAAGCCAGCGATTCCAGCCGTTCCGTGATTCGTCTGTCACGATGACGCCCACCTTTCAAAGAAGATAAAGGTAATCCCCTGTGAGCATAGCGCATTGATCTAATCAATTTTTCTACACCACCTAGAGAACAAGCATTAATTAGCGGGCTTAGGTTTGCTTGAGAACTTATTAACTGCCTCATGATAAAAGAATATTCCTTAATCTTACAACAAACAAGTGATGTTTGGTATTTCACAAGTTTGGTGTTGGTTAAACGGCGGTTAGTAGTGGGATAGCGCATAGTCGGATGTTCCGTTAAATCAAAAGTGAGTTATGATTGCTTTATTCAATGTCGTCAGTATACCGAATAAATATGCTTTAGTCAATAGTGTTGATTATTCGTCCGGTTTGGTCTATAATATTCGGAGATGTAAAATGCCGCGAAAGAAATTTGTACGGGAGGATCAAGAGACAATGATCAGTATGAAAATGCCGTTGGTGCTGCACACGGCTGTTAAGCTCATCCACAAACGGTACGCAAAGGGCGAGGTAAAACCGAAGATTGCAGACGCTCTCCTCCTGTACCTGCGGGAAAAAGACCCTGAACTCGTGAAGGAAGCGGAAAGCGCAGCCGTGTTGCGAGAACAACTTGCGACAATGTTTGGTGATGACGAGTAATGGACAATCAAGACAAGGCGAGAAGTAGTTAGCGCCCTGCCCCACCCGGCGCAACGAGCGCCACTCAACTGTGAATTGGGAAGAAAAATAAGGAGGACAAAAGCGAGATGACAAGACTGATTAAAGGACGGTTAGGCTATAAGTTCGTGATCGTCAATGCCAAAGGCGGCGTCGGCAAATCATTTGCTACAACCAACATCGCGGGCGAACTCGCACTGCGTGGTTACAACGTGGGTATTGTTGACACCGATAGTCAGGGTAATGCCGCGCTCTATTTGGGGATGCAACCCGAAGATGGTTTATTTAAGGCACTCATCGGTATTCAGCAACAAGACGAAACCTATTTACCTGTGCCGCTGGATCAACTGGTACGCCGTGTCCCGAATGATTCCTACCTCGCGCCTATGCGGGATGGCTCAATCCCCGAACACCCCGGCACAATGTATCTTCTGCCGGGGCACAGCAATACTTTTCGCATTCCCTATATGCTGACCGACACGGATGCCTACAGCGATATGTTGGATACATTTGTCGAGTTGTACGATCTTGATTTTATCCTGATTGATACTGCGCCTACCCTCTCCTTTTTTGACGCGAGTATCTATGACGCTGCTGACGGCTTCTTATTCGTCACCGAATGCGCGATGGGTTCGATGTCCGGGTTGTCAGATTGCTATCAGCGCGTGATGCGTAAGAACACCAGTCGCGCAAAACGCAGACAACGCCCAGCAGATATTATTGGCATTGTGCCGAATAAGTTTGTTGGCGGGAAAGACCAGTCGGATAACGCCGCAACGCTTGGTTCCACTTTTGGCACGGAACTCGTCTTTGATCTGATCAAGTGGTACAAGACGATTGAAAAAGCCAGCAGCTACGGGCAAACGGTGCGGGCATTTGCGCCGAAGACACCCGCCGCATATCAAATCCTTGATGCGACGGACCGCGTTGAACGGCGCATTGCAGAGGCGGTTGAGGCATGACGCAGCAGAAGCGCCAGAAAACAGAGGCATTCAAGGCGCTCGAAAAGGGCATGGGCGAAATGGTGGATGGCATCTCTGCCGCCATCCAGACAGAGATCGTCTATCAAGATCGGGATGTTATTGTTGAAGTTCCAGTGCCTGTGTACGAGGACCGGCTTATTGCACTGGAAACCTTTCACCCAACCCCCTTCCAACCACGCCGCGTCGTTCCTTCTCGGTTTCGGCAATTCCCTATCAACGATTCGCTGATCGCGTGGTACGAGGATGTGAGTGGAGAGTGCGGAGAGATTGTTACTTCGCTGATGCGGAATGAAGATGTCGGCGAACGCCCCAAAGATTTCTCGGCGTTCGCCCTCTCCCTGCTCGATCTCGTGACTCTTGCTGCCAGTATCTATTTTGATGGATTAGCGAATCCGATCACGGCGATTGCACAATCTGACGGCTCATTCGTTATCGACACGGGTGAGCGCCGTTGGGTCGCATATCACTGGCTGCGCTGGTGGTTTGAGAATCACGATAAATTAATTCCGGACGATCCCCGCGATTTTGGTTTCATCCCCATGCGCGAAGTCTCGACAGCGAATATCTGGCGACAGGCAGCCGAAAATACCGCCCGTCAAAACCTGAACGCGGTTGCAAAAGCCCGTCAGTTTTCGTTGCTGCTGATGAGTCTGTTGGATAAAGAATTTCAATCGCTTGGTGCGTTCTCGCATGAACGACGCTACTACGCGCAAAGTGCCTATATCGACAGCGTTCCTTACGGCAAGCGCGATCAAGTGCTTGCGGCGATGGGCTTTAAGAGTGCGGCGGAACTAACCCGCTGTCGCAATCTACTCACCCTGCCCGATCTCGTATGGGACATTGCCGATGATCGGAGTGTTCCACAGCAGGTTTTATTGTCCTGCTTAAAGAAGCCAGAGTCGGAAGCAATCAAAATCGTTTCAAGTTGGAACGATCTCCCTCAGAGATCGCAAACGCAAGAGAAGAAACAGCGCAGCAACTTGATCGATAAAACGACCACCTACACCACGCAGTTAGAAGAGTCGTTGAAGCGCACAAAAGCGAAAACAGGGGAACGCCGACAGGTCGCACAGTTGCTTCGGGACGCGGCGGAACGAATAGAGAGGGGCGTTTAGATTAACACACGACACATACAAGGATCAGAGGGGGGGTGAATGTTTGAGTCTTTTCCCGCAAAATCGTCGCTATTCTTTTGCCATCAATGACACTGTCTTCTACGCCGAACCTAGTGAGAAGCAGTGCTTGGTTGATCTGGCGTCTATGAATTTCGACTCCGGTGACCACGTTAAAACGTGTCGGATAGTCAAAGAGTCAATTGAGGGTATATTTGCTTACCTATTCCTGCAGGAGTCTGTTCAGCGTCTGCAAATAATGCGGCGTGAAGTGGAGCGCGGAGGATGGATAACTCCAGACTACTCAGACTACTACAAAGAGATATGTTCCTACGAAAGCAGAGAATGGGCAGCGCGGTATGAACAGGTATTAGAGGTTGCGGAAACGCAAACACTCTTTAGTGTCTCTGATGAGATGCGTGAGTTGCATCAGCAATGGGTAGCATTGGCAAAAGGCATTAAGCAAGCGAACGAAAAACCCGCGCTCGTTTATCGCGCTCGATGTTTCCCGAAAGAGCAATCGGGATACGTCTATCTATTCAAACTTTCAACGGGGCATTACAAAATCGGCTTAAGTAAAAAACCTCAACGGCGCGGACGTGAGATTATATCGGGGTTGCCTCTTACCATTGAACTTATTCATCAAATCCCAAGTAATCAAACAGCTTGTCTAGAGGATGAACTCCACCGGAAGTACGCAATCAAAAGACATGATCAAACAGAGTGGTTTGAATTAGACCAATCAGAAGTTGATGAAGTAATGGGGATAGGTGAACGCAATTACGAATGGGTAAACAATCCAGTTTGGGAGAAGTATCTGAAACCCGAATGTACCTCCCCAACCGTAGCCAAACCATCAAGTTAAATCCGTAATAAAATGATATAATTGAGCGATCACAAACACGCAAACGCAAGGAGGTGAAGCAGTGCTACTCGATCATGAAAACAGGCTCAATCTCACGGTGCAGGATATTGCCTGTAAACGCATCGCTGTACTGGGCGCATCCGGGCGCGGGAAAACCAACACTGTCGCCCGACTCGTTGAGCAGCTTCTGCCTTCCATGCCGATGACGATTATTGATCCGCATGAGGATTACTACGGACTGCGCGAGAAATTCCCGACGATCCTAATCGCTGGCAAAGGGTTACACACCGATATTGACCTCTCCGTCGACCATGCGGCGCAGCTTGCCGAATACAGCTTCAACAACCGACTTCCTGTCATTCTGGACATGCTCCTGATGGATGAGGACGAGCGTGAAGAAATGGCGTTCGCTTATTGTATGGCAGTTTGGCAGTGTGCGATCAAAGCCAGTGTGCGCTTGCCCTACGGCGTTGTGCTTGATGAGGCGCATAACTTCATTCCCGAAGGCGGCAAACGAACTCCTGCAACAAAGGAGATGACGCGGTTTGCCAACGAGGGGCGAAAGTTCGGATTCACTATCGTCTTATCTACTCAGCGCAGCGCGGCGATCAGTAAAGCGGTACTTGGGAACTGCGAGATGCACTTCCTACACGGCGTCAACATCATCAACGATGTGAAAGCGTACCACTCTGTACTGCCTATCGACAGTCTGCGCGAGGTAAAAAAACTTGCCTATTCTCTCGACGTTGGCGAAGTGCTGTTCCGTCAAGGGCTTCGCATGGAGCGCGTTCATATTTTTAAGCGCGAAACCTTCCACGCGGGGGATACGCCGACCCTCGATAATGCTCCTGTCCCTATCATGCAGCAGATCGACGCGGAGATGCTGGAGAGATTGAAGGCGGCGCTCAATCCACCAAAAGAAACGCGCACGGACGCCGCTGTTGCGTCTACTCCGACTGTTGAGGCAGAACTACAGGTAGCGCATGAAAACGCCGAAAGGTGGCATCTTCTCGCAGAAGAACGAGCGGGTGCGATGCAAAGTCAGGCGCGAGAAATTGAACGCCTCACGAGTCAGCTTCAAATGATGGTGCAGCAAAGCGATACGCCGCGTGAAAATGTGCCGATGTTCAACGCGGCGATGCTCGAAACCGACAGCACGATTGTGTGGGAAAAGACGACCACAACGGAACGCGCCATAGAACACCTTTCGACCCGCCAAACACAGCTACAAATCAAGCAGCAGGAACGCGAACGCGATCAAGTAGTTACCCGGCTGCGTGGATTGGAACGCGCTCACCGCCGGATCGTGAAGGAACTCATGAGCAAAGACGATCAGAAGGTCACGGCGATTGAACTGGCAAAGCGACTTGACTACGCTGAGAAAACCGTGCGTGAAGCGGGGAACGAACTTCACCGCATGGGGTTGATCCGGCGCGTTTCAGCGGGTATCTTTGCGGGCGCGTTCGGACGCTACGCCGTTGAACAGTTTCCAATGTTGGATGCGTCGGATGTGTTTGAAAGAATGCTGAGATCGGTTGCGAGTTAGTAGAGGGTCGCATGACAAGGCAAACAAAAAGCGCCCGATGATGGGCGCTTTTGATTCGGGACGAGGGGTACTTACAAGCCTCGTTTAGCCAGTTTGAGCAGGGCAATACATAACGCCTCAGCAAACGCGGCGGGTGTTGTTCCGGCGCTGGTGTGCCACACGTAGCGCCGTTCGCTGCTGCCCATCGGATACCACGTCAAATAGGCTTTTGCGCCGTCTTGCGTGACGGCAAACTGCACGACTGTCGAAGGCGGGTTGTTTGCCGTGATGACTGTAAACGCTTGCATCGCCCAATTCAAATCACTGGTGAAGCGCGGGACAGACTCCACAATCAAGCCGCGTTGAGGAGCGGGTAACCAGTCGGCATTCGGGCAGATTACTCGCCCATCGCCCATCCATTGGTAGCCAAGCATGTCCGCGATTGAGACCTCAATATCTACATTACTCACGATCACCCCTTTCCACTTAAATGCCCATCCCTCGCAACACGCTTTCAATCTTCGCCCGCTTCGCCGCCTCTTTATCCACTTTCTGCTTTTTCGCTGGCGCTGCTTGGCGCGGCGCTGCCTCCTCTAGTTTGCACCAGCGTTCGATCTGAAACACGTCGGTCAGCACGTCCTCTAGTTCGTCCAAGCGGCAGACCACAAAGTACCAATCCCCCACCAGCGTCCCTTGTGCCGTTTGCCCCGACAGCACCATACCCCAGACCATCACAATTTCGAGCAAACCGCGAAACGTCTCCCGACTGTAGATGTAGAGTTCTGGTACAGCATCAGGGATCGTCCGGTCTAGTTTCTGGATTTCGGTTTGCAGGTTGGCTAAATCTGCTTCGATATGCCGCGCTTCATCGGGAACAGCGATCCTGCCCTTGCGGTCAAAGAGAGCGCGCATGGTTTGGGGGCGCTTGATTGCCATGTAGCGCGGGTCAAGGGTTTCGACAGCGACGGGTAAACGGAGCGCGGTCAGCGTGTTTTGCAAGCCAACTGTACACCCTGTGTGTACAGTTAAGGCGTAGCCGGACGGGTTAGAGGGCGGGTTGCGGGCGTCCCATTCGATGGAGATCAAGCAAATACCTCCTTACAGCGCCGCGTGAGGAGTCGCGGTTGCGTCATCAGTTCCGGCGGCTGAACATGGTATTTCATCAGCAGCACACGTTGGGCGCGTTCCTGCTCGTTCCCGAACACCTGCGCCCATCGACTTTTCGCGCCGCCGTGCAGGGGACGGATCACTTTCGCGTCGGGATAGTGATCACGGACGTTCGAGAAGGTGAGCGTTGTTTTGCCCTGCCTGATGTGGATCGATGTGCCGTCGATCAAAAATCCTTGCAAGTTCTTACCGCCGGATACGCCTAAGTAGTGCCAGCCGTTTCGTGCATAGACCTCGCCCGTGTAACCCCTCTGTGTCAATCGGAGTAGCGCGCCGTCTACGCATCGACTTGTTGGATCGGTAAGAGTTGTTTGCCACCAGTAACCGCGCTCGGTGAGGTCATGTGCGGCGAACAGCAGTAGGTCATTAAGTTGGGCGCGTGTCACCCCCGCGCCCACCATGCGTGTTTGCCAGATGAGATGAGGCGTGTGGAGCGGGTCACGACAGAAGGCGCGGGCGATACTTGGGTAGGGCGGCGGACCGCACATGATGACCGCTTGCAGTAATCCGCGCTTGTTCTCAATGCCGTAAGCAACCGTCCACACGCCGGGGGATCGGCGGGTATAGTGATGCTTCTTGACGAACGTGATGATTTCGACGCGACGGCAAGGATAAGGGAGAATGATCAAGTTGTTCCTTTCCGCGCTAAAAAAGCGCCAGTTGATCACGTTTCACGGACGGGCTTGTTTCAGCACTCACCTGCTGGCGCTTTGCTTTATACGCCCTTTCCGCTTGCTCATAACTTGCGAACTGTCTCCACCACTGACGCCGTGCCTCGTTGATCGGCACGTATTCAGCGGTGAGTTCAACGCCGTCGATTTCGTCCCACCCGGCGAACTGTGCGCCGATCATTTCACTCCCGACGCCCGCGAAAGGAATAAGGAGTCGGCGCGGTACATCGAGCGGAGGAGGCAGAAGTAACCGCGAAATATATTCCGTCAATTGGATGGGGATCACTCATCACCCCGCAATAACAGCGGTTGCACGATCAGTTCACCGTCTATCGCGGTGATCCGGTCAATCGGCACATCGGCATGGATTTCATCGCCCGTCCATCCATCAGGGAATAAGCCTTGCGTCCATTGCTCACGGATGCGAGTTTCTTCTTCTGCATTAATGAGATCAACCTGTGCGCGATGCTGAATATCTAAGACGCGCTCCAAACCGTAGGCGCGTCCGTCCATCGTGAGTGGTCCCATGCGTTGCCCATTTTTGGCGTAGCTCCCATCTTTCAAGATACCCGGTGCGGACTTGCGATGCCGCCACTTCGGTTTCTTGAGTTCAGCAAACAGCGGTTTGATTTCCATCAAGGGTTGCAAGTGCGCCCATTCCGGCGTTTGCACAAGGTTCTCAAGTGCTGTGTCTCGACTGGCAAGGTTGCAGCCGATACAGCCCGTCCGTGCTTCATCGTCACCGTACACGGCGGCAATATCTGCAAGGTAGTCGTAGCCGTGACCGGGCTGTTCCATCTTCACAATGCTCCGCATGTATCGTTCGTCATTGGCGAAATACAACCAGTCCCACACGAAACACAACCGCCAGTGAACAATCGGAGCAAGGGTATCGGCAACGTGTTCAGAAGGGCGGGATTGAAACCAGCCCTGACCGCACTCGCCGGAGTCCTTCGAGCAGGAGAGTGCGATCCGCGCATCCCTTACGGCGCTCTCGCCTAAGCGGACGCCTGTGATCTGCAAGAACTTTTCACCATCGGTTTCACGCATCGCTTTCAGCGCCGCTTCCATTGGCTCAATCTTGAGTTGGGACGTACACCAGCGAAAGCGATTAGACGGTGGGGGTACGCCGCGTCCGAACATATAGACATAGAAACGATCATTAAGCGTCGGCAGCACAACCCGCGCATCAACGCCCTCGCCGCGTAAACCCTCAAGTAAACGCATCGCGGTCGCACTGAGGGGC
>Ga0163155_10001450_pt1 | contig 28757 bp, 64 predicted proteins | sample OliLakLV19SP4G1_FD_148611 | JGI IMG/M metagenome (GOLD analysis project Ga0163155, IMG submission 148611) | Freshwater microbial mat bacterial communities from Lake Vanda, McMurdo Dry Valleys, Antarctica - Oligotrophic Lake LV.19.SP4.G1 | ecosystem: Environmental > Aquatic > Freshwater > Lake >... | reverse complement strand
TTGATGGTCATGGATTCTCCTGGTCGGTGGTGAGTCTTGTGCCGGCCGTGAGCCGAGCAGCGCGGGCGGACTAGAGTCGCGACGCCGCCGCCTGCTCTGCGCACCGCTTGATGTCCGCCATCGCGGTCTCGGTCGCGTGCTCGGCTAGCATGGACTTACGGCAAATGTGCCGCACACATTTAACGTAACCAGACGGCTCAGACAGGCATTCGAAGCACGTCACGGGCGCGTCGGTGTAATGCAGGTGTTGCAGAGGTTCCTCATCGGCACGGCAAGCAACGGGGTACCGGAACGTCCTTCCGTGTTCTTCACGATCCGTCACAAGCACCGTCACGCGGTGAACGATCCCGTTGGGGTCTCGGTAGCCGTCGTGCGGCAACAGCCGCAGCTTCACGGCGTAACCCTCCGGACGTGCATGAACGTCTTCATCGCCTTTTTTTCTTTCTCGCCTTCAAGACGGCTGTTCGCTTCTTTGCACACGCGTCCGTCTTTTTAGTAATGCGCGCTATATGCCGACAGAGACGCAGTGCCTCGCTCGTGTACAACCAATCAGGCATGTGTGTGATGCTGATCGACGGCACTGCCTCCGTGCCTTCCTCTGTGTCCAATACGAAAGCGACTACATCAATGGAGATGCCTGTGAGCTTGATGGTCGCCATCATCGCCATCCCAGGATGACCCGCATGAGGTCTTCGTCGATGTCAACGGTGCACTTAAACTTCATTGTTTACCTCGCTCTGTAGGTTTTAGGTTTGCAGTGTGGCCGATCCGGCGTCCACTCCGTCGTGTTCGGGGCCAGGTATAACCACTTGTTTGTAGGTCCCCGTTTCTGTTTAACCCCGCAATCGAAGCATGTACGGACTTTGAATCGGTCGATGATGTCGTAACGGTGATTCCACTCACGAGACGCTACCGAGGATGCCATCCAGGATCCAATGTCTCGAGCGCTTTGCGCGCATGGCATGCGTCGCACAAACACACGGTGCCGCAGTTCGACCGATTGCAACGTTGACGCGCTAACGAACGAAGCGACGGAATCACGTGTCGACGAATCACGCTTCTCAGGTGTTCAGCCATCGGGTTGCCCGTTCCGCGATGGTCTCGAACTCGAACATGTCAGCGACCTTTCGAATTGCCTTGCAGCGCTTCTCGTCGTCCTCGGGGGCTCGACACCCAAGCCCCAAGAGGGCCGTGTCGAGCACGAGCCAAAGTTCATCGCGTGTCATGGTTCCTTGTCCTCCCTTGGTTCAGGCGGCCAACAGGGTTGGTACTTTTCCTTGTACTCCGCATGGTCTACAAACGGCCCGTACGCCCAATGAACGAGGTAGTTCATCAAACCGTTATAGGCCCCGTAGTAATGTACAGGCGGGCGATGGTTCGCCTCGTTGTACGCTCCTGCAAGCAACAGGAGTATCCAGTATTCGAGCTGCCCCGAGAACGTGTGGAAGTACGGAGACCAGTAGCCGCCTGTCCAACGATCTCCGAAGTCTGAAAGGCCCCGGCTAGGGGTCATGAAGCCCGGTGATCCCGAGTTTTCGTTGTTGTCGGTCACGTTGTTTCAACTCCTTCTTCGCTTTGGCGAGACGCTTCTTCGCGAACGCGATGGCCTGCAGAGCCCTCGCGATTTTCTTTTCTGCCTGGTTGCCGATGAAGAAGTCGGCATCCATGCGTCCTGCTTTTCTGAGTAAATCAACCGGGACGACGGCGATCTTCACTTGCTGGCTCGGATCATCGAGAGCTTTGCGCCAGGGTAGATTCGTTTGGCCTTGAGCATTCGAACCCCACCCTCGATGAGGTCGAGAACGTCAACGTTCTCGGGCAGGAAGGGGTGTTCGACTTCGATGTAGCAGTCGATCTTGAGATGAACTTTCACGGAACCTCCACAAACTTCACTCGCATCACAGCAATCTCAGGGAACCGACGATTCATGAAGCGGATGATCTTATTTGCTTCGTTTAGGCATTCATCGTCGGGATAGCACGTGATGACGATCCATATACCCGTTTCGTCTTCGTACAGCTTGGTTACCTCGTGGGCACATCCATCCACCCAGTGATAGACGCAGGGCATCACATCCTCGCGAGGCAGGCCAAACACGTCACAGCCTTGTTTTCAACGACACTCTCCGGGGGTGCGTCAACCGATATGTTTGGACGACAAAGGATATTTATCCATGTGGTCCGTTTTCACGTACGAGAGCGATGCTTATCTTGACGCTCATGTATCTGTCTTTCTGAAGGTGTGTTTGCCGACGTGCCCTTTGGACGTCGAGGTTCCCGCAGGCACGACGACTCCGCGCTTGCGTTTTTTGGCGATGACTTGGGAGACATAGGCCCGGGTAACGTTGAGTTCGTCTGCGATGTCCTGGATGGTGCGACTACAGTCGGAGTTACGGATCTCGAGGATCCTAGCGGTGACGTTCATGTTTATTAGATAACCCTCTATTCGGAGGACCAGTTGTTTCGATTCTCTTTTGTTCGATGGCGGGTGATGACCTTGCCGAAGGGTGTTTCACGTTCTTTCTCGAACGTCAGGTCCATCGCGAGCATCTCTTCACGGGATGGGAGTGGGATCACGGGCATGACGTCCACCTACGGCGGGTTAGGATACCCGTCGCAGTTTTCACAAACGCCGAATGCACGACAAATGGCCGACTTCCCGCACGGCTTGAACTTGACTGTCTTTTTTCGTTTCTTGGGCTTCTTCTTCGTCTTCGAGACGATGAAGGTGATCTTGTAGTTCGGGTTGCCGTGTTCCCACCCCCAGACCACTTCTTCGACGGTGAACATGGGGTGCAGGAACGAACGAATCAGAGCCTTGTCTCCGCGTGGCAGGTAGCTCCTGGGCCGCTCAGGGATGGATCGTACACGCGCCGGTCATGTGAGATACGCCTCGAGCATCAGGGTGTACTTCGCGCGCATGTTGGGCGTCGACCCCTCCATCTCCTCAAGAGTCTTCTCCCACTGGTCCGGGTCGTGGCCGTAGGCCGGCGGAACCACGCGCCCAGACATCACTTCGCAGTGGCTGATCATGTGCGGCAGCAAGATCGACGCCCGGTAGCGATGCGACCAGGTCAGGTCCAGCCGTGCTTCGTAGGTAAAGTCGTCATCGAACGTAACCGTGACGAAGCACTTGAAGTAGCCGTGCATGTGTTCGTCTCGCGGCGCGAGCATTGCGATGGTCCGATCCGCCTCCTTGAAGGAGGGGAACAAGACGCCCTCGTACTCACGCTTGTTGTAGGTCGGGCCTTCGCAGGCGGTGATCTGGATGTGCTTTACGGCGTGCATCTAGTTTGCCTTCCCGCGGCTGTAGCCCATGTCGTAGCCCTTGGCGAACGCCTTGATGAAATTGGAAACGATGATTTCGATCGTTCCCGGTCCCGTCATCAGCGATCTCAGTGCGATGATGAGGGTCCCTGGGCCGATGGCCTTGATGGTTGCGCGTTCGACGACACCGTTTTCGTCGTCGATGGTGTCGTACTCGAGCGACAAACCCAGCCGATTGATGATTTCTTGAATGTCCGCAGTTCTGTTGTTTTTCATGTTGTCCTTAAAGCGGAGCATTGCTCCGCCTGTTTTTATCTCCCGAGGGAGCAGCGTGGCACCGTAACCGAGTCGTGCTTCGGGGGTAGCTCCCTCCGCCGGCGCCTTTGTCGTTAGTGGGGAACCTTCGACGGGCTCGCTGCCAAGCCCATTTCTCCAATCGCATCATAAGATAAACACTAGGCCGTTGTCAGCCAGGCCATGCGTCGTTCGAACAGCATGGCTTTCGCCGTAGGAGACAAGCCTTCTAGACACGGGCCTCCGGCTTTCATGTCGGGGAAAAAGTAGTCCTCTAGCTGGCTCCACAGAGCTTCGTAGGTCCAGCCATTTTCACAACCGAAGTGCTTTCTAATCTCGCAACAGGTTAGGCACGTCTTGAACGTGCTCATGCCGCCGTCCCACTTGCCGCGGACGCACTCGTACCGACTACCGGGAAGGATGTCGCCGCTACACTCGCAGCAAACGTGCGCTTTAGCAGCACGACGGAATTCTTCGACACAGAAGGATGGTCCGTCACCGTCGAGGCCACCCGACAGAGGACAGCAGACCGCCACGGCTACTTCTTCTTCTTGGGGAGGGTTGTCTTCTTGGGCTTCATGTCGGTCGACTCGAAGGGCGCGGCGACATGCGCGAGCGTCTCGGCCAACCGGAGGAACGCCTTTCGCTTAGCAGAGGGCTGGCGCGGCGCGTTCTTGGTGATGAAGCCCGCGACCTGTGCGATGTGGCCCTTGTACGCCGCGATCTCCTTGCGAAGCTTGCGGTTCAGGTGCTTCTCCGTCTCCAGCGCGGACTCCGCCTTGGTCATTCGATCCGCGGTCACATCGTGGGTGTTGCGGAGCTGACCAACGGTTGTCTGGAGCTGGTTGTAGCGCAGGTCGGCGTCGGCGAGGTGTTCCGACAACAAGGCAACCTCACGACTAAGCACTCCGAGGCTCTCCACAGTGTCCACAGTGTCCTCGGGGTTGTTGGTGACGAGGTTCGACGGCTTTGCAGGCTTGGTCTCGTTGTCGGTGATGACTTCCTTCACGGAGCCCTTGTCGTCGGTGTCGTCACTGGCACCCCCGGCGTAGGCGAACGCGTTGGTGATGGACTGCTCGACCTGGAGTTGCTCGACGATCTGTTTGATGAAGTCCTCGTCGTGCTGGACGTCATCGAGGTCCATGTGTCGCTTTTCACAGAAGCGCACAACGATGTCGGCCCAACCCTCGATGGCCTGCTTCGCCTGGTTGGTCCAGTGGTGATGCCAGGACTCGATCTCGTTGGCCACTGCATCGCGGAACCAACCCATGTGCTTGACGTTGTCGACGATCTGCGGCGGGGTCTGCGCGTCGGCCACGTCGTAGATGACCTGTTTGTCTTCCTCGATGGCCTTGATGGCGGCGGCGTAGAACGGATACTCGCGCTTACTTTCCTCGAGGGAAGCGAGAGCAGAGTTTGCTGCCATGGCGCCGCTGTTGTCGTCGTAGGAATCGGAAGAAGTGTCAGTGTCTGGCTCGTTCATTTGGCAGCCCTTTTCATTTCGTTGCGAATGTTGGTTAAGACCTTGACGAACACCCGGAGTACTTGGCGTGTACCAAGTCCGGTCTCGTGAAGGTCCTTGGTCCAAGGAACCCCGAGTTCCTTGTGCACTTTTTTGAGGTTCCGCTCTGCCTTGAGATTGTTCTGGATAGACTTGCGGTATCCCGCAATCGTCTTATCCATCACTTTGAGCGCCGCAGAGTTCTTCAGTTCGCGTGTTTTTCTTGGAAGCGTCGGAACGCCTCTTGGCTTCTGTGATGCTGACATTTCTTGAGGTGCTCCTTCTGTGCGGCCTCGAACAGGAACTGCGCGACCTGGTAGACGGTTGCTGCGGCGAAGTAGAGGAATTTCTCTTTCATGGATTTCCTTTCGTGGCCCTTGGGAGGGTCGAACTCCCGTACCTGGCGTGAAAGGCCAGTGTATTAACCGCTATACGAAAGGGCCGATGAACTAGTCTTCGTGGAAGACAGGGTTCTTCGACCACGCTTCCGCGTCGACAACCCGGCCGTTCATCAACTTGGCGATCTTCTCCGCTTCCGCTTTATCGTACGTCCACAGGATCTTACCTGCCTCCTTGGCGACGTACTTCTTTTCGGAATCGACGATGACGGCGTATTTAGTTGGTTTGATCTTCATTTCGTGGGCCCTCTGGGATTCGAACCCAGGGCCAACGGCTTAAAAGGCCGCTGCTCTATCCGCTGAGCTAAGAGCCCGATTGCTTCCCGATGATGGGAGGCATGTAAACGTGTTCGAACACGGGGCGTTTCTTCACATCCTCTTCGTAACACGAATCAGAGCAAAAGAACTCTCCGTCCTGTTTGCGCCAAGCGTTCACCAGCTTGGGTTCTGTGGCGATTTCTCCTCCGTCGAAGGAGACGGTAGCGTCGACGACGATGACCGTGGGGCAGCTCTGACACTTGACGCGTACGACGTGAGCCAAGGGCATTCCCAGATCGTATCAGCCCCGAAAGCCGATCTCGAGACCCAAGACGTGACCACCCCAGCGCGGAGGATTGGAGACGCCTTTGTACCGCTTCTTGAACCGTCCCACCCGGCTGCCCGGCGTATGGATGACAAGCCACCACCAGCCCGGCGTCCCGATGCTTACGGGAACGCCGTGCTGGCGGAGCCACAGATCGATGCCGCGCATGCGACGGTCAAGTCTGTGATGGAAGTCGGAACGGAAGAACGTACCTACGACGGACATGGGAGCAGCTCCAAGGCCCGCATCATGGCCTCTCCTGCGGGGTATCCCAACTGCTTGTCCGTCAGCAAGTCCTTCGGCGCACTGGCGTAGTCGGGACCGTTGTCGCCGTAGCGAGCGATGACCGACCCTCCGTCGCAACGGGCACAGAAGTAGAGGTCGAACTGCTTGTGTTCCCCTAGGAACTTGCAGCTGTCGCAGTCGTGCGTGTATCGGGGCATGGTTTCCTTGGTGAACTACTGAGATTTGGTCTTTGCTTCGGTCTTTGTCTTCCGTCGCATGCCGCCCTTGGTGCTTTGCTTCAACAAACGCTGCTTCTCGAGCGTCTTCTGGGACACGGCGGGCAGATCATCCCACGGGGTCTTCATGTACCAGCGGAACCTTGCCGATACAGTGTACTCCTGTTGATAGATCAGTCCGTACTTCTCGCGCCACATCTTGCGCGCTTCCGCGGCCCCGTAACGAGCTTCGCAAACTTGGAATTTGCCAAGCATCTTGCTTACCCACTTGCTGATAGTGCATGTGAAGTTCTTCCCAAGCTGTTCTTTGGTCATGAGTATCCTCTCGTCCGCATTTGCGTGCGGACGTTTTTTGTTTGCGTAAAGCTACGCAGCGCCGACGTTCGTCATGCTGACGATCGCGCGCACCGCGTCCATCTCGCACGGCCACTCCATACGACGGGCAGCGGCGAACTGCTTGTTCGTAACAGGTAGGTCCATCTGCGTCACTTTGATGACGTCGTGGACGCCTTCCGGGGATGCTTCACTGTAGAGCGTCGCATGCCAGGTGTTGCCTTCTGCAGGGGCTTCGACGATGCCCCAGACCGCGACACCAGGGCGGGCAAGCACCAAGAAGCAGTCACCGCGTCGTAGTTGCTGCTGCCATGCCTCAACGCGGAGGGCGTTGAAGACGCGGGCGCTTTGTCTTTTGCGGGCCATCTCCCTTATATTTTAGGTCAGACCAGCTCTGGATCTTGGATGCTCTGTGATAGTCGATGAACTCTTGACGGTGTGCGAACACGGTCTCAAAGTCCTGAGGAACCACAGGCAAGAACACCGGGGCACGTGCCTGCTTGCACATGTTGGCAGCCATGATGAGCGCTCCAGTGCACAGCTTGCCTGTTTTTCTTTTTGTCCATTCCTCCGACCAGTCGGGGTTTTCGTAGTCGATCGATGAGTGACAGGGTGATGGGACCTCCAGCTGAATGTTGCCGATGAACATCTCAGGGGAGGCATCCCCAAGCCAGCCGGCGAGGGCAGTGCGGCGAAACGGGCAGGCCTTACACGGCTTCTTTTCGAATGGTCGAAAGGAAGCTACGTTGCCTGCAGTTTTCCCATCTTCTTGGCTGCGTCGCATTGCGGTGGCTTCTTGAGATCGCCGCAGGGGGAGTCGTGTTCGACACAGAGCCGTCCTGTGCCGTCGCATTCCTTACAGTCGACCAGCTCTTGTTCGTCCTCGTCGCAGCCGCACGTGTCGGCGGATTCGCCGCATTCGTCACAGGATTTTCCTGAACCGTCGCACGAGAAGTGTTGCTTGACGTTGCATTGTTTCATCGGTTGCTCTCTTCGATGCGAATGATCCCGCAGCCCTCGAGCGCGATGCGCTCGTCCGCAGTCAACACATCACCCATCGTCGCGTGTTTGTCGAACTCATCACGGTGGAAGCTTACCCACGTAACTGCGTCTTCGTACGTTTCGAAGATGATGCCGAGACCTTTGTGCTTGAAGACCTTCTGGTCCTTGGTCTTGATGGTGTAGCCGACGGTCATGTGATGTCCTTCTGCGCAGGCAGGATGAGGTTGAACGGGTCGTTCAGCGTCTCGAAACCAAGTTTCAAGAGGTGTTGCCTGAACCGCTCGTTTGAAGTCTCGATACATATCGAGACATCGGGATACTTGTACTTGATATTCCGCAGCGTCTTGGTGAAGAGGCCCTTGCCTCTGTGTTCGAGGAGCACCGTAACCGTCGTGATGTCGAGGACGGGTCCCTCGCGGAGCTTCAAGTAGAGAAACAGGAACCCTGGCTGTGTGATATGGCGCCGCGAAGCCGTCTGGGAGACGTGCAGCAACCTCAAGCCGCTGTCCATGAACTCGTCTAAGGTCATCGTCGATCCTTACAGGCCCCACAAACGACCAGACGACACGATACAACGCGCGTAGAGGAATTTTCTCGACCCCCGCGTACGTTTTGACCGTCGCCATCCGGCCGTTGGTGTAAATGACCACGCCATGACGTGCTACCGCCGTGGTTTTGTATATCTCGTTCCAGCCGGCGGAGCGTCCCCGGTATCGCTTACGCAGCGTACTCAGGCGACCGTCAATGTTGTAGACGTCGGGTTCGTAGCGAGGAGCGGGACTGCCGTAGAGGGTCCCAAACAATGCGGCTTTACGAGTTGCTCGATCCACCAATAGTTTTTGTCGTCGCGCGCCATCGGGCCCAGGAACGTCCAGAAAGCTTTGAATAGACATTTTGGGTCACAATCGGTGGTGGTGTAGACGTTGCCGTTGTTCCAGCGACGCCAGGGCAAAACGTGGATGACCTTGGCGTCTATGCCCGCGATTCGCCCGAAGAACTCCCACACATAGTGTTCCACCACGAGAACGAGGTCACCGATCTCAAACGTTGGGGCGTCTAACACGCACAGGCCTCTTCTTCTTTTTGGCTTTAGACTTAACCACCATTTTCTTGATAGGAGCGTACACGACCCACGTCTTCACCCACTGAAGGCCGGAGAGTCCGATGGCGGCTGCAACCGAAGGAGTCAGGTCAGCATCGCCACGCCATACACCGGGGTCGCTCGCCTTGATCTTGACGACCCAGTAGCCCTTGGGGCATTTCTTGCCTTTCTTGAAATCGGGGTGGGTGCACGCCCCGTAGGGTCCTCGATCGAGGACACGGCACAGCGTTCTCTTCTTGGTCTTCACGTGCTCGACCGCCAAGATGGTCCCGCACGTATAGGTACGGCTTGCGCAGACGTTCATCTCGGGCATCGACTGGACTCTGTAATCCGGTGCGCACGCGAGAAGACTACCGCCTCCGTTGCTGTCTTTGGGTCTCCCGTAGGTTGACGCGATGCCTAGCACCGCCTTGGGGCTAGTCGCCGTAGGAATAGCGTATTCCGGGATGTCGCGCAGGAACGGGTCGCTGAACACAGCGAAGAAACGCAACAACACGATAATTAAGGGGTAGATGAGGTACATGAGGAATCCTTTCCTCCGGAAACCTACACCGAATGCCGTCCTTAGTACGGCATATACGGAATCTTGGACGGCAGAGACGTCTTCGGTTTGTCTCTCTCCGCCAGGCAACCGGCGCACGTGAGAGCCCCTTCTGTAGGGGTAGGATAAAACGTCGCACCCGAGATTTCCCGCGGAATGATTTCGTCTTTGCACGCGGTCAACAGTCGCTCAACCTTCCGCTTGTCTGTTTTCGACCGTTGTCGGAAGACGCGTTGTTTGAACAAGCAGATGCGCCCGTCATCCCGTGTGATGTGTGAGAGCGGGTTCAGCGAGCGTTCGACCCAGGTAGGCGACATGCCCTCAGGCTACCCCTTTTCGACTTGTGCTGCATACAGTCGAAATTCATTAGCAAGGTCGGCGGCTGCTTCCTTGTCGGTGCGCCCTACCCCTGTAATGTTGTCGATGTTTTTCAACGACGCGTGGATTTCATTCCCGCGGTCGAGGAAATAGAGCTTGTCCCCGTTATCCAGCGTCTTGGTTCTCATCTGCCATTTCCTTTCGAATCGCATCTTTAAGGCGAGGCATGGTCTTTTGCGCGAAGGCACGGAGGTCACCGGGATAGTCCCGCGTGTTCACGTCGTAATAGTCTTCGCCCATCATTCCGTAACCTGCACCACTCAGCCATTCATGCAAGTCCGTCTCGCAAGAGATGTTCTCGAGTTCGTCCCAGGCGTAACGTGCGTCGTCTCTGTCTTTGATTAACTTGTTGAGGCGGCGACGCCAGATGACATCCTTGTAGTTGTTGATTGCTTTGTCGACACTGAAAACTTGGTTACCGAGCTTACTCATGACGTAGTCGTCATGAAGCCCTAGAACAAAGTGCCGGAAGTCTCTGTTACCAAAATGCGTCCAATGGAAGACGTAGTTTCCGTAATCGGAGACGACACCAAACCAACCATCGGACCGCAAGACGAAGTCTGCCCAGCCTTCTCGGCCGCTGTCATTCGGTAGGTAGTACCGATAGAATTTCAATTCGCTCATTCCAGCGCCGGCGGCGGGTGGTGATACGCCACGCCCAGGCGTGATGAGCTTCGCGGCTTCCTCGAGTGTCTTTCGCTCGGCGTCAAGGTCACGGTTGAGGGCAGCGGCTTCGGTGAACTGGGCGCCATAGCGAGCCTTGAGCTTGGCGATGTTGCGCTCGAAGGCTTCCTCGAAGCCCTTCTTGATGGCCGTCAGCGCCAGCGCGATGTACCAGGACTCGTCACCCGCCTCCTCGAGGATGTTGATCTCATCCAGGGCTTTGCCGTAGATGATGTGCTTCTTGAGCGCATCGGCAATCTCGCCGACCTCAGAAGCCATTCCCAGGACCGCGTGCAGCAGCTTCGCGATCATCGTGTTGTGCTCGGCCGACATCGGTTCGCCGGTCTGGCGGTCGAACAGCCGGACGAAGTCCGGAGTGAACTCGGTGACAAGCGCGAGCTGTTGATATTCGTTGGGCTGCATCTAGGACCTCACGGGAAAGCTCCGACCGGAGCTGTATTTGATGTCGGCGTGTTTGGCGCAGTAGACGCGACAGGTATGTTCTCCGTCGACGTACGCAATCCACCCGGTAGAGACGAAGGTTACGAAGGAAATGACCCGTAGCGTGCTTTGGCCTCGGTGGCTGGAGTGGCGCAAGATTGCTTCGGCTCTCGCGGAACATCGGACTTCTTTTCGACGTTCCCTAATCCATTCCCGGTCGCCTGGCACACCCTCAGGGTCATTGACCCAGTCGAAATGCTCGCAGTATACGTACCCAACGATGTCAGCAAGCACGCGCAGCGTCCGCTGTTCGTCGCCTCTGCTCGACAGAAATCAGGCGAATCCACCCCTCCAAGTACGCGGCTGTTTCGACGCTGAGGTCGCAGTCCCAGCAAGGACCGTCGTTGGCGCTGTAACCTCCGCACACGTGCTTGATTTTGTATTCACCGCTTTTCAAGCGGCGCACGAGATAGGCGGACAAGTTCGCCAGGTGCGCGTCGTCCATCTCGAACACGAATAGCTTGCGCTTGTCCTTGGTTACCCATGGGGTATCGAAGTCCACCCTTTTCATGTGTTTCTCTTTTCTCGCTCGTGAAGCAGAAACGACACTTCTCACAAGCGCCGTTGTGGTCCATGCCGCCGGTTGCGGTGGCAGGACATGTCCGCGGATCCACTTTCGTGAACTCCGCGCGTTTGCCAATGTGGTGCTCGGCAAAGACCACCGTCGCCCACGGGGGTGGCCGTGTGTTGTCTGTCTGCACCCACGCGATGAAGTTCTCGGGCCCTCGTTCTCCTGCTAGGTTGAATGCTTGATTACGAAAGGCATCTTTGGTGGTGTAGTCAATGCTCAGCATCACGTGCAGATTCGGCAAGTGAAGTAGCTTGGCGGCCAAGTCGAACTTCCTCGTCGATACCCATAAAGCCAGCTCGGGAACTTCCCGCGCCAGCACGTTGATGAAGCGTACCGAGCCGGGTTGTAGGTCGCCAACACCGAAGAACCTGAGGAAATCCTGCTGGGCCTGTACTTCATAGGCGAGCCCCAAGGCTTCACGGAAGACCGCGCGCTCCGTGGCCTTTCCCAGGTAATCGAAGCGTTCGAAGTTTTCGACTTGCCGACGGACAGCGGCGGGCATGCTGATGCGCGATTCGAGCCCGTAACAGTAGCTCATGCACGCTTGTGTGGGGCGGCACGACCTGGCAATCGAGACGTTGATCGAGAGTCCGGTCTTGCTGTTGTTCGAGAGGAAGAGGCGTTCTGGGGCTTCTGGGGCCGTCAGGGTAGCCAACTGCAGTCGTCGGAACTTCGGCGTCATGTCTCTCCATCCGCGACTTCGAGGGGTGGAAGCGTCGGAACCTCGTAGCCTTCGTATGGCTCAAGCGACGTCAACGCGGCATGAACGTTCCCAGTGATCAACGCGCGATATGCAACCACTGCTGCGATAGCGTGGATGATTGGATTTCCCTGATCGTCAGTGACGAACGTTGTAACCCCGTCATCACCTGCTTCGAAGAAGCAAACTTCCGCATCATACTCACCGGGGCATGCATCTCCGTAGCGGATATACGAGACGTCTTGGGCTCGAAGAAACGTCTCCAATTCTTCGAATGATCCGTTATGTGCTTGGTGATCGTATAGATGTAGTAAGCGCTCTCCATCGAGCGCCGCGATTAACTCGTCTTCGGTGTAGAAGACGTTTTCGTTGAACGGTTCGTCAGGGACAAGGCCAGCGCCCGCGTTGTGCACTTCAGAAAAGAACGAGTGCAAAAGCGTGCGTTTGATAGGTCCGCCGATGATGATGTGTGCGGCAACGTAGCTAGACATGTGTCACGTCTCCTGGTAGCCGTTCCACAGCTCGAGCTTGCAGCCATTGCATTGCAGGACCGCAGCGACAATGGTGGTTTCGAATCCCGTCCCTGTGCGGGCTCCTTTGTCATGGTTGACCGCGATACCGGTATCTCCTCGGAAGATGCCGCGAGGAATCCGTCCTTCCCAGAAGTAGTCCCAATAATCCCATTGGATCATCGATTCAGGTTTTCGTAGATCTTGTTTGCAGCCGGGACATTCGAACGGTACACGGAATTTGAGGTAGCTGACGCGGACCTGAGCAACCTCGGTTTCGTAGCCCTTGCCATGGATGGGGGTGAGGTCCGCGTTGCTTGCCCGATCGACAGGGGCAACCTTGCCCTTGACGACACTCGCAATGACGATCCCGACAGGCGCATCGATTTGCGCTTTCTTCTCCGCGTCCTCAGGAGATTCGGCCTCGACGTGGACAGAATAGCGTTGGCTGTTGTCGTCTTCGTGAATGGCGAAGACCGTGTACGTCGTCATTTTATTTATGCCCAGAAAAGAACACGGCAAGCCCCTGCGTCCTTAGCCTCAAGATACGCCTCGATAAAGTCCTCGGTGCATCCGCCTTTGCGCATGACTTCGACGTAGCTGCGCCAGGGTGCGGGGGACTCGCCGACATCCTGTCCGATGTGCAGAATGAATTCACAGGCCTCCTTGTGGACGAACGTTGAGTTCCGGAGGCAGAACTCCCAGTTGGGGTCGTCGTCTTCGAAGTCCCACTCGATTTCAATCAGTACGCTCTTATCCATGGAAACTCCTAGTCGAGTTCAACCGATGCAGCTTCGGCGAAGTACTTGATGCGCATTTGCTGTTTGCATTTCTTGCAAGCGCCTGTCTGTTCTACGTATGTCGCCGTTCCATCGTTGTCGTACTCGAAGTACAACGGCCCCCATTCGATTTCGACGTGCTTGCATGTCGCATGCGGCGGAGACTTACCTATAGAGCAGCGCCCGGACCGCTTGCGGTCCTTCCGTTGCAGCGATCCCCACTGCACGCATGGACGCCGTCCATCCCGAGGGGTCTTCCTTGATCTCGTCGTAAACCCAACAGACGATCTCACCCTTTTCATCTGCGATGTAGATCGACGGGTCCTCGCCGAAGTCGACGAAGACTCCGGGAAAGATCTCATCACAGCCGGGATATGGGTTTTTAGGTTTCGACATCGAGAAGTTCCTCAGGGGAATGCACGTCTACGGAAAGGATATCCGCCACGCTCTCGCCGGTCTCCTCGCCCCACTGTGCCCGCGGCGCGAGCTGTTGCCCGCCCATGTTGTAGTCCGCGCCGCAGTTGCTGCAGGTATTGGTGAATCGGTAGCAGCTAAGCCATTCACCACAACACCTGACTTGCGTCTCCACGCGGATCCAGAGGTCGCCCTCGAAAACGCCACCCCGCCTACGCCCCTCGCCGTCCTTGAAGTAACGCCACTCTTCACTCATGGGTCATCCTTGATTCTGAATTTCTTGGTGTTGATGGTACTCACCAGGGTTTGGTGAATGCGCTGAGCCTGCCGGGGGCTCTTGCCTTGGTAGGTGACCGCGTGGACCACCTCGTCTGTTTCACGCTCAATAACTAGAAAGCGAGGTTTCTTGGCTGTCGCCAAGGCGCTCGCGACGCGTGCCATGTGACCCCCTGGTCAGATTGCAAACTCTCGGACTACGTCGATCCCTTCCCACTGCATTTCCACCTGGATCGACTGTCGCTCGACCATCGGACAATCACACCCAGGGCACTTTGCGCGATGAACCAACGCCACTGCGGTACCTGCTTCTTCTCGGGTCTCGAGTAGAAGGTCGTGTTGTTCCTCGCTCAACGCGGTTGCCGGACGCACATCGAACGCAACGCGGTCAGAGCATGCGCAAACACACGCTTCATCCGCCGTGATCCGTGTGTAGTAATCACACGTGCGGATAACAAGGTCTTCACAGAGGTGCTCTGTAATAGCCTCGAGGACTTCACTCTCGGGAAGTACGCCCTCCGCGATTCGTTTCTTCTGACTGTCGGTGCCTTTCTTGGTGACCCACTTCTGGATTGACAACATGCGCTTAGCTGCCTTGGTTTCTTCCTCGCGACGTTTCAATGCGTCTGTTTCTTGTTGTCGCAGAGCTTCCGCGCGCTCCTGTTCTTGCGTTGTTATCAGGGCTGCCTGTTCTTGGCTGCGCATGTTTACGCGGTGAATGAGAAGACGGAACAACTCGCCCACAGACGGCTCCTCTGCCCACACATCTCCGTCTTTTTTCCCGACGATGTCATCGACGAGAACGACGTCACCTAGCTCTTCCCGCAGTTCTTTGGTCGCGTCTTGCAGGTCGTGGTCGGAGACGATGACGAGATGCACGCCGAATTGGGTCTTGCCGCTGCAGAGCGCGGCCTTTGGGTGGACGAACAGTTTCACGAAACACGGCATTTTACTTGGCCCCTTCACTGATGCAGGCAAGACACGTGAGCACGGCGTGCTCTAGTGCCTTAGGAATTTCAACTTCTTGCCCGCAATACATCAAGAACGTCGAGTCCCATGTGGTCGTACTCTTGAATACGGTGCCCGCGATCTCGTGGGACGTGACAGACTTCACACAGCAAACGACCCCGTCGTTGTCGACGAGGTCGCCTCGCTGAGCCCGAGTCTTCATGAAGCGCTCGTTTTCGATACGCTTTCGTTCTCGGGTGTGTTTGGAGCGGTGTGCGACACAGCAAAACGGGCGTATTTTTTTGGAGTCGCTTGCCGATTTTGAACAGACAGGGCAGTACGCCGTCACGACCCGGTAGGACGCAGGCACTGCGGCTTGAGGTAGGCCTCCAGTGATTCGATGACCTCGATTTCGTCGGGGTCTAGGCCGTCTTCCAGGTCCTCTCGCAGCGCCACGAGGAGGTTGTAGGCCTTCTCGATGAGTACATCCACATCAGGGACGTTGTTGGGTTGTTCACTGATCCATGCATTCAGCTTACGGAGCGTGTTCTCTCGGGCGCGCAGCGCAGTGATCGCCGTTTGCCTCCACGCATGCCAGCGTTCACGAGACCACCGGATTCCACCTTGGTTGTTGCAGGAACGACAGCCAGCGCCGTTGCACGTAGCGCAACGATCCTGCTTGTTCTTGTTGGAGAGCTGCGTGCTGATGTCGCTGATCTCTTCGATGAGCGTGGTGCGCCATTGCTTTGCGCTCGTCAGGTCTTTAGGTTCTTCGAAAACTACTTTCACTGTCATTACACCACGCTCCGATATAGAGATACCCTGCGGATTTCCGTGGGTCTGCGATGATCGTGTAGTTACTATCCAGAACAGTCACCAGGCACGCGTCTCGGGTTGATACGCTCTGTTTAACGAGTTCTTTGCGCAAGCGCGGGACCCCTTTTTCTTGGGCCCAGGCCCACAGGTCTTCACGGGGTTTCCGAAAGCTGCTTGCGTAGTTGTTGAACTGTTGACGGTCATGCACGATGTCGAGGCAGTCGGGGTTCTTGAAGATCGCGCGCGCACCCCAGTATAGATCAGGCACGGGCTCGACGTTGGGGCGCAGGCCGAACCAGTGGCTGACGAAGACTTCGTTCATCGTTCACGCTCCATGTACTCCATGTACTTCTCGTCTTCGTTCCAATGTTCATAATTTCTCGCGAGGCGAGCGCCTAGGCGAGCAAGCGCCTCCTCGAGGACCTGGACCTTGGCGTCTTCTTGCGCCGCCTTGATCTTCTTATGGAGTTCATCGCGAGCGACGGCAGCTTCTCGTTCGTTCTCCTCGAGATCCTCGTACGGATCATAGTGGTCGTAGTAGTCGTCGCCGTCTTCGTAGCGTGCTTGACGAAGGAAACCTTCTTGTTCGTTGGTTCGTTGAATCTCTTTGAGCTGCCTCGCGATGGCGTCGATTTGAGGTGAACGTTTGTCCATCTCCGCTTCAACGTCGTCTTCAGCAATCCCCTGGAACGCGACTTTGAAGTCGTCGTCCTCTAACCATCGCCAAGACACGAGATGGCCTCCTCTTCTTTCTTGAGGGCCACTTCGAGCAGGTCTGCGAGTTCGGTGTAAATTTCGTCTTTGAGGCGATACATTGCAGCGTTCGCTTCTGTAACGGAGAAGCGGTTCTTCACCTTCTCGCGCAGCTCGCGAACGATATCGAACAGTGGCGTCCCGCATGGCAGGACTCCTTTCTTTTCTACGTGAAGCTACGCCGCGTGGCGCAGCCCGAGTCTTACGAGTGCTTGGCCCTTCCGTGCGGGAGGCGTCGGATTCGGCGCCTCTCCTACTTTGACAAGGTCTCCATTCTGGACCATGCGACGAAGGGTGCTTGGGTTTACGTCCGACAGGAAGTATAGGCGCGAGATAGTACGCGTCTCTCCGTCACGCATCACCGTCAAGACTTTTTGTAGGGCCGTCGGCTTCGCCATACTGACCCGGCAAACATACCAGGCATCGCTTTTCATCGCGAGGTGAAACGTTCGGACACTTGGTGAACGTGAATGATTTGAAGCACTCGCCGCATACGTGCGGGGTTTCTTTCACCCAAGCGAAGAACTCGACGCTACCATCCCAGTAGGGCATGCCAATCGCGTTGTGTTCTCGCATGGCAACATCGACGGCTTTGGGGTCGCCACCTGTGTCGAGGGTGTGCTGGATGTGCTCTTCGTAGCTTTCAAGGAACGTCGACATCGATATTTTTCTTTCTTCCGGAATCGACGCTCCGCGTCGGCATTGATGAACCGTTTTGCCCAGATCCCGTACTGGTCCCAATCATAGGTGAACCAGCGCCAGTTTTGGGTTTCTCGAAGGTCCCGTTCTCCCTCGTGAAACACATCCGCCAGGACAGGGTCGTAGTGCTCCCACAGGAACCATCCGTCCTTGACCCAAGGCATACGGCTTGCGAACCGCCCATACGGCGTATCCCCGTCTGGAGGGTTCATCCAGGAGGTGTAGACCCACCGGATGTGTTTACTCGGTAATGCGAAGGAGAACAAACCAAGGATAACGTCTTCGTATCCTCTGATCGTTTGATTCGTACACGAGTTGTACGCGTGCCAGCCCCGGTCCGTGATGCGCTTGTTGATGAAGTCTACAGAGAGGACGTTCTGTCCGTAGTACAGACAGTCGATTCGTCCCTCGAGGCGGAAATACGGACCTGTGAATGTCCACGTTCGTTGGACTTCACCGATCACGCGAATTTGTCGATTCCCTTTGCTAGCTTCACTGCGCGTGATTGCACGCATGAGAAGTTTCCGAATGGAACCTCGGTCGGCGTGACCAACCCAATTTGCCATCGATCAGTCCTCGTAGGGCGGGACGTCCATCGGGAAGCCCGAGAAACTTCGCCGCGGTGGGTAAGGTGCCCCGGGCGGCCAATCGAACGGCCGTCCGTATTTGGAGACGAATGTTTCGTCTTCTTCGCCTACGTCTTGCGTGACGTCGGTCCAGGCGCAACTCAAACACTCGAAGAGGTCTCGAATTTTCCCTTCTTTGTTGTACAGACACAACGAGGCACCGCTCTCGCAGTGAGCCGCGCTGCAATCCTTGTTGAACGGGTGCGGGGGCCCTCCTTCGTCACTGCACAGATGTTTTTCGAGCAGCGCTTCATCGCAAGAGGGACAGAATCCTAACACCGCATCGAGGTTAATCCAGCACCTAGGCTCCTTGGCCCAAACAGAATCGACAGGGTGATCTTTCAGGAAATAGAAGATACTCTCTTCTGACTCGAACTGACTCTCGACCGAGTCGCAAATCCAGCCGTGGTCGACGCGGTCGCGTGCCCATGTAAAGCGTGCATCTGCGTCGTTCAGCATCCAGTCGACCCGTGCTTTGTAGCGCTCGGGATTTTCGTGGGGGCAACAAGTTGCGCCGTGTAGATGCGCCTCAACGAACTCCCTCCAGTCGTCAAGCCAGCCGTCGTCTGACGCAATGTACTTGGCTTCGGTGTAATGGAGGGCGTCGATGTATCTCTCGTCGCAGAGAACGAGTTGTGCGTGTGCTGATTTTTTGACATGGAAGCCGAGAATCGTCGTGCCTGATGGTCTGGCGATTCCCTTGAAACCCCACAACGCGTTTTGTTTGTCCTGGTAGACCGAACGTGCCCAGCAGCGTCGGTCGACTCTCATTTCGTGGCGTCCTTGGTGTATTCTGCTGCCCAGAAGTCCCGCTTCTCCTGAAGGAACTTCTGTCGCGATTCCACCGGAATCTTCGCGTGCACCGACGAGATCAGGTGCACACGCGCGTCTGGGAACCTCATCTCCAGCTCCATCTGACCTCCGCTACAGAGGGAACAGGTGGTCATGTTTTTCGCGTCGGGCCGTCTGTTGAATTTGTGTGCCCCGCAATCGATAATCAACAAGTCGGGAGGAAACGTGTTTTCATCGACTTTCTCGATCGAGACGCCTGTGGCACCGCAGGTTGGACAGACCCAGCCCGTGCCGCCTTCCCCCGCTTCGCACTGCATGTAGACAGGGCACCGAGGGCAGTCGACCTGGCGCGCACGGAGTTCTTCGTGCGTTGCTTCGACGAATAGAGGGAGCCGCCAGGCGACTGGCGGCGGAATATAGTCAGACATGGATGACCTCAGTAACGTTTAAGAGCGAATGCCTCGATAGGCACAGTGTATCGCCCTGATGGTTGATTTGCTTCGACGTCCACTTTGCCTTTTTGAATCCGCAAGGGGAAGACAGCAACGGACGTGATCCGTTTGGTGTAACAGACATCCGGCGTGAACAACGACTCGGCAATGCACTCGAGACGTATCGGGCAGCCGTTACATATTTTCAAGGGGTCTTGAATTAGCGCTTCCACCGGAATTAGCAATTCGTGCTTTTTCTCGATCGCGTTCCGCAGCATGATCCGCCTGGCAGCGAGAGCCATGCTCTCACGAATCGCGGACCGTACCTTCGAATCTTTGATGTGGTCTTCCTTGTACTCGGACGAGTCAAAGCTCCCGGAGACGTCTCTCAAACATTCGTAGGCGAAGATTACCCGGTAAATTACTTCGACGGGCAGCCCTAACGCCTTCGCAACCGCGTCCGGGGCGTTTTTCTCGGCCCCGTCCATTCGTTGTTCGCTAAGCGCTTGATTCAGCGTATCGGTTGGACTACGGTCAGCAGTCATTTCACACCTCCGGAGGATTCAGTGAGCGCACCCCAAGCAACTATCATCACAGGCGATCCGATCGTCAAGGTCATCGCATCGATGCAACTCGAGCACGAGGGCATCATGGAGATGGCCGAGTGGGTCAAGCAGTACCGACCCCACTGCGTACCCGAAGGCGGGTTCCAGGACATCATGGACCTCGTGCCGCACGACGGCCTGGACTACAACCCGTCCAACCCCGATGACCCGCGCGCGGTTACCGACAACGAGCTGCTCTGCGAGTTCGCCGGCCGCAAGTGCTACGACAGCTTCGCCGACGCGGGGGCCAAGCGAACAAACGGCGAGTACCTCCGCTCGATGTGGGTAGGTCGTGTCCCTCACCGATCAACGGGCTACCACGCCAAGATGACGTTCTTCTTCGCGCACATCAGTCGCCGCGTTTCGCACGAACTGATCCGCAACTACGTCGGCAGCGACCGTGACGAGGAGGGCTCGCCCAGCCAGGAGTCGACGCGCTTCACGCACCATCCCGGCACGTTCATCGCGCACCCGCACTACCTCGACAACGTCGAGGAGTTGGCCCGCTTCCAGGCACGTGCGCAGCGGAACTACGAGGAGTACGTCGAGACCATCCAACGTAAGGTCGCCTGGTACGAGCATGCCAACGGCAAGAAGCCCGTCGGCCTCGACAAGAAGCGCATTTACGAGTCTACCGCAGGTGATCTGCTCATGAGTTGCGGGACGTCGTTCATCTGGACGACGAATCCGATGGCTCTGAACAAGTTCTTCCACGAACGAGATGATGAAGCGGCGGACATGGAGATGTGCTGCTTCGCCAGGGAAGTGAAGCGGGTGTCACTCGAGCGTTGGCCCAACCTCTTTCCCGATTTTGCAGCCGCTCGTCCTGTATGACGGCATCTACTGCCGCTTGAATCAGCTCTTCTTCTTCGTGGATCCAAACTAAGAGAAGCGCCACTTCAATATTGTACAGTTCGCTGAAGGCTATGTACCGATCAAAGTTCGCGATTCGAGGCCCGACAAACGTCCACACGGTGTGATAGGCGCGAAGGCATTTGTAGCACCAACCCCCTTCGCCCAGTGTCACATCGTGTGGGCACGTTCGACACCCATGACAAAATACCTGGTTTCCCCAGGGCTCGAGGTCCTCAGGATAGCCGCATCGACTGCAAGCAACGGAACGACGCACCCTGCGCAAGGTTACCTCAAATCATGAGATGGTCGGCATCCCACTTACGGGCCAGATGCTTAATCAGGATTACGTCGAGGGTGCATTCCATCCGCTTTGCTTCAACGGCACCAGCGACGCGCAGGATCTCCTCTGCGGTGCGCTCCAGCAGCGCACGCGATAGAAGCAACGTCGGCCCGTCCTTGTCGGTTCGACACAGGGTGTCGTCGTTGAAATCGACGATGGCGTAGTCCAAGGTGATGATCTCGACGATTGCGGCACAGACCTCGGATTCGTTCGACGAGAGTTCTTGGTAGCCGTAGAGCTTCGTGACCTTGCCGCGGAGCTTCTCCTTCACGTCCGCGAGGGGAGGGCCGACCTTCGCCAACAGCTGTTGCAGGGTGTTGTTGACCATCGCGGTCTTGGCACCCAACCCTTCTAGCTCGCGCGCCTCCGACATCGTCGTCACGGGGACTGTCTCCTCCCCGTGTTCCTGGCTGAACTGCTCCTTGAGAGACTTCAGCAGCTTGGCATCGATGTGGTAGTGGAGGCTCTTGGTCTCCGGCTTGTCTTCCTTGACCATTTGGTAGATTCGTGGTCCGGTCTTCTCGGGGTCCGCACGCATCGCCGCATTCCAGAGTGCTCCTAGCTTGTACTTGAGGTTCCATTCGTCGATCATCCGCCGGTCTCGGTCTAGCTCGACGTGCATGAGGTCGTAGCCGAATTCCAGTTCGTCGTTGCGCATCACGTAGATGCCTCGCGTGTAGACCAGACCTTGGTACGCCGGGTCCATGATGACCGTGCCCTCGGAGACCTTGACCAGGGTCTTTTCGTTTGGTGGAGCCAAGAACAGGAACATCTTCCTCGTGGCACCCCACACGTCCTTGTTGACGTTTTCGATTTCCACGGTGAAGTCGGGGCGATAGCCCTGGAGCTTCCGCGTGTTCATGATCAGCAGGTCATGTCCCGTAAACGGACCATCCTCCGCCTTTGCGATTTCGGGGCGCCAAACCTCGTGACCGTTGTAGATGGTGACCGGGTGGCCTGCGCGAACCAACGCCAGGCAGCCCAAGGCGAAGCCCTCACCAAATTTTCCGCGTTGCTCCCCGCCGCCCTTCGAGGTCTTTCCTAGTAGTAGGAGGACACTCGCGTCGATGGTGATGCCTTTGGTGGTGATGATGAGCTTGTCTGACCGTGGCATGTGGTCCACGGACATCGGGAGATCGTCGTACTCGTCTGCGTCCTTCGCGTTTTGAAGAAATTCGCGACAACCTTCAAAGAAGGACCAACTGCTGCAGTACGCGGGATCGATTGTGAGTGGAATTTTTGGCATGTATTCTTTCTCGACTCTTGTACCAAGAATCGTTCTTCAAATAGAAAAGGCGCCCTGGTTTCCCAGAGCGCCGTTTTGATCTAGTAGTCCCCCTCCCAATCGCGACAGTAACGCTTTCCGTTCTTTCTCTCTAGAACGGACGGTTTCACATCGCCGCTGAGGTAGCAACAGCCGTCGCTGTACTTGGGGTTACCTCGCGGTTGCGAGGTGCACTTGCAGTCCTTCTTCCTCTTGCTGTCCGACACGATGACCTCCACTAGCCCTTCCGCAGGGCTGAATAGTGGTGGTCATTGGGGCGCCCCGTACTTCGCTAGGAACCGGTCCAGCTGGATGTGTACCTTTCCGCGCAGGTCATCGAGCGTTCCATCGTTGACGATCACCGCCTGGCAGTCACTGTCTGCGATGCCGTCCTGTTCGGTCTCGGACGCATGACCGACGATCCCTTTGGGGGTTCCGTCGATCGACGGCCGCTTGATCTTCCAGACTTCACCACCCTTTGCCCAAACGCCCTTGGCTTCGGAGAGGAAGCGGCAGTCAGAAATGGCGACGTAACGGACGCCCTTCTTGATCAAGTCTCCTGCGTGGTCGAGGGCATAGTCCACCCACACGTTCGGGTTTACGCGACGGAACCCCTCCGTGCCGATGTGCTGGAGAATGGTGCGAGGTGTCCACTTACTCTTGAACACGTTGACATCGCCGATGTCGCCACACAGTTTGCAGCGGGCGTTCTTGGCGCGGTCCAGTGTGACCGTCTCGCACTCGAGGGACTTGCAGGACGGGCAGCGCAGGCAGTCGAAGGGAGTTGCGGCTTCCTTGCCTTCGGCGTCGTAGAGGTCGTGTTCGTTGAGCCCGTACATCTCGCCAACGATTTGCTTGAGCTTGTACGCAAAGGCAGTCTTGAGGCCCGGCGAGGCCTCAAGAAGCATGTCTCCGACGGTGTCCTTGCCGGAACCTAGCTTGCCGAGGATTGCGATAACGGGGAGTCGTTCCATTCTACCCTTCCTGGTATTTCAGGCGCTGCGGCCAGAACGGTTGTTGCGGCTTGTGGAACCCGCAATCTTCGTTGAAGAGGTCCACAAACTGGCGGACCAGCTCGAGATGCTCTTCGTTGATCTTCCAGTTTGGTGTCGTCTGACGGGCCCAGAAAGCGCGTAGCTTGTCTTCGGCTTTACCACTACCGTCGAGCACGATTGCTCGAATCTGAGGATTTGCCAGTAGATCTCGCACCACGTCACAGACGTCGTCGGCCTCGGTGAAAGAGAACGTCGCGGCAGCGCGCGTCTCCCACCGAGTCAACAGGTCGTTCCGGCGATGCCCTCCTTCAAGAGCACAGACGAGGATCTGCTTATCGACGTCTAGGGCGTGATACGAGATCCGGCTGACCGGCTGGAACACCGATCAGAACGCCTTGGCGAAGGCTGTGTTGACGCGCTTGAGGTTCCCGCTCAGCTGGGTGAGCTTGCGCGCCAGATCACGGGCGGCCTTGCCCTCAGGGTCACGGTTGTTGCCGAAGCTGTCCATCAGCTCCTGCGCCATCTTGTCAGCGCGCTTGGCGTTGGTCGCAGCGCGGGTCACGATCAGCTTCGCCGCAGTCACTCGCTTGGATACGTTCATTGCACGGGCCATTTCAGTTTCTCCTGTTTCCCTCTCCGTGAGGGTGTATGGACCCATCTTGTTGAACGCGTCGGTTGTGTCAAGCGGCAAAACGCTCTACTTGTTTTTGGCGAAGTACTCCCATGCGGTTTTTGCCACCGTATCGAACATTTCTTTGCCTCCCCGTTCCTCGGGGAAGTGCTGGCGTAGGTTCACTGTGGCGAGAGCAGCCGAGAAAATCCGTTGTTCCGGGGTAAACCCACGTTTGTTCCACTCCGTATTGAGGAACGCGACGATTTCCTCCGTGAAGCCAGCGGCCTCCGTGATGTCATCTGCGGCAGCTTTGGCTGCGATTTCCGCTGCAACTTTATTGCGGTTTTCGTCAGACATCGTCTGACCTTCCACGCGGTTGGAGCGCTTCTCTAGGATTTTGTCCGTATCACCAGACTTGCCGAACAGCTCTTTGGTCATGAATCCTCCCAGTGGTGAACGTACATACGGTTCTTACAGGTTTCGGAAGGGCATTCCGATTCGGTGCCGTTCCACATCAAGCGTTGACGTACTTCATGGACACGCCCACAGGAACAACAAACAACTTTCTCGCGTGAATTTGACCCTGGCGGGGGTGTTGCGCCTGACCATACAGGGTCGACATGTGGCCGCCCTGTGCGCTTAGGTCTAGGTTCTTCGGGCAGGTCGTCCGGCGCGTGGCCTTTGCACGTGAACTGAGCGTGTTGGTTTGATTTATCGGGGAGCTTGGGCTCACCGTGTTTGATGGGGTTTTGAAACTCAACGAACACCGCGGAGGTAGTGCAACGCCCGCAATTGCGGGATTCACATTTACAGAGGCGGCGTACAGGAAAAGCGACCCCGACGTAGTGCCGGTTGGCGCCACACATGGGACACGTAATCATGAAGGCTCCTATTTGGAGCGGTACTTGGCGCAGTTTCCGACGATTTGAAGTTTGGTCACGATGACCGGTTTCGCCAGTACGCCGGGGGCCGCTCGTTTGACGCCAACCGGGAACGACTGTCCCGGTTGTTCTTTGTACGGGTAGACCGATTGAACGGCGCAACGCCCGTGGCTGCTACGGACAGAGACACGGTCAAAGTTGACACAGCTGCCACAGGGTTTGTCGTTCACTGAGTTACCTCAAAAGCGTTGAAACGCCGTATTTTTGCAAAACGTCGCGACCGATTCGATTCAACACGCCTACTAGGGCGAGCATACCTTCATCGAAGGTTTGTTTTGCGAAGTAAAGAGTCGATTCTTTTGTTTTAAGAGTGGACGCGGGTTCGGTGGGTACATTCCACCGTCTCTCGTGCGAGGAGAATCCGATCCCCGCATCTTTGAAGAGCGTCGCGTGTTTTGGAGTGGTCACCAGATGCATGAAACAGTGAACGAGCAGCTTGATGGCGTCGCTTTCAGTAGTGATGTCTTTGCTGTCGATTCGTACACTACCCTTGGTAGAACGCAGGATGTAGTATTGCGTGATCCGTAGCTCGGCATCCAGGTCGATGTCGCTAGGGTTGACCTTCTGCTTTTCCGGCGGACGGACGACTTCTGGCTCTGGCCGAAGCGGTGCGACGATGCGCCATGGGTCGACGATGCCCTTCTTCATGACGGCGTGATAATCTTGCCTTCGAGTTGTTTGTCGATGCAGGAAACGTGAACCAACTCGAAGTCTTCGCCCAACATGGCGCCCAGTTCCTTGGTCTCAGGGTTTCTGCCGATTTGCTGCACGATGAAAGCAGTGGCCACTCGGTCCCCCGGCTTGAACTGCGAATGACATTTCGCGCACATGGTGACAGCAACGCGTTGACGAAGACTCATGCTTCAAACCCTTCCGGGAGACCTTGTGATTCGGCGACCGGGCGGAAAGACCTGCGGTGCACCGCGGATGGTCCGTGTGCCGCCAGGAGCTTCTTGTGGGTGGGAACAGGGTAGCCCTTGTTCTTGTTGAATTCGTACTTCGGGTACCTTTCGTGAAGCTGAACCATGCGAGTGTCTCGCTTCACTTTGGCGATGATAGAGGCAGCGCCGATCTGCCAGATCTTTTTGTCGCCGTCGACTACCGTCCTGAAGGGGCATGGAATGTTGGGCGGGACTCGAATATCTCCATCAATCAAGACGAGGTAGTCTTCAGGCGCCTCACCAATGCCTCGGTGCTTGAGTTCTTCGAGCACCCTCGCGATGACCAAGCCAATCGTCTCGGGAAAGACGACGGATAGAAGACGTGCATCAATCTCCTTGTTGGTTCGTTCAATCAGGCAAGTCGCGAGTGCCTTTTCTTCCACCGCACGTGCGAGCACGGCACGGTGGTTATCGTCTTTGATTGATTTCGAATCGCCAACGACGAGGGTCTTCTCGCCCCGCACCCCGCGGAACATCGCGGTGACGCATTCAGTGAAATCGGAGAACGCAGCGGCCCCTACGACTAGCGGACCGGCCAAGGCACCACAGCCAACTTCGTCAACGCCGATGATTACCTTGGGCATCGCTAACCTTTTCGTTTCGGGACGGACAGGAAGATTGGGCGAGGACGGAATCGGCTCCCTGTGCGGATTACGACGCGACGGCCGCAATCCACACAGTCTACTTTTTCACCGAGTAAACCGGAGACGCGTCTTCCGCACTCACAGAAAACGATCCGGATTCCTTTGGGGCGCCCCGGGCTACTCATACCGAGGGTTTCTTTCCGATCGTCCACTGCACGCCCAATATTACAGATAGGTTGTAGAGGTGGACGAACCCCAACGTGCTTCGCCCGTTTTCAATAGCCGTGTACTGCGCGCGCGACAGTTTCAGACGCTTCGCGACTTCGCCTTGGGTTAAGCCTCGCGCCATGCGAATCGTCCGTACTTCGGACAAGAACTGTTCGTATGGGCTAGCCACGTGCTGCCATCCGACGGAAATACTTCTCGACTTGAGGCAGGTATCCTTCGACTTCTCGCATGTCTGACTGCACGGGGAATCCTAGGATCGAACGGACCTGTCGCCCGTAGGACTTGTCCCACACGCGGCTGTCTAGGATCGCTACCACACCACGGTCCGTTTTCGACCGGATAAGCCTGCCCGCACCCTGCCGAAGGTCCGTCAACATGTCGACCATCTGCACTCGCTTGAACGACGACTCACCTGCGAGACGTTCACGCGCTTTGACAATCGGATCCTTGAAGTTGGGGAACGGCAACTTCGTGATGACCACGAGTCGAAGTCGCTCGCCCACGACATCGACACCCTCCCAGAATGACTTCGAACCCACCAGGATGTTGTCGTGCGACTGCTTGAATCGCTCGAGGATCGACGGAGGGTCCCCGTCCCATGCGTTGCGGCTGTGTCCCTGGGCGAACACACGGCCCGGGAACTTCCGCTTCAAAAACCCTGCGAACTCGTCCAGGTCGTCATTCGCTGTCGTGAGTACGAACGCGCCGCCGTTAGACAGCTCGACGAGCCGTGCACACCGTTCGACACGAAGCTGCGTGTTCTCTGCGTAGTCGGTTGCGCCGCGGCTTCTGAACGGGATGTCCTTCGGCACGTAGAGGAAGCCTTGCATGGTGTAGTCGAAAGCCGGGGGCAAGACCGCAGTTTTGGTTGGCTCCACGCCGACGACGTCCGTCAGGTGATCGAAACTGTCGCTGATCGCGAGCGTTGCACTCGTCAACACCACGGACCTGACGAGCCCAAAGTAGTTCTTGGCAATGCCCCCCACGTTGACAGGGGCACAGTTGACATGGAAGCGCCCCCGTGCGTCCGCGTTGCCCGATGCCACGGTGTTCTCGAGGATGCGCGCCTTACGCCGTTCGTATTCTTCGGGTTCCTCTTCGTCGTTAGGTTTGACGTAGCCTTGTAGTGTGCGTACGCCTCGGATGAGATCAGTCATCTTGCGACGGCCTTGCGCAACCATCGCGAGATTTCCCTTCACGTCGTCGGGGACCTCGAGCGCTGCGAGGGTCTCCCAGAAACCAAGATCAGCAGGGGTTCCCTTCACGCCGTAATGGCCAAGCAGCGTGGCCATCTCGTTGTCGATCTCTTCGAGGCCCCCGATCGCATCCTCGGCGTGATGTGGAAACACCGGAATCTCGCGGGCGTGCGTGTCGCGCCAGTGGCGGTTGGGGAGCGCACTGAACATGGCTTCCCAGATACTGCGGACCCGGCCAGGCGCACCGAAGTTGAACGGGGTCTTCTTGATCGCCTCGTCGATGTCGGCCACCGCGTTCTCGGAAACCCGAACCGTAAAGGCTGCCCGAATGCCTTCGGCGAGCTTGTGAGCTTCGTCGATAATGAGGACGTCGAATGGCCCGCCCACCAGCTTGCCGTGACCAAAGTACATATCCGAGCCGAGCATGTGGTGATTGATGACGACGATCTTCGATTGCGCGACGTTGCCTTTGAGGCGCATGTACCCGCAGGCACTTGCGTTCTTGCACCCTCGGCCGATGCAGTCTTCTGCAGTCGCGCCATTCCACCAAGACGGAGGGGCCCCGGGATATTCGGCCCGATCGCCGAATTGGCTGCGCCGCAAGAACTGCTCGTACGTGTTGTCCGCAGCGTGCTTTTCCGACAACAAGCGACACGCATAGTTCGCCTTGCCTTTGACCACGGTGGCCAGCAGTTGGCGATTTCCCTCGCTGTCAACGAGGAGCTTTTGCAGTTCGTCGTTCCCTACGACGCTCGCGATGGCGGGAAGGTCCTTGCCCTGAATCTGGTCTTGTAGCTGTTTCTTGGCCGTCGCGATGACGACGCGTCGTCCTTCTGCTAGAAGCGATGGAACCAAGTA
>Ga0163155_10001446_pt1 | contig 28783 bp, 35 predicted proteins | sample OliLakLV19SP4G1_FD_148611 | JGI IMG/M metagenome (GOLD analysis project Ga0163155, IMG submission 148611) | Freshwater microbial mat bacterial communities from Lake Vanda, McMurdo Dry Valleys, Antarctica - Oligotrophic Lake LV.19.SP4.G1 | ecosystem: Environmental > Aquatic > Freshwater > Lake >... | reverse complement strand
TTTTAGAGGAGCAGTCACGTTGTGCCTCTAAAATGCGCGCATTTCAGCAGGGGGGGGGTGTCGTGGTGGCGGCGTGGAGCTCGGCGAGTTTCCGGATTTTGGATCCGGATAGTTCCAGGGCGATCGTTCTCGCGGCGGAGTTAGCGAGGTCGCGGAAGATTACCGGGAGCTTGTCGCGGTGACAGGCCGGCAGTCTTGCAAGCCAGTCGATGGCTTGTTTTTCTTTGGGTGACAACTGCAATGTCACTCGGCTGCGTTCGCGCTCGTGGCGCGGTGTGAGAGTACGGCGGACAGGCCATTCCATCTGATGTGATCCTTGTGTGTTGACAACGGTTAGCGCTGCGACGAGATCAGTGGCTGGCAAGGACGCCGGATCCGGGGCCGGATCAGGGTCATGGATGACCCAATTTTTTATTGTACTCTGGAAAGACGAAGCCATGAAGGCACGTTCTCTGAGTGAACTCTGCCAGTCCGCACTCGAACTCCGCAGTAAAGCGGACGCATGCAAAGACAAGGCGAAGCCTTACGACAAAGAGGCGGACGAAATCGAAGCGCAGGTCCTCGCCAAGATGCAGGCCAGCAAGAAGCAGACGTTCAAAGGCGATGGCTTCATCGCCGTGTTGGCGGAGAAAGCCGGCTCTGTTTCGTGGGCCAAGCTGTTCGCCGCACTGGCTGGAGCAGCCGGCGTGAAGAAGGCCAAGAAGGACGCCGGCACAAAGGTTGTGCTGCAGCTGTCCGCACTCGATCCAAAAGCGGAACAGCCTGCATCAGCCGACGCTGAATGACCGGCGGTCCCGATCACTGTTCGTGCGAAAGGTATTCCATGCGTTCGATTTTATTTCTGACCAGCGTACTGCTGGCCGTTGCCGTTGGCTGTAATTCAGGTGACTGCAAATGCCCGAACGACCCGCACGCGGCCGCCGCGATCCTGTGGAGTTTGCCGCCCGAGAACGTAGACCTTCATCCGGAGCTCGAGGCTACGGACGACGCTGGCAAAGTTACGCACGCAGCTTCCTGGCACGACAGCCACTCTGTCGCGCTTGCACCGGCGCTGGTCGGACGACTGCTGCCGAATGTGTTGACCACATTCAGCGAGTCACAGGACCTGCAGACAGGATGTTCTGGAAGCCAGAAAACCACCAGCCCCTGTGCTGGAAATGTCACGGACGAAAGACAGCTGCAGAAACGCGAGGCGAGTAATGGCGACGCGAGGCCCGAAGCCCAAGCAGAAATCCACGATCGCTCCGGGACCGATGCCGGATCCACCGGAATGGATGCAGGAAAACGATCGAGCGATGCGATTGTGGACCGAGTATGGACCGACGCTCAACAAGCTGGGACTGCTCGAGACGCTGGACGCGGTCGGATTCTCATTGCTTTGCGAAGCGATCGATACGTATCTGTTAGTCCGCGACCAGCTCAGCGAACAGGAACTGTTGATCGAGGTTGGCGAACACGGCAGCCCGATGCAGAATCCACTGGTTGCCATCGTCCGCCAGCAGACGAAAGCAATTCGCGAGCTGCTTATCGAGTACGGCATGACGCCCACTGGCCGGATCAGACTCACGGGATCCACGTCAGTTCAGCCGGTCGAAGTCGCGGGTATGGACCCGCTGGAAATGCTGGCAGCGAAGATGGGCGGCGCAGTCTCGCCAGTCACTCCGATCAAGCCTGACAGCCCGAAGCGACTGGCGAAAAAAGCAGCGAAGAAGCGAGCACGAAAGAAGAAGCCGTGAGCGCAAAGGCCGTCCAGCATTACGTTGACGGCGTGTTATCCGGCAAGATCGTAGCGGGCGAGATGCAGATTCTCGCCGTGCGACGCTACGTCAAAGACCTGAAGCGCACGGCCAAACCGAACTGTCCGTTCTACTTCAATCAGGTGGCCGCGGAAACGGCCCTCGAATTTTTTCCTCTGCTCACTCACTCATCCGCCGAATTCGCTGGCAAGCCATTCATCCTGGAGCCCGATCAGATGTTCATAATCTGGAATCTGATTGGCTGGAAGCGCACGTCTGACGGCAAGCGTCGATTCAAGTTCGCGCACATTGAGGCCGCGCGCAAGTGGGGCAAGACTTGCTTTGTCGCCGCGCTGATGTTGATGCTTTTCCTGCTGGACGGCGAAGCACGTCCTGAGATCTACTGTGCCGCGACCAAACGAGCGCAGGCAAAGCTCGTCTGGGAGGAAGCTCAGCGTTTCGTCGAAGCGGCACCGTTCCTCAAGTCCCGCATCGTCGTGAAAGAATCCTTTCACACGATGCTCAAAGCAGACAAGGGAATTATCCGGGCACTCGGTGCAGACGGCGGCGGCACGGACGGATTTTTCCCGCACGTCGTCGTGTTCGACGAGCAACATGAGTGGACAAAAAAGGCACACCTGAAGCTGTGGTCCAAACTGCGCACAGGGTCTGGACCACGAAAGCAGCCGCTCTTCATTACGATCACCACAGCCGGCGACGACCAGTCAAAGCTCTGGCAAACCGAACGAGCCTACGCTGTCAAAGTGCTGCGCGGCGAAGCGCAGGACGACACGGCATTCTGCTTCATCCTGTGCCTGGACGATGACGACGAGCTGTTGGATCCAACCACGTGGCCAAAGGCGAATCCGCACTTGGGCACTACGGCCAAGTGGCAAGACTATCACGACATGGCCGCCAAGGCGGAACTAGACCCGGCCACCAGACGCGACTTCGAACGCTACTACGCAAACCGCAAAGTGGCCTCGGTCACGCGCGCCATACCGGACAAGGCGTGGGCACTCGGTGCAGCTCCGCTGATATCGCTCGCCGGGCGACTGTGCCACGGAGGCGTGGACCTGGGATTTCGAGACGACCTCGCCGCGCTGGGCTGGGTCTTTCCACCGCTGCGAGCGGATGGTACATGGTACATCAAGGCCCGTGCGTTCGTCGCCGAAAAAGGACGCCGCGATCTGACCGCTGAACCGTTCCCCGGGCTCATTCGAGCCGGCCTGATCGTCGTCACAAAGGGCAACACAACAGACATGGCCGCGCTGCATTCTTCAGTGGACGAAGCGAGATCGATGTACAACGTCAAGTCGATGGCCTGCGACCCAAACAACGCAGCCCAGTTTGGCGCGGAGCTCATGGGAAAGGGCATCGACGTCGCAGACTTCAAACAATCAACGATCAATTACAACGAGCCGATGCGTGAGTTCCTGCGACTGCTCGCCGAAGGCAAAGTCATCCACGGCAATTGTCCGCTGCTCACATGGTGCCAGCAGAACATGCAGGCATACACATCCGCATCCGGTCTGATGATGCCATCGAAACCCAGCAGCACAGAAAAGATTGACCCGCTGGTGGCAGTGCTCATGGGCTTCGCGGAAGCCCTGCACTTCCGCCGCAAGACGATCGCCAAGGGCAGTGGGCCACAGGTGAGATTTTTATGAAGCAATGGCTGCGAACACAATTCCGCTCATTCGCCCAGCGAGCTGCCAGGATCGCAGGCTACAGCGCGATCACGTGGTCGCTGTTGGGCGGATCCGTCAGCACAGGATTCTCCAACAGCGGCATGACGGTCACCCGTGACAGCGCGCTCAAGGTGGCCGCCTACAAGCGCGGCGTGCAACTGATCGCTGACTACATCGGCAAGACTCCGTTCCTTGTCAAGCTGGACAAAACGAATGCGAAGACACATCCGGCGTGGCGACTCACGAAGAAATGGGCACGCTATCACGAGCTCAGCAGCTTTGAGTTCCGTCGCGTCATCACGATCCACATGCTGACCACCGGCAACGGTTACGGCTGGATCCAGCGAGACACTCAGACGGCACGGCCGGTAGCACTGCACATTCTGGATCCGGGCAAAGTTCAGCCGATGCTTTACGCCGGGCGGCTGGTCTATCGGATCGCAGGATCGGACACGTACCTCGACGCGACGGACGTGATTCACATCCGTGGATTCTGTGTCGATGGGTTCAGCGGTCTCGATCCAATCACACGCTACGCCACAGAAGTCCTCGGACTGGCGATGGCTCAGCAGCAATACGCATCGAAGTACTACGAGAACGGCGGGACACCGCAGACCTACCTCCGCACCGATGAGTTCTTGGATGACGAGCAGTGGGCCAAGCTGCAGTCACAGTCCGGACCGCTTAAGCGATCCATGGACAATCCGCACGAGATTCCTGTGCTGGAAAAGGCGGACCTAAAATCCGTCAGCATGTCAGCGGAACAAACGCAGCTGCTGGGCGCTCGCGAGTTCTCGCTGAAGGACATCGCCAACCTGCTCGGGATGCCCGCACACAAACTCGGCGGCAGCCAGGCCACGTCTTATGGCAGCCTGGAAGAAGAGAACCGCAGTTTTCGCGACGACACGCTGGACCCGATCCTTGTCCAATTCGAGATCGAGTACGAAAAGTTACTCACCGAAGAAGAGCAGCAGACCGAATCGCATTCGGTCGAAGCGGTCCGTGAATCGCTCGAACGCACGAACATGAGTGTCCGTGCCGACGTGCTTTACAAAGCAGTCGGCGGGCCGCACATGACACAGAACGAGGCCCGTGACACAGTCGGTTTACCGGCAGTCAAGGACGGCGACAAGCTGTTGGCACCGTCGAACATGGTCGTGGTCGGACAGCCGCCGGCAGCCGGACCTGCAGGCCGGTCCGACGACTTCGACGCGCAGTGTCTGACGGCACTTGCCGCCGTGACGGCACGCATGCTCACACGTCTGAACACGCAGATTGAACGCACAAAGTCAGACGGCTGGCGTGACTTCGTGAACTCGCTGGAGGAGAAGCATGGCGATGTGATTCGGTCGGCATTTGCACCACTGATTCCGTTATGCGGGGGCGATGTGAAGACGCTGGCAGGCGTCACACGATCATTTTTTGAGGTCGCATCACGCGGCAGCAATGCCGGTGTCCCGATTGCCACGCCGGTTGACACGCTGGCAGGGCAGATTCTTTCCATCATTCGCAACAGAACTTAAGTCTCCGCAAAACTATTTCGACCGAAATGAAAGCCCAGACCATGACACACATCATTCGCCGATTTTTACCAAACACGCCCACACGGTCTGCGGTCCGCCTGGAAAAACGAGCCAACGCGAAAGAGGGCGAGCTCCCGGACATCGTGGGCTTGGCGGCCGTGTACTACAACGCCAACGATCCCGCCGGCACACAGTACCGGCTGTGGGACAATTACTTCGAGCGTGTGCTTCCGGGCGCGTTCGACCGCGCCGTGAAAGAGGACGACGTTCGGGCGCTGCAGAATCACGATCCGCGGATGCTGCTCGGTCGGTCGGCGGCCGGGACGCTGCAGCTGGAAGTCACCAGCGAAGGGCTGGCCTATCGGATCAGTCCGCCGGACACGCAGGTCGGGCGTGACACGGTCATGCTGTTGACTCGAGGCGACATGGACGGCAGCAGCTTTGCGTTCCTGCCATCCACCGGCGGCGTCAAGTGGACCGAGGAACGTGTCAGTGTCGCCGGCAACGAGATCACGATCTACGTGCGCAACATCAATGCAGTGGATCTGTACGATGTGGGACCGGTCACTTACCCGGCCTACGCTGGCACCACTGCCGGCACGCGATCGCCACGCATGTTTTTGGACGCTCGCAGCGGAGACGCCGCCGAAGTGGCCCTGATCACCGCGGAGTTCGCGTCGCATCAACGAGCCACCCTGTGGACACCACAGCAGCAGCAGCGCGACCGCGAACTGCTGATGGCGGACATGTAAGGTTTTCGCAATCGTGAACCGTTTAGGCGACACACATGGGCGGCGTACTTCCAGCGGAAAATAACATCAGCCTGACAGGTCCTGGCTTCGTCGCGCGCGATACTGCAGGCGCAGGAAAGTCACGGCTGATGACCGCCGCGCAGGCAAAAACATTTCTGGCTGTGACCGACGGAGCCACGGGTCCAGCCGGCAGCACGGGTCCAGCCGGTAGCACGGGTCCAGCCGGCAGCACGGGTCCAGCCGGCAGCACGGGTCCAGCCGGTAGCACCGGACCAACTGGTAGCACGGGTCCAGCTGGTAGCACGGGTCCAGCCGGTAGCACGGGTCCAGCCGGTAGCACGGGTCCAGCCGGTAGCACCGGTCCCACTGGTCAGGGCGTGCCAGTGGGAGGGTCCACGGGGCAGGTTCTCGCCAAAGTTTCGGCGACGGATTTCAACACGCATTGGTTGACGCCAGCTGGCGGCGGTGGAGGGTCGGTTGATCCCGGCGCAAACGGGTTTCGTCTGTCGCTCGTCGCAGGCGATTTTGATTATGTGCCTCAAGCCCTCGTGCCGTCCGCGACAGACACGTCAGCCGAGACGTGCGATTTTGCGGTCGTGCATGGGTGGGTCACCGGCACGGTCGTTTATCCGGAGTTCACCGTTGGTGGGCTGACGCTCGGCACTCAGTATTTTATCCGCGCCGTGGACACTGACACGGTGAGTTTTCACACGACTTATGCGGACGCGGTGGCCAACACAAATCGGGTCAATCTCACAGCGTCAATCACCGCCAGAATCTTTGCAATGGGCGTCGTCAGCGACACGCTTTACCTGGAAATTTATCAGGGCAATCGGATATCACTGTATGATGGCTCGGCATGGCAGTCGGTCGCGTCTGCCGGTGCGAGTCTTGTGCTTTCTGGCCTCACGGTCGGGGCACGTTACGACGCTTATGCGTGGAATAATGCGGGCGTTGTTACTCTCGAATTGTCTGCGGCATGGGCGTCTGGCACAGCGAGGACGGACGCATTCGTGACGCAGGACGGAGTGCCGGTCAAAAGCGGTACGCTGACTCGGAGGCTGCTCGGATGCTTCATCGCGGAATCAGCCACGACGATCCGACGTACGACAGAGTTCGTCGGCTTGCACAATCTGGATAATCAGAGGCTGTACTCTGTGTCGAGGTTCGAAAGCGCGGCGACATGGACCTACACCACGGACACGTGGAGACAAAGCAACGCCAACGCTGCGAATCAGATCACGGTGATCAGCTCGCGCGGCAAAAGCGCGATTGCCATGCAGGTCAATAGCCGAGGCCAGAACACTGCCAACTCTGGTCAGCTTCGATCGGGAATTGGCTATGACAGCACGATAAATCCAGTCGAGGCTTCAACGCTTGGGCGAGCACAGCTAAATTCCGCCAGCCGCGACTTCGCGCTTATTGGAGGCGTGAACCACTCACCGCGGCTTGGTCAGCACTATTATGCTTGGTTAGAGCGGGCCAGTGTCAACGGCACTACGACGTGGCTGGGGACTGCCGCGGACGATCCGCAGACTGTCCGGTCAGGACTTACAGGACAATGGCAATGTTAGCGCAACTCGACGAGGCGATAAAACTTGTGTGCCCAATCGACGGCGTCAGCGGCGACCGCCACGGACTGCGAATCGACTTCCGCAAAGACGCGACTGTTGATCAAATCGCCGCAGCAAAAGCGATCCTCGCCGCCTGGGATTGGGACGCACCTGAGCCTGTCCAGATCGATCAGGAAACGCTGCTTTCACAACTCGCGGCGGATGTCAGACTGCTGCGAGCCGCGGTCGAATTACTACAGTCACGATAGGCGCAACCGATGCCAATAATCTCGATCCACATGCCAGAAGAAACTGGACTGACCGACCAATCGCTCTGGCTCCGCAGCACGATCGACGGCACGTTACTGAACGCGGCTGGCGACCTCCTCACCGAAGCACCGGCCAGCAGCGGCCGCTTTACGGCGACTGTCGCAGAGACTCACGCCGCGCTACAGGCGGCGGTCGTGCTGCGCGGAGGCTTGGCAATCCGCGACGGCTGGCTCGTGGTGGATGAGATTGTTGTCCGCGATGCGTATCCTTCCGTTGGCGGCGGCGGTGGCGGTGGTGGCACTGACTGGGATGCCACAGAGCGCGCACAGATTCGCTTTCGGCTGGGCATGAATGGCACGGCGACAGCTCCGACGCCGCCGGTTCCGGCGCCGATCGTGATCACTCCGGGTACCGGGAACCAGACGACGGCGTTTTTGACCTGCCTGACGGCGGCTCTGGTCGCCGAAGCGGGTGTCACGGTATCGCAGGAATTTCTCCAAACCGGCGTGGGCGAAACCGGGCTGGCGTACAGCGGAGCGACCGCGCGAACATTCACCAGCTCCGGAGTTGGAATTGTTGAAATGCCGTGCATCAAGGGTGCCACCTATCGTTTTTGGCGAGGCACGTCGCAGACCGGCGGCATTGTGGTCACGATCCCGATTGATGCCGGGGCCACGTTCGCTTTGCCGAGTTTGATCGGCAGGTGATTGCACGAAATCACAGAATCACTTGCATCGCCCAAGCGCTGCGACGATTGATTCGTTTGACCCGGATTTGCTGCGGAGCCGAAAGCCCAGTCTGACGGCCAGCGGCGAATCTGATTCAGATGGAAACCGACGTTGATTCCACCGGACTGCCCAGTCGGGCCGATGCGATCGATTCGTAAATCTGAAATTTCACAATTTCGAATTACAAATCTTCAAGGATGAAGACCGCATGTCCGCCAAACTCAAGGGCCTGAAAGAAAAACGAGCCACCCTGATCCCGCTGGCTCGAGCCGCCAGTGATGCCCTGTCCGCCGATCCAACCAGCGCGGAAAAGAAAACCGCATGGGACGCACGAGCCACAGAAATCACGACGCTCAACGCTGAGATCGACCGCGAAGAACGCATGGCCGCGCTTGAAGCCGTGGCACCGGACACACGCACTGGTTTGCCAGGCGGAACCACGAGGCCCGGTGATGATCCGCTGCAGGAAGCTCGTGCAAGAGAGCCCGACAATCCGACGCTCGAGCCCGACAAATTCGGCTATTCGCTTTTGCGGGCGATCCGCATCAAATGCGGTGATGAGCGCATGGACGGCGTGGAATCCGAAGTGCATCAGGAATTGGCCAAGCGCCACGGCAAGTCGCCGCAAGGCATCCTTGTACCTCACACGCTGCGGATGAACCTGACGCCCGAACAGCGAACGATCGTGACCACCACGACAGCGGCAGGCGCCATTCCGACGATTCTTGCACCGACCCTGATTGACGCTCTGCGGAATCGAGTGGTGCTCGCGCAGCTGGGTGCGACAATCTTGTCCGACATGGTTGGCGCATTTTCGATCCCACGAAAGACGGCGGTGACAGGTTTCGAGTGGGTCGCTGAAGGATCCGCTGCCACGCAGACGGTGATCAATATCGGCACGCTGGCGTTTTTGCTGAAGACGCTGACGGGTGGTACTCGTATCACTCGGAGCTTCCTGAAGCAGACGAGTCTCGATGCGGAAAACATGGTCCGTCAGGATCTTTCCGACGGCCTTGCGGTAGGCATGGACAACGGCGGCATCAACGGCACAGGCGCCAGCAACCAGCCGACAGGTCTGCTGAATCTCGCTGGTGTCACGACCACGGTGAGTGGTGCCAACGGCCTGGCCCTGAATTGGGGTTTAGTCGTCGCGCAGGAAACTGCCGTGGCAAACCTGAACGGCGACGTGGCCACGATGGCCTATCTGACCAACACTCGCGTGCGTGGCTCAGCTAAGACTTTGCCAAAGGTTTCTGGTCAGGCGATCTTCATCCTGGAAGACGGCCAGATGAACGGCTATCCGGTCGGTATCAGCAACCTTGTGCCAAACACCTTGGTCAAAGGTAGTTCCGGTGCCGTCTGTTCGGCGAGCATCTTCGGAAACTTCGCCGACGCGATCTTCGCTTTGTGGGGCGCATTGGATTTGATTGCCGATCCGTATACCGAATCGACTCAGGGCAACGTGCGTTTGACTGCGTTTCAGTCTGCGGACTTCAACATTCGCCGCACGGAAAGTTTCAACAAGAACGTCGATCTTCTGGCGTGATCGTAGTGTCTTCGTCACTGATTGACTGCCGGTGTCTGAGGCACCGGCAGTCATCTGTTTTTCAATATTGAATTTGGATTTATGACATGGAAAAAGAGCAGGAAGAAACTCGCGTCATCACCATGCTGACCGGTGAACTGATCGGCACGACATGGCGCGAAAAGGACGATGTGGTCGTGGTCGAAAAAACGATCGCTGACCGCTGGGTCACACACGGATCGGCCACTTACGGTGGCACGCCCGGCGAAGATTTCACGGCCGCCGCGTTCGAGCCTGCAGACTTCCCCGGTGCCGACAAGTTTCTGGCAGCCGGCCTGACCACAATTCACGACGTCAAAGCCCTCATCACCGCCAACGGTGACGCCTGGCCGAAACAAATCAGAGGCATCACAAAGCCCATCGCCGCTGCCGTCTCGGCCAAGCTCGAGGAACTGGCCACGTAATCACTTTCGGATTTCGTTTTTCGGATTTCGTGTTTTTGAAAATCAGTAGCTTGCTACTGTGTCGCCGCGATTTTGTTGCACGTCGTCTCAACCTCCTGCAGGACGAACCAACATAACGCGGCGACAGAATCAAGGATGATTCGATTATGAATGCTTCGCTCCAAAAGCTGACGACCATCGGCACATTGCCGTTGTCGCTCGCTGAGGCGAAGTTGCATCTGCGCGTGGACCACACGGACGATGACGGTCCAATCACGGCCTACCTGCAGGCCGCGATCGACATGATCGAACGACGGACAGGACGCTGTTTTCGACCAATCACAGCAACCCTGCATTTGTCCGAATTTCCAAGCGACGGCGATCCGATTGTGATACCACTGCCGCCTTTGATTTCTGTCACGGCCATCAGTTACACGGACACCAGCGGAGCGAACGTCACACTGTCTTCTGCACTCTACGTCGCAATCACCTCTGCAGCTCCGGGGCTGATCGTACCGGCGATCGGCAGCGTGTGGCCAGTGGCGATGGATCGCCGCAGTAGTGTGCTCGTGACCTTTGCGGCCGGCGACGTGACGAAGTGCCCGCCGTCGATCTTGGATGCCATTCGGCTCTACATCGATCATGCGTACCACGAGCACGAGCCATTACAGTCCGCACGAATTCAGTCGCGGATCGAATCCCTGATCGCAGGGCATGTGTTGAGAGATCGAAACTTGATCGGCATTGGCATGGGATAGGAAAAGTTGCAGGTTGCAACACAGCAACGTGCAACTTGCAACCTGCAACTTATTTATGTCTTCACGAAACTACCCGGAACGAATCACCTTTTACAGCCGAGTTGTCACTCGCACCGCGAGCGGCAAGCCGGAAGAAACATGGACGCTGCTGTGGTCACGACGGGCCGCCGTCAAGAGCACGCGGCCGACGGAAGGCGTGGTCAACAAGCAGCATCAGAACTCACAGGACTACAGCATTGCAATGCCGTCTGACACCAGCGCGGCGGCGAAAGATCCACAGGACACGCGAATCGTGTGGCACAGCAAAACCGGTGACATCACGATCAATCTGACAGGGAAAGATCTACGACCCGGCCGCCGCCCGGAACTGGTGTTTTCGGGCACGAGTGACAGGGATTGATATGGGACGCGCAGGCAAAGCCGAATATGTCAATCCGCTGATGAAATTTGATTTGTCGGGCGTGCCAGAGGTACACGCTGTGCTGAAAGATTTGGGTGCAACATATGGAGACAATATCGAGAGCAAACTGGCCCGAGCGGCAATTGGCGCTGGACTGACTCGCATGGCAAGAATTCTGAGGCGCGCAGCCCCCAAACAAATGAAAAAAGCGATTGGAACAAGGCATCAGAAGAAACGAGGAAATGGCGTGCATGGCGCAAAGGCGGGGATCAACGTGGGGAAAAAAGCGGGACGTGCGCCACACGCTCATTTTTTCGTGCTGGGTACAGAAAAACGATGGAATTCGCGCGGAGCTTTCAGGGGCCGCGTTCGGGCTAATTTTTTCGTCAGTCGGGCCATCAGGGACGGAGGCGACACAGTAGTCGCGGCGATGTTGACGCGCATCCAAAAGCGATTGCCGATCGAACTCGACCGACTTCGCCGGAAACACGGCAAATCGAAACCTGTTGACTACGAGGCTGTGCTTCGGGGATTGTAAATATGCCAGCTCCAACTGACATCAACCACAATATCCTGACCGGCATCCGCACATTGCTGATGCTGTTCGGCGATCTTACGGCCAGTGTCGGCGCTCGCATCACGCCGAATCAATTTGCCGGTGCCGATCAGCAGCAGCCGGCAGTCATGCTGGAACTGCGCGACTGCCAGCAACAAAACACAATCGACCGCAGCGGGTGCCTGATCACCGGCACGCTGGTGATCACGATCCGCACGAAAGATGACCTGCTCTGCGACCAGCTGGCAGAGATCATTCGCAGCAACGGAACCGTGCCATCGACGGGCCTCGACGGCTACTCGGGGCCTGCGGGCACCGGGCAGCTGCTCAGCGCCGAACGTACCGATTTCGATACCACCATCGTCTACGACGACGATGGCGATGAGACCGACCAATACGACAGCGTGCAAATTTACAGAATCCACTACGCAATGGGAGCATGATCGATGTTTACTATTTCGAAACTGACCAGACTGCAGATCAACATTGCGAGCGTGCTTGTCACGATTGCTCAAATTGAAACACTGCAAACTCCGCAGGGCACGCTCGGCACGACTCGAGTAACCGGGCTGGAAGACAGCAACAGCACTGTCATGGTCAACGGCACCGTCGAGGGCGATCAGGTCACCGCCAGCATTTTTCACGACCCGCTGGACGCACAGCACTACATGTTGCTCAAGACGGTCAACAGCGTGGACTTCACTGAAGCCGGCTTCACGCCGGCCGCACGCAACAAGGCGTGGAACATCATATTCGGCCAGCTGGCCACGCCCAAAAATTGGGCATTCACCGGAGTGCCGACCAAATACTCTGTGAGCGCCAACGTCGGCGAAGTGTTGAAAGCAAACCTGACAATTGAAGTCGAAAAAACCACGACGCTGCCGGTGTGAATGACCTGCGTTTTATTCGGATTTGTCATTTCGGATTTGTTATTTTGGAGCCCTCATGTATCTCGTCAAAATCATCGAACCGGGCGTCACTGGCCTGGACCAGGACGGCAAGGTCGTGGACCGCCCGGTCGGGCTGATTGTCTACAGTCCGGATGCCTGGCAACTGTGTTGCACGGCCAGCATTTTTCATCCCCGGCCGCTGGCTGAGCCATGCGACGAACACACGGCCGCAAAGGTCCGCGAGGAACTTGCCAAGGTGGATCCGCGAATCAACGCCGAACGCGAGCTGCTGCAGCTGCGGATCGACACGCTTGCCGCTCAGAATCCGGCAGCGATCGACAAGGCCACCGGCACGTTTTCCCTGAACGCCAAAGGCGAGTTTCACAAATCGCTGGATGCAGTCGGCACGTTTGTCGCGCAACTGGCTAACCAGAAAAACATGAAGCCGGTGATCGTGCCGGCGACGGTGTAGGAAGTTGCAGGTTGCAAAGTTGCAGGTTGCAGGTTGTTGCTTTCCACGTGGGTAATTCTTCAAGGTTCATCAATGTCAGACATGCGAAAACGCCTGGACCGGTTCACTGGCCGGCGCTGGAAGGAAGAAACACTGGCGGGCATCGGTAAGTGTCTCTGGCGATCGTTCACCGAGGGCGAACGTGCGCAGGTCGAAGCGGCTGCCGGGAACCGTGTGCTGATCAAACGGCTGGCCGTGATCTTTTCGTTTTGCGACCCGGTCACGAAAGAACCTGTCTACACGCTGGACGACATTGAATACCTGGGCACGATCGACGGAGCCGTGATTGACAAGCTGGCGACGCCGGCACTGGCTCTTTCAAAGATCAGTGATGATGACATGAAATCTCTCATGGGGGAGCTCGCCGCCAGCTGATCGACGATCCGCTTTTGCGGTTCTGTTTTCGGCTGGCAAGGCAATCTGGCAAGCTCAATGTTCGCCGCGATGTCATGGGCGAATTGACCCGTGAACAGATTCTGGAATGGATGGCGTTTTACGAACTGGAACCACCGGCCGCAGACCGGGCAGATGTCCGGGAAGCATTCCATGCTGCGAAAAATCTGAACCAGTGGATCAGCGATCGGGACAAGCACTACACCGTCAGGGAACTGATGATCGAGTGGGACAAAGAACGCGAAACGGTGGTGGAACTCACCGGTGAAGAAAAGGCCAAAGCGATGGCAGCAGCGATCGTGGCAAGGTTCGGGTAGAGAAAGTTGCAGGTTGCAGGTTGCAGGTTGCAACGTTTTCAACCTGCAAATTCTAACTTTGTGAACATACACTCATGGCCATAGCGGGCGACATCGTAGCGAATCTGACGGCGAACACGCAGGGCTGGACGTCCGGGCTGCAAGGCGCCATCACGCCGCTGAATGTGTTCGCGACGGCCGTCCTCGGCGCAGCCGGCGTGGGCATCGCGAAGTTCACGGAGCTCGGATCACAGCTCACCGACATGGCAGCCAGGACGGGTGTGAGCGTCGAAGCATTGTCCGGCCTGCGCTTCGCCGCCGGACAAACTGACACGTCCATGGAATCCCTGCAGGCCGGGCTGAAATTCCAAGGCAAGTTTATGCAGCAGCTCGCCGAGGGATCCCGCGCTGCTGGCGACACACTGAAGCAGCTCGGCATCACCACGGGCGAGCTCGCGGGCAGGTCCGCAGACGAACGGTTCTTGATTTTCGCGGACCGCCTGTCACAGATTGACGACGTCGGCCAGCGCTCGGCAATGGCGATGAAGATTTTCGGGAAAGGCGCAATCGACCTGCTGCCGCTCATGCAGGGCGGAGCGGCCGGAATCACAGAGCTCACGGACGAAGCCGCGCGACTTGGTCTAATCATGTCCACCGAAAACGCCGCGGCGGCAGAAGCGTTTGGCGATTCGATCGACAAGCTTAAAATGACCGGCGAAGCGCTGCTGATCAACGTTGTCGCACCGATGATTCCGTTGCTGACACATGTGGCGAACGGACTGGCTGCCGCAACTGGCGAGAACGGCGACTGGATCAGTATGCTGGCCAAGACGGGTGTCGTAATTGCCGCAGTCATTGTGGCCGTAAAAGCCGTATCGCTGGCGGTGCAGGGATACGCCAAGGCCCAGGCATTCGCTCAGGCGCTCAGTGGTCCTGCAGGCTGGGCGACACTTGCAGCCGGACTGGCGGCAGCGGGGGCTGCGACTTATGCTCTCAACGCCGAATTCGAGACCATGAATTCCACGCTGCCGATCACGAGCAGCGAGACGGCTCGCGTCACAAGCGCGGCCTACGAGCTCAAGGATGCGTTCGACTCGCAGGCGGAAGGTTTTGACGCCGCGTCCGCCAGTGCTTCGTTCGCGATGAAGCAAGAGTTAGACGCTGAGAACGCCTTGGCGGACGCGGCGACGGCCGCATCCGAAGAGATCAATGCCGCCATCACCAAGCAAGCTGAGCTAGGCCGCGTGGCAAGGTCCATGCTGGATTCCGCAGCGGCTGGTTTGCGCACGTCGGCTGAGGCTGCGCAAGCCGAATCACAGAAGATTTTCGACGCATGGATAGCAGGCGGTGCTGATGTCGGAATGCGAATGGAAGATATCCGTAAAATCCAGACCGGACTGCTGGAAGACAAGTCCGGCTTCACCGATTCGCTGACTAACGTCTCTGACGAGCTCCGCGTTCTGCGCGGTGAAATCACGGAGACCGAACTCAAGTTTGAGGAGATGGCCAAGTTCGGCGTCAGCGACGGACAAATCCAGAAACTACGCGAAGCAATGGCGGAACGGGATGCCCTGCTGCAGCAGCAGGAAATCGATAAGCTGGCGAGTCAGGAACCGCCGCCACTGCCAGACCTCCCCGCCGAACCCGTCGCGGCAGAACCCGCACGACGCAAGGCTGTGCTCACCGAGGCCATCACGGTCCGCAGTGACGCCGGCCAACGGCAGCTGGTGGAACTGCTCAACCGCAAAGGCGGCAATTCGCCGGAGGCCATGGCGTTGAAGGAAGCGAAAAAGCAGACAGACCTGGCCGTCAAATCGAAAGAGGCACTCGACCAGATCGCCGCCAACACGGCCAAGCCACAGCTCGAAACAAAACCCTTTAGAGGGACCGCAGGATAGGAATAAGTTGCAGGTTGCGAAGTTGCACCTTGGCAACTTTGCAACCCGCAACCTGCAACCTGCAACTTAAACCCAAATGCCACGAATCCTGCACTACAAAATCACTCAACGCAGCGGGCAGGAAAACCGCAGCGGTTCCGATCAGGTCTCGGAGACGCACATCCTCGCAGTAGACGAGGCTGTGACGCTGGCATGGATCCGGAATCATCCGAGTACTCCGAAGATCGGCATGCCGGCAGCTCCCGGTTATTGGTGGGACAGTTTTCAGGTCAGCCAAAAAGCGAAACTGATTTTCGAGCTCAGTGTCAGTGCCAGTCCGTTTACCTTCGATCCGATACCAGATTCGCCGCTCGCAAGACGGGCGGAAATAAGTGTAGACAGTGAACTTGTTGAAGAGCCCACGCTCTTTGATGCGACCGGGAAGCCGATCATGAATCGGGCCGGCGAATGGATTCAGGGCGTCTCGCGCGAACGCCCGCTGCTCACCTACCTGATTGAAAAAAATCTGGCACGCGATCCGGCCTGGCTGGAAACACATCTCGGCGCGGTGAACCGGGATTCGGTCACACTGCGCGGTCGGGTCTGTCCCCCAAATACACTGATGCTTCGTCGGCTGTCGCTCGGCAAGTATGTCACTGAAAACCGCGATCGCTTCAGTCCCTGCAGCATTGCACTGCACTACGATCCGCTCACGTGGATCCGGCGCATCTGGAATCGTGGCACGATTCAGCTCGTGAAGGTGCCACGGGTCATCAACAATCAGACGAGACTCGTCTGGGTGCAGGCACGAATTAAGAGCGGGTCACCGCCGCAGAACATTGAGGAGCCTGTGCCGCTCGATAAACGCGGGCAGGTGATCGACGGCGTATTGACACCGGAGAATGACACGCCGGTGGATGTTTCAAAAATGGTGATTCTGGATTTCCACGTGCAACCAGTGCAGAACTTCCGCGGCGTGTTGCCGCTGACTTGAGGAGTAAGTTGCAGGTTGCAGGTTGCACGTTGGCAACGTGCAACGTGCAACCTGCAACTTGTTAACAAACAACTATGACAGCCTTCGGACTAACGATCGGACAACATGATGGCCTGGGGCGATTGCTCGCAGCGGCCGGGATCACGGTGCGTGAGGCACCGCCGGCACGCCCACGGCCGCCGATCGATCCGGACACGGCACTGCGCGTGATGATTTTGGGCGATGAGTATCCAATCTATTCGCCACGCACTGAGCGGCGGTGTGTGTATTTCATGCGCGATCTGACTCGGGCCACGATCACGATTGAAATGTTCGGCGACAACCTTTCCGGATTTATTGACGTCACGATCGGCGGCACTCTGTATCGCACAAATTGTCAGCTTGGGACGGACGAACTCAGGGCGTGGTTTGGGTTCGATTCGGATGTTTGTCGTGTGACATCTTTTCCCGGGCTGTGGGAATTTGCCTACGCTCCTGGCGAGACGGCTCCCGAGTTTTTGGCGGAGCCTGGTCCCGGCACATCAGGAGGTTCTCCTCAGCAGTTTCGCGGTGGCGTGGTCGTGACTTACGAGGGCTGGGTCTCGGTCGATAACGGCGGCGGTGAGCTCGATACCGTGGACGTGATTGACACCATTCCCTTCGCCGAGGGCGAAGTCACGCCGGGTGCAATCGCCATCGCTCGCTGGTCGAGTTCGGTCGGTTGGTTCGTGGAAAAATGGCAGTGCCGCGAGTTTCGATTCACACCGGAGCAACTCTGACATGTGCTGCAAAACACCATGTGCTGTCGCACGCTGCAACGGATGCCCAGGCACGAACTGGAATGCGTTTTCTTGGAAGCTGTATACACCGGCCTCGGTCACGTTCTTGACCTGGGGCACGTTGCAACGTCGGTTCTTTGACGCGACTCGCGTGATGCGATATCCGGGCGTCTGTCCGTGTGTGTGGCTCAGCTACGAGGGCGAAGAAGCTCGCGACACGAGCAACGTCTACAACAACTCCAGCCTGTGGTATCCGATGGCCAGCAGCTGGATTTTGAATCGCCAGCTGGTCGGTGCAGTGTGGACATGGAAACTGTATTGTTACAGGTACAGCTGGAACTGGGCGTACTACGAGGGATTGTACGGCGCAGGTCCATACAACGGGTGGCGGTGGGATGCCGACGGACCTGGCGTGTATGGCAGTTGCGCGGACGGTAGCGGCGATCTCGCGGGCGGATATCCTGGCTACGGTTACGGCTGGGGTGGCTACGGATACGGATACGGATTTGACCCGTTGTACTGGAGCATTGGCAGCGGGTTCGCGACGGAGTACCTGCTGGACGGCTCGTTCAAATGTAAGGATGGCACCAATCGATTCGTCCGCAATGACGCGCCATACGCGGACGTGATCGGCTACGTGCCGGACAGCTGGCCAGCGTTCGCTGACATTAGTCGCGTGGCTCTTATGCGGAGGATCGCGCAGACATGAACGAGATCCACCGCAAGTTAGACGCGCTGAAGGCGATGACTCGCCGTGGCAGCGTCACGGCCAACCGTCCGGAGTCCTGCGGCGCAGCACAGTTTCGCCGTTTGCGCGGACTTCCGATGATCGGATTTTTATCCGTGTCGTATTCGCGAATCGGTGGCACGGAAACTTTCCATCGCTCGCTTTTACCGCGACTCAAGCACGTGCGAAACATCGCTGGTTTCGTCGCTGTGGATTCCGGCGGCGGTGACGGAACTTTGCTGGGAGTTCCTTACGCCGAAGGCCGTCTGGCCGCGCAGGAACTTGCGGCGAACGTGGACATTCTCGTCACCTGGGGCGTGTCAGACCTGCAGCAGATTTTGCCAACGATTCGCCCGCGAGTCGTGAGCGTACATCACTCAGACGTTTCGAGTGGGTGGAGTAACGACCTGACGCAGCTGCAGATCGACGTGATCGATTCTATCGTCTGCGTCAACGAGCATGCCGCTGCCCATTTGAAGACAACCGGTAAACCGGTCCGCCATATCCCAAATGCGATTGATCCGGAACGCATTCGCCCATCGTCACCGCGCGTTGATTTGCGTCGAGACTTTGGGATTTCGACCAACGCCAAGGTGTTACTTTTCGGCCATCGCATGAGCGCGGAAAAGCGCCCATTGCTCGCGTGCCAGATTGCTCACGAACTGCCCGACGGCTGGGTGCTCGTGTGTGTCGGTGATGGTGCGGAGAGTGAAGCTGTCAAGGATGCGGCGGCGTCTTCTTCGCGCATCGTCTATGCGGGGGCTGCGGATTCTCTGGCAGACTGGTTGCACACGTCCGATTGTTTTTTGTCGCTGTCAACGTACGAAGGTTTCGGCTTGGCGGTGGGTGATGCTATGCTGCTCGGCGTGCCGACTGTAAGTACTCCAACCGGCATTGCGCCGGGTCTGGCAATCACGCTGCCGATCGATGCTTCGCCCGCCAGTTGGGCCAAGGCAATTGTAGAGTCCGACTCATGGCGTCCGCCAGTAGATTTGGCGGATCGATTTAGTGTTCAACGCATGGTCGCGGCATGGTCGGACGTGCTGACAACGTAACGTTTTGGAAACTTTCAGAGGGCGATCACAATGGCGATTAAAGACTGGCGTGGGGATGCTGTGGCTGTGGCGCAGGTCGATCGACTGACGCCGGCGCTTGTTGAAGTCGGGGACGTGTTCGGCGTCACCTGCAACGGCAAAACGGAATCGATTGTCGCAGTGGCGGCGACGGTCGCCAGTGTGCTTGCGCAAATGGTGGCCGCGATCAATGACACGGACATCCCCGAACTGCAGGAGGTGTTTGCCGAGGCCTCCGGGACCAGTTCGCTGCTGTTGACCGCACGCACGCCCGGTGTGCCGTTCACGTTGACGCCATCAGCCAGTAATGGCGGATCGGGCGGCGTGCTGATTACGACGACAACACAGGGCGGACCGGCAGCCAGCTCGGTCCAGGCCTTTACGATTCCAAGCGGGGCCACCGGCACGTTCACCGTGAGCTTCGGCGGTGCAGCGACCCCCGGTCAGGCAGTCGGAGTTGCAGCGGCAACTTTGCAGACCGCGATTCAGGCGCTGGCGACCGTCGGAGCCGGCAACGTCACGGTGGTCCGCACCTCGAACGCCTGGGCACAGTCCAGCTTTATTTACACCTGCACGTTTGCGGGGCCGCTGGCCAATCAAGGCGTGGCACTTTTGGTCGTCAAATTGCAAAACGCATCGCCGATTATCAACGTGGAAATAGCGGGGGGCGAATTCGGGTTTCCGTTGAAAAACGAGTTGGTACGTGTGCTTATGCCAGACTCGGACGTGAGCGCGTTCACCTTCAATTTAACATTTAGTGGCGAAACCAGCATCAACCGAAACTACACGTCGGGGAGTCTGATTCTGGGGACGCTGACTGATTGGCCCTCGGCAATCGCCGTGACAAAGACCTATCTCGGCGGCAACCTGTATACGCTTGAATTCGTCGGCTTTCTGGCGGCTGTCAACGTCACGGCGGTCACGAGCTCCTCAACCTGGTCCGCCGCTCAAGGGACTTTTTATATCCCTGTCACCGAGACGACAGTCGGACGGCCGGCCGCCAGCGAAGTGCAGGTCATTACACTCACCAGCACTCCGACAGGCGGGACTTTTCCGCTTTCGTTTTCCGGACAGACGACCAGCGCGATCGCGTGGAACGCCAGCGCCGCGACGGTCGACACGGCGCTCGAGGCGCTCGCCAACATCGGAGCTGGAAACCTGTCTGTAACCGGTTCAGCGGGCGGGCCGTGGACCGTCACGTTTGCCGGCGCACTCGCAAACACCAACGTCGCGCAGATGACCGGCGATAGCACGAATCTGACCGGCGGCGTGGTGCAGACGTTTGTGCTGTCGTCAGTCGTTGCGAGCTCCGGCCCGAATCATTACGACGAGCCGAAGAACTGGCTGCCGGTGGGAGTCCCGATCACCGGTGATGACGTGCGATTTTTGAGCGCTGGCGAAGACTGCTTGTACGGACTGAATCAGACGGGCGTCGTGCTCGCATTCCTGCGGGTGTCTCAGGCATGGCAGAATCGACGGCTCGGTCTGCCTCGCGTAAACCAAGGCGGATACCTGGAATATCGCACGCAGTTTTTGACGCTCGGAGCAACCTCCCTCGTGATCGGGTCGGGGATCGGCTCCGGACCGTCGCGCGTGTACCTCAACACGCTCGCCAACGCGACGGCTCTGCAGATGATCGATTCGGGCGGGTCGTCTGACTCGCTGCCAGCCGTCCAGTGGACCGGTACTCACGTGTCAAATTCGGTGGTCATTTCAGCAGGCGATTTCGGTACGCCTCCCATCACGGGGCTGGAAGCAGTGCTGGATTCCTTGACGATGTTCGGCGGCGGTTGCGTCCTGCATAACACCGCAATCCTCAACACTCTGCGATCGAATCGAGAACAGTTTCGTGCGTACGGCTGCACGCTGGGAACGAAAGTTTTGGAGATTTGAGGCGAAATACGAAATCCGAATATCGAAATCCGAAAACAGAAGGAGCTTAAAGTGTCGTGGTTGTCTCAGTTGTTTGGCTTGTTCAAGAGCTTCCAATGTTGGATCACGATCGCGCCGTGGGAAGCTGCGTTACGAGTCCGATTTGGTAAAACCGCTGTGCGACTTGGTCCCGGTGTTCATTTTCGAATCCCGTTTACGGATCGAATTTTCGTCCAGGCTGTCAGGCTGCGCCCCATATTCGACACCGGGCAGACCGTCACGACGAAGGACGGAAAAGTTTTGACGGTTTCGTTCGTGATTTATTACGCGATCAGCGACATGCTGAAGCTGTATCAGTCGGTGAGCAATCCCGAGTCGCTCCTGATCGGACAAGTGCAGGGTCAGATTGCGAAGACAGTCTGTGCGACGCGCAGTGAAGACCTTTCGCCTGCTTGGATCGAAAGCGAAATCAACGAAGCACTTCCCAGCACGGACTGGGGGCTGAGCCAGGTGCGCCTGCAAATCACGACGTTTGCCTACGTCAAAACCTACCGGCTGCTGAATTACGAATACCGCTCACTCAGCGCGGCGAACGAACTGGAAGTGCCGCGGCTTTGACGCTATGCCAAGAGGTCTGCGATTGACGGCCCGCAGCGCTGCGAGCATGTTCCGATTCAGATTGACAATTTCGGATCGGAATGCAAAGGATTGCTGCCATGAAGTTCATTGTGTTGCTGGCCCTGATGTGTGCCGTCTGCTGCGGGTGTGACGCGAAAAATGCGACCGGCTTTACGCTCGATCTGGATAAGCTGAACTGGCAGACCGGCGCATTGATCGCCTTGGCCTACTTCGCCAACTCTCAGGGGCATTTTAAAACGCTCGCGAGCGGCGTGCTGAGCGTGCTGCGCGGCCTGAAGATTCTGCCGGCTGCTGACTCCCAGGAATCATTGTCCGCCGCCGCCGCTGCGAAGCTGCTTGCCGAACTTTATCTGCGGCTCTCCGGCCATCCGGAGCTGCAGGGCAAACTGCTGAGAATGATGGAGCCAACGAATGAGCCAATGAGCAAACCACAATGACCAATGTCTGTTGCCATTTGTCATTAGTCATTTTTTGAATTGAATTCCGCATGGCCACCACGCCCGACAAACCCAACTACGCCGCGCTCCTGATGATCGGCCTCTGCGGCTACTGGCTTTTGTCTTCGATGTCCGGACCGGGTCCGCAACCCGTGGGGCCCGAGCCTGTCCCTGTCGTCGCGTCGGAACATTTGACGGCCACGCTGGAGTTTGGCGCGGCTCTGCAGCAGCACATAAACGACACGATCGGCAAGCTCGAATCTGGCGAGCTCACGACCGACACGGCCACGCGCGACTGGCTCAAGGTCGGCCGCGAGGCCGCGCTGAAAGCCGCATGGATGCCGGTCGCTGAAAAGGATGTCACCGCGTTCGCCGACGGCTGGACGGTCGCGAAGCAGCTGGCACGGTTGAAGGCGCTGATAGACACCAATGACCAATGACCAAGACACCAATGACCAATGAAGCCGCGGCCATGTGCTTCATTGGTCATTGAGATTTGGTCATTGGTCATTTAACCAAAGGATAGATTCGATGGAACTTTGCATTCTCGACCCGGTCGATCGACTCTTCACGCTGTCTCTGCCGCCACTGCCGCCGAAGTTTGCGGACGGTGCGACCCGTCCGAAAGCAGTCCGGAACGAATGGTTTCGCAAAGAGAACCAGGGCGGCATCGGCTCGTGCAACGGTGCAGCGTGGGCCGGGCTGGGCGAGCGCGTGCTGTACTCGAGTACGGGCGACAAGGTGACTCAACTTTCGAAACTGTGGATGTATCTGGCTGCTCAGCGAGCTGGCGGGTTGCTCGGTGCTGACAAAGGCAGTCGGCCTGGTGACGGCGGCAAAGTGGCTTTGGAAATCGGGATTTGTCCGGAGTCGCTGTGTCCGTATCCGGACTCTGCGATGCGTGGCCAATATCCACGGCAGGCGGATCGGACTCAGATCTTGTCTGCCGCCAACGCCGCGGCCGCGGCACAGTACAAGGTCCAGCAACTGTGGCGCAAACCGCAGAGTCACAGCGAGACGCTGGACCTGATTGGCTTGTCCGGCGGCGGCTGGGTTTACGGGATCACGTGGTACAGGGGTCTGATTCCGGCGGATCGGATCGTGAAAGAATTCAACCCACGCGGCAAGCAGATTTTGGGCGGGCATGCGATGAACGCTTTGGGCTATTTTCAGAACGAAAATCTGGAAGCGAACAACACCCACGGCGACGGCCCTTTCCAGATTACGCCGAAGGCGTGGGCACAGATGCTGGCCGATCGGAGTACCAGTGTGGTCGGTGCCACCGGCACGCAGGATGCGAGGCCAATCGACTGGCTGAAAAACTCCCCCTGGTTCTGATCCGTTTCACCGCGTGCCCATCGGGCCGCGCTCACTGGCAAGGACGCCGCGATGCGATTTCTCGGACTGATGTGTGTGTGTGCCCGCGTGCTGCTGGGCCTGCTGGTGTTGAGTGCGCTCGCGGTGTTGGCGGCCACGTGTGCCAGCGGCCAGACGCTCGAAGAGCGGTTTGCCGCCAGCCTGCAGGAAGCCACGATTATTTCGGCCGAAATAGTTTTGCCGCTGGAACCGATCAGCGATCCGGTGCCCACGATCGCCGTCACCTCGAGCGCTGCACCTGGCCTCTTCCGCACCACGGCCACCGTCAGCGACCACTGGCTGGTCTCGGAGCCCTGGTGTCGCAACTGCCCGGCCGCAAAGACACGCTTTCTGCAGGCGGGTCATCCGGCCGACCACATCCTGACGATTGCGCAGGCCAGACAACGACACGGCAAGACAATCACCAGCGTGCCGGCGGAGTACTCGACGAGCTCGCAGCGGGAGTTCGTGCAGCCCTCTGAATATCGCCGCGCGACTCGCATGAACGTCCCCCTGAACGGATCGGCTACGCCGTCCCAGTCGGCTGTGTTGCATCACCTCCGCACAGGCGCACCGCATCAGGGCAAACACTGGCAGGCGTGGCATCTGGAAAACTGGCCGGCGGAGAAGCTCTACGCGCTCCACGATGATGACCATGCGGGCACCGTGCCGACATTCCAGGACGCCGTGTCGGTCACTGTCTCCGATGCGGAGCCCACGCTGAATACCTTCGCGGCCGCGATCGCATGGCACCTTACGGCGGAAATCCGAAATCCGAATATCGAAATCCGAAATGAGGAGAGGGCGTTTGGCGCGATGCTGGACATCAACGCGGATGTGCCGGACGTGATGCTGGATCTGGGCCGGAAGGTGCTGATCGCTCAGAAGATGGATTTCCCGGCTGCCGGCGTTTCGCTGGACTGGACCGGCAAGACGCGGACGTTGACGATCGGTAAGGGCCGCATCGGCGTTCAGCCTGGCATTGCCATGCGGGTGAAAAAGTTCGGGCTGTCGAAATCCTGCACTTTGGATGCGATCAGTTACAACGACGCGCTGACGACGGTCACCTTTGAATTGACAGGGATGCTGGACCTGACGGTACTCCTCAAATGAGAAATCCGAAATCCGAAATCCGAATTTTTGACCCGGACGAAACTTCTACGGCGCACGGTCGGATGCTGGCGGCCGCGTTCGTCGAATTCGACTGCGGCCCGGTCGCCTGTGCCGGCAGCCAGCGGGCTCGCATGAGTCGCGGTCAGACACGGCGGCGTGACCGCGTGTCGCAGACCTGCGTTGAGTTCACGGACCTGATGTTGTCGCCACGAGCTCCGCGAACTGAAGAAGAAGCGGTGGCGATGCTGGCACCTGTCACCGCATGGCTGCTGCAGTGGCTGGTCCAGCAGCTGGCGATTAGTGTGATCAAGTTTCTGTGGCGGAAATGGCAGGAGGGTGAAAACCCGAAATCCGAACATCGAAATCCGAGAACGGGAGCATGATGATGCTGATGACTCAACTGCTATCCATCGCTCAGGATGCCCAACTGGACGCGGCTACGCGACTCACGGACCAGGCCAGCGGTCTGGGCGGCAACGTGTTCGTTGTCACTTTGGTGCTGCTGATCGTCGTGGTGTACCTCATGGCTGTGATCGTCCCGAACGCGCGCAGCCAGCGCGCGAATACCGAAAAGCTGACCGAGGTGATTGCGTCCATGGGCGACGTTGTCTCAGAGACGCACGCTCACTCCACGATCGCGAGCGACAATAGCATCCGGATGGTCGTTGCGATGCGCGCTCAAACGCGCATCGCAGAAAAAATCAACGACGCTGGCCCCAGGGTCGACATTAAAGGTGAGCTCGGTGAGATCCGCGGGGCGCTCGCCGGCTGATGCGCTATCATCACAACTGAGTTGTGGTGATTGGATTGTTCGCTGCTAAAACTCATGACTGCACTCAGAGCACAATCTTTCGTCTCCGATCTCTGTCGCGCTCTCGTAATCCGACCATTGTCCCTCCATCGTTTCGTCCGAAGCCAGCGAAACCCAGAACGCAGCCATCAGCCCTGCGATTTTTGCAGAGCCGCACTTTGGGCAGCGCAGCGAACAATGCGTTGCAGCCGAATCGTCTACGTTCGTTTCTTCTTCCCTTGGCATGATTCTTCCTAAAAACTGTTTCGTCGATCGGCTGAACGCCGTGCCGTTATTTCACACTCACAACGTCTCGCTGAAGCGCCACGAAGATGCGCCTGAGGCAACCTCTGGTCCAGACATCACAGGGCCAAGTTGTGTCGCCGATCATTACAGACCAACACGCCTGTTGGCTCGCCGACCGCTTCACCCAGACTGGGTAACTGGCGTCGTAAAACTCGTGCCCCCAAAATGGCTCACCTTCTTCACCGCCGATCGATTTGAGCCAACCCTCAGTTATTGGTTCGCCGTCGTCACTTCCTGCGAAATAACGATGCGTTGCAGCCGAATCAGCCACGTTCGTTTCTTCATCCCTTGACATGTCTCTTTCTCAAAACTGTTTCGTCGATCGGCTGAACGCCGTGCCGTTATTTTGTTTCAGCCACGAATGGTGATTCCAGGCTGCGCTTAGCCTGCCTCTGCAACAACTCCAATTGTGTTGTCTCTCCGGCCTCCCAGAGCTTGTGAATAATATTCGCCGCAATCAGCCGTAGCTGGTTTGCCTCTGATGTCCCCACGCTTCACTCCCGCAAAATAACAATCGCATCCACCGGAATGCGGTAGCCTAGGTTTTTGAAATTGCTTGATTTATCCGCGCGGACCTGCTGCGCCGACCGGCCCTATTTCAGCAGGTCGCGCACTTCGGCTGGCACGTAGCCGGGTTGCCAGACGCCTTTGTCCAGCAGGCATTTGATTATCGATTGCCGTGGCTGGTCGTGGTCCTGTTCGTGGTCGTGGGCAAAGGCGACGAGTTGTGTGTCGTCGTAACAGTTCAAGATTTCAAAGTTCGGCTTCCAGTCGTGCATCAGGTCATGCGGTAGCATGGATGCGAGGCCGGTGATCAGGGCGACTTCGTTGCAGTAAAAGTCATCGCCGAGAAGCATCGACCGCACGACGTCGCAGATCCAGCCAGGGAAGTCGGCGTCTGGCTTTGCTTTAAAAATTTCTAGTCGTTCTGCGGTGGCCAAGTTATAGCCACCCTTGCCTAAATACGCTTCTTCGACCGAATCTGTGATTGCCATCATGAGTGCTACGCGCATGATGCTGCTTTTGTGTTTTTTCGGATTGATCGCCGCTGCCAAACTGCCGCGGAGTTGTGTGAGCAAAGCCTCGTGGAGCGACCGAAGATTGCAGGTGGGCTCGGCGGGCGGGGCTTTTGCTTTGCCTTTCTTACCGGTGTTTTTTTTTGGATCGCTTGCCGGACGGTCGTCAGACTTCGATGCCGATTTTTTGTCTTGCGCCTTCCTGGCTTTAAATTCCTTCACGGCCGGTGCGTTCAGGGCGTTCCAAGCTTCGATGTTCCAGGCTCTGGGCTCTCCCGTCGTATCGGGCTCAATGTCCAGGCCGTCGCGGTTTTTGTCGCTCACGCGGAAACAGCAGTCGTCTGCCGTGTACGTGCGCCACGACTGATATTGCTCCTGTCTGCAGGAGCGGGAAAGAGTGCGAATACCTTGACACAAAATTCCTTGCAGGTCCTGCCCGTTGATCTCGTCTGTGTGAGCTCCGAGGCTTGTGTATTTTTCTGCGGCGAAGTCGAGTAGGCCAGGCCTGTGAGCCCAAGGAACCAACACGTCGCGCACGAGTGTGTGCGCAATCTTGCCCGTGCGAATTTCGTCTCGCCAGAACGGCGTCAGTTGCAGAAGTCGCAGCAGGTTGCTGACGTTGGCTTGAGACATACCAAATCGCTTGCCGACGACTGTCTGGCTTTCTCCATGGAGATCGATGTATCGCTTGATCCCGGCCGCTTTGTCGAGTGCTGTGAGATCTTCCCGAAGAATATTTTCCTCGAGGCGCATCAGGTCCGCCGTCTTGTCACCGCAGACAATGACGCGAGCTCGAATGTACGAGTGCTTAAGCAGCTGGCACGCTCGCAGCCGGCGTTCACCGGCGATCAATTCGTACTCCCCAAGTTTGCCATGTTCGGCTGATGCGTGGCGCACCGTGATTGGGTTGTCCAGACCGTGTTCGTCGATTGACACGGCAAGGGCAGCAATCGTTTCCTTGTCGAAGGTGTTCCGGTCGTTGTGGGCGACGTAGACGAGCGCAATCGCAATCATGGCGGGGTCCGTTTCGGCGCTCGTTATTTTTGTCGCAAGGAATGTTGCCGCAGGGCTGATGACCTGTTTCTCGCCTTTGGTTTTTGGTTTTCGAGTGCCGGATACGCTGGCGGCTTTTGTGGATCGTTTATGTGATTTGACGACTGTGGACATGGTTAAAAATACTCCGGGGCCGGGGTTGGGGTTCATTGGTCATTGGAAATTAGTCATTGGTCATTCATCGAACGCCGCCACGCTCTGTCTGAGAGGTGCGACGGCGAATGACCGGTTGCCTTGCGGCGTGGGTTGCAGGAGCTGGCGCGCGAAGTCTTCATCCTCGCCAGCCAGCTTAAGTTGCTTTCGTGGATCCGGGTGGTCGCGCGTCTTCCAGCTCTGGCAGATGATTCGGCCAGGGCTGCGGGCTTTGCCGATCCGGGTGACCTGGTGAAACAATGAGGCGAGTCTAATCCGATCCTGGACGCAGTCTTTCGCCCAACGGGCTGCGACCGCGTCGAGAAAATAGCTCTCGAAGAGCTTTGCGTCTTTCTCGCGGACGATCCGGACGACGTGCTCCGGCTGGATGTTCGTCATCCGCGCCGGTTGCGATTCGATGACAGGATTTCTGAAAGACTCATGCTTCATGCTCTCATGAGCATGCTCATGCTCATGAGTTTTTTGTTTATAATCATGGTCATGATCATGATCATGATCATGGCCGGTCGGAATGCCGGTCGGAATGCCGGTCGGAATGCCGGTCGGAATGCCGGTCGGAATGCCGGTCGGAATGCCGGTGGGAATGCCGGTAGC
>Ga0163155_10001442_pt1 | contig 28802 bp, 23 predicted proteins | sample OliLakLV19SP4G1_FD_148611 | JGI IMG/M metagenome (GOLD analysis project Ga0163155, IMG submission 148611) | Freshwater microbial mat bacterial communities from Lake Vanda, McMurdo Dry Valleys, Antarctica - Oligotrophic Lake LV.19.SP4.G1 | ecosystem: Environmental > Aquatic > Freshwater > Lake >... | reverse complement strand
CAGCGGCTGGAAACATTTTTCAGTTCTGCACGCGAACAAGGGGGTGCGGTGTCCGCTCGATCCCTTTTGCGGTTTTGACCCTCTCCCCCTGGGTGCCACCGTCACGCCCGTGCCTGCAGCTGTTCGATCGCGATGAGCTGATCGGCGAGCACGGCGGCCGCATCGCCCGCTCGTGGCAGGTCGCAGGCGCGCAGCGCTGCCAGGCATCGCCGTAGATGGTTCCGCGCGTCTGCCAGTGCCTGTTGATGCGGCGGCTGATGAAGCAACGCGAGTTCGGCCATGCCCAGCGGCCCGCCAATGTTCGAGCGGCTCATGGCGCGAAGCCCCGGTGACGGCAGGTGACGGCTGTTCCATGTCTTTCTCCATTTACGCGCGCGCATGGGGAAGATAGGTTTCTGCCGTCACCTGCCGTCACCTTTTGGCCAGACTCAACCGAAATCATGGTCGTTCTCTCGGAATCGGTCGTCTGGCGTGACGGGCAGCTCGATCCCTTCGTAAAGCCGTGTGGCTTTGGAACGCCGGTAGCCGAAGCCTCGGCGCTGGAGTTCGGTCGGCAGGTCTTTCGACGGGATCGGTCGTTCATCCGCCGAACGGCAGAAATCGCCATACGCTTTCTGGAACTCAGACGCTTTCACCTGGCCCAACGGCCCGCCAATTGTTCGGTTCATGGCTTGATCCTTTCAGCTTTGAACCGGCTGAACCCGTGCACCCATTGTTCCGGTATGCACCGGGTGCAGTGCGGGTGCAACGGGTGCAGTGTGTCGCCCGCCAGGCAGGGTAATGACGATCATTGATCTTCGGTCTCCCGATAGTCGCGGCAATCGAACGGCACCAGGCTCCATATCTCGCCGTGTAGTGCGCACCAACCATCAGGCTGTCGCGTCGGCCGCGCCGCGTAGTGCGCGCATGTGGCGCAAACAACGAGACGGCCGGTCTGTAGCGCCGCAGCGAATTCCCGGCGCATGTCCAGACCGATGCCGGCTTTGAGCAGCTCCATCAATGCGGGCTTGTTCAGCCGGATCAGCTCGCGCATTTGATCGTTGAGGCGATCTGCCGGTGACGCCACCAGCGATTGACCGGTCACATCAAGGTGGATGCCGTTGTAGTGCAGCGCGGTCCATGCGTCGTAAGCGCTCGTCGTGTCCCGCGCGTCCGGAACCTGTGGAACCTCAGGAACCAAATCAGCCGGCCGGGTGGGGGTAGGTTCCGCAGGTTCCGGTTCCCCGGGTGTCGAGGAGAGGTAGCGAACCCATGCATCGTGAAGGTGCTCGCGGCGATACCCCTGCAGCGCACGGCCCTCAACTTTGACCTTCATTGAGCTGACGGCGTATTGCCGTAGCATCGTCGCGAGGCCGCGCACGTTCAGCGGTCGGCCGCGAAGGTCGGACCACGGCGCGTCGTCGTCGAGACCAACACCATCAGCGAGGCGCTGAAGGATGACTTCGGTATGCAGTGCTTCCGCTTGGCCGAAGATGGTCCGCAGGTCAGACAACAGCCTTACGCCGAGACTGACGCGGCGATCTTGAGCGACGGCGCACAACGCGAGGCAAGCATCCCGTGCGGTCTGCGGCCAGTGTCCGCCAGCGGCGTCGGCGACAGCGATCAGCGGTTCCCATACTTCGGCTGGACGATCTACCACGCCATCTGGAAGCTGTGGCCACGCATCGCCGATAGCCTTTCCTTTGAGCGTCGCCCACCCTGCGAGGCGCTCACGGATCGCGTGTCCTTCGGGTTCATGGGTCCGTGACCGGAAAGGCTGTATCGCTTCGTTCGGCGCTCTCCGTCGCATCCGGATGATGACGCTGCGAGACATGATCGTGTCCGGCAGATCGCCTAGGGAAACTCTGATTTACCGGCATGGTCTGATTCTGCACAGACACTGATGTGAGTGATGCGATGAAGCAACAGACGCTGACGGGATTCGAGAAGTACGCGAAGACGACGCGGCGTGCGCAGTTCTTGGCCGACATGGACAAGATTATTCCGTGGCCGGAACTGGCGACGGCGATAGAGCCGGTTTACCCGAAGATCAGCGAGAACGGCGGGCGTCCACCGATTCCGCTGGAGCGGATGCTGCGGATCTACTTCCTGCAACTGTGGTTCAACCTGTCGGATCCGGCGGTCGAGGAATCGCTGTACGACTCGGTGGCGATGCGCAGCTTCGTGGGCATCGACCTGGGAGCCGAAGGCGTACCGGATGAGACCACGGTGTGCAAGTTCCGCCACCTGCTGGAGCGCAACAAGCTCGGCAAGACGCTGCTGACGGCAGTCAACGATCATCTGCGACGCAGCGGCATCAAGGTCACGACGGGAACGATTGTCGACGCGACGATCATCGGCGCGCCGAGCTCGACCAAGAACAAGGACGGGAAACGGGATCCCGAGATGCACCAGACGGCGAAGGGACAGCAGTGGTACTTCGGAATGAAAATGCATGTCGGGGTCGACAGCCGGACCAAGCTGATCCACACCGTCAAGGTCTCGGCCGCCAATGTGCCCGACCGGGATGCGCTGCCGCATTTGCTGCATGGCCAAGAGACGCGGGTGTGGGGCGACCAGGGCTATCAGGGGCAAACCGCCGTCATTCACGAGCACGCCCCAAAGGCGCAGGACTTCACGAACCGCCGCTATCGCTTCCACGGCAAGATCAATGAGCTTGAGAAGGCCAGAAATAGGAACAAGTCGCGGGTCCGCGCCAAAGTCGAACACGTATTCGGCGTCATCAAGAACATCTTCGGGTTCCGCAAGGTCCGGTACCGGGGTCTGGCGAAGAACCTGCACCGACTCGAAGTGACTTCGGCGCTGACCAACCTGTACATGGTCCGACGACGATTGCTCGCGTAGCGGGGAACGTGTCGATGAAGAGCGGGAAATGATCGAGCCCCAGGCGAAATCTGGTGACCCGGTAGGCGAAATCGCGCCGCCCACCGAGGCTGAGTTGAATCCCACAAATCCGATCCCGTTCATGACCAGTTCTTCAGACCTTCCCTAATGAGCGAATTTAAGCTGTTGCGGGGCCCTGTGCTGCTGCTGGGCTGCCTGATCGGCGCGGGTGCCGGTACGGCCCAAGCCCAAACGGAGTCGTCTGCGGCGCCGGCGCGCGGGCTCGAGGAAATCACGGTCACGGCACGCCGCCGCGAAGAAAGCCTGCAGCAGGTACCTCTGGCCATCACGGCGTTTTCCGCCGAGCAGCTCGAAGCATCACGCATCGACGGTTTACAGGACATCGCGCAGCGCACGCCTGGCCTGATCTACCAGGACATCAACGGCGGCCTGTCGCTGCCGGTCATCCGCGGCCTCGCGCAGACCAACATTCTGACCAGCGACAACAACGTCGGCTTCTTTCTGAACGGTGTCTATCTGGCCAACTCACGCGCGCTGGACCTCGGCCTGATCGACCTGGAACGGGTCGAGATCGTCAAGGGTCCGCAAAGCGCGCTGTATGGCCAGAACAGCTTCGCGGGCGCGATCAACTACGTCACAAAGCGCGCGCCCGATGAGTTCCGCGCCACCGCACGCGCGACCCTCGGCAGCGACGACATCCGCGAGTTCTCGGGCAGCATTGGCGGAGCGATCAGCGACACGTTCCGGGCCAACGCGGCGATCTACTGGAAAGAGTTCGACGGCACGTTCAAGAACGAGCTCGACCCGGGCAACAACCTGCAGGGCTCGCAGAGCAAGGGCGCGGCGGTTGATCTGGAGTTCAAGCCCACGGAGGCCTTCTCCGCGCGACTGTGGGGCTATTTCACGGATACCGAGAGCGAGCAGGTCGCACAGTATCTGGTCCCCAACAATTGCGGCCGTTCCGCCTTCGGCACTCCGACGTATTACTGCGGTGCGCTGCCGACCAACGGCCTGTTCTACATCTCGCCCGGCGCCACCGGCCGCAACGCGAGCAACCAGATCATCGCGCTGGAGTTCGACTACGCGATCAACGACGCCTGGTCGATCAAGACCCAGTCCGCCAAGTTCGACAGCGACAGCGATTTCTACCTCGACTTCGACTACTCGCAGAACGGTGTGCCATTTGGCGTGACGAACCTGCCGCTGCCGGCGTTCCCTGCGCAGCCAATGGCGACTCGCACGGTGCTGACCCAGACCTATCTGGGGCAGGGCCTCTCGGAGTGGGATGAACAGAGCCACGAAGTGCGCCTCGGCTACGAGAGCGGCCCGATCACCAGTTACGTGGGCCTGTACTACTACGACTCTGACCGCCAGAGCGGCTCCAACGGCGCCGTCGACTCCAGTGCGCTGGTTGCAGGCGAGGTCTTCACCAGCGGGGTGGCGCGAATCTTCGCGACCACCAACCCGGTAGGCGCCCCGATCCCATCGAACGCGAGCGTCGACACCGTCACGACCAAGGGCGTCTTCGGCAAGCTCGAATGGCGCGTCAGCGACCGCTGGCGCATCACGGGCGAGGTGCGCCGCGCGGAGGACGAGAAGTCGATCAACAGGCTGCGCAACTTTGCGGCACCGGTGTCGCCAACCAGCCCGATATTCTTCCAGTCGGCGACCTTCGAATACACGACGCCTAGACTGACCGTCGACTGGCAGCCGACGCAGGACCTACTCGTCTACGCCCTGTATGCGGAGGGCGCGCGGGCCGGCGGTTTTAATACCGTCGTCACGCGGCCTGACGAGGCGACATTCGGGCCGGAGGAAAGCAAGAACTACGAGTTCGGCATCAAGACGACGCTGTTCGACCGGCGCATCCGTGCGAACCTCGCAACCTACTACGTCGACTGGAGCGACCTGCAGATCGCGTCGCGCTCGCAGGATCCGAACAACATCTTCAACGTGACCCGCAATACTGGCAATGCCATCGCCTCCGGCTTCGAGCTCGAAACCGCGGCACGGGTCAACGACTACGTACAGATCGGCCTGAACTACGCGTTCATGAACCCGCGGTTCGCAGCCGGCTCGACCGATCTCGGCCTCTCCGGCGGCGACGCTGGCACGGTCGTCGGCGGCGTCTTCGTCCCGAATGCGACCGCCTTCACCAGCGGGCCCTGCGGCGTCGACAGCTCGATCTGCCGCAGATTGCCTGCGACCGGCGGGCGCGTGGTCGGCCCGGCCGATGTCGGGGGTTCGCAGCTTGGGCGCACCATCAATGACCAGTGGAGCGCCTTCGTTGACGTTGAAGCCCCACTGACAGACCAGTGGCGCTGGTTCCTGAACGCCGACTGGTCCCTGCAGGGCCAGCAGCCGCTGGCAGCGAACCTGACGGCGTACCTCGACAAGTACTCGGTCGTCAATGCGCGCGTCGGCGCCAAGAACGATCGGTATGAGGTGGCGCTGTGGGCCCGCAACCTCGCCGACGAGGACTACCTGACAGCCGCTTCGAACCAGCCCCGCTTCCATACGGGTTCGACGTTCGACGTCACGTTCGGTCAGGGCCGTACGGTCGGCATCACCGGCAAGGTCAACTTCGGCACGCGCTAGCCCAGCTTGGCGCGAACGTAAGGCACGACGCTTGCGAGTGCGGCATCGAGCTTGTCAGGCTCGGTGCCGCCGGCCTGCGCGAAGTCCGGTCGGCCGCCACCGCGACCGCCGACCTGGGCGGCAATGTTGCCGACCACTTCGCCAGCCTTGATGCGGCCCGTCTGGTCTGCGGTCACGCCCGCCACCAGCGCAATCTTGCCGGCGGCATCGACGCTTGCGAGCACGATCACTGCGGATTTCAGCCGATCCTTGAGCTGATCGACCGCGTTCCTCAGCGCGCCTGAGTCGGCGTCCTCGATCCGGCTCGCGACCACCTTGACGCCACCGACCTCGACGGCGCCGGCGGCAAGATCCGTGCCCTTGCCCGACGCCAAGCGGTCCTTGAGCTGGCGATTTTCCTTCTCGAGCTGGCGAATGCGCTCCAGGGCGTCGCGCACCTTGCCTGCGACGTCGTCACGACTGCCGCGCACGAGACCGGCGAGTTCACGCAGCCGCGCTTCGCCCGCCTCGACGTAATCAAAGGCGCCCTGCCCGGTCACGGCCTCGATCCGCCGGACACCGGCCGCGACACCGCCCTCGCTGAGAATCTTGAACATTCCGATGTCGCCAGCGCGGCGCACATGCGTGCCACCACAGAGCTCGGTCGAGAAATCACCGATTCGCAGCACACGGACCTCGGACTCGTACTTCTCGCCGAACAAGGCCATGGCCCCGGCTGCCACCGCGTCGTCGTAGGTCATCAAGCGAGTTTCAGCGTCTGAATTGGCGCGAATCTGCTCATTGACGAGACGCTCGATACGCTGCAGTTCGTCGCTGCTCACCGGCGCACCGTGCGAGAAATCGAACCGCAATCGGTCAGGTGCAACACGCGAGCCTTTCTGCGTCACATGCGTGCCGAGCACCACACGCAGTGCGGCATGCAGCAGATGCGTCGCCGAGTGATTCAGCACCGTGGCACTGCGCAGCACTGGATCGACGCGCGCGGTCAGCGCATCGCCTGCGCGCAGTTTTCCTTCGACAACGCGACCCAGGTGCGAGAACGCCGCGCCGCGCTTTTGGGTGTCCTCGACAATGAAGCGCACACCTGCGCCCGACAGCTCACCCGCGTCGCCGACCTGGCCGCCCGACTCGGCGTAGAACGGCGTGCGATCGAGCACGACTTCGCCGCGCTCGCCGCTGCTCAGCCCAGCGACGCTCGCGCCACCCACCAGCAGCGCGACCACACGACCTTCGCCGCCGAGTCCGTCATGGCCCAGAAAATCCGTGCGGTCGCTGAACTGCGCACCGGCGCGCAGATCGACGCCGAACTTGCTCGCCGCCCGGGCCCGTTCGCGCTGCGCATCCATCGCCGCTTCGAAACCGGCCTGGTCGATCGAAAGGCCGCGCTCGCGGGCGATGTCCGCAGTCAGGTCGACCGGAAAACCGAAGGTGTCGTAGAGCTTGAACACGGTTTCGCCGTCGATCTCGCGGCGCGTGCCGAGCCTGGCGATCGACTCCTCGAGCAGCGCCATGCCGGTCGTCAGCGTCTCGGCGAAACGCTGCTCTTCCTGCAGCAGCGTGCGTTCGATCGCAGTACGGCGCACGCTGAGCTCCGGATAGGCTGTGCCCATCTGGGCCTCGAGCGCCGCGACCAGTTTGTGAAAGAACGGTTCGCGCAGCCCGAGCTGGTAGCCATGGCGGATCGCGCGGCGGATGATCCTTCTCAGCACATAGCCGCGGCCCTCGTTGGATGGCACAACGCCATCGAGAATCAGGAACGAGCAGGCACGGATGTGATCGGCGATCACGCGCAGCGAGGGGTTGCTGTGATCCGTGCAGCCCGCGAGCGTCGCCGCGGCACCGATCAACCCGCGAAACAGGTCGATTTCATAATTGTTGGTGACGCCCTGCAGGACCGCGGACAAGCGCTCGAGGCCGGCGCCGGTATCGACCGATGGCTTGGGCAGCGGCGTCAGCACGCCGTCGGCCGAGCGGTCGTACTGCATGAAGACGAGATTCCAGATCTCGACGTAGCGGTCACCGTCTTCATCGGGTGAACCAGGCGGTCCACCGGCAATATGCGGGCCGTGGTCATAAAAGATCTCGCTGCAGGGTCCGCAGGGGCCGGTGTCGCCCATCGCCCAGAAGTTCGAGCTCGCGTCCAGGCGTGTACAGCGCTCGGGCTTGATGCCGATCTCGCGGACCCAGATTGCTTCGGCTTCGTCGTCGTCCTCGAACACCGTGACCCACAGACGATCCGGATCGAGCTTGAGCCGGACGGTCACGAACTCCCAGGCGAAGCGGATCGCGTCGCGCTTGAAGTAATCGCCAAACGAAAAGTTGCCGAGCATCTCGAAGAACGTGTGGTGCCGTGCCGTGTAGCCGACGTTCTCGAGATCATTGTGCTTGCCACCGGCCCGCACGCAGCGCTGTGAGCTCGCCGCGCGCACATAGTCGCGATGGTCTTGCCCGAGGAACACGTCCTTGAACTGCACCATGCCGGCGTTCGTGAACAGCAGCGTGGGGTCGTTGCCGGGCACCAGCGAGCTGCCCGGCACCAGCGTGTGGCCGTGTTCGCGGAAGTAGTCGAGGAAGGCACGCCGCACATCGGCGGCGCCCATAAAGGGCGGTTTGGAGTCAGTCATGGATCGAGTCAGTCTTCCCAGGGCAGGTCCGCGTCGCTCGGAGAATCCCAAGCCGCGCGAATATGATCCGCTGAAAAGCCCCGATACTGCAAAAATCTGAGCTGTTTGGCCTTTTCGGCGCGATCGGCCGGATAGTCCGTGCCAAAGCGGCGCTCGCGGACCTGCCGGCACAGTGCCGCCCAGTCTGCGCCGTCATCGAGCGCTGCATCGATCAATTCGGCCTCGACGCGCAGTGCTTTGAGCTCCTGGCGGATCCGACCGGGCCCGTGGCCACGGGCCAGGTGCCGCTGCACCAGATTGGACGCGTAGCGCTGATCGTCCAGCGCCCGCGATTCGGTCAGCTCGTCGATGGCCGCATCGATCGCCGGCTCGCCGAAGCCGCGCGTCGCGAGCTCTGAACGCAGCGCCCCCACGGCGTAGTCGCGCCGCGCGAGCAGGGTGACCGCTTCGGCACAGGCCGCGCCCGCATCGTCAGGATTGACAGTCTGCTCGCGCCGCCTGCGACCGAACGGCCGTGAGGGCCGGCCCAGCGCTTACCCCGTGGCCTGCTGGTCGCCGCCGCTGACCAGGCGCGGAACCTTCGGCGGCAGGACCTTGGCGCGGATCTGATCTTCGATCTCGCGGGCGATCTGCGGGTTCTTCTTCAGGAACTCGCGGACGTTCTCCTTGCCCTGACCAATGCGCTCACCGTTATAGCTGTACCAGGAGCCGGCTTTCTCGATGACATTGTGGGTCGAGCCCAGATCGATGATTTCGCCCTCGCGGGAGATGCCCTCGCCGTACATGATTTCGAACTCGGTCTCGCGGAATGGCGGCGCAACCTTGTTCTTGACCACCTTGACGCGGGTCTGGTTGCCGATGATTTCGTCGCCGTTCTTGATCGCGCCGATGCGCCGGATGTCGAGCCGCACCGAGCTGTAGAACTTCAGCGCGTTGCCGCCGGTGGTGGTTTCGGGGCTGCCGAACATCACGCCGATCTTGAGGCGGATCTGGTTGATGAACACGACGATCGTATTCGAGCGCTTGATGTTGCCGGTCAGCTTGCGCAGCGCCTGTGACATCAGCCGCGCATGCAGGCCAATCTGCATTTCGCCCATCTCCCCTTCGATCTCTGCCTTCGGCGTCAGTGCCGCGACCGAGTCGATCACGACGATATCGACAGCGCCGGAGCGGACCAGCATGTCAGTGATCTCGAGCGCCTGCTCGCCATTGTCGGGCTGCGAGACCAGCAGTTCGTCGACATTGACGCCGAGCTTCTCGGCATAGGCCGGGTCCAGCGCATGCTCGGCGTCGACGAACGCCGCCGTGCCGCCGAGACGCTGCACTTCGGAGATGACCTCGAGCGTCAGCGTGGTCTTGCCGGACGATTCCGGCCCGTAGATCTCGACGACGCGGCCGCGCGGCAGACCTCCCACACCGAGCGCGATGTCGAGCCCGAGTGATCCGGTGGAGACCGCTTCGACGTCATACGTGGCCGAGGCATCGCCGAGACGCATGACCGACCCCTTGCCGAACTGCTTTTCGATCTGGCTGAGCGCGGCAGCCAGTGCCTTCTTGCGGTTGTCTTCCATGCGGATCCCCTGTCGTGAATGCGGCGAGCGAGGGAGGATTATTTCACACGATGCCCAAGAGCGTGACACGCAAACGTGCCTCGAACGAAGAATATTTGCGGCTGTTCATCGCATATACAGTGGTACGAATTCACGACTACTGTATGCACGAAGCTCCCGACAACCATCGCCAGTTTGATCAGCGCGCAGGCAGCTCCAGAGCCAGCACAAGCTGCAGCGCAAACTGCACCGACTTGCGGCGCACGGCGTCGCGGTCACCCTTGAAGAACTTGACGCGCGCGAGCATCTCGAGCGCCTGACCGCGCCGCTGCGCGACGGCGAACCAGACTGTGCCGACCGGCTTGCCAGGCATCGCACCGGTCGGGCCTGCAATGCCACTGACGGCCACCACGAGCGACGCCCCACTGCGCGCCAGCGCCCCGCTTGCCATCTCGCGCACCGCCTGCTCGCTCACTGCGCCCTGCCTTTCAAGCGTGGCCTCGCGCACCTCGAGGTCGCGGATCTTGGCCGCGTTCGAATAGCAGACATAGCCGCACTCGAACCAGTCCGAGCTGCCCGGGATGTCGGTCAGCAGTTTGGCGATCCAACCGGCGGTGCAGGATTCCGCGGTCACGATCCGATGGCCGCCGGCAAGCAGATGCCGGCCGGTACGGATCGAGAGCCGTTGCAGATCTTCGTCGCTGACCATCGGAACACCTGACGTGGGGCGCGTATCGTACGTCCTCGCAAGCGCTGGAACGAGAGGCCATAATTCCGCCGATGAATGCCGCCCCTGAACACACGCCGATGATGCGCCAGTACCTGCGCATCAAGGCGGAGCATCCGGACGGGCTGTTGTTCTACCGGATGGGCGACTTCTACGAGCTGTTCTACGATGACGCCCGCCGCGCCGCCCAGCTGCTCGATATCACGCTGACCGCACGCGGCCAGTCGGCCGGCGCGCCGATTCCGATGGCCGGCGTGCCGTTCCACAGCGTCGATACCTATCTCGCGCGGCTGATCCGCAAGGGTGAATCGGTGGCGATCTGCGAGCAGGTCGGCGATCCGGCGACCTCCAAGGGTCCGGTCGATCGCCAGGTCGTGCGGGTCGTGACGCCCGGCACGGTGACCGATGCGGCGCAGCTCGATGAGCGGCGCGAAACCCTGCTTGCGGCGCTGCTGCGCGACGGCGATCGCTGGGGCCTCGCCTGGCTGGATCTCGCCGCCGGCCGCTTCACGGTGCTCGAGGGCGCAGGGCGTGTGCCTCTGGCGGCCGAGCTCGAGCGGCTGCGGCCGGCCGAACTGCTGGTGCCCGAGCAGCAGGCCGCGCAGGCCGACGCCTCAGCCCGATCGCGTCCGCCCTGGCACTTTGAACTCGCCAGCGCCTCGCGGCTGCTGACGGATCAACTTGGCGCGCTGGATCTGCAGGGCTATGGCGCCGATCACCTGCCGCTGGCAATCAGCGCGGCGGGTGGGCTGCTGCAGTACGTCCGCGACACGCAGCGCACGTCACTGCCGCATATCCGTGCGCTGCGGGTCGAGGACCGGGACGAAGCGCTGCAGCTCGATGCCGCGACGCGCCGCAATCTGGAACTCGATGTCAGCCAGAGCATGCAGCGCGATGCGACGCTCGCAGCGCTGCTCGATACGGCCGTCACGGCGATGGGCTCCAGAGCGCTGCGCCGCTGGCTGAACCGGCCGCTGCGCGATGTGGTCATTTTGCGGCAGCGCTATCACGCGGTGCGGACGCTCACCGACTCGGCGCAGCTGACGGCGCTGCGTGAAACCCTGCGCGGCATCGGCGACATCGAACGGATCCTGGCGCGAATCGGCTTGTCCTCGGCGCGTCCACGCGACCTGACTGGTCTGCGGCTCGCGCTCGAGGCGCTGCCGGCGCTGCGCGCGCAGACCGCCAGACTCGACTCACCGTTGCTTGCTGCGTTGCACGCGCAGATCCCTGCGCACATCGAGGAATGTGCGCTGCTGCAGCGCGCGATTGCCGCTGAGCCGGCGGCGATGGTGCGCGATGGCGGCGTGATCGCCGACGGTTACGATGCCGCGCTCGACGAACTGCGCCAGATCGCCAGCCACACCGACGGCTTTCTGCTCGAGCTTGAAGCGCGCGAGCGGGAGCGCACGGGTCTGTCGTCACTGAAGCTCGGCTACAACCGCGTGCAGGGGTTTTTCATCGAGGTCGGTCGCAGTCAGGCGGAGCGCGTGCCTGCGGACTACCTGCGACGCCAGACGGTCAAGAGCGCCGAGCGTTTCATCACCCCGGAGCTCAAGAGCTTCGAGGACAAAGTGCTCGGTGCGCGCGAGAAGTCCCTGGCCCGCGAGCGCGAACTCTACGATGAGCTGCTGCAACAGCTGACAGATCGCCTCGGCCCGCTGCAGGCGAGCGCCACAGCCATCGCCGAGCTTGACGTGCTCGCGGCATTTGCAGAGCGCGCTTTGAGTCTGCACTGGAGCGAGCCTGAGCTGGTCGCAACACCGACGCTGATGATCCGCGGCGGCCGGCATCCGGTCGTCGAGAAGTTCATTGACGCGCCGTTCGTGCCGAATGATCTCGCGCTCGATGAACGCACGCGGATGCTGGTGATCACCGGACCGAACATGGGCGGCAAGTCGACCTTCATGCGGCAGACCGCGCTGATCGCGATCCTCGCGCATGTCGGCAGTTTCGTACCGGCGGAGCGCGCCGTACTCGGGCCAATCGACCGGATCTTCACGCGCATCGGCGCCGGGGATGACCTGGCCGGTGGCCGTTCGACCTTCATGGTCGAGATGACCGAGACCGCGAACATCCTGCACAACGCCACCGCGGGCAGTCTGATCCTGCTGGACGAGATCGGCCGCGGCACGAGCACCTTCGACGGCTTGTCACTGGCCTGGGCCACGGCGCGGCATATCGCGACCCGCGTCGGCGCATTCACGCTGTTCGCGACCCACTACTTCGAACTGACAGCACTCGCCAACGACCTCGACGGCGTTGCCAATGTGCATCTCGATGCGACCGAACATCGCGACGGTATCGTGTTCCTGCATGCGGTGAAGCCGGGGCCCGCGAGCCGCAGCTATGGACTCGCCGTCGCGCAACTCGCCGGCGTGCCCGCTGAGGTCATCGGTGAAGCGCGTGGCTATCTCGCTGCGCTCGAGGCCGAGCAGGACCTGACGCGCCTCAACTCGCCTCAAGCAGAGCTGCCGCTGTTTGCTGCACGGGCCGCCGATCCACGCGCAGCGCAGCTTCAGGCGGAAATCGACAACCTCGACCCCGATGCCTTGAGCCCTCGCGAAGCGCTCGAAGCACTGTACAGGCTGCGGCAGATCCTCAAAACCTGAGCTCGAAGCCCGCCTGCAGCAAACGCGGGCTGCCCGGAATCAGGCCGCGACTCAGATCCGCGATGTAAAGACCATCCGTCAGGTTCTTCGCGGTCGCGAACAGCGTGAGGCCACGCGGCGCGAGTTCGTACTGCGCGGTCAGGTTCCAGATCGAATGGCCCGGGATCTGCCCACGTTGACCATTGGCCGTGATCGCAACCGTGTTCAGATCGTCGCTGAACATCGACCCGTTGTGGATCAGTTCGAGCTGCAGGCCGAAGCCGTTGCGCAGCTCCGCGCCGAGGCTCAACGAGAGCAGATCCTCGGGCGCGTAGGGCAAACGGTTGCCAGTCACTCGCGCGGCGGGAGTGATGGCACTGAAACGCTCACCGCGGAACTGCGCATGCTGGAGCCGCGTGTAGCTGGCGCGCAGGTAGTAATCGTCGGCGCTGTCGAACAGCCCACGGGATGAAAGTCGCAACAGCAGCTCAGCACCCGCATGCAGCGTCTCGCCGGCACTGGTCAGCGTGGCGCCGCTGCCTCCGGCCAGGCTCGCCGGGATGATCTGGTTTTCGAAGTCGAGCCGGAACAGGGTCGCTTCCACATCGACGCCGGGCCGCAGGCGGCTGCGCACGCCGAATTCATAGTTCCAGCTGAGTTCGGCGTCGAGCTCGACGCTGCCCCCGGCGGCCGTCACGACATCCGCAACGCCCGGCGGCGCAAAGCCGCGATGCGCACCGACGAAAAACAGCGTGCCGTCGACGGGTTCGAAGGTCGCGCCGAGGCCTGGAATCCATTGCGTCAGCGACGAGTCACCGCGCAGACCGCTCGCCAGTTCGCGGCGCGAATAGTCGACCGACTCGACCCGAACGCCCGGGGTCAGCGAGACGCGCCCCAACTCGAAACGGGTCTGCCAGAACGCGGCGCGGGCCTCGACCTCGCGTTCGGAGTTCTCGCGCACGCCCGCGTTCGGCCCGATTCCCGGCTCACGCGCTGTCGGAAAGTCGCCATTGACCTGCACGCGGTAGTGCTGCTCGCGATGCCAGCGCAGCCCGAGATCCGTCTGCTGCGCGCTGCCGAACCAGTTGCTCGCAACCCGCAGCCGCGGTTCGATACCACCGGTGCCGTACTGCCGCAAACGGCCCTCGTTACCGCAGGTCGATTGCAGATTCGCGAGCGAGCCGCAGTCGGGGTCGCTGGCGTCGTTCGGTCGCTGGTTCGAGTTGCTCGACTGCCGCCACCAGTTGCGGTTGAAGTAACTGTAGTAGGCCGAGGTCGTCAGCTGCGCGCGCGCATTCAGCTGCAGCTCATGGGTCAGCACCGCCGACCAGCGATACAGGTTGAAGCGATCGTTGGTGAACACATTGGCGCGCGGGTCGGCCTGATACTCGGCCAGCGTCAGGCCGGAGTACGGCACACGCGAGTCCTCGCGGTAGTAGCTGGTCTTGAACGACAGCCGCTGTGTATCGCTGAGGCGCTGTACCAGCTTCAGGTTCGCGTCGCTGACCTCGAAGTTCATGTTGTCGCGTGAACCGTCACTGTCCTTGCGGGTCAGGTTCACCAGCACGCCCGTGTCGCCAAACGTGTTGCCGGACTCCAGATGCAGTTCGCGATAACCACGGTTGCCACCGCTGACCGTCAGTTCGGATGCGAACTCGGCTGGCGGCGAAGGCGTGACGTAGTTGATGACGCCCGCAATGGTCTGCGGACCGAACTCGATCTGCCCGGAGCCCTTCAGCACTTCAATGCGCGCAAAGCGATCGACGGGCGGATGGTAGTACGACGTGTTCTCGCCGTAGGGACCATAGGCGAGCGGCAAGCCATCCTCGAGCAGCAGCACCTTGCCGGAGCGCGTCGGATTCAGGCCGCGGATGCCAATATTCGGCCGCAGACCCATGCCTTCCTCGTCGCGCGGATAGACGCCCGGGATCTGCCGCAGGGCCTCGTTGATCGTGAAGACGCGCGATCGGTCGAGCTGCTCGCGGTCCAGCACCTGCCCGGAGCCCGGGCTCGTGATCTCGGCATCACGGGTGCCGATCACGGTGATCGTCGGCTCCGTTCCAGCAAAGATCCCCAGTGGTGCAGCGGTACAGAGCAAGCAGGCTACAGAAAAAATCGCGCGAACGGGCATGGGAGACATCTCGGTCCTAGAGAGGGGTCTACGTTAATAGGAATCGTTCGCATTCGCAATGGTGGCGGACAGTTATATTCCGATCCATGCAAGCTCGATGGGAAGCGCCGCGGGTCGCGCTCTACCTGCTCTATGGCATGTTGAACCGCCAGACCAAGTGCAACTTCATGCGCTTCTGATTCTGGGTACGGCGCTCCAAAACGATAGCTGAAGCGCAGGCCGAGTCCGGCGGCGTGAGTGAACCAACGGCAAACGCGATGGCACGGCCTGTGGCGCGTGACGCCCGGGTGGTGATGCGCATGCAGATCCCCTCTGCGTCGTATGATTCCGCACTGGCGGCCGAGCTGCAGTGAAGTTGCAGACGGGCCGCCCTGAAATCTGGAGGCGAGCGACTTGAAGACGGCGATTCTGATCGGATTGGGCGTTGCGCTGCTGGCGCTTGCCGCGTGGCTCTACACGCCTGACAAGTCCCGCACCGATCTCGAAGCCCGCTATGCGCGCGGTCCGGCTGATTTCCTGCAGGTCGCCGGGCTGCGCCTGCACGTTCGCGACACCGGTCCGCGCGATGCACCAACAGTATTGATGCTGCACGGACTCGGGGCGAGCCTGCACACCTGGGAAGACTGGGCCGGCGCATTGCCCGGGATGCGGGTGATTTGCTTCGATCTGCCCGGCTTCGGATTGACGGGGCCCGACCCGACAGGGGACTACTCAGACTCGCGCAGCGTCGCCGTGATTCTCGCGCTGCTCGATCAACTCGGGGTACAGCGTACGAGTTTGGTCGGGCATTCAATGGGCGGGCGTATTGCGTGGCGGTTCGCCGCCGCTCATCCGGAGCGAGTCGAGCGGCTCGTGCTCGTGTCACCGGACGGTTTCTCGAGTCCCGGCTTCGAGTACGGCAAGACGCCGCAGGTGCCGGCCGTGGCCGGCGTGATGCCCTATGTGCTACCGCGCTCGATGGTGCGCATGAATCTCGTGCCGGGCTATGCCAATCCCGCCGTGGTGACGGACGAACTGCTCGGCCGTTACTACGATCTGTTGCGCGCGCCCGGCGTGCGCGCGGCGATCCTCGAACGCACGCGGCAAACCGTGCTCGAGGAGCCGACGGCGATCCTCAAGCGAGTGCCTGCCCCGACGCTGCTGCTGTGGGGCGAACAGGACGCGATGATCCCGTTTGCGAACTCGGCCGAGTATCTACAGGCCATGCCGGACGTGCGGCTGGTGGGACTGCCGGGCGTCGGTCATCTGCCGCAGGAAGAAGCACCGCAGAAATCGATCGAAACCGTGCGAGAGTTTCTGCTGGCACCGCCGGCAGACAGCATGCCCTCAGAGACCGAAACGCCCGCTCTGTAAGAAGCGCGCCGTCTCGTCGGCAACGCGCGCCGACAGCAGCAGCCCCATGTGGCTGACCGGCAACGTGACCGCATCCGTGGCACCAGGGATCCGCGTTTCGGACACTGCAACCGTGCCATCGCTGTCTTCCTCGAAGCGCGTGAAGAACTGCCCGAGCCCCATCGGGCGGGAACCGGCAATCACACCGAGGGCACGATCAGCGTGGACCCAGCGTCGCTCGCGGACCGACAGCAACTCGTCCGCGACCGTGCGACCCAGCAACGGCGCCAGCCAGCGCAGCCGGCTGACGCCCTGGGCGGCGCGACTTGCCACCGCTGGCGTGCCGAGGAACACGACCCTGCCGGGCACCTGTTCAGGATAGCGTTCGAGGAACCGGTAGATCACGAGGCCACCGAGACTGTGGCCGACGAAATGCAGTTCGCTTGCGCCATGTTCAACGACAAAATCAGCAAGCTGGGCCGTGATGTTCTGCATCGTCGCCGCGACGCTCGGGTAGCTGAACGCATGCACCGGCGCCTGCAGCGTCGCCTCGATGCGCCGCCTGAGGAACAGCGACTCGCGGCCGTTCAACCACAGACCGTGCACATAAATGACCACGGTCGTGCGCCGGACCTGCGGCGCGTCAGGTCGGTGGTGCGAGCGGTCGCAGCCGGATGTGCAGTTCGCGCAATTGTTTCTCGCTGACGTCGGTCGGGGCATCGGTCAGCGGGCAGGCGGCGGTCTGGGTCTTCGGGAACGCGATGACGTCGCGGATGTTGTCGGCACCCGAGATCAGCATCGCCAGCCGATCGAGCCCGAAGGCAATGCCACCGTGCGGCGGTGCGCCATACTTCAGTGCATCGAGCAGAAAGCCGAATTTAGCGCGCGCTTCCTCGGCCTCGATGCCGAGCAGCTCGAACACCGTCGACTGCAGTTGCTGGCGGTGGATACGCACACTGCCGCCACCGATTTCAGAGCCGTTCAGCACCATGTCGTAGGCACGCGCCAGCGCCGTGCCGGGGTTCGCGCGCAGCGTTTCAGGATCGGTGTTGTTCGGCGACGTGAACGGGTGGTGCATCGCCATCCAGCGCTTGCCATCCTCGTCCCATTCGAACATCGGGAAGTCGTAGACCCACAGCGGCTGCCAGCCGGCCTGCACCAGGCCGCGATCCTGCGCAACCTTCAACCGCAACGCGCCCAGCGCGTCATTGACGACGCGCGCCTTGTCGGCGCCGAAAAAAATCAGATCGCCGTCCGCCGCAGCCGTGCGCTCGAGGATGCCGGCAATTGCCGCGTCGCTGAGGAACTTCAGGATCGGCGCCGACAGGCCGTCGCGCCCCTTGGCGCGCTCAACAACCTTGATATACGCGAGGCCCTTCGCCCCGTAGCGCGCGACGTAGGCCGTGTAGTCGTCGATCTCCTTGCGGCTCATCGCACCGCCACCCGGCACCTTGAGCGCCGCGACGCGGCCGGCCGGATCGCGCGCCGGCCCGGAGAAAACCTTGAACTCCGCGTCGGCGACCAGATCGGCGACGTCCACCAGTTCGAGCGCCACGCGCAGGTCGGGTTTGTCGGAACCAAAGCGCCGGATCGCTTCCGAGTACGCGAGGCGCGGGAACGGGTCTGGCAGCTCGACACCGTTGACGTCGCGGAAGATCTGCCGGATCAGGTTCTCCATCAGCTGCATGATCGCGGGCTGATCGAGGAACGAGGTCTCGATATCGAGCTGCGTGAAATCGGGCTGGCGATCCGCGCGCAGGTCTTCGTCGCGAAAGCAGCGCACGATCTGGTAGTAGCGCTCGAAGCCGCTGACCATCAGCAGCTGCTTGAAGATCTGCGGCGACTGCGGCAGCGCAAAGAATTTGCCCGGATGGGTTCGCGACGGCACCAGGTAGTCGCGCGCTCCTTCCGGCGTCGCCTTGGTCAGCATCGGCGTTTCGATATCGATGAAGCCGGCGTCATCGAGAAAGCGCCGCATCGCGCGCGTAATCTTATGCCGCGTCTGCAGCCGCTCACGCATCACGTCGCGGCGCAGATCGAGATAGCGGTAGCGCAGCCGGACTTCCTCCGAGACGTGCTCGTCGAGCTGGAACGGCAGCGGCTCAGAGCGGTTCAGGAGTTCGAGCTCCGTGACCAGCAGTTCAATCCGGCCCGATGCCAGATTGGCGTTGACCGTGCCTTCGGGCCGGCCGCGGACCTTGCCCGTGATCCGGACGACGAACTCGTTGCGCAGTGTCTCGGCTTCGGCGAACACGGCCGCGCGGTCCGGATCGCAGACGCACTGCACGAGACCCTCGCGATCGCGCAGGTCGATGAAGATCACGCCGCCGTGGTCGCGCCGACGCGCGACCCAGCCTGCCAGGGTCACCGTCTGGCCGATCAGCGATTCATCCACCTGGCCGCAATAATGTGTACGCATAGGGGCGGCGAATGTTACGGGCCGGCACCGACCGGGGCAACCGTACCCCGCACGCGGCGGCGATCATGGACGCCCCGCCCCGCAACGACTAAGTTAGCGCGACGCATGGACGCTGCCGTTACCCCTTCGCCCACCCGGTCCGACGTACTGCCAACCCGGCTCAAGGCCATGTGGGCGACCGGCGCATTCGGCGTCGCGATCCTGATGAACGGCATCTCGGCGCTGGCGCTGTTCTACTTCGTCAGCGTGCTCGGGATCCCGGCCGCGGCGGCCGGCTTCATCGTGTTCCTGTCCAAGATCTACGACGCGGTCTCGGATCCGCTGACCGGCTGGCTCAGCGACCGCACCGAATCGAGCCAGGGCCGCCGCCGCCCTTATCTGTTCTGGGGCGCATGGGTATCGGCCGGCTCGTTCTTCATGGTGTTCGCGGTGCCGTTCGTGGGGCCCTTCGATTCGATGACCTCGGGGCCCGGGCTGGTCGCCGGCGTTTACGTGCTGGTGGCGCTGATCATCTACACCTCGGGCTACTCGCTGTTCAACGTGCCGTACATGGCGATGCCGGCCGAGATGACCCAGGGCTACAACGAGCGCACCTCGATTCACGGCTGGCGCGTGATGTTCGCGTCGGTCGGCGGTTTTCTCGCGCAGTCGATGGCCGGCGTTGTGCTCGAGCTGATGGGCAAGGACTGGGACGCGCACGCGACCGTCGGCGCGCTCGGCGGCACGCTGATCCTGATCACGATGCTGACCGCCTGGGCCGGCACCAAGCATGCACCGAGCTACCCGAGGTCCGATCACAAGGTGCCCATCCGCGAGCAGCTGCTCGGGTTCATGCGCAACGTGCCCTTCCAGCAGATCCTGGCGATCAAGCTCGTCCAGCTGCTCGGCGTCAGTGCCAGCTCGGGCGGTCTGATGTTCTTCCTGGTCAGCGTCATCGACATGCCGTTGACGATGCTGCCGGTGATCGGCGGGCCGATGGTGCTCGCGGTGCTCATCTGCACGCCACTGCTGGTGCGGGTCTCGCAGGCGATCGGCAAGCGCGGCGGCTACGTGCTGTCGGCGATCGTGACGGGACTCGTCGGCATGTCCTGGGTGCTGGCGACTCCGGGTGAGCCTGCCTGGGCGCTGGCGCTGCGGGGCTTTTTCAACGGCATTGCCTTTGCCGGCAACGTCGTGTTCGCGATGTCGATGCTGACCGACGCGATGGAGCTCGACTATCACCGCAGCGGCATCCGCCGCGAGGGCATGTATTCGGCGCTGTACAGCTTCACCGAAAAGCTCGCCTCGGCGCTCGGCCCGCTGATACTCGGCCTGGCGCTGTCGTTCGCGGCGTTCGATCCGAAGACCCCGGCCTCGGAAGTCACCCCGGAGGTACGCCAGGCCGTGCTGCTGTCGATCGCCTATGTGCCGGCGGTGATGGCCGTGCTCGCGTGCCTGATTCTCGCCTTCTACAAACTCGACGAACCGGCGCTCAGGAAACTGCGCGCGGAATCTTCGGATCGTGCTGCCAGCTGATCAGCCGATCTGAACCGAGAACGCCGGCTCGGCGGATTTCTTCAGCACGTACAGCCCACCGAGACTGCCGATGTTGATGCGCATGTCGTGGTCGAGATAGACCACGTCGGAATGCAGCCTGGGCGGCTTGATCTCGGCAGTCAGCGCCTCGTCGTTCGTGAAGCCGAGGCTCGCGCGCAACTGCGCTTCGGTGGTGCCGGCACCGGGCGAGATTTCGGCGCGATAGAACTCGACAAAAAACCGCTGCGGCGTGCCGTCCTCGGCGCGATAGCGGCCGCGGATCACGATCACGCCATCGGATCCGCCATCAGCTGTCTTGAAGTCGATGACATTGTTGTAGGCCTGCCCGGTCGTTTCGATCTCCTGGCAGATTCGCAGCACGCGGATCGGCACTTCCGGAAAACGATTGAAGCTCTGCTGTTTCAGGTTCGAGTCGTGCACGAGGGTCTTCATCGCCGAGTGACGCACGCCGAAGTGCGCAAACATCGTCTCCCAGCGACCCACGACGTGCTGCATCGCGTTCAGCGGTTCCGGCACCGGCGACACAGGGCGCATCTGCTCGACCAGCGCCCCGAGCGTCGCGAAACCTGCTTCGCTCAGACCGCCGTTCGGGTCAGCTGTCTCCAGGTGGGCCAACAGTTGCTGTTTGATCGGTTCGTAGGGTTCCGTGCTCATCAGGCGTACTCCTTGTGCTCAGACCGAGCGTAGATACCATGAATAGTCGAGCTCTGTAACCTGCGCGGAAAACTTGTCGCACTCCTGGCGCTTGATCGCCAGATAAATCCTGAGGAAATCCGCACCGAGCGCAGCGCGCAGGAAATCCGAGCGTTCCGCATTGGCAATCGCCTGCTGCCAGGTCGCAGGCAGCTCGCGCGCCGCGCCGGGATCGCGATAGCCGTTGCCCTCGACGGGTGGACCGGGATCGAGCTGATCCGCTATGCCCTTCTCAGCGCCGGCGAGCACGGACGCTGCCGCCAGGTACAGATTGGCATCAGCGCCTGCGATGCGGTGCTCAATATGGCGTGAGTCCGGCGCGCCAGAGGGAATCCGCAGCGACACGGTGCGGTTGTTGATGCCCCAGATTGGCCGGGTGGGCGCATAACTCTCGGCACGAAAACGCCGATAGGAATTCGCATTCGGTGCAAACACCAGGAAACTCTCGGTCATCGTTGCCGCGAGGCCCGCGACGGCCTGCCGGCACAGCGCTGAGCCCGCCGGCTCAGTTGCGGCGAACAGATTGCGACCCTCGCCGTCCTGCAGACTCAGATGCAGATGCAGGCCGCTGCCGGCGCGCTCGCTGAACGGCTTGGCCATGAACGTCGCGAGCAGCCCGTGGCGCGCGGCGATGCCGCGCAGCAGCCGCTTGAACAGGATCGCTTCGTCGACCGCGCGCAGCACGTCCGCACAGTGGGTCAGCGTGATCTCGAACTGTCCCGGCGCGTACTCGGCCATCAGCGTCTCGACCGGCAGGCCCTGCGCGCGTGCCGCAGCAAACACCTCGTTGAACAGCGGTGAGAGATCATCGAGGCGAGTCAGGCCATAGGCGTCGATCTTGTGCCGCTCGGAAGCGCGCCCGCCGCCCGCCGGCTGCAGCGCAGTGCCATCGGCGCGCAGCAGATAGAACTCGAGCTCGCAGGCGAGCACGGGGGTGAGGCCACGCGCGACCAGGCGGGCGGCCGCGGCCGCGAGCACGTGGCGCGGATCCGCGGCTGCCGGCGCGCCGTCCAGCTGGTACATCGACAGCATCAGCTGCGCGCTGGATACACCCAGCCAGGGCGAAGGCAGCAGAGTTCCGGCCACGGGTCGACACAGCATGTCGGCATCGCCGCTGTCCCAGACAAGGCCCGTCGCATGGACATCCTCACCGGTGACGTCGAGCCCAAGGATGGAGCCGGCGACGGGCCGGCCGTGCTCGAACAGCCGGTCGAGCTCGTGCCCGCGCAGGATCTTGCCGCAGGCCACGCCCGACGGATCAGTCAGGAACACCTGCACCGCATCGATATCGGAATGCGCGGCGCGAAACGCGACGAGCTCATCGAGCACCGTCATGCGTTCTGCGCCGCAAGGCCGAAGGCGTCGAGCGCCGCGTCGAGAGTCGTCAGCAGCAGGTCGATCTGTGCCGCCGTCGTAACCGGCGAGACCAGCATCATGTTGTGGAACGGCGTGACCAGCACACCACGATTCAACAGATAAAGATGCAGCGCATGCTCGAACTGCGGCCGCATCGCGGCCTCGGCCATCGACCCATTGCGCGGCGCAGGCCCGAAGCCGAACTCGATCCGCGCGCCCACTCGCGCCACATGCCAGTCGAGTCGCCGTCGCGCAAACCTTGCGATCAACGCCTGCTCGAGCCGGATGGCACCGGCCGTCATCCGCGCATGGTTCGGCGCGGTATGCAGTTCGGCCAGCGCCGCGGCGAGACACTCGATCGCCAGCGGATTCGCGGCCAGCGTGGTGCCCATGCCCGAATGCCCCGCCGCGCGGGTCGACAGCACTTGCTGCATGCGCGCTTCGACTTCGGCCGTGAAGCCGAACACCGCGCACGGAAAGCCGCCGGCGATCGCCTTGCCACAGACCCAGAAGTCGGCGTCGAGACCGTGCTCAGCGCAGTACCCACCGAGGCCGCTGGACAGCGTATGTGTCTCATCGACTATCAGCAGCGCGGCGGCCGCCCGCGCCCGCCCGCTCAGCGCTGCAAGAAAGCCTGGCTCCGGCAGCACCATGCCGATATTGGTCATGACTGGCTCGTACAACACCGCGGCAATATCACCGGTGGCGAGTGCGCGGTCGAGCGCTGCAAGATCGTTGAACTCGACCACGACACCCGCTGCGGCCTGATCGAAGGGCGCACCGATTCCGCCTTCGCGTGCCACCGTGACGCCGCCGCGCAAGCGCAGCAGCGTCTCATCGACGCTGCCGTGATAGCAGCCCTGGAACAGCAGCACCTTGCCGCGCCCGGTCAACGCCCGTGCCCAGCGCAGCACGCTGCGATTCGCGTCACTGGCGCTCTGCGTGACCTGCCAGTAGGGCAGCGAGAATCGAGCGGCCAGCATGGCGCCGACCTCGGCGCTGCGCGCCGGCGGCAGCATGCAGGTCAGGCCGCGGGCCGCCTGTGCAGCGAGCGCTGCGGCCACCGGCGGCGGCGAATGCCCGAACAGCGCGCCGCTGTCGCCGAGGCAGAAGTCCGCGTACTCGCAGCCATCGACGTCGATCAGCGCAGCGCCAGCGGCCTCCCGCACGAACAGCGGATGCGGCGTGCCCCAGTCCGCCATCCAGTGCATCGGCACGCCATTGAGCCAATGGCGGCGCGCCGCGCTGCCGAGTCGCGCCGATTCGGGATGCGTCGCGATAAATCGCTGCGCTTCCTCGGCGAGCAGCCGCTCGAGCGTGCTCATGGCAATCTGGCTGGGGTCTCGCCTGCCGGTACAGCCGGTGAACTTGGTGCGTTGACGACGCCAAGCGTGACGATCATCCGCATCGCCGCGTCGACCGTCATCTGAAGTTCGATGACCTCATCACGCGGCACCATGACGATGAGTCCCGAGGTGGGGTTCGGCGTCGTCGGCACATAGACACAGACCTGCGGCTGACCCGTCTTGGCGCTGATCTCGACCAGATCATCGGTCGTGATGAAGCCAATGCTCCACATCCCGAGGCGCGGGTATTGCACGATCACGACTTTGCGAAACGAGTCGCCCTGCTTGTAGAGCACGGTCTCCGCAAAACTCTTGACGCCACCGTAAACCGAGCGCACCAGCGGAATGCGCTTCATGAGGTCTTCGCCATAGGCGACCAGCTGCCGCCCGACCAGATTGGTGACCATCAGGCCAGTGAACAGCACCACCAAAAACGCGAACACGATGCCCAGTCCCGGAATCGGAAAACCCAGCAGCGCCTCGGGCTGCCAGCGCTCCGGGAGCGCGAGCAGCGTCAGGTCCATCAGGTCGATGATGAACTTGACCACCCAGACCGTGACGAGCACCGGCAACCACACGAGGACGCCGGCCAGCAGGTAGCGCCGCAGACTCGCCCGGCCGCGCGTCGCGACGTCGTTCATCGACGCCCGCTACCCTTGCGCTTCTTGGGAGCGGTTTTGGCTGTGGCATGCTTGACGGTGGTGCGCTCGGCGGTGGACTTTGCAGCGGCCGGCTTGCTTTCCACCTCAGCGGGCTTTTTCTCGGCAGTTTTCTCGGCAGGCTTGCTGTCCGTCTTTGCAGCCTCGCCGGGCTTGTCCTTCGATGCAGCATCGGCCGCCGGCGCCTCCGATTTCTCGGCGGGCGCATCGCCGGCGATGTTGCGTTTGTTTTCCTTGTCAGACTTGAAATCGGTTTCGTACCAGCCGGCGCCCTTCAAACGAAACACCGGTGCGGAGACCAGCCGCTTCAGCGCCGACTTGCCGCAGGACGGGCATTTTCGCAGAGTTCGGTCCGAAATCTTCTGCAGCACTTCGGTCTCGAAACCGCACTGGCCGCACTGATACTCATAGAAAGGCATCGAGTCCTCCGCTCACCCGTCAGTTTTTCTTACACCCGCATGCAAGGCTCGCCCGCCAGGCGAATAAATTCAGGGACTTGGCCTGCTGGTACGAACCTTGCTTGGTGGAGACCAGAGCACGAAATCCAAGGACGTATTATGACCAAGCCATTGTCTCGCGCATTGCTGATTGCCGCTTTCGGGCTCGCAGCCGGCATCACGCAAGCCGCCATCATTATCACGACCGGCGGCACCACTGCGCCCGGCCACGGACAAACCACTTCGGTTGCCGGCGCCACCATCACCACGTTCGACAACGCCGGTCAGCGGGGTTGCTCGAGCGCCGCAAGCTTCGGTTACGGCGGCAGCGGCACGGTTCGCAGCGGCAGCACCAGCGGCGTGTCGGCCACGCCAGCCGGCGACAGCTCCTGCTACCTGACGATTGCCCGCAACCAGAGTTCGAGCGCCAGCTACGGCAGTGCCCAGGACTACTTCGGTTTGTACTGGGGTTCGATCGACAGCTACAACACGATCTCGTTCTTCAACGGTTCGGATCTGGTCGGCGCGTTTGGTGGCGCAGCGGTGCCAGGCAGCGGCCCGTTCGGTAACTGGACCAGCACCTCGGACAATCAGTACGTGAACTTCTGGTTCACCGGCAGCTCGCTGTTCGACCGTGTGGTATTGACCAGTGGCAACAACGCGTTCGAGTCGGACAACCACGCCGTAGCGCGGGTACCGGAGCCGGCCACGCTCGGGCTGCTTGGGCTGGGTCTGCTCGGCGTCGCGGCGGCGCGCCGCCGCCGCCGCGGTGCAGCGGCTCGCGCCTGATCGGGTCGCGCCGCTAATCGGTCTGCTTCGCGAACGTCAGCGCCCCTTCGAGGACGCTGACGTGGATGCGATCCCCCGGACCGAACTCGCCACGCAGCAGTGACTGCGCGAGCGGATTTTCGACCTGCTGCTGGATCGCCCGCTTCAGCGGTCGCGCACCATAGACCGGATCGAAACCCGCCTCGGCGAGCAGGTTGCGCGCCGAGTCATCGAGTGTCAGCTCCATGTCCCGGTCCATCAGCCGCTTGCGCAGGTACGCCAGCTGGATATCGACAATTGCGCGAATCTGCTCCGTCCCGAGTGGATGGAACACGACGATATCGTCGACGCGGTTGATGAACTCCGGCCGGAAGTGCTCCTGCACGATTTCCATGACCGCTGACTTCATCCGCGTGTAGTTTTTCTCCCCGGCGTAGTCCTGGATCACGTTCGAACCCAGGTTCGACGTCATGATCACGACTGAGTTGCGGAAGTCGACCGTGCGCCCCTGGCCATCGGTCAGGCGGCCGTCATCGAGCACCTGCAGCAGCACGTTGAAGACATCCGGATGCGCCTTCTCGACTTCGTCGAGCAGGATGACCGCGTACGGACGTCGGCGCACCGCCTCGGTCAGGTAGCCGCCTTCCTCGTAGCCGACGTAGCCCGGCGGTGCGCCGATCAGGCGCGCGACCGAGTGCTTCTCCATGAACTCGGACATGTCGATGCGGACCATCGCCTCTTCGGTGTCGAACAGGAATTCGGCGAGTGCCTTGCACAGCTCGGTCTTGCCGACACCGGTCGGCCCCAGGAACATGAACGAACCATTCGGCCGCCGCGGATCAGAGAGGCCGGCACGCGACCGCCGGATCGCGTTCGAGACAATGTGCACGGCTTCTTCCTGGCCAACCACGCGCTTAGACAATGCCTCTTCCATTCGCAACAGCTTGTCCTTCTCACCCTCGAGCATCTTGGAGACCGGAATACCCGTCCAGGCGGCAACGACCTCGGCAATCTCCTCGTCGGTGACCTTGTTGCGGACCAGTTGTGTCTCGCGAGTCTCGGCCGCGTGGGCTTCGACCAGACGCTTCTCGAGTTCGGGAATCTTGCCGTACTGCAGCTCGGCCATCCGCGCCAGATCATTGCGACGCCGGGCGGACTCGAGTTCGAGCTTCAGCTTCTCGATGTCTTCCTTGATGGTGGCAGCGCCCTGCAAGGACGCCTTCTCGCTCTTCCAGACTTCCTCGAGATCCGCGTATTCCTTCTCGAGTGTCGCAAGGTTCTCGTTCAGCGCCGCGAAGCGTTTGCGCGAGGCTTCGTCCTTTTCTTTGCGGAGCGCCTCCTGCTCGATCTTCAGCTGGATGATGCGCCGCTCGAGCTTGTCGAGCACCTCGGGCTTGGAGTCGATCTCCATCCGGATGCGCGCACCGGCTTCGTCGATCAGATCGATCGCCTTGTCGGGCAGCTGCCGATCGGTGATGTAGCGATGCGAGAGCGTGGCCGCGGCGACAATCGCCGGGTCGGTGATGTCAACCCCGTGATGCACCTCGTAGCGCTCCTGCAGGCCGCGCAGGATCGCGATCGTGTCTTCGACGGAAGGCTCGTTGACGAGCACCTTCTGGAAGCGCCGCTCGAGCGCCGCGTCTTTCTCGATGTACTTGCGGTATTCGTCGAGCGTGGTCGCGCCGACGCAGTGCAGCTCGCCACGCGCAAGCGCAGGCTTCAGCATGTTGCCGGCGTCCATCGAGCCCTCAGCCTTGCCGGCCCCGACCATCGTGTGCAGTTCGTCGATGAAAAGAATCACCTGCCCTTCCTGCTTCGACAGATCGCTCAGCACAGCCTTGAGGCGTTCTTCGAACTCGCCGCGGAATTTCGCACCGGCGATCAGCGCGCCCATGTCGAGCGACAGGATGCGCTTGTTGCGCAGGCCTTCGGGCACTTCGCCATTGATGATGCGCTGTGCGAGACCTTCGACGATGGCGGTCTTGCCGACCCCGGGCTCGCCGATCAGCACCGGATTGTTCTTGGTGCGCCGCTGCAGCACCTGGATCGTGCGGCGGATCTCGTCGTCGCGGCCAATGACCGGGTCGAGCTTGCCCTCGGTGGCGCGCTTGGTCAGGTCGACCGTGTACTTCTCGAGCGCCTGACGACCTTCCTCGGCGTTGGCATCGCTGACCTTCTCGCCGCCGCGCACTTCTTCGATCGCCTTCTCGAGCGCAGTCTTGGCCAGCCCCGCGTCCTTGAACAGCCGCGCGAGCAGGCCGCGGTCTTCGAAACCGGCCAGCACGAACAGCTCGCTGGAGATGAATTGATCGCCACGCTGCTGCGCGAGCTTGTCGGTGACATTGAGCAGCCGCGTCAGATCATTCGAGACATGGATATCGCCGGGCGTGCCCTCGACCCGCGGCAACTTGTCGAGCGCTGCGGTCAGATCGCTGCGCAGCTTGACGACATTGCCACCCGCCTTGATGACCAGCGGCCGCGCCGTGCCGCCCTGCTGATCGAGCAGCGCCGCCATTACATGCGCGGGTTCCAGAATCTGGTGATCGCGCCCCACCGCGAGCGACTGGGCATCGCCCAGCGCCTGCTGGAACCTCGCCGTCAGTTTGTCCATGCGCATGCCGAATACCTCGCTCGAAGAGCTGCGTCGTAGTGACGAGATTGGGCCGGCCCGGACGGTTTCAAGTCCGCCTACCGGACCAGCGCCTCGTCAGTGCGCGTGCTGCTCCGCGAACGCCACGACCAGCACACCGGTCGTGATCAGCACCACCTGCATCACCGAGGCGCGCGTATCGGTGCGCTTGTGCAGCCCCGGAATCAGGTCGGCAATGGCCACATACAACAGGCTCGCCGCCGCGATGGCGAGCGCATACGGCAGCAGGAACAGCGCCTCGCGTAGCGCAAAGTACGCGGCGATGCCACCGAGAATCGACGTCGCCGCCGTGATCAGGTTCCACATGAAGGCTCGCGCGCGGCTCATGCCTGCCGACAGCAGCACCGCGAAGTTGCCGATTTCCTGCGGAATTTCATGCGCCATGATCGCCAGCGCCGTCACGATACCGAGGTGGATATCGGTCAGGAACGCCGCCGCAATCAGCACGCCGTCCAGCAGGTTATGCAGTGAGTCCCCGGCCAGCACGATCACGCTGCTCGCCTGGCGGCGATGGTGCTCATGAGTGGCATGCGTTTCGATG